>WNGN01003240.1_pt1 | contig 17247 bp, 10 predicted proteins | sample 5400561 | NCBI WGS metagenome assembly WNGN01 (sample SAMN13153379, study PRJNA577476) | soil metagenome | isolation source: 115 cm soil or saprolite under Garry oak tree replicate 2 | place: USA:California | collected 2016-06-15
GGTGCAACTCGGTCAGCGTCAGTTCATCTATTGGAGGGAGGGTTATAGGAGTGGTCATCTCTTCTACCTTTCTTCGATCTTCCACTTTTCTCCCTCTTATTGTATCACACCTCCGCATACTTTACCTGGAAGCATATAGTGTTAAGACAGGATAATACTCCCCAATGGAGAGATCGGACATGAACGAGACGACTGCTACCGGAATGCGTCCGTGAACTCCGAGTCCATGTACGCCGCATCACCTACATCACGTTGCATATTGTTTGTCACATCCTGCCGGGTGATGCAGCCAAGCCCAAGCCAGTAGTTGTTGGCTTGCTGCAGGGCATGAATCTCAAGCGCGCGCAACTGCTGCGCTGTGATCCCTCTTGCTGTCGCGATCTGGGCAAAGGTTTTACCAGCATGCACCTGCGTTTTCACCCGGTCAACGGTCAAATGCAACCCATTAGCAGCATCCTGGGCTACCACGTTGAGCGGGATTCGCGCAGGTGTGCAACCCTGCGGTAAGCTTTGCTGGCCGACCTTACTGGCCGAAGCAGATATCCCGGATGCTGTCGGCTGATGCGCGTTAAGCAGACTCACCAGGCCAATGCCGCCGCCCGCCAGGATAACAACTCCTAACAGCAGCAGGAGCAGTGGCAGCAGGCGTTTCCGGGAATGACGAACCGGTCGATTTCCTAGAGGAGACGCTTCGCCATCCGGTAGGAAGCTATCATGCATAATTTCGTTTGGCATCATCTTCTCCTTATACTCTGTACGGAACATACCTACTCGTATCGCAGTGCCTCAGCGGGCCGCAGGCGTGCGGCCTGCCATGCTGGCAAGGCGGTACTGATGAGAGCAGCCAGAAAACTGCCTAGCAGGATCAGAACGACCGGAATAACAGGGAACGGAAAATCCTGATAGGTTGCGCGAGCAACCTGCGCAGCCAGACCTAGGGCCAACGAAGCGCCGATCAGCAGACTGAGCAGAATGATAAAACCGGCCTCCAGCAAGAACGAACGCAGCATCAGGATGCGCGAGAAGCCGAGCGCGCGCAGCATGCCGATCTGCTGGCGGCGCTCCACTACGGCCCTCGCCGTGATTACCCCAATAGCCAGCGCACCGAACAGCAATCCCAGGTCCAGTTCGCCGCTCAGCAGCAGCGTGAGCACTGCCGTCACTCCGTTCAGGCTTCCCTGGTCAAGCGACTGTACAGCGATTCCCCGCAGGCTGGCCTGCAGTTCGTGATTCAGATCCTGCGCCGCGTGTGCTTCACTGACACCCGGGCGCAGTTGAAAAAGGTAGTCGTTGATGAACTGGATATAAGGCGGATGCGCAATACCCTCAGCAGTACCCAGGGAGAGCAGCACACGCCAGGGTGCGCTGGCCGGCATCAGACCAATAACCGTCACACGGTGATAGTGCGCCGATGGCGCTGAACTGTCCGGGATGTTCGCGCTGAATGGTGTGAAGTCACTGCTACCAGGCAGGCCAGTGATAGAGGAATCGTACTGCAATACAATATCCCCCGGTTGATTGCGCACCGCTCTCCAGACCTGCTGATCCGACGCGAAGCCGCGCGCTCGCGCATAAAGCGGCAGGGTCACATCAGAAAGGAATGCAACATCTGCCACTTGCGGAGGTTGTCTCATACTGTAGCTTGGCTGTCCTGATAGGTCAAGCTGTAACGGGACAGGCACACCCGCCTGGGGAAAATCATACATCAAACGCAACAAGCCGACCGACGTGAAATCCTGTCCGAGCAGGCGGTGGCCCTGCATAGCTCGCAGTTGCGCAGCAAGATCAGGATATGTGTGAAGCTGTGAGCCAAAGACCGTCGCCTCCAATTGGTACCCTCCTACGTTCGTCACCGCTTGCGCCTCCTGTACTGCTCCCAGGTTGATCGTAATCAGCAGCAGCACCAGAAATACAACCAGGCTCAGCAGTGTCACCGTGACTCCGGTGCGAAAGCGATACGTGAATGGATAGACCAGGCTCGTGCGGCTTACCGGAACCAGGCCCCGCACCCGGCGCAGCATAATTGTTACCAGAGACCCTGGCAGATCAGCGTTGCTCATCACCAGCAATACGGCCCCTGCCACCAGCAGCAGCATATCCAGCAGCAGTTCCAGGATGGAAGGTGGTACGCTGAATAACACCACAGGCTGAAAGAGTGCGAGCAGGGTACGCGATGCCAGCAGGCCAAGAACCAGCCAGCCGATACCAATAACGCTTAAGCTTAACCGCCGCGCCAATGCTCCTGGCAATCCCCAAAGTGCGCTTAACCAGCTTAGCAGGAGACCACCCCCGGCGATGAATAGAGCCACAGCGAGTTGTTGCAACCAGATCGCTGCTTGCGCGCTCCCCAGAAGAAACAGAAGCCCTCCCACGAGCAGGCAAAGCGGACCGCGCTTCCAGAGACCCCAAACGAGACCACCAACGGCTTCTTTCCCCCGCGAGACCCGCCGGGCAGGTGTTTCGGGGATAGGCTTGCCATGTTCATCCACCGGTCCTTTCCACAAGGAGAGCCACATTCTGCCTACCGGCGCGGGCGAACGGGCTGGCTCATCCAGGTCACGAATGGCGATCCGAATTGGCGGCCACGCCTACCCCCAATTCGGGCAATAGTGAGAATGTTTGCAGTTCAAGGGCTGTGATCCCGCAGCCCAACAGAGGACCGAGCAGCGCCGCGCTTATCGCATAACCACAGCCCTCAAAAAGCAGGAGTTGCACCAGGTGAGAGCGCCGCAGGCCAAGAGCGCGGCTCATTCCCAGTTCTGTGCGCCGCTCGGCCGTCAGCAGTATCACCAGCAGCACCAGCAACAGCATTCCGGCCCCAACAAGCAGCCACGTAAAGAGCTGAGGCAGCCACGAGAACTGCTGGCCAATAGGTGAGAGAAAGACCAGCTTGTTCATCTGCAACAGTCCCGTTGCGCGTTCCGCCACATCTGGCTTCATCGGGTGAATCCTGGTCGAATCAAACTCGGTTGTACCGAAAGCGTGCGCCACGTTCAGACTCGCGGGGGTACCTGGAAAAATCCTTTGTAAGAACTGGATCACCGCCTGGCTGCGGCTGCCACCAGGACCGGCGTCGGCCAGGCCACCTGGACCAACGTTCTTGATACAAATTGTATCGAGCGGCTGCGGATCGACCTGATACACGAGAGCCAGGGGTACAATGATTTCGGGCAAAGGGCCCGCAACAGCCTCGCCGCTCGTGACACCAATATCGTTGGAGAGGATGGCTCGCACTGTAACATTGGACGTTTTTGTACCAAACAAGATGGTGAGTATATCGCCAGGCTGAGCAGCAAGGCTCTGAGCGAGCGCGGGGCTGACGAACGCCTCTCCTGCCGCGAGGTCAGCGAAGTGGACTGCCTGTCCACGAGCATCACTGAGAGGGCCGTAAACATGGTCAAAGTCAGAGGGTACTCCATAAAAATCCGTATTGTGGACGGCGAATCCAGTGCGTGTAGAAACGACCGTTGGTCCTTGAGGAGAGAAGCTGATAGCCGCGATCCCCTGCACATCCGGATTCCGCCGTATCTTTGCTATCGCAGTATCAATCTGGGACTGTGTGAAAGGTCCCGTGATGCTCTCATCAACATTACCCATACGCGCCAGGCGGTGCTGTAATGCCGAGTCGGTGAAGCTATCCGAGAGTCCGAGCGACGCAGTGATGACAGCCGTCGCCAGCGCCAGGCCACAGAGGAGTACGAGTGCTCGTCCAGGTCGACGACCCATATTGCGCAGTCCCATGCGCAGCAGCACGGGGTTATTCGCTCCCAGTCCCAGCAGGACACATAGCACACCCGCCGTCATTACCGCCAGAGCGAGTGCCAGCAAGGTAGGCGAGATACCTTGAAAAATGCCGGTAATCAAGTTTGCTTTTCCTTCCTGACCAATATGTTCGTGCTCAATTCTGTTGAGGAGATACAAGCGATTCACGAACCACAAGCTGATCTGCTTCGATCCTGCCATCATGCATGGTGATGAGACGCTGGGCCTGCCGCGCCACGTCAAGCGCGTGCGTCACCCACACAAACGTCAGCCCGTACTCGCGGTTGAGCTGCAGCATCAGGTCGATGATCTCCTGGCTGGCCTGGCTATCGAGCGCGCCAGTCGGTTCATCGGCCCAGACAATTGAAGGCATCGTCGCCAGAGCTCGCGCAATGGCGAAACGCTGCCGCTGACCTCCGCTCATCTCTGCAGGCCGGTGCCGCGCTCGATCAAGTAGCCCTACGCGCTCGATGCTCGCTAGAGCTCGCTTGCGGGCTTCGCTGAGACGCACCCCACTGACAAGCAAGGGAAGTTCGACATTCTCCAGACCGTTGAGGACGGGGAGCAGATTAAAGGTCTGGAAGACAAAACCCATCTCGCAGACGCGAAAGATTGTCAACTCCCGGTCAGAAAGCCCCCGGATATCCTGCCCGGCAATTTTGACTACCCCGGCAGTCACACTATCCAGGCCGGAAAGGCAGTTGAGTAAGGTCGTCTTACCGCAGCCACTCGGCCCCATAATCGCGACGACCTCGCCATGCCTGATCTGCAAACTGACGCCTCTGAGCGCTCGTACTTTGAGCTTACCAGTATCGTAATCCTTGTAAATATCGCTGACCTCGATGATCATTTCCGCAGACTCCGCGCGCCCGCCCTTATTGTATTTTGCTATGGTCATAATGCGTGTACCCCTTATGTGAGTGTTATGGAACACATCATCCTTGCTACGGAAGTGTACCTGGAGCACGAGGCCATGCGCATCGTTCGTTCCTGCAACTTCGACCTACCGAACCTGGCATTGCAGAATCATGCAACCCTGCATTGTAGGAATGTACATGTTTTCTCTCAATGCAGCATGCTATACTTTGGAGTGAGTACCGGTGATCAGAGCAATAGTACGAAAAAAGTGAGAACACCATGAACACAAACCAGAAACACCCGCTGCGCTGGCTGCTCCTTGCCTGGTTGGGAGTGGTGTATCTACAGCGACTTCTAGATGGAAGCAGCGGACCGCGCATACCGCTCACAGATGGGCGCATACCCCTCCCAGCTAATATAGATCCGGCATTGTTCGCCCTGGTAGCGTTTACCCTCTGCATGGTGCTCCATTGTGTACTCCATGCACTTGCCCTCTTCAAAACGATGCCTCCATATCTCAATCTCCCCTACTTCCTCGGACAGGGTTTGCTTGTCCTGGCGATTTTTTCTTTAGGCGATGGCCAGCAAGCAGTGTTTGGGCTTTGCCTCGTACTTACCCTTGAAGCAATCCACCTGCTTAGCCGGCCTCGCTTGCTCATCGCACTCGTGGGAGGGTACCTGCTGCTCTATGTCCTCTCGTTGAACCCGCTGCAGATCTACCTGAGTGTTGAACTGTCATTAATCCTGCATAAGCTTGTCAGCTCCGTGACCTTTGTCATGTTCGTCCTCGCCTGCGTGATCCTTTATAACCAGCGTGCCAAAGCTCACCAGCATGACCAGGAGCTGCTCCACGTTCTCGCTAGCACACACGCGCAATTGGAAGCAGCCCATATCCAGCTTGAAGATTATGCTGCGCGAGTCGAGGCCCTGACGCTGGTAACAGAACGCCAGCGTCTCGCCAGGGAACTGCACGATACGCTGGCCCAGGGACTGGTCGGGTTAGGCATGCAACTGGAAACCATAAACGGCCTGCTGCTGCGGGAGCGGCCGCAACAGGCCCGCGATATTGTTCAGCAAGCGCTCTCCCGCGTGCGCACAACGCTGGCTGACGCGCGCGATGCGATAGATGATCTACGATCCGGGGCAGCAAACAGCCCGGATGATCTTGAAGCCATGCACGAAGAAATCCAGCGCTTCACCAACGCTACAGGTATCCCCTGCCATGCTGATCTGGAAGCTCTCACGCTCCTTGCCAGACCACTACATGAGCATATTCTGCGTATACTGAGCGAAAGCCTGACGAACATCTCTCGCCATGCGCAGGCCAGCGAAGTCTGGATTCGAGCTAAACGAGATAATGAGGATGAGCTAACTCTTGAAATATGCGACAACGGCGTAGGCTTCGACGCGGCAGCAATGATGACGCTTGCCGGACACTACGGTCTGCTCGGTCTGCGCGAACGCGTGCGTCTGATCGACGGACGCCTGGAGATAACAAGCGCTTCTGGCCAGGGGACGACACTACGCTTCACATTCCTGCTCACAAGCCAGGGGCGAGAAATGGCCTCCGGCAAGGCGCTGCGGCAGGCAGCACTCCCTACCACGAGAAAGGCTGATGCGTATGAGTGAGAAGCAAGGCGAACAGCAGCACATTCGCGTGGTTGTTGTCGATGACCACCAGGTCGTGCGCGAGGGATTGCGCATGATGTTGGAGATTCTGGGAGAAGGCTTTGTCCTGGTGGGCGAGGCCGCAGACGGCGCGGCATCCATTCGCGCTGTAGCGGAGACGCAGCCGGATGTAGTGCTGATGGATCTGCGTATGCCCGGCATGGACGGGCTGGAAGACCCGATGTCCTGGCACGCCTGCTCTCGCACACCTCGCCGAAACCGCCCAGATCGGGCAAAGAGTTTGCCGGAAGAATCGAGCTTACCGAACGCGAACGAGAAGTCCTGGCAGCAGTGGCGCGAGGCGAACGCAGCAAGGAGATCGCTATGCAACTCGGCATCAGCCTGCGCACTGTCGGAGCCCACCTGACGAGCATCTACACCAAGCTTGGCGTTGACTCACGCACCTCGGCCGTTGCCACAGCCATCGCTCATGGCCTTCTTCAGCAAAAGGGTTAATGTAGTCGGAACCGAAGACCCAGCCTATGGACCCCACATCCCATCCTCGGCCGGTACTGCACCGCCTCCGCTACATGATTGGCCACAATCATCCCCGCCAACTTCAGCACCCTATGGTACGCTCTGGCCGACAAATGTAATTGCTGCATCGCCGCCTTGAGCAGCCTCTCCCCGGACGCATCCGTCTTACAAAAGTCGCGCACCTCCGACGGCCCCATCTCCGCATTGCAGGTCATCTTCGTTCCATTAAAACGCTGCAGTTGTCGTTCTCTCGCCTCCTGCACCCGCGCCCGAATCGTCGTCGAGTTCTCGGCATTGCGTTTATCGGCCAACTTCTCATAATCGACACGCGGCACCTCAATGTGGATGTCAATGCGATCCAGCAGCGGACCGCTGATCCGTTTCTGGTAGCGCATAATCGAGGAGACCGAGCAGCTACATTCCCGGATTGGGTCGCCGAAGAAGCCGCAGGGGCACCTGTGCGGATAGCTGTTGTAATCAATCTTCGACATTGCTGTTACACGTTCGTCACCTGTTTTATTTACGCCACCTTATCCCATCACAGAGGGCAGAGGAGTACCGCGATCACGAGGATGAACGCAGTGAAGGAGAGGCATGGCGGTATTGCTCGGCCAATTCGTACTTGTTCGCAAACATGCGGTTGCCACAATAGATATTACGCCGGGCGAATGGCTCCGGGGTCTGCTGGAGGAGGTAGGTCCGCACCTCGGGTTTGTGAGCCATTGGAGCGTCAAACCAGGGTTCAGGTAGGGTATAGACTGAACGATACACCCAGGCGGGGCAAGGAACCGAAGAACGTGCGCAGAGATATTCTACAGAGGCGGCGCAAAACGCCGCCCAACGACGCTGCTGTTGGGCCCCCTCAGGCAACGAGAGTGGAGTCGCGACCAGTTCCGCACGCCGGTCCTTGGCGTAATCAAACCACTCGTTCATAAAATTGCCCAGAGCGATCCAGGGCTCTTCCCCCCGACAGATATCTTGGAAGGTCGCAGCCATCGTGTGCAGACGATCAGAATGGTTCATCATTTCTCCTCATGGTCCCACGACATTTCGTGCTCACGTCGGTATTGTACCACATGGCGTTAGAGGAGCCACTTCGCATATGTGCGCACAAAGCTGGTGGTTGCGATCAATGACCCAAGCAGCGCCCGTTTCTGTGACGGGGATTCCTGGCTGTACAACGAAGCCATTTGGTGGAGTACTTTCCGCGTGGCTTGAAAGCTCAACGACCGTTCCACCCTTCCCTCTTCTAAAAAACACGCATCGTGCGGCCTGCGTGCGGAGGTTTTACTCTTTCTTGAGAATCTAAGAAGGTAGCTCTTTTCAAGAGTAACAAGCAGAGAAAATATCCAGAGACAAATAAGTTGACATATCCGATGGCGAATACGACCTTAAGGAGCAGGTCTGGATTAGCCAGGTGATAAACAAAGCCATAGCCATTGGGGATGAGTCTGGTTACTTGACCGAAGCTCTAGCAGCTACCTGACCGCACCTGAGAAGGTTACATGCCAGTTCACGCACTTTGGCCAGCAGCGGTTCCACTCGCTCTGCTTTGCGGTCGGAAGGCACGATGGATGAGTAGAACTAACGAGAGAACCACCGCAAATGCAAGCACCCAGCCCAGCTCAGAAAGCCAGGCCGGGAGCAACGGCCAGTCTTTCTGAGCAAAATCAAGATGACCGTGATGATGGGTATCGGGTTAATGGCTGCGCCTATGGCCTGGGTCAGAATTGAACTGATGGCGCTTCCCATTGTTTCTTTCCTCCGAACGCCTCCCTCGTATGCTCTTGATGCAGAAGGTGTCTCCTTCTAGCTTGCGGATCCAGGTGGAAATGATGCTCAGAGCGTTCACCAGCGGTCCCAGTGCAGTACCGACTCCAGCGGCTTGCGGGGCCCCGGTTTAAAATCCGCACCCAGCGTATAGGCCACCGGGATGAGCGCCGCCTGCGTCACCTGTTCGTAGGGGATGCCGAGCACGTGCGCCGCCTCTTGCTCGAAGAAGAGATGGAAGCTCGTCAGGCTCGTTCCCAGGCCACGCGACCGTGCAGCCAGCATAAAGCTCCAGGCGGCAGGCATAATCGAACCCCAGAGGCCGGCCTGAGCAACGGTCGGCAGGTGATCGGTGCGGCCCCACATACAAGGAATCACGTGGACGGGCACTTCGTGGAGGTGATCAATCAGGTACTGCCCGGAGCTAGTGAGCCTGGTAACGGCTGCTGCTTCCTGTTCACTGGATGTCGCTCGCTGCTGATACACCGAGGCCATCAGCGCCCTATACTGCTCCGCTCCTTTGCGATAGAGCGTCGCCAGGGCCTGGCGAGGCTCGGGGTCGGTCACGACGACAAAGTGCCAGCTCTGGCTATTGCTCGCCGTGGGAGCCTGGAGAGCAATCTCCAGGCACTCGCGGATCACCTCAGGCTCCACCAGGCGCGCGAGGTCCAGCCGCTTACGCACGGAGCGTGTCGTGGTCAGTAGTTCGTCAATAGAAAGATCGAGGATGGGCATGAGAGTACTCCTTCTTGTATCGCCGTGCAGGTGCAGTCCGGCACTTGTGAAAAGAGCAAACCGCGCTTTTGAGAGATCGACAGGCGGCTGTGCTGAGAGTGTACACAACTGTCAGCGGATGTCTATCGTAGAAACTACGTATTCGATGACGTATCTTGAGTGGCTACACGAGCCGGCGTTCAATAGCAAAACGTGCGGCAACCGTGCGCGATCAGGAAGTACGTCTCGTGACAGCATCCAGGAATTCGATGTTATGTTTACCGCCTCCAGTATACCCTATTTTCTGGTCAGGGTGTAAGGCATAAAAGTAGGCTGCTGATCTAGACGAAGACAGTACCCGTACCTTCATGTAGACAGAAAACCAGAGAAGACACAATCGGGAGCTCATTTGACTACATCCCCACCCGCGGCCGATACTGCACCGCCTCCGCCACATGGTTTGCCATAATCTCCTCGTTCCCCGCCAGGTCCGCAATCGTCCGCGCCAACTTCAGCACCCGATGGTACGCTCTGGCCGACAAATGCAATTGCTGCATCGCCACCTTTAACAACTTCTCCACAGGTGCATCCGTGCAGAGGATTGTTGTACATTGAATTTGGAATTGATACTTAAGATGCACTTCACTTAACATCCTACCCATCATGAATGTTTGCGACGAGCAGCCATACGCTGTTTCGCGCGTTGCAAACGATCTTCTTTCGTCTTTATCGAAAATGGCGCGGAAAGCGTATCTCCTCCTGAGGATAGTACGTTAGCCCGTAATGACGAGAGTAATGCCCTACCTTGGCCTGTAATAATTTCAATCTCTGGCAACTCACTTTCATTTAATAAAGCATCAAGTACTTTGATAGCCAGACGCCGATTTAATAACCCACGTCGCATTGGCTCTTGAGCATCAAATGTGAGCAGGCAATCTAGACAGGCAGTCTCACAAAATTCATTATGCTTATCATTCACAAACAAAGTAGTACGAGTTTCTTGCAACCACTCTCTGCCTAGTGCTAAAAGTTCTCGAACATGACCTGCACCACCGGGGACATTATCGTACAGAACAGCACCCAAGCCTCTGCCATGATCTCCTGCGGGAATAACAAGTATCCCCAGCTCCCGGCCATCCAATTCTAACAGTCGAGCACCGCTAATCTGAAGAGCTTGAGTCAGGGTCCAGAGCAACGCAGCATTGTCTGCATATTGCTGTAAGCACGATGAGAAATCCAACATCAATGCATCGGTGGTTTGCCTGGCAGCGAGTACCTGATTACGGAATGCCTGCGGTGTATCGTGCTTTGTCCAACAAGATATATTCTCCCGCGTTGAAGTTAGTGAGGCATGGCGCCTGAAGGTTGGTAGAATATCCATCATTCCCTCCCCATACTGCCTCTCACTTTCGGCATAACCACACTTAAGACAAATCGCAAATCCTCTCCCGTACTCACCAGCATTGTATACAAGGAGTTCTCCGTCTTCTTTGTAAAATGCCTTTAAATCTTTCACACTGCCAAAGTCATCCTGCTTGTCGATGTCGGCTCCCTCACGACGTACAAAGGTAATAGTAGCCTTCTCAGTGTGACCAACTCGCTCTACATCTGTACTCTTTTTTGGTGAATCCCATGCTGCACTGCTGAAGCCATGCATAGGCATGAGGAAGTTTTGCGGATTGCTTATCTGTTCTCCATTACAAATTGGGCAAAAGCCCAAAGAGCCAGCAGCTATTTTGTAATAGAGATGCCCATTCACACATTTTGTATACTGTCCTCGTAGACCCAGATAGTTGTCAATATTTGCACCAGTCCAATGCTTCAACAAACCATGCGAAGTAATGAGTTTGCCGCCGACTAATAACTGCGAACCAGGAACATATTCGCCCATAGCTATAAGTCCGCTGCGTTCGAGACGATATTGATCTTCTTCACGGAACTTTCCTGGAAACCGTTCATCAGGAATGATAACCCTGAGTCTCTGCAATCCAATTGGGAAACCATACCGTGGCATGAATTGCTGGTCTGCCAATGCCTCAATAACGGTCATTTCGTAGAGTGCCGCCATTTGATATCGCAAAGCATTAGCTTGTGCCCGCGCATTCAACATACTGTTAGTGTTATTACTGTCTATTGAGTGCCATGCCCGTAGCATTTCATCAAAATCCTTGCGCCAGTCATCCACTGCTGCTTTGAACTTTTCTATAATCATCATGAGAAATGCTGCCCAGTCATCAAGGCAATCGTTTGCACCTGTATCTTGAAAGAGTCGTTCCAGATGCGGTCGAACGTGAGATTCACCATAATCACGTATCCAGTTGAGATATTCAAGGAAACGCTCCTTCAGACCTGACTCACAGCTGGCAGGATTCCACCATAACGCCTGTGAAGGCTGTTTCCAATCTGGTATATACGAAGAGACTGTGGGTTTGTTTGTCCCCTTTTGCCAATTTGGTGGTAACGAGATACCACAAAAGTGTCCCATGTTCCCGAAAGCATTCATAGCACCAACATGGGTATCTGGTGGATAAATTTGACGGAAAAAGTTCCCTAGTAGAAAAGCGTGACTATGCCGCATGACAATACGTTTTCGATCAAGAAAGACCTTAGGGCTACGCAATGAGCGTGCAAGATACTCACTAAATTGGAGAAATACTGCTCTATCAAATGGTTGTGGGTGGCAAAATGTCACGACAATAGATGATCCATCAGCACGGCGTCCAGCTCGTCCTGCACGTTGGAGATAGTTCGCCTTCCCTGGCGGGACGTTGCCCATTAGAACTGCATTTAGACCGCCGATGTCGATACCAAGTTCCATTGTCGTTGTTGAACTCAAAATATTGCGGACACCAGACTTGAACAAGTCTTGTAATCGGCGATTTTCTTTCGGTGCCAGTTGTGCACTATGCTCCTCTGCCCAAAGTCCAATCCTAAAGACCGGGGATGATGTATACTCACTACGTTGACGTCTAATTCTTGGGTCCTGATCCAGTATATCTTCATCTACGAGCTCCAGATTTGTGCAGCCACTTTCGGGTGCACATCCCATTACTTCGCGTGGCCAGATATGCCCCGTTGTTGGACAGCGATATAGCCTGAGTGGTAACCTTAAGCCTAACTCTGGAAATTTCAGTCTAATTGCCCAAACTGGGCCTCGATCGTCCCGCGATTGTTTCTGCCTTGCCTCTAACCATATGATGGAGTTTCCAGCGTGAGCTTGCAATTGATGAAAGGCTGCACTAAGAAGATTACCAGCATATTCATCGACCATACCTTCGCTGATGCCACATTTTCTTAGAACTTCTGCTGCAAATCTCCTTCTGCGCTGCTTACTCGTTGCACCTACGAAGCGAGCTGAGCGACTACTTAATTCTTTAGTTTCTGCACACCAATGGCCAATTAGATCACTAAACAGGTACAATTTATCTTCTTCATCAGAGCCTAAAGTGATCGCACCATCCGTACGCAGTGTGTCACATAAAGAAGCCAGGAATGCAGTCCAATAATGCTGTAATTGCTCCCTTGCTACGATATTGGGTAAAATACCTGATATACTCTCAGGTATTTGCAATATATCCAATCCAGGATAGGTTACTTCGGCCAATCCTAGTGTTTCTAGTGACACTTGTCGCTGTGTAGGCCTTGCAAATTCGCGGGCTAACAGTAGTTTCAATTCTTTGTGGACATGACCCACATTATTTTTCCATTCCTCCTCAGCCTTTTCTTGCCAGTGTATCGCCTCGTGATTTGTAGCTGATTCCGTATCTATAAGCTCCTCTAATATAGGTACTTTCGTCATTGCAGTAATCCAATCGCCCAATGCCCCACCCATCTGGGCATCTATGAGTTCTTGGCGAGCCTTAGAAAGCCTCCGCTCTTTTTGTTGATGCTGTGCAGAGGTAAGCATAGACTGTTCTAACTCGCGCTCTAATCTCTCAATCTCTGTTTGTAAGTCGTGGATTACAGGCTCATCAACGACAGGATAATTATTTAAACATTGTACAATTGCTGCACGTACGAGTTGTATTTCATGCTGTCGTGTAAGGCGTGGACCAAGACGAGCAGCTCCCTGACGACTATCGCTGAAAACGAGCATACGCCGTCCACGAGCAGGAAGCCAGGGTTTCGCGGGACTTGGATATTCGGGCAGTTCCGCAAGAACACTTTCTGCCAGGATTGAGAGAGCGAGCGACTCCGATTGAGCAAATGCTTTCCAATCCTTTTGATCATCAGTTTTGCACTGAGGGCAGGCAGGAAGAGTAAACAAAATTCGTTCGTTTGTTCCTTTCCTATCAGTTCGTCCAGTACTACTATCAATCGCTACCCGTTCTGCTGCTGCATATGAATTGAGGGTTAGACGCAGGAGTTCTTCAGGGGGCCATAAAGCAGGCACAGGTTTTAGACAGGTACGCGTTTCATCATAAACACCTGCTAGTGCCCAGGCTCCACAATTGTCACAACGATAGAGCGATAATGTGGCACTCTGGCAATAGATGCAGCGGTCAGATAATCCTTCAGATATACAACCCAGGCCTTCCAATTTGAGATCCTGGGGTCCGATACAAGCACTATTGAGGCAAATAACTAATCCATCAGTTGGACGAGCTAGTAGGTGAATGCGATGTGGTAAAAGTGGATAATCTCCAGCCTTTATGCGCGCAGAGGCACCTAATTGTAGCAATAGAGCGGTGACTTGCATAGCATTTTCATCTACAGTATCCCAAAGATACCTTGTAAGATCATGGAGAGACAACCGTTTGCATTCCCAAAGAATTGATTCTATTTTATGCAGTAATGGAGCATACTTTAAAGTCTTATGGAGCAAAACAGCTGGAATATCACTATCATGGTGATGCGCTTCTTTGACAATTGACTCATCAACAAGAAGAGAGAGGTCTTCAGAGAGAGTGTGGCACATTTCAGTATTCTGTGCCAATTGTGACTCGTATTGACTATCAATCCTGATAGTCGGATGATCTAGCCAATTACAACTAACAATCTCAGCAGCAGTATATATTGCTTTTGGAGGGGCTTCAACCGGTAGAGGCTGGCGAGTAGTTTGTCCACGAACAACCTTTACGAGTGATTGATCTTTGGTGAAAAGTTTGGCAGCAAAGGTTTCCAACTCACCTGGCATATCTCTACCGATGGTTGCGGAAGTAGCAAAATGAAAAACATTCTCTGGTGCCAGTTCACATCGATCCAAAAGTCTGCGTAGCAAAAGGGTAATCTCTGCCGCAAGAGTGCCTGTATAAAGGTGAGCTTCATCTAGAACAATCGCTCTTAGTGATTTGCCGAAGAAAACTGCATCCTGTGGACGGCAGAGCATATATTCCAACATCGAGTAGTTAGTGATGATAATATCGGGAACACGACCACGTGGTGAGGTGGTAATGTTGATCCTTCGCCCGTCGTGTGTTTCCAATCCACGTGCCTCACGCCGCGTTCGCATACGACACGGCTCCCATTCAGGTACACCATCCTGGTTTGCTCGTAATGTATCCTCTGGAGTTTCGCTGGTAAAATGAAAGAGGGTGACATGCTGTTGTCCACTAAGCCAGTGATAGAGTCGATCGACTTGATCGTTAACAAGCGCGTTCATTGGGTAGAGGATGATACATTTAACACCTGCCTCTTCACTTTTCCTGTGTCTATAGAGGTCGTTGAGAATAGGAAGGAAGAAGCTTTCTGTTTTTCCTGCACCTGTCCCAGCAGTAACAACAAGAGCAGGTTTAGCGTCATGAGAATAAGTAGCCTGCGCTTGAGTAATAGCATCACGCTGATGTAGATAGAGTGGGCGTTGTTGAGGTACTACTTTTCGCATATCGAGATGATTACAGAGATCTGCACTAAATAAGTTCTGTTCAACCAGGTCTTGTAGAGATTCTTCAGCAGCCTTTGCTGGAAAAGCACCTTCTATCCATAGATCGCTGAGAAGTCCTCCCAGTTCAGGCGCACCAGACCACAATGAGCGACACGCTTCAGCCAATTTAGGATCACGTACAAAATGATCATCCAACGCGAAATCGACAAGGCGCTGCTTTACCGATTTTGACAAGGCTATTGCGTCAAGTTGTGACATGATCCCTATCTCCCAGAAATAATAATTTGTTCTATGACTTCTAATACCCGAATCCCTAGTAAGCGACGGAAAGGTTCTATATTAAGTGCTAATTCTAAATTGTTTTCTTCGAGCATGGTGAGACTTCCGCCACGAAAAGATCGGAGTGCAGGTTCTATAAGCCCTCTCTTGATAAAGTTTGTATCTATATAGCCCATCGCATCAGATACTTTTTCTAAAAACTGTGCTCTTCTCTGTTGGAGGTCCGTATCGTTGTCATTACGGGATTCAGCAAAAGCTGCGATAAGGGTATGCAGAAGTTTACTGGTTAAGGTAATTCCTAATTGGCGAAGGCAAACATTACGAGCAAACAAACGTACAACCTTGCCCATCAGAAGAGGATCAACCCTCAGCAGTCTCCAGGCTGTTCTCATTAATAACTCTTCTGGTACTTCGCTAGTTCCGCCTAGTTGGCTTACAACTTTTCGCGCATCCATATCATTAGGACGCCAGCTTTTAAATAACATGCGAACGGCAGCCAGCCAGTGATCATCAACAACAGACCAGCGCAACCCAATTGGGGAAGAGTCATCAGATAACCACACCGGTAATATGGAACCGCCATAATCATGGGAGAATTGCTGAATGTGTGAGAGCCATCGATCACTCAGGATTGGCAATTGAAACCACCGTAACAATGCGGCCACCTCTCTTGGGTGCTGAGCATTATTCTGGTGTAGGACATCGCACCATGTACTGTACCACCAAGTTCCTAGGCGTACACCATCATATGCAACTGCAAAAATAAGAGGATTAGGAAGAGACGAAGGCAATTTCAAATACCAGGAAGCATTATCTACTTCGAATACAGTATTCTCCTGACCCCACATACAGAGTGTACCATCCTCATTCCAGACAACCACCCGATATTTCTCGTCCAGTTCTACTGGATGGGTAAGATGTATAGCAAGGTTCGCTGAATCAGGGCTAGAGTTGCTACTAATGTCATTTATGATCCCATGGTCGATCACTTCACGAACAAGAGAAACATCTTTCTCAAGAGCATTGTATGGCCCCTGACGCAATCTTAAAGAGGCTCCTAAACCAGCTAAAGATCCAATAGGTCGGGGAGCATAATGTGGGCGTCCTACCCAAATATCACCTTCCAACAATGCCCATTGCTTAATATTCGGTCTAAATATCTGTATTGGTAGCGTTTTAGCTTGTTCAACTGTCATAGTTATATCAGGTTTGAGCACTGTCCACCCCTGCATAGATAGCAACCCAGCCCCAATAATCGCTAAATTGAGGGCACGAGAAACCCGAGAAAGGGAAGCGTCTTTTCGGATACCAAGCGTAAAACAGAGTTCGGCGATATGAGAGCCATGAAAAAGCATGCCTGGATTTATAGCAATAGATTCGGTGATAACATGCTGTGCATCTACCTCTATGAAACCTATAGCTTTTGCACTGAGTCGAACATAGGATAAGCTTGTTCCTTCCGGGTAATGGATCATCACTTGCACAGAGTCACCAAATGACACAACATTTGGAGTTTTGAAGAGTGATACATCTACCGAACGCGCCCACCGCGCTTCTTCACCTTTAGAACCCTTCTTCGAATTAGGCTGCCAAAATATTTGTTCCTCGAGTTTCACATTAACGGATGACGACCAGCCTTGTCCGATTATGGAGAGTTTGGTTCCCTGAGTATCGAGTCTATACCAATGAGAAGGTTCAGGCAAGAGGACTAAATCTTGTGCAGTAATAATGAAGTATGTTACCTCTGAACGCATCACATCCTGCCATGCATCAATACGTTCTCCTGTAGACGCACGAAACACGTTGATCTCATCATTATCATTCCAGAGAGTTAAAGTGAGACTGGATACAAACTGGCCTGTTGATGAGATAAGAGTAGCCACAAGCAACGGAGC
>WNGN01002685.1_pt1 | contig 17233 bp, 18 predicted proteins | sample 5400561 | NCBI WGS metagenome assembly WNGN01 (sample SAMN13153379, study PRJNA577476) | soil metagenome | isolation source: 115 cm soil or saprolite under Garry oak tree replicate 2 | place: USA:California | collected 2016-06-15
CTTTGCTCGTGTGGGAGACTCTGCCCTGGCATCCATACTGCGTTAGACCGCCATGGCGCTTACAATGCTGGATCACTTATTTCGTGGATGTCGGCAATCCGGAGAGCGCCGGGATAAACCGGCATGTTGTAGGGGATGAAAGAGCCCTACAGGAAAGGAAAACAGCGAATCCATCCTGGCCTCGAGTCTTGCAGGCGATATCGCGAGGCATCGCTTGAAGCGTAGACAGAGGTATCGGTGGGCCGGGCTATTGAGCTTCGAAAAGCCGATGGAACAGGACGCCGACTTCGTTCCGGTAGGGAGGAAGGCAGCACAGCAACCACGCTAACCGCGAGTGGATTGCTCGGTCCTGCGTAGTCTAAGAACCCGCGCACGCTGAGAAACAACATGCACGAGAACCGGGAGATCTCCTGCACGTCTTGGTCAGCCGATCAAGACCGGTCCGCGAAGGCCATAAACCGAGCGGCGGACGCGTACGTACAGGAGAAGTCGGACTGTGCCGCAATACCAGTGAACCAGCCGAACAACGAAAGGCAACTTTCCGCGGAGGCCGGGGAGGGAAGGGCACAGACTCAGGAGAACACTGTTCAATCACACATGCGCCCGACACAGAGTGGGAAACGCATGTCCCAGGGATTGCGCGGTGTGCGACAAGCAGCAAGAGAAAGGAAGCAGGAACGGTTCACCGCCCTACTCCACCATTTGAGCGTCGGATTACTCTGCGATAGCTTCTACGCACTTAAGCATCAAGCTTCGCCTGGAGTAGACGGCGTGACGTGGCAGGAGTATGAAACCGGATTGGAGGATCGACTTGTCGATCTGCACAGCCGGGTGCACCGTGGAGCGTATCGAGCACGACCCTCAAGACGAGTCTACATTCCGAAGGCTGACGGGAGACAACGTCCGTTAGGCATCGCGGCGCTGGAAGACAAAATCGTTCAACAGGCTGTGGTGACGATCCTCAACCGAATATATGAGGTCGACTTCAAAGGCTTTTCTTATGGGTTTCGGCCCGGTCGCGGCCCGCATCAAGCGTTGGACGCGCTGACGGCGGGCATCCAATGGAAGCGAGTGAACTGGGTGCTCGATGCGGACATTCGAGGTTTCTTTGACAACATGAACCACGAATGGACGATGAAGTTTGTTGAGCACCGCGTGGCCGATCGCCGGATACTTCGCCTGATCCAGAAATGGTTGAAGGCCGGAGTTTCCGAAGATGGCCAGTGGTCGGAGACGAAGCTGGGTACGCCGCAGGGAGCAGTGGTTTCGCCGTTGCTCGCCAACGTGTACCTACATTACGTGTTCGATCTATGGGTCGAGGTCTGGCGCAAGAAAGTCGCGAAGGGTGATGTGATTGTCGTCCGTTACGCAGATGATCTTGTGGTGGGCTTTCGATACCGGGCAGACGCCGAGCGGTTCCTACGGGAATTTCGGGAGCGGCTGGCCAAGTTCGGTTTGGAATTACATGCGGACAAGACACGACTGATCGAGTTCGGGCGGTTCGCCGCTCGAGACCGGAAGCAGCGCGGAGAGGGAAAACCAGAGACCTTCACATTTTTGGGCTTCACCCACTTCTGTGGGCAGCTCACCAACGGAGCTTTCATCGTCTGGCGGATCACGGCGAAGAAGCGGATGGTCGCGAAGCTGAAAGCTATTAAGGCTGAGCTTCAACGCCGGAAGCATCATCGCACGACCGGCGGAGTGTCTTAATTCGCCGCAGTCAACGCGCACAGGTGCGATGGGCTCGTCTCTCCCCTCTCTTGACCCGGTGGATTCCGCAACCCCGCATTCTGCATCCCTATCCTGATGCTCGCTTCGCCGCCACTCATCCTGGGTAAGAGCCGTATGCGTAAACGCGCTTGTACGGATCTGTGCGGGGGGCGATCAGCGATGGTCGTCCCTACCGCGACAGTTATACTCGGCCCCGCTTGGCGGCGGTCACCCTGCCTGGTAAGTCGGGTTACCGGACATGTCCGGTAAGCGCGTTAATCAGGCACTGGGGAATGCCTAGCCGAAATATCTCTTGACTCAAGACTCGTCATATCCTATTCTGCTCTAGGCCTAGGTAGAAATAGCATATGTTGAAGCCCAAGTGAGAGGAACTCCCCCATTGATGAAAACCCGCGAACAGCGAGACTTATTTCCCGGTGCGTTGGAGATGATGATTCTCCGAACGCTGAAGCGGCAGCCTCTGCATGGTTATGCGCTCGCGCAGCATATCAAGCGAACGTCGAACGATTTGCTTCAGATTGAAGAAGGCTCGCTCTATCCGGCGCTCCAGCGACTCCTCAAGGAAGAGTTGGTGAAAGCCGAGTGGAGCATTTCGTCCACGAATCGTCGCGTTCGTACGTATAAGCTGACGGCGAAGGGAGCGAAGCATCTGGAGCATGAAGTGTCGCGTTTTGAAAAGATGCTCGAAGGCATTACACGCGTCTTGGCGCCAGGTGAATCATGAGCTGGCTCAAACAACTTTTCTCCCGTCGCCGCCTGTACAACGATCTTTCCGAAGAGATTCGCGAGCACCTCGAAGAAAAGATCGAGGAACTCGTTGCAACCGGCGTGTCCAGAAATGAAGCTGCCGCCTGTGCTCGCCGCGAATTTGGCAATATAACTCTGATCGAAGAGGACAGCCGCAACGCCTGGCGCTGGGCGGCGATGGAAGATTTTTTTATGGATGTCCGCTTTGGTGCGCGCATGCTGCGCAAGAACCCGGGGTTCACGGCCGTGGCCATTGTGACGCTGGCGCTTGGAATCGCAGTCAATACGACCATCTTTAGCTCGGTGAACGGCTGGATGCTACGTTCCCCGAGCATCAAAGATCCTGGCAAAGTAGTCATGATCTTGAGCACCAACCCGGCGAAGGGACGGGGATGGGACCAGAATCCTGTTTCAGTCCCTGATTTTGTTGCCTGGCGGGAGCAGAGCCATGCCTTCGAGGATATGGTTGCAAGCCAAGGGAGCGATTTCGCTCATACCGGAGAAGGGGAGCCGGAATGGCTCGAAGGGATGCGCGTATCCTCAAGCTATTTTGACGTTCTTGGAGTGTCGGCCGCCCTGGGACGGACCTTCCTGCCCGGTGAAGACCAGCTTGGTCACGACCAAGTGGTCATCCTGAGCGACGGATTGTGGCAACGACGGTTCGGCTCCAACCCCAAAGTGGTCGGGAAGGCCGTCCGGCTCAATGGCGACAGCTACAAGGTGGTCGGGGTCATGCCGAAGGGCTACCGGCTGTGGTACTACGGCCAGCAACTATGGACGCCGCTGGTCTTCCCCCCTCAGAGCGTTCTTCCTGCAGCCCGCGAGGACCGCAGCTTGGGCGTCATGGCTCGCCTGAAATCCGGAGTAAGCATTGAAACCGCAAAGGCTGAGATGGCAACTCTCGCCCAACGCTCCGAGCAAACTTACCCAGGCACAAGCAAGGGTTGGAGCGCCACAGCTACACTGCTCCAGCAATACATCGCCGATGAGTTTAGGGTCGCCACGCGGCTGCTGATGGGCTCGGTCGTCTTTGTCCTGCTCATTGCCTGCGCCAACATTGCGAGCCTGCAGCTTACCCGCGCCGCCGCGCGCCGAAGAGAGTTCGCCGTCCGCGTTGCTCTGGGCGCCGGTCGTTTCCGCTTGGTCCGCCAATTGCTCGTTGAAAGTCTTCTCGTAGCTCTTGCAGGGGGCGGGCTGGGCCTGCTGCTTGCTTCTTGGGGTGTGGACTGGCTTCGTAGCGCTCTCAACTGGAGCGACTACGTTAGATCGATGGCGCTCGAAGTCACCATCGATCACACTGTCCTGGCATTCACGCTCGGCATATCAATTTTCGCAGCCATCCTTTTCGGCTTGGCGCCAGCTCTTCACGGGACGGCCCTAGACCTCCACGCGACACTCAAAGAGGGTGGCCGGGCGAGTTCACAGAGCAAGGCCCGCAACCGGACACACAGTGTCCTCGTGACCGCGGAAATCGCCCTGGCGCTGGCGCTCTTGATCGGTGCGGGACTTGTTATTCAGGATTTTCTCCGCGGACTCTACGCTGGCTTCGGAATCGACCCGAACCAGGTCTTGACGGCAAACATCTCTCTTTCGAGCACGCGCTACAAAGAGCCTTCCAAGCAAGCGGATTTCTTCAAGAACGTCATCCAACACCTCGATGCACTTCCCGGCGTCATTTCGGCGGGTGCCACGACTACGCTGGTGCCCAGTGCCACGGAGGGAGAGCGGGTTGTGACGTTCAGCGTCGCCGGCCAGGCTGCGTTGTCACGCGCGGAGAGAGCGCGGACGGGTTACTACGCGATCAGCTCCGATTATCTTCGCACGCAGCGGATACCGCTGATTCGCGGCCGCAGCTTCCTCCCCACCGACAGCGTCCAGGCGCCACCCGTGGCCCTCGTTGACCAGGCTTTCGTTCAGCGCTACTTCCCCAACGAGGAACCGCTGGGGAAGCGTGTGCGGCTCGACACCAGTGCCTTGGACCGTCCGGATTGGAGTGAAATCGTAGGCATCGTCCGCAACGTGAAAAACCCGGAGGTGGACCGGAAGGAAATGCCCCAGGTCTACGAGCCTTCCCTTCAGAGGCCATCCTCGGTGATGACCCTTGTCGTTAGGACGCGCTCCGACCCGACGGCCTTCGCTCCCTTGTTGCGCCGCGCCGTCTGGGACGTTGACAAAGACCAACCGATCACCCGCGTCCAATCCATGAACCAAGTCATCGCGGACTACACCCTCGCCGGCGTCACGATGTGCACCACGATGGGCACCTTCGCGGGTTTGGCGCTCGGTTTGGCAGTGGTGGGTGTCTTTGGGGTGATGGCCTACACGGTGGCGCAGCGGACCCATGAAATTGGAATCCGCATGGCACTAGGCGCTAAGAGAAGTGACGTCCTGAGAATGGTTGTGAGGAAAGGAGTGGTCCTTGGGACAGTGGGAGTCGGAATTGGCCTCGCGCTGGGGGCAACCTTAATGTGGCTGCAGCAAGCCAGTGAGGGGGCAGTAATGCCATTCGATCAACGCGCCCCCGTCTATCTGGCCACGGCTTTTCTCATATCGCTGACTGTGCTCCTGGCGAGCTACATCCCCGCGCGGCGGGCGACTAAAGTCGACCCCATTGTGGCCCTGAGGTACGAATGAGGGGCAGCGTCTAGGAGCACACTAACATGGCAGGCACTCAACCAAAAATCCGATTCAGCAAGGTGATGGAGATCCTTCTCTGGCTTGCCGGGCTGGGAGTGCTCGCCGAAAACATTTTCCTTTTCCAGCAGAACCGGCGCCTGAGCGAAGCATTGGCTCCTCAAATCACTGCGGGAACGCAACTGCGGATGCTTGCGGGGATAGCGTTCGACGGCCGTCTGGAGCCCGTGGCCCTTCCTGCCGCTGGTTCAAAGCTCCTCATCCTAACTTTTTCTCCAGGCTGCCCGGCTTGCCAAGCAAATCAAGACAACTGGATGAGGCTGGCAAGCACACTCGAACAAAAAGGCGTTCGCGTGCTCTGGGTAAGCCGTGACCCCATCGAAATCACCAGAGACTACTGCTTGAAGCACGGCATTCATCCCTCCGATACGCTGGCCGACCCACCCTACAGAACCTTTGCCCAACTCGGGCTCGCGCGGGTCCCCAATACTCTCTTGGTGGGAGCCAACGGCACAGTGGAGAAAGTCTGGGCTGGACGCCTGGATCAGGCAGGCTGGAACTCGATGTTTACATATTTTGGCGAACGGCGGGAGACGGCTTTTCCACTCCAAAGCAAGGCTGGCGCCAAGCCAACCGGCTGTGGGTCGGAGCTGTCCCAAACGTCCGTCAAGAGCTGTAAGTAAGACGTATGTCACAAGAAGGAAGGAGAAAAAGAAATGCTGAGGCAAATATCCAAAGTGCTTCTGCTCGTGGCGCTCCTGGCAGCCCTTGTAGCCAGCAGCGCCCCGGCTTGGGGGGGCTCACATACATGCCGCTGTTACCACTCGGGCGACAGACCACTACTTCCACCGCCGGGAGGATGTCATTTCGACCAAAGCACTTTGCAGTGTGTCAATACTAGCTGCAATGGGAGTTGCTTCTAGTCTTCTCTCGTCGCATGCGGCCAAGCGTCCACTAACCTAGCGTCCACAATGGATGCTAACAATCTTTAAGGAGGTTTTAGATTATGGACAGACTAAGAAAGCGGTTTGTGATGCTCGTTGTCCCAGTTGCACTGATTTTGTTCGCATCGTTCCTTGCGGCGCAGGGGCCGCCCAATGCATGTGCAAACGCGTGTTGGCAAGCCTATACGAACGCGGTGAAGGCCTGTCACGGTGATCCGGGGTGCCTAGCCGACGCGCGTGCAGCAGCTCTGGCCTGCGTCCAGGGTTGCGGCCTGCCACGGTAATCTGCCCTGTCCGGCCGATGCACGTCGATCCCATGGTCGCGCTGCGCCACGAATAATGGCTCTGAACGAATGGGACCACGGAGTTGAAGAAGGAATGAGACTCACGCCTGGCGCCGAACTCCGGCCGAGTGGGAAGGCTGCGCCGTGCGGCAGGCATTCTCTCACTTTGACAGCACGACAATGCGGGTTCACTCCGCTGAAACTCTCAGTGGACGATTAGTCGCGTTTACCGGACAAGAGCCGCACCATTACTCGACTTGTCCGGTAACCGCGTTTATCAGGCATGTGCCTGGAAGTTGGAGTCAATGGTTGCTGTTCAACGGCTATCGCTTTGGAGGCGTATGAGGTTTACTTGCATTTAGGCTTGTCAGGTACAACTCTTAGAGTGAATTGCCCTGCCTGACCCATCTCGGGGTCTGCATAGCGCGGAAGCCTTTAATTTGCCGGTTTGGCGTCAGCGCCTGCCTCGGCAACGCTGTGCCCACGTCATCTTTGGTCCCTTTGGTCCGTACACTTTGATGAACTGCGCCTTGGTCGGGCGGGCAGGCCTCAATCGCCAAGACCACTCTAGCTGGTCCGATCCTGCGCAGCATGCGTGGCGTTTTTCTCTGTGCTCTGTGTCCTCCGCCTCGGCGTCTCGAATAGCGGAACCGCAAATTTTACATCTACTTCGACATGACCTCGCGCGCAAGATGACTTGCGATCACTTCGCGCACCTCATCTTGCTTCTTTGCAGCGGCCTGCGCCGCATCCCTCGACCCGAAGTGCTTGTTGACGATGCTGGCCGCTTTGGCAGCCAGTTGGTCGAGCGCTGCATAATTCGGATACGAAACTAATATCGCCACGTCCCAGTCGCCCGGATGATCCGTCACCGGATTCGTAAACGTCTTGTAATCCGAAATCAAGCCTGCTTTCTTGAACTCTTCAAAGATCGGCTTCGTGTTCTCCCGAAAGTTCTTCCAGAACGCGTCTCCCTGTCCCGGCTTGATATGGTAATAGGTCACGCGCCAAACAGGTCCGGGGTCGAAGTTGGGGTTTTGCGCAAACGCAGGGAACGCGGCAAACAGAGTAGCGGCAAATATCGTGGTCAGCAAAGCTTTCCTCATGGTGCCTCCTCAAACTATTTGAAGGATTCTCATTGGACCCAATGGGCAGGGCGCGAATCTACCACTCACCTTCTTCCCCGTCAACGCCCCCTCCACTCTTCACACATCTGGGGAGGAAAGGCGCGTTGAGGGCCGATGCTGCCGAGTCGGCGGTCTGTGGCTATCTGGCGCTGATTGTTTTGGCGGATCTTGTCCTCAAAGCGGTTTGGAAAGTGAGTTGGGCAGACCCCGTCGCCGCGCTTGACCGGTACCCCATTTTCTGATGCCTGGTTAGTCGCATAGCCGGGCATGTTCGTACCGGGACCGACTTTTCCGGTAACCGCGGTAATCAGGCAAATGGACCATCTCCAACTGGCCCGTCACCGGGGCATGATCACCTAAATTTTAGGTCTACAATCGTTGAGTGGACCACCACACCGTCGCGATCGTCAGCATTACGGGTACCTGTCTAGATGTGCTGGGTAGTCTTTATCTGGCCTACGACCTATTAGGTGGACAACACGGTCCGTTGCGGCTGCTTACCCGTGCGGTAACGTACTCCGTTGTCTTCGGCATCGGCTACGGCCTCGGCCTTGGTCTCTTCTTTGGCCTAGCTTCCGGTATCGCCACCGGTATCACCCTGTCGATTGAACTCAGTCGAGCAGCTCGTGGGCTAGATCATTACTCCTTGTTTTGGGAAGGACTGTTTTCCGCCATTCGGGGGTTCGCTTTCGGAGCCGGACTGTACAGGATTTTGGGCTTCGGATTTGCAATCGCATTTGCCATTCTCATCACCGTCGGCCAAATATTCGCCTACTCGCGCGGCATTCGTCCTGCCACCGACTATGGAGCGGCTCGCCGTCCACGGCTTACGCGTCGTCAGTTTTGGGGAACTGTGATCCGTACGGTCGGCTACATGGTCACGGCCCTGGTCTGTAGCGCCTTCATCCATCACGTGGACCACGCCTGGTCTTTTGCGATTCGCGTGGGGTTGGTGACAGGCATTGTCACCGGCGTGGGAGTGACGGTGAATCCTTACATCGAATACTACTACTACGCCGACAATCTCCCGGAGCGACGGCTTGGAGTATTCGGCATTGGGCTCATCCTTTGCGGTTTTACCCTGCAATCCCTTCAATATTGGCTGGCACTATTTGATGTACGTCTGACTTAGGCAGTCGTCCCCTCACGCTCCTTCTTTATCTGGGCGAATGCTCGGCTACTCGTAACTTATCGTCAGACCACGCGGCTAAGTCGGATTACCGGACAAGTCGCGTACCAGGACTTCACTTGTCCGATTTAGCGCGTTAATCCGGGCACTGAATCCATCCGATATACTGACGATGATACACAGAGAATGGTGAATCTTGCGCTTGACGCCCATCTTTGACACAAACATCTTCGGCCACGTTGAAGATGGTTCTATCACACAGACAGACTGGCGATTCCTACTTTCGCATCGCCCTGGTCACGGCTGGCCGCTTAGTTCGGTCACCGCTATGGAACTTCTCTTAGGCGTTCGCGATGAGGTGTGTCCCGAGATATTTATTCAGCAAAAAAAGCAGATCGAACTTGCCTGCCAACTATCGAAGGGGCGCATCCACGAAGAACCTCGTTTCTTAATTTGTACGGAAGTGCTCGGGCGCCCATTGCCTCCTGATGTTCCGCGAGTCCCGACCGAAGTCCTCGCCGACTACATGACAGTCGTGCGCTGCGCTAAGTCGCTCGAAGAAATTCTGTCACATCGTGTCCGAGTACATAGATTGGTGACTCGGGGAAAGGGCCAAGCAGGGTTCGCAGGATTCAACCCTTCAGCACTTACGAACTTGGTTTCAGGTCCCAAGCGCGCTTGGCAGAAAGAAGTCGAGCGTAACGCGAGCGAAATCTATCCGTGCTGGCGCGAGCACTTCCAAAAAACAGGAAAACGCCTGCCTGATGATAAGCGCAAAGAGGTTGCGGCTGGCCTAGTTTCGGATGCCGAGCGAGTAGAGTACGGTGAGAGTTTCCTTCGTTGGATGAATGCGGCCGCGAACCCTGGCTCAGTTGCTGAAATCACGAAGAGACTCGACGCCGTTCTTGAATTCACGATCTTCGTGACGCGCGAATTTCTTACACGCAACTACAACTTGGAAAAGCATGACTCGGACGTGTACGACCAGTTCCAACTGCACTACCTTGCGATGGAGCGATTCATCATAGTGAGCCAGGACGGACCGTTGCGAAACAGGATTTCCGGCTGCAGCCAAGCGAAGCGAATCATGTCGTTCGATGAATTCCTCAAAACACTCTAATAACACTCTCACTGCGCAATCTTGTCGGATGCCGCACGCGACCGCTTGCTGTCTAGACCTCTACTCGGTAGGTCTAAATCCCGATAAGTCGCCTTACCGGACAACTGCAGTCGCTGGCCATGAACAGGCTGGCGGGAAGCGAAAGCTGAGGCGTTGGGCTAATCGTCGCGGACTCGGAAACCGAGAACGCACGTAATTTGGCGCAGCTCCCCTTCGCGCGAGTTGGTCCGACTTTCGTGAGTTGTCCCAATAGATTGTTCGCCTCGCCGTCGGCTCTTCCCGGTTTTGGCTCAAGCTGTGCAATTAGAGACTCACCACGTTCTCAGCCTGAAGGCCCTTTGGGCCCTTCTTACGAAACACGCTGTTCCGGGTATTCCGAGACCAATCAAGAAAATAATTGCAAATTACAGCGCACGATTCATATCGAGTTCAAAGCCTGCGGCTTTCAGCTCCCTCGCTAAGAGTGTGCGCCAAGCTCCACTCGCGTCCAGGGGGACGTATACAATGCCGCTGAAGTCCGATGGGATTTCGACGCCTTCCTCATACAAGGTACAAACCTTTTTCCTTCCCAAGCGGCCAACAAAATAACCAAGCTCGAATACTACGTTCTGTCTTCCTCGGGGACGTGCCGGTTCCGACTTGTCGCTCGGGCCGCCGGAATCATCTCCAGTTAGGATGACCACGGCAAACGAAACGTCGGCGTGTGCCTCGAACTTTTCTATTACTGTTCGGCCCCGGTTAGGTTGTTCATGAAGAATGATCGGCTCCAGGTCCAAGGCTGTAAGGAATCGCGCGACCGCTTCTTTCTTACCCTCATCCCTGCCATGCACGATGAATACCGATCTTCCAGTCTCCGGGTGTTGGGTGCTTTCGCCAGCGCCAAGGCCCGACGAGCCAGCGGCTGGAGTGAGGAGCTGTAATTGCTCGATGCAACTGTCCAACATGGCTGCCGCAGCCCGAAGGTTCTCGCGGTCATGAGCATCAATCACGGATTGGGGTGTGCCTTCAAAGTACATCTGATGATGTGGTCCAGCGGAAGTTACAGCTCCAATATTTCTCGACTCCGGACCAAAAGCTGCGGCCAAAATTGCTCGTATTGTGTTATACCAGACGTGCCGCGCCCTTGAATCCGCCGAAGTATCGGATGCAAGTTCCAGGCCCCTTTGTTTCTGCCTCTGCAATGCTGTAATTGCAGAAGTCGCGTCCATAGTTGGCCCGTCGCCTTGGCCAGCAGGAGCCCTCCTACGTTTGGCCATTCTCTCTCCTTCCATTCATCCATATATAGCATCGCCAAGCGGAGCACAATTGACGGTTTTTCCTCAAGCCGCCTGATAGCGTTAAAGGTTGTTATACTCTGAGGCAACAAACCGAGGATATTATGCCCAAGGCGAACGTCGGGTTTGACAGCGGTGGCCAAATCGGCAGAATCTCATTCGAGGTACAGAATGTTCACGCGCATGGCGGCCCCGAATTTCCGAAGCTGATGTTCCTTTTGGACTTGCGTCTATCTCCTCTCAAGCCTTATTCCCCACCGGAGAATCCGGTATATCCGCTCACTTGGATGCTTCTTTCAGGGGACCTTTGCTCTCCTGAGCAGAGAGTAGTAGCGAAATTCCGTGACGAAGTGAACCTATACGCTGACGCCAACCATTCCCCTGAAACACAATTCCGGCTCGAAATCCCACTCGATCTCATCACTATTGAGAGGATTGAGCAGTCTCGGCAAGGCGATCTTCGCGCCGCCTTGAACTTTCGAGCGTTTTTTGCGGTTCACACTTCTGGCGGAATCGGTGTGCAGCGATTTGAGACCACGAGCATCGAACCGATAGTCTTCTCCATCCCCAAATCTCAATGGATTGAGAAACTTCTTCCGGGGTTCGGTTACGGTCTGCTGGAACTGATCGAGGTTCGCATTCCAAGCGGAATGCGAGCTGAAGGGTTGCCAAAAGCCGCGCAAGAGATTCGGGAGGCGCGGGGATACCTTGCCAATGGCGATTGGGAGAAGGTCGTTGCTCATTGTCGGAATACGCTTGAAGCTATTCTCGATTCTCGACCGCTCCAACTGCCTCCGGCCAGTAAATTCCACTTAAAGGTCGATACCTTCATAGGCGAACACCTCGCTCCTAAGCTCGGAGAAAAGCAATCAAAATTGCTCGCTGAAGAAATGAAACTACTGTGGGAAGTTTGCAGCACAGCGGCTCACCCCAATCCGCCGGATTATTTCAAACGCGCGGACGCGAACTTCATAGTCCGAAACACGACGGCTATTTTGGAGTATGTCAGCGGGCTTCTCGCGTAGGGGGCCGACTCCAGCGTAGCCGGAGCGGAACGTCAGCCTGCTCAACATGGTGAAGCTGGCGCACGGCCTCAACGTCAGACCCACTAAGCTGATCGAACCTATTCGCTGATAAGAATGGGCTGGAGCCGCCGTAGATTCCCCAAGTTGTGAGCCGAACACCCGAAATCCACTTCTCCGGTAAGCGCGTTTACCAGGACCTGACTCCGTCGTGGTTACAAATGCCCAAGCGGATTATGGCATCGTCCGCCGTCCTCAAAAACTTGCAACAGCCGCAGTTTCGGTCGGACACGTTTCGAATATTGGCAGCAGCCGGGCAATTTCCAACGCTTGCCTCAAGTTCGGGCCGAGATTACAAAGCTTGAGGCCTCCGCCTTTGGCTTTTGTCTTTCGATGCATTTCGATGAGTGCGCCGAGGCCAGCGCTGTCAACATAGTTGACGTGCTCCAGATTGATGACAATCCGTGTGCCGCCGGATGCAAGGAGATTGTCGATCATTGCACGCAACCCGTTGCTCTCTTGTCCGAGCACAAGACGACCTTTGAGCGCCAGAAGGTAGATTCCATTCATCTCACGCTGTGTTATTTCCAAAGGCATCGTTTGCCTTTCCAAGGAGCATTACGCGGATTCGCGAATGCATCCATAATAGCCTGCGGACTCCCGATACCAAAGCCTCGACACTTGCGGGCAGTTCAAGTTGACGAGACCGGCGTTTATCGGGACTTACCCACGATTGGCGACTGCCGCTAGGCGGCCCAATGCTTTACGACTCCTGTGGAGACGATTACTGGACAATTCCGGGTAATCTCTAGTGTAGGTGTGGGGCGATCCGGAGCACAAAACTTGACCGGCAGCCCAGCCATTTTGTCGCCACCGTATTCCAAGACCCAATCCTTGTGCCGCTGAGGTAGCGTACGACGATGCTGTATTCCCCCCGGCCCCGGTACAAGCTCACGGATATCGAACTTTTCGACCACTCCATAGAAAGTCCCCGGCTCTAATTTGAAGAAGCGGGTTATATGGTCATGCGCTGGCGGTGAAGACAATCACGTAGAAAATCTGAGTGGCCTGATACCTCTTTGCCCCGCACATCGAATACCTGGATATTGAGCAAATTATCCGGCGTAGCTACGCTGGGCCCCCGCGCCTCCCAGATTAGTTCAACTAGAGACTCTTCGGCACGCTATAGTGCGATGCAATGAGCTGCCATTTGCCACCGATCTTCATCCACACGTCGGTTAGCCGATCGTGATAGTCGTAGGATTTTCCGCCAAACTCGCCGCGTTCGTGATAGCCCGCTGTCACCACCGCTATGTTTTCGTGCATGTGAATCTTGACGTCCGTCAAGTCGGCGATATCCACGCGCAACGGTCCGGCGTTATAGCTGATGAAGCCGACCTTGCCGTACTTGTTAGTTCCGAGCTCGATTGCGTGCTCAACACGAACAAATGTCTCATCTGGAGATGGCGCCGGATTAGGCACTCTCCGGTGTCGCTAGGGCGGCTGCCAACACGGTTACAAGTTCTCTTATACTGGCAGGCGCATGGGCTACCTCCGCGTGCCAGATCTGCAGCCCGGCAGCGCAACCCCTTCTTCGACAGGCTGCCTAATTTTCGCCGAGTAGTGCGGCGAACGAACCTGTGGGAGCATTTCTCGCGCAAAAACAGCCCCGCGGAAAATTCGTCTATTGCAATCAGAAAAGTGTCGCGAATCACGTGAAGCAGTATAGAGCATTGCATGCGGAGTCGGTCAGATGTACATTACTGGTCGGCCGAGAAATGAAAACCGGAAATCTCGGTAGGAACCGATTCCCAAGCTTTTCGCCGAGTTCAAGAACGAGGATGAGAGCATGCCATCGGTAATTTCGGCCTTTAGAAAAGGGCGCTTATCGAAGGGGTATCTTAGTTTCGGACAGACGTGGCGCACAATCGTAACGGGTAACCACGGGACTGTAGCATCAGTCTTAACGGTCCTAACTGTCTTGTTCGCCACGATCCCAGCGGTCCGCCATCTGCTCACTGAGCATCTACTCAAAGGTAAAATTGTTCCCGTGGCCGTACAGGTGGTGTTGGTCTTACTGCTTACGACTGTTGGGTCCGCTGTCTTCATTTGCTACTTGGCACTTCGGAGCATGTCACCCGGGGACTACGCCCGTATCATGATTGGCGGACGCCCCGCCTCAGAAACGCTTCAGGTCATAAGCCGCGAGATTGAGAAGGCATGCAAGACCTTTCTGGGCGCGGAAGAACACCTGACGAAATCCGCGCCTGAGTCAAGAGCGTTCGACAAGCTAAAGATGCGGTTTGCCAAGCAACACCGCGCGCTTCTCAACATTTCAGCCCTCCTGGAACTGGCATCCCAAGAACTCGACATTCCCTTATCAAGGCTCAGAGACTTTGTCTTCGAGTACGACCCTGCCATGCACCGTAAGTATTTCCAGAAGGCAATCCAAAATTCAGAGCTAAGATCCGAACTTAAGGAAAAGCCACTCAGACGTGACGAACTACTCGGAGAAAACAAATGGATTTTGGGGAGCGTGAAGAAGATTATTCGGACTCAGGAGGAAATCCTTGCCTATACGGCCATCCACCCCCGTGTTCTTCAGGTAGCCGCGACGCGCTCGACCTCAGATGCGACAGGGCGCTACGCTAACGCTGTTTCGTACGTGGCGAAGCAAGTCTGCGAAGTAATCCCCTCCAGGAGAAGGTGGGGAAAGCGGCGCAAAGAAAAGTTCATTGACGGGTTGGATGCCCTCAGGTTTCTGGTTCGGAAGCAACGGGCACACCCGGGATTCGATCTCCATCAATCCTGTATCACGGCGTGGCAGGAGGCTAAACAGGCAGCGGTGGCACCCATCACCACTCAGGAGGAGATGGAGAAGACCCTATACAGCCTGAAGGAAAAACTGAATCAGCGAAAGAAAGTCGAGGATGACGATTGGGAAAAGGAGCGAAGGAGGATGGAGGGGTTATGCGAGCTGTCGGAAGTCATTGACGACGGCTTTGTCAGATGGAGAAATCTCTTGGTCGAGCGGTTCCGGAGCCTGTATGTCGGATGGAGCGGGAAGAAGACCGATGACCCCACCTGCCAGGAGAACCAAAAGACGCTTCTTGTGACGCACGGTTTTAGTGCGACCGTGCGCGAGGTCTTCAACCGTGGGCTCCCGACTGAGAAGGAACTAAAGAACATACTACCTCACCATGGAATCCCAAACATCTTCGTGGTCAACTCTGGAGAAAAAGGCGACTTCGATTCACGGTTCATGGAGCGCGAACTTCTGGCAAACAAGGGGCAGGACCAGGCGGGAGCCAACGTTCCACAAGACAGAGGTTTTGACAACATTACGGCGGGGCACGAAGACACACTTGCCAGCCTCTTGGACAAGAACACCAGGGTTATGTTGGTCCTCGGCGCTGAGTGCTTTGATCGAAAGGGACGCGTCATCCATCCATGGGGTTTGAAAGATCACGGATTCAGAAGAAAGCTTCGTGGGGCGGCAGAACTCCGTGTGGTCGTCGTCGCGGAGGGATATAAGTTCCACGAGGACCTGCTGTCGATCTCTCAATCCTACCGGTACCATCTCGACCGTATCCAGTTGTACGAACCAAAGTTTGTCGACGCTTTCGTGACTACCAGGATCATGATGAAACACACGCCCGATCGCCGGAGGAAGGTGGCTATAAACGGTGAGAAAGTACCCTATGAGCAGCGCCATCCGAAGGGCGACTTGTCAGGCAAAGAGCGTCGCGGCAGTGGCACTCCCACACGGCCCGCCCGGAACAATAGTACCAGAGTTAGAAACATTCTGCGGAGGCCGTGGGATCACCTGAACATGGAAAGAGCCGTTAAGAAGCGCGAATTCGACCTTTTTGCACCGCCCTTCTCAGCAGGCGAGTAATTCGGTACTATCCTTTGGTGCTTGATTACAGGGTAAGCCCGGAAATCCACCCTTTCCGATGCTCTGCAACGACTGTCTCAGGCTTCACTTCTTGCAACTGACTAAAAATACTACTGTTCCTTAGTTTCGATCCCCACCGCCCCTACCAACCATCCCATTTGCTCATGTTGAAGCTTATCCATGCTTCAAGATATTGAATTTAAAAGCATTTCAATGACATTTAAAAGCTTTTCAACGGCTGACTGCCTTCTGCAGAGCTTATCGTGATGTTCTCGCAGTCTCTCCAGCTCGCGCTGAGGGCCGGCTTTTCCTGCTGCATAGTTCGTCCAATTGTCAATTGTTCGCATGCTGGCTGGGAACGGGGAGCCGACCGTCCCGGGAAGGGGAGGTACCCACGCGCGATCCTTTAAGTCGGCCATCTTTGTTTTCATCTTTGCAAGCTCCTCTATTCCTTGTTGCATCTGTTGCTTTAGCCATCCAATACATTCTTGAAACTGCGCCGAGGCGTAATGTACGCCACCCGGTATGCCAATGCTGCAAAAACCCTGCAACAGACGAATTACGAAGCGATCTCGGCCTTCGGTAGGAAGTCCTAGGGAAAGGGTCCAAGCACGTTCAAGTTCGTCGATCGCGAATGTCAATCTCTGGTTGCGGAAAGTAGCTGCCTCCGGGCGTGAGGAGGGAAGTCTTAGGCTTCGGATCGCTTCTCGAACGCCGGTATCAAATGCAGCATGTAGTTGTTTATCGAGCTTCGCAGAGACTTTATCTAGCTTCCGGGAGACCTCATCGGAAACTCTTAGCAAAACCCTGAGAATGGGACCTACGGTAGCACCTGCTAAGGCGGTCGACGCCCCTGACACGATTGTTTGGACAGCTGCGCTCGTCGATCGCTTAATGAACTCTTTAGTTGCCTCGCCAATAGCGGACTTCGCCGCCTCAGTGCCGACTTCCGCTACGGCTTTGCGCAACGTTTCCGACCAAAGAACTTTGGCGATTTTTGAGGCCATTGCGTAATTCTTCTTTAGGTTGCCAGTCTACGCCTGCTTCTATCGTTTTCTGAATGCAAGAGCTGCTCTCGCCAGCGATTGACGCAACCAAATCCGGAAGATAAGCACGTCGGTCTTTTAAGCCATCCTGGGCACTCTGCCCACAATTGCCCTAACTTGCCAAGCTACGTCATTTCAATGAGATGCAGCAAATTCGGTTCGCCACGAGATGGCGTAATTCGCCTGAGATTGACAATCCAAGTGCCACCAGACGTGACACCAAAAATCCCCAAGCGAACGGGCTCAATCCCGCAACGCCCTCTCGTGTAGAATCGGC
>WNGN01005865.1_pt1 | contig 17232 bp, 14 predicted proteins | sample 5400561 | NCBI WGS metagenome assembly WNGN01 (sample SAMN13153379, study PRJNA577476) | soil metagenome | isolation source: 115 cm soil or saprolite under Garry oak tree replicate 2 | place: USA:California | collected 2016-06-15
CGGAATTGCACCTTGGGGTTCGACTTCGCCAACACCTTGGTGATGGCCGCCGTCAACGTCGTCTTCCCGTGATCAATGTGCCCAATCGTCCCAATGTTTACGTGCGGCTTCGACCGCTCGAATTTCTCCTTCGCCATTGGTTGCTCCGCTCCTCAATAACTAAAATTCTCAAACTGAAATCAGTGCACAGTTGTTCGAGGGCTTACATCCAACCCAGCCAGTAATCGTTCGTAATCGCTACGGCTAGATGCTGGTCCGAACTCCTTTCCTCCCCAGGCAGCGGAAAGCAGCATCGCCACACGAAAGAACCCGACCACGGCTTCATGGTCGACGCTAACGGATGTGCCTGGTTTGGGGTGCACAATTTTGTCCCTCACTTCAATGCTTTTCTCAAGCAAACCGGTTTCGCGCTGCAGGTGGTCCCGGTCCGCCTTGAGCAATCTCAACAACAAGAGACAGCGCTCCTTGGTGCTGAGCAATTGCCTTTCTTCTCTTACTTCGCCCTTCTCAAGGCGCCTCCGTTTTCCACGGAGACAATCCCTTTCGAACTCCGTAAGGCGCGCACCCCGAATATCCTCAGCTTCAACCACTTTGCCTGCCAAGTAGTTCACAAAAGCCTCGGAAGCAGCTGAAGCCATTAAGACGCTCGACCTCAAAATCCTCTGCCGGCGCTCTTCCCGCATCCTCTTAGTAGGAAGCGCATCGAGTAGCAAGTGGAGAGCATCCGTCCACAACTCCGAAACAGGTCCGCCCAGCTTGCCGGCATTCTCAAAAAGCTGCAGCAAGCCTTGAAGTTCCTTTCCCTGCGAAACACCGTCCGTCGTTGGCGCTTGGTCCATCGGCCTCCCTTAGCGGACGACGCGGCCAGTGGCTTTGGTGATCACCTCGTCGGCGATCGATGCGGGCGCCTCGGCATAATGCGAAAAATGCATCGTAAAATTGGCGCGGCCCTGCGAGCGGCTGCGCAAATCCGTGGCATAGCCGAACATCTCTGCAAGCGGCACCTCGACGCGGATCACATTGCTCCCCGCGCGGTTTTCCGTGCCCTGAATCTGCGAGCGCCGCGCATTCAGGTCGCCGAACACCTGGTGCATATACTCTTCGGGTGTAACGACTTCCACCTTCATGATGGGCTCGAGAAGCGCCGGCGAGGCCTTCCCGCACGCCTCTTTGAACGCCATCGAGCCGGCAATCTTGAACGCCATTTCCGAGCTGTCCACTTCGTGGTAGCTGCCGTCCACGAGCACGACAGCGATATCCACCATCTCGTAGCCGGCGAGGATGCCGGTCTCCATTGCTTCGCGGATACCCGCCTCGATCGGCGGGACGAATTCCCTCGGAATTGAGCCGCCGATGATTTTGTCGATGAAGAGCAAACGGTGTTCTTTGTCGAAGCGCCACTTGCCACCCCGCCCGGCGATTTGCTTCGCGAGGGCGTCGAGTTCGTCGGTGGACATTTCGTGCATGTCTTCGTGATCAGAGCTTGGCAGCGGATGAACTTCGATCTTGCAGTGGCCGTACTGGCCTCGGCCGCCCGTCTGGCGGATGTATTTGCCCTCGGCTTCGGCCTTCTTGCGGATCGTTTCACGGTAGGCCACCTGCGGCCGTCCGACGCTGGCCTGCACGTTGAACTCGCGCATCATGCGGTCCACGATGATTTCGAGATGCAGCTCGCCCATACCAGAGATGAGTGTCTGGCCCGTGTCGGGATCCGTGTGTACGCGGAACGTCGGGTCTTCCTGCGCGAGCTTCTGCAGAGCAGTGCCGAGCTTGTCTTGGTCGGCCTTGGTTTTCGGCTCGATGGCCACCGAAATCACTGGCGCTGGGAAATCGATGGCTTCGAGAATGATAGGCTTCGACTCGTCGCACAGCGTGTCGCCGGTCGTCACGCTCTTCAGGCCGACGCAGGCGGCGATATCGCCCGCGTAAACGGCGTCAATTTCTTCGCGCTTGTTGGCGTGCATTTGCAGCAGGCGGCCGATGCGTTCGCGCGTGCGCTTGGTCGAGTTGTACACATAGCTGCCGGCTTTGAGCACGCCGGAATAAACGCGGATGTACGTCACTTGCCCGACAAAAGGATCGGACATGATTTTGAACGCGAGCGCGGAGAACGGCTGCTCGTCCGAAGCGCGGCGCAGCGCCGCCTCCTCGTTCTCCGGATTCGTGCCCTCGACGGGAGGCACCTCCAGCGGCGAAGGCAGAAAATCCACCACCGCATCGAGCAGCGGTTGGATGCCTTTGTTTTTGAACGCCGAGCCCGCAAGCACGGGAGTAATTTTCAGCGCGATGGTCGAGCGGCGGATGGAAGCGCGCAGCTCTTCCGGCGTCAAGGTGTGCTCGGAGAGGAATTTCTCAAGGACGGCGTCGTCGTGCTCGGCGACGTATTCGACGACCTTGTTACGATGTTCTTCGTAGAACGGCTTGTCGATCGCCGAAGCTTTCAGCGCCACGGCGACGTCCGCACGCGACGCCACGAAAGTCTTGTCCCACAGCTTTTCAACCTCAAACACTTCAAACTTCGCGCCGAGCGTCTCCTCGAGCCAAACGATCACCTTCTGCTCGATGAAATCGATCACGCCGATGAAGGAATCTTCCTTGCCGAGGGGATACTGGACGGGAACCGGGTGGGCGCCGAGCCGCTGCCGCATCGAGCGGATACAGTAGTCAAAATCCGCTCCGACGCGGTCCATCTTATTGACGAATGCGATGCGCGGCACGCGGTACTTGTCCGCCTGCCGCCAGACGGTTTCCGACTGCGGCTGCACGCCTGCAACCGCATCGAACAGCGCCACCGTGCCGTCCAGCACGCGCAGCGAGCGTTCGACTTCCACCGTGAAGTCCACGTGGCCCGGCGTGTCAATGATGTTGACGCGATACTTTTTCCCGGAGCGCGTCCAGGCCGCGGTGGTTGCCGCGGACGTGATCGTGATTCCGCGCTCGCGCTCCTGCTCCATCCAGTCCATCGTGGCGGTGCCTTCGTCCACGCTGCCGAGCTTGTAGGTCACGCCCGTGTAGAACAGGATGCGCTCGGTCGAGGTCGTCTTCCCGGCGTCAATGTGCGCCATGATCCCGATGTTGCGCGTATCTTCGAGTTTGAATGCCCGGCCCATTTCTCTCTATTTCCTGAAACCTTTCGCCCTGACTCCAGCTACCACCGATAGTGCGCGAAGGCCTTGTTGGCCTCAGCCATGCGGTGCACGTCTTCTTTCTTCTTCATCGCCCCGCCGCGCGAATTGGAGGCGTCAATCAATTCGTCGGCCAGCTTGTCCACCATGGTCTTCCCGGCGCGGTCGCGCGCGTACTGCAGCAGCCAGCGGATGGCCAGCGACTGCCGCCGGAAGGGATTCACTTCCACCGGTACCTGATAGTTCGCGCCGCCCACGCGCCGTGTTTTCACTTCCAGAACCGGCTTCACGTTTTCGATCGCTTTCTTGAAAACCTTGAGCGCGTCGTCGTTCGTTTTCTTGGCCACCTGGTCCATCGCGCCGTAAAAGACGCGCTGCGCCGTCGAGCGTTTGCCTTCCCACATCATCGAACAGATAAACTTCATCACCAGGTCGTTGTTGTAGACCGGATCGAGCTGCGGCGCCCGGTGGGTGACTTGTCCTTTGCGAGGCATTGCCTTCTATCGCTCCTTCGCGCGGCCGCTATTTCTGAGCGGCCTTTGGGCGCTTCGCCCCGTACTTGGAACGCCCCTGCTTGCGGTTTTCGACACCGGCGGCGTCCAGCGTCCCGCGCACGATGTGATACCGCACGCCCGGCAAATCCTTCACGCGGCCTCCGCGCACGAGCACGATCGAGTGTTCCTGCAGGTTATGGCCGATGCCGGGAATATAGGTCGTGACTTCAACGGCGTTCGTCAGCCGCACGCGGGCCACTTTACGCAGCGCCGAGTTCGGTTTCTTCGGGGTTTGCGTGTACACGCGAATGCACACACCCCGCTTTTCCGGACAGCCCATCAACGCGGGCGATTTCGTCTTGGCGCGAATGTTCTCGCGTCCCATGCGTACGAGCTGCGAAAATGTCGGCACAGCGCTCCCTCAGCAAATGTGGCCCTCAAGCCGTCAACTTTCTGCGCGACTGCGGAACGGGCCATTTTGTCTGCAGCCGGTAAATGACCAATTTCTTGGTTGGCCGCGGAGCGGCCGAAAAACGCGTACGACATTCTTCGCGCTTTCTGCGCCAAGACACACGCAAGCGCGAAAGCGCGTCAAGTTTCGGAAAGGCCTACGTGCGAATCCGGAGGAACCAGCAAGAAGCTCCGCACCGCTCCAGAAAGTAGGGCTTCACTTCTGGTCTCGATTGGAGTGGCTCACTCGGCTTTGCGGGGCTGGCGCCCCATTCCGGCCGCTCTTCCGCTCCATTCCTTCGTGCCTTGTTCCGGAGCCGAAGATCTTCCCTTCCAACTACAGGGTCCCATACCCCCTGACAAGTCGAGAAGTATAAAGAGAAAACTTCCATCTGTCAAATCGCTTTGGTGAAGGCTCGATGGAAAAGGTTGTGCAAAACCTATGCAGCCTATTCAGTAACCTAACGCGTGGCCCGAGTGGTTAGGTTCGGCATTAGACAAGGAGATTAATAAGAAGAGCCCTAGGCCGATGGGGGCTCCGAGCAGGCGAGGCAGATCCCTAGTTACCCATTTGTTTTCTATAAGTTAGGCTCCTACTTTCTTTCTGGGCCCTTCATTGGCACGGGCGTGTGCCGCCCAATGACCGTCTGTCCGCCTTGGACCTCAATGTAGCCGTCCCGGATCACGAGGTCCACTTTTGCAAGGTCGTCCAGGTTTACATCCGGTCTGCCGGCGACGACCAGCACATCCGCCAGCTTACCCGGCTGGAGAGTCCCGAGCCGGTCATCCATGTCCAAGATTTCGGAGTTGGTTTTGGTGGCCGCCAAGAGCGCGTCGCTGGCGGTCCCACCTACAGCCACAACCTGTTTTAATTCAGTGATATACGGCCATGGCATGTACCTATACCAATGCAAAATGAGGTCCGTACCTATCCCGCATTTGATGCCCGCTTTTCGCAGCCGACGAAGCATTTCCAGGTTCGCTTCCTTCGAAAAAGTGAATCGCCGCGAGGTTGACCCAAAATAGCCACCCCACTCGTCGAAGATTATGAGGTAGGGGATCAACGTCGGGTCGGCCGCAGTCCCCTTTTTCGCCATGAGCTGAATCGTTTCCTCGCTGCGTGGCAGGGGATGCTCGATTGTGTCCGCTCCCGCTTCGACAGCTCGCTGGATGTAAAACGTCTCCGCGTCCACAGTGACTTTCAATCCAAGCGCATGCGCTTCCTCTACGGCGGCTTTCACTTCGGCCTCCGTGAAATGGCTTCCAAGCTTGATCACATCGGCGCCTTTGTGGAACTGTTCGCGCACAGCCTGCCGCCAATCGTCGGGGCCGGAGGCGATTCGCGTCGCGTTGGTCATGCGAATCAGCGCATCGGGCGTGTTCTCGGTAGAATGCCCTCCCTCGGCGGTGATGAACTGTCCCGCCGGAAAGACGCGTGGCCCCGGTATGCGGTTCTGCGCGACCCACTCTTTCAGCCGGAAAGGGATGTCGCCTGCAGAGCCGACGTCACGAATACTGGTGATGCCACTCTCCAGGAAGTAGCGCAATTTTTCCACGGCGCGCAGCGTCGCATCCGAATCGCTGATGGTGCGGCCAAAATCCTCTTGCGTTTCCGGGTAGGTCAGGTGGGTGTGCAAATCGATCAGACCAGGAAGAACCGTTTTGTCCGATACATCAATCACGCGCGCATCCTTGGGCCAATCGCTCGAGCCCGGCGGGAGAATCTTCGCGATCTTGTTGCGCTCAATGACAACCGTCGCCTCCCGCACCGGCGCCCCCGTACCGTCGAAAAGCCGCCCGCCGCGCAGCACGAGCGTGCCGTCGGGCCCGCGCGGACCTGGTCGCACAGGCACCCGGCGCGGGTCGTCCGAAACCGGCGTGTTCGCATCGAGGTACTTTCTGCGGTCCTGGAATCTCTCTTGGGCAGAAAGGATGGTGTTTGTGCAGACCACGAGTAGCGCCGCGGCGGCGAATCCCGTTTTCATTTTTGCCTCCTGAAAAGTGCGTCCGCGTCACCCTGCGGTTCAAACGCGCCCCGCGGAACTTACTTCTTTTCTTCCGCCCCCAAGTCTTTGTACGGCCATAGCCCGAACGCATTCAAAAGGTTGTACTGATCCTGCCGCCGCAACATCCGTGCGGTGCGTTCCGGCGGCCACGGCGAAGCAAAGCGCTCCGGCCGGTCGGCAATCCAGAACGCGGTAACCGCCATCAGCGCCGCGTTGTGCGCCAGCACCTCCGGCTTTACGGCATCGACTGTGTCCGCAGCGGAATGGTGCGTGTACTTATAGTCCGGCGAATCCTGATTCATATTGATTCCAGGCAACCCGTAGAGGCTGAACGGCCCCGTATCCGTGTCAAATTCCACCTTGTCGTCCGCTTTCAAATCGCCGAATGAGCGCAGAGAGTTTACAAAGGGCTGAAAGGCTTCGACCAAGTCGTCGCGACCACCCAGATTGAACTCTTTCACCGGCCCTTGTCCGAGATCGAGCACCAGATCTCCGAGGTGATTTGCCCATTCCGATTTGTGCTGATTGTAGTAGGCGAACGAGCCGAGCAGGCCCTGCTCCTCTCCGGTGAAGAGAACAAATCGGATGGTCCGACGCGGCTTCCGGCCGGAGCGCGCAATCGCTTCGGCAGCGCCCAGAACGCTCGCCGCTCCTGTACCGTTGTCAGTGGCGCCTCCGGCCAGGTCCCAGGAATCGAGGTGCGCGCCGACGACCAAAACCTGCTCGGGATTCTGCGTCCCGCGGATTTCGCCTACGACATTGGCGGATTCGACGGGCCCGCTCGTCAGCTGATTCTGCACGTTTATTCGCACCCGCACGTTCTCACCGCGCTCGAGCAAACGCTGGATCAATCCGTGATCCTCCGACGTGATCGACACCACGGGGACGTCGAAGGTTGTGTCAAACCCGAGAACTCCCGTGTGCGTCAAGTTCATGCCGGCGGACCTGCTGCCGGCTTGCCCGCCGAGCACTGCAATCGCACCGGCCTTGTGCGCCGCCCTCAGCGCCTCGCCAAATTGCGCGAAGATCAGCATGGGATCCTTCCTCGGCTGCCCCTTCATCGTGATGAAGAGAATCTTTCCCTTCCAAGGCGAGGTGTTTTTCAGTTCGTCGTCCAAATCGAAGATGCTGACCGGCAAAAGCTGGCCCTCGGCTCCGCCCGCCGGCGTAGAACCTACCCAGCCCATCGAGTCCAGGTGCAGCTTGCGCTGGACCGGGGCGACAATCTCCCCTTCCGCGGAGATGCGCTGCCAACCCTGCCGCAACTGCCACTTCTCCGCGCGGACGTTCTCGAGTCCAATCGCTCTCATCTTGGCCAGGCCCCATTCGATGGCCTTTTGCGCGGCAGGCGTCCCGGTGACGCGTCCGCCGATGTCGTCGTTCAATTCGGTGAGATAGTCGTAGGTGTGCGAGTTCATCAGACCCTGCCCCGCTACGGCAGCCAGCGCCGGCAATGTGCCGTCTTCCGCGGGCCCTTTGGCTACAGGCCGCTCGTCCGCGAACGCGACGCCGGCCAACGCCCCCAAAAATGCAACACACAATAATCTCCGATGCATCCGTCCCGCTCCTTTCCAAAGCTCCGAGCGCGCCACTCTACCACGCTCGGAGCCGGGAGTCTTGGCGGACGGTTTCGCCGCGTGTGCTCCTATCAGGTTCGCTTCCGGTGATTTCGCCGCAACTCGCTGCGCGCCGCGGCTTTACCTCGGTGTCTCGCCCCCCTACACTCATTCCGTGGCCATCGTGGCATATTTTCATCGCGCGAATTGGATAGCGCCGCAGGGCACGGCGGTTTTTGTTTGCGCAGTGCTCGTTCCCGCTTGTGCTCTCGCGCAAGCTCAGCAGGAAAAAACCTCAGAGAAGAAATCCTCCGCTGAGTCCTCCGCGCAGATCGAGCTGCTCGAAACGCACGTGCGTTTCGAAGCCAATGGGGATTCGCGCAAAGAAGTTCACACGCGCGCGCACATCAACAATGAGCTTGGCGTGCGCGAATTCGGCCGCCTCACATTCGATTACAACCGCGGTTTCGAGCAAATCGAAATTCCCTTCCTGCGCATCACACATGCGGGCGGTGGCACGGCCGACATTCTTCCCAGCGCCACCACGGATGAGCCCAATCCCGCCGTTGTAAATGCACCGGCCTATCAGAACGTGCGCCGCAAAGCCGTGCGTATCCTGGGTCTGCAACCCGGCGACACGCTCGAATACCGCGTCGCGACAGTTGTGACTCACCAACCTCTCGCGCCTGATTTTTGGCTCACGCATTCCTTTGCCCGCGATGCCTCCGTTTCGCAGGAAATCTACGAACTCGACCTCCCCGCCTCCGTTTCGCAGGAAATCTACGAACTCGACCTCCCCGCTTCGCGGCCAATTGAAATTCGCATCAACCCCGCCGCTCCCCCCACCTCCACCGAAAAATCCGGCGAAGGCGAATTCGCCCGCGTCGTGTACCGCTGGCAGCGCTCCGCCTCAAAAGAAGAGAGCCCGGCGGCAGAAGATTCCGGGAAGAAATCTGACAGTGCAGCGCCCGATCTCGCTCTCTCGACGTTCCGCAGTTGGGATTGGCTTTCGATCAAGCTGGATGAGAAGCTCACGCCGGTTGCCGTGCCTCTGGAAGGCATTCATAATGATCAGGAAGTTTTCAAGGAATTGCGGAGTAAGCCGGGGGTCGCTCAACACATCAAAGCCGAGGCCGACGAACTCACAAAATCGGTCCACACCAACCGGGACAAGCTCGAAGCCATTTATGACTTCGTCTCACAGAAAATCACAACCGTCGATCTTCCCCTCGGGTCAACCGGATTCATGGCACGTCCCGCCGCAGAGATTCTGTCCTCCGGTTACGCTACGCCTGAAGACAAATTCGTCCTTTTCGCCGCTCTTTCTTCTGCCTTGAAATTCACTGCTCGGGCGGCCCTAACAGGCTACTGCGATGCGAAAGGGTTGCCTCAGCCTTTCGTCTTCAATCATCTGTTGGTGTCCGTCTCGGACGGCAAGATTCGATTCTGGCTCGATCCCAGTCTCGAAGTTGCTCCATTTGGGATGATATCGCCCGCCTCGAAACAATGCTCGTTCGTTCTTGCACGCGAGTCTTTTGTCATGGATTCGACGGGCCACGAATGGCAGCCCCTCTCTCCCCGTTTGCCGTTTCCCGCCTCCCAGCACGTCAACGTCGACGCTTCCATCGCTGGCGACGGCAAGTTCACCGCGAAGATCCGCTACCGCTTGCGGGGCGACAATGAACTCCTCCTGCGCCTCGCCTTCCACCGCACGCCAAAGGAAAAATGGAAAGACGTGGCCCAACTCCTCTCCCTTTCAGACGGCTTCCGGGGACAGGTGAGTAACGTGACGGCGTCTGATCCATACACCACACACGAACCGTTCACCGTAGAATACGCGATTTCACAGCCGGACTTTGTGGATTGGAAAAAGGAGCCCGTGCGCTTTCCCGCTCTCTTGCCCCAGCTTGGGCTGCCGGATGTGCCGGCGCCCTCACCGGACACAAAGAGCGCGCCTCCCATTGAACTCGGCACACCACTCGACGTGGAGACGCGGCTCACGCTGCGCCTGCCCGCGGGAACCACTGCGCGTCCGCCGTTTGGCACGGGTATCGAACGAGATTATGCGACCTATTCCTCGAAATACTCCGCGGCGGCGAACTTGGTGACCGCCTACCGTCACCTGAAGTTCATTTTGCGGGAGCTGCCTGCCGCGCGCGCCGCGGACTACACCGCCTTCGTCCACGCCGTGCAAAACGACGAGGCGCAGACTTTCACTCTCGAGCGAAGGGAGACACCAACTCCTGCGGCAAAGCCCTCATCCGCAAAAATGGCTGCCCGCTGAGCAGCGCTATTTGATTTCCAGGATTTCCTTCTCTTTGCTGGCGGAGAGGTCTTCGATCTTTTTCGTTTCCGCCTGCGAGACCTTGTCCAACTCGTCGTGAGCGCGCTTCTTTTCGTCTTCGCTGATTTTCTTCTCCTTTTCGAGTTTGTCGATGGCTTCTTTGATGTCGCGCCGGATGTTGCGCACGGCCGTGCGGTGATTCTCGAGCACCTTGTGGAGAAGCTTCACCAAATCCTTGCGCCGCTCTTCCGTGAGCGCGGGGATCGGCACACGAATCACTTTTCCATCGTTCATCGGATTGAGGCCGAGGTCGGACGTGCGGATGGCCTTGTCAATAAGCTGCGCCGCGCCGGGATCCCACGGCGAGATCACGATCATCGTCGGCTCCGGCACAGAAAGAGTGCCGAGTTGATTGATGGGCATCGGCGTCCCGTGGTAGTCCACGCGGATGTGGTCCAGCAGCGACACGTTCGCGCGCCCGGTGCGCAGCGTCGCTAGCTCCTTCCGAAAATCCCCCACCGCTTTTTCCATGCGCGTTCTGGCCTGCGCCATCGCGTCTCTCGTATTCGCAATCGTCATCATCGCCTGCTCCGCTGGCACCCCGAATGAAATAGATAGGATCCCGGAAGCCGCGCTCGATCGCTCCAGCGGTTCATTCCGGCGAAATCGTTGAACCCACGCGCTCGCCCATCACGACTCGCTTGAGGTTGCCGGGCACGTTCATGTTGAAGACCACGATCGGCATTTTGTTGTCCATGCAGAGAGAAATCGCCGTCGCGTCCATCACCTTCAGGCCTTTCTGCAGCACGTCCGCATAACTGATCTTGGAAAAAAATTTTGCGCTCGATACCTTTTCCGGATCGGCGTCGTAGATACCGTCCACGCGCGTCGCCTTTAAGATCACCTGCGCCTTGATCTCCATCGCGCGCAACGCCGCCGCCGTGTCCGTCGAAAAGTATGGGTTCCCTGTGCCGGCGGCAAAGATGACCACGCGGTCCTTCTCGAGGTGCCGGGTCGCTCGGCGCCGGATGAGCGGCTCCGCCACCTCGTGCATCTCGATGGCCGTCAGCACGCGAGTGAACACGTCCTGTTTTTCGAGCGCATCCTGCAGGGCCAGGCTGTTGATCACCGTGGCTAGCATGCCCATATAGTCGCCGGTCGCGCGGTCGATTTCGAAGCCTTTCTGGCGGGCTCCGCGGAAAATGTTCCCGCCGCCAACGACGATGGCCACCTGCACGCCGAGCTCGCGGATGTCTTTCACTTCGCGCGCAATCGCAGCGATCGTTTCACCATGAATGCCGAATCCGTCGGGTCCCTGCAGCGATTCACCGGAAAGTTTCAATACAATCCGTCGAAAGACCGGTGTGGCTTTCCGCGGCGCCGGGCGCGCCGCCACACTCGCCTCTTTCATTTTTCCTCGCATTCGGTTGGGCCGGCCTCGCGCAAAAATCCCCGGAATTGTAACAAAGAACGCCTTCGCCCGCACGACGGCCGCGGGACCGTAAACAAAACGGGCGCTCCGGCGAAATCGGAACGCCCGTCGGCCTTCCTTATTTCCTGTGTGCCGCTCAAGCAGGGTCTGCGGCTGGTGCGTCGCCGCTGCCGCCCGCACCCGGGCTCGGCGTTCCCGTCACCTCACCCACCTTGAAGCGCACGAACCGCTTCACCGTGATGTTCTCGCCCAGCTTCGCGATGCACTGGTTGATGAGCTCACCGACCGTGAGCGACTCGTCCTTGATGAAGTGTTGCTCGTAGAGGCATGTCTCCTCGTAGAATTTCTCCATCTTGCCCCCGACGATCTTCTCGATCACCGGCTCGGGTTTCCCAGTGGCCCGCGCCTGCTCCCCGTAGATCTCCCGCTCCTTCTCGAGCATATCCGGCGTCACATCTTCGCGGCGGACGTACCGCGGTTCGAGCGCGGCGATGTGCATCGCCACGTCGTGGCACAGTTGCTGGAACGCCTCCGTGCGCGCAACGAAGTCCGATTCGCAATTCACTTCCACAATCACGCCGATCTTTCCGCCGGCGTGGATGTAGCTCGCCACGAGCCCTTCGGTGGCCTCGCGGGTCGCCTTCTTCGCGGCCATGGCCTGTCCCTTCTTCCGCAGGACGTTGATCGCCTTCTCGATGTCTCCGCCCGCTTCCACCAGAGCGGCGCGGCAGTCGCTGAATCCCGCGCCAGTGCGCTCGCGCAGTTCTTTCACCAGCAGTGCAGGAATTTGCATGGCTTGTGACTTCGTGCTCATCCTGATTCCCTTTTCCTCAGATTTCCTTGCCTCCTGGCTCGGGTTACAGAAACGGCCCGCCCCGAGCGCCTCAGGGCGGGCCCCGTCAGTGCGCAAGAGGCGCGCCGGCTAGCGCTTCGCGTCCTCGTCGTCGGGCGGCACGGTGGACTCGGCCTCGAGATCCACGAAGTCGCCTTCCTGTTTTTCGTACTGCTCGTACGCGCTCGTATCGACGAATTCGACTTGTTCGGCAAGAGCCTGGTCACTGGCAGCCTTCTGATCGGCCACCTGCGTCTGCTCGTAGGCCGCGCGGCCCTCGATCACCGATTCCGAAATCTTCGTGGTGAACAGCCGGATGGCACGGAGCGCGTCGTCGTTCCCAGGGATGATCCAGTCCACCACGTCCGGGTCGCAGTTCGTGTCCACCACCGCGACCACGGGAACGCCCATGCGCCGCGCCTCCTTGACAGCAATCTCTTCCGCGTTCGAGTCGATCACAAACATCGCATCCGGAAGTTGCGCCATGTTCTCGACGCCTTCGAGGTTTTGATGCAAATGCTTCATTTCGCGCTCCAGGCGCGCGCGCTCCTTTTTGGAAAGCTGGTCCATCCGGCCGTCTTCGATCATGGCCTTCAGCAGCTTCAGCCGCTTGATGGATTTTTGCAGCGTCGCCCAGTTCGTCAATGTTCCGCCGAGCCAGCGGTGGTTCACGAAAAACGCGCTGCAGCGCTTGGCCTCCTCCGCGATGGCTTCCTGGGCCTGGCGTTTCGTCCCGACAAACAAAATCGTCTTGCCCTGCGTCGTAAGATCGCAGACGAAGCGGCTTGCTTCGCGAAACATTTTGAGGGTTTTCTGCAGGTCAATGATGTGGATTCCGTTGCGCTCGCCGAAAATGTATTCCTTCATTTTCGGATTCCAGCGCCGCGTCTGGTGGCCGAAGTGGACCCCGGCCTCCAGCAACTCTTTCATCGTAATTTCAACTGCCAATGATCCTCCTTGGTGGATTGCCGTTTGCGGCCGCGGCGGAGATACCGTCGCAACAGAACGGCCTTTTTGCCGGCGCCTTGCCGGCCGTGAATTTGAGGGGCACAGTAATACATGCCCGCCACACCCTTTAACGCTTAGTGAACTGGAAGCGCTTTCGCGCCCCCTTCTGCCCGTACTTCTTGCGCTCCTTCATGCGCGAGTCGCGCGTCAAAAACCCGTTCTTCCGCAACGCCGGTCGCAGCTCCGGATTGAACCGCGCCAGAGCGCGCGCAAGACCCATGCGCACCGCGCCGGATTGCCCGCCGATGCCCCCGCCGTGCGCCGTGACCATCACGTCCACCTGGTCCGCCGTGCTGGTGAACTTCAACGCCTCGATCGCCGCGTGGTGCCAAGCGCGATTCGGAAAATATTTGTCCACGGTTCGCCCGTTCACCGTGAACTTCCCGGATCCTGGACGCAAGAACACGCGCGCCACGGCTTCCTTCCGGCGCCCCGTGCCCAGAAACCACGTTTTCGGCCCGCCCGTGACAGGTGTTTCCGTTGACCGCGGTGCGGTCACACTTGCCAAATCACTCAACTTTCCTCCTCACACTTTGCGCCCGCGGGATTTCCTTCTCGGGAAGAAAACCGCTACGTGCGGAAAAATCTTCTTCGCGAACTACATCGACAAAGCTTGAGGCTTTTGCCCCGAATGCCGCGCCAACCCGCTCGCGTCGCGATACACGCGGAGCTTTTTCGCCCGGCGCGCCCGCAGCTTATTCTTAGGCAACATGCCCAGAATCGCCTCGCGCACCATCCAGTCGGCGCGATGCGGACGAATCCTCCGCGCCGGCACGGCCTTCAATCCGCCCGGATAGCCGCTATGCGAGTAATAAACCTTCTGTTCGAGTTTATTCCCGGTCAGCCGGATCTTGTCCTCGCCCGAATCCAGATACGGCGTAAACGTCGGCTTATCCTTGCCGATCAGCACGCGCGCCACGCGCGTCGCCAGCCGTCCCAGTACCTGGTCGGTGGCGTCCACGATGAACCAGGCCGCGCCCCTCTTGAGCGCTTCGGCTTCTTCTCCTTTGGCTACGTACGTCGTCATTCGCCCAGTGACACCCTTCCCCGCAAACACAAACATTAATCTTAGAGTATGCCCCATGCCTTGTCAACGCGCTTAGCGAGCCTCGCATCCAACGAAAATGATAGGCTTACGCGAGCTACAAGTCTGACTGCCCGCTCAAAAAAGGGGGGCTTTGCCATGGGTAACTTCGTACGGCCGCTCATTACTCTTCTTCTTTCGGAACTCCTAATTCTTCTCCCCGTCGCGCCTTCCGCGCAAGCGCCCGCGTCGCAACCCAAGCCTCAAACCCACCCGCGCACGCTCGCAGGCGATACCTGCCGCACGCTGCATTGCTATCTGAGCAAGTCGTATCTCGACCTCTTCGAGCTCTCTCCTCATCTCGAATTCAGCGCCTCGGAATACGCCGCCGAGAAACAGGCGCTCGAAGAGGGCCGCAAGTCCTGTGTGGGCACCTTCAAGGCCCGCGCCAAGGAATATGGCCAGCAGTTGGACAGCCAGCAGAAACAGTTGAAGCTCGTGAGCGCCAAAGCGAACGACGACGAACGCCATAACCTCCACTGCGACATCCAGAACCTCCGCGCAAAAAAAACCGAAGCGGAGATGCTTGCCAATCACGGCATCCCTACTGCGTACGATAATATGCAAGCCAAATTGCAACTCATCCAGCAATGGCCGGCGGAACGCCGCCAGATCCTCGCGCAGATCGACGACGGCTCCTACAACAAGCGCCGCTGGGGCGACACCAAGGACATCGGCTTTCGCGAAATCACCCCCGGGCAGGAAAAGGACATCAAGGCCAGCCAGGACATCATCAAAGAGATGAAAATGCGCGGCCTGATGCCGCACGACCTCGACAACAAGGAAATCCAAAACTACGTGGACTCTGTGGCGCAGCGCGTTGCGCAGCATTCGGACCTGCACATTCCCCTGCATGTCACCGTGCTCGATTCCAAGGAAATCAACGCATTCGCTCTGCCGGGCGGAAATCTTTTCGTGGAACGCGGCCTGCTCGAGGCGGCGGACGATGAATCCGAGCTTGCCGGCGTGATCGGCCATGAAATCGCCCACGACGTGGCGCGCCATTCGCACAAGATGATGGTGCGGGCGACGATCGCCGGCATTTTTTTCCAAACCGCCGAAATCGCGGCCCTCGTGTTGACGGGCGGAGTAGCGAGCATCGGCTTGGCTTACGCGCTCGAGTACGGCTTCAGTGGGCTCGGCTTGCTCCTGGACCTGCGGCTTCTCGGCGTGAGCCGCGAATTTGAACTCGAGGCCGACCAGCTCGGCATTCAATACGCGTGGAACAGCGGGTATGACACCAGCGGCTTCATTCGCTTCTTTGACAAAATCGCCACGAAAGAAGGCTACGCCCGGGGCATGAGCTGGTTCCGCACGCATCCCCCTTTTTACCAGCGCATGGTGGACGCGGAGCGTGAAATCATGTTCCTGCCCAAGAAATCGGACGCGATCGTGCAAACTTCCGAGTTCGAGCAGATGAAGAAGACCCTTGCCCCGCTCACCGCTCAGGCGGACAAAGATCAAAAGGACAAGCCCAGTTTGCTGATGCCGGAGAAAGGGTGTCCCGAGCCGCAAAAGGTCGAATTCAAACCCGGCGAGTCCATAGACAGGATCTGCGGCAATGGGGGTCTGCATTAGCCGGGCAACCCTTTCGCGCTCTTTGGGCTCGTTTCATTGGCTGGGGATATTTGGCTCCAGGATGAGGGGATGGAGGGAGCTCATTTTTTTTGTTTCGTATCTACGGCGGCTGGCGCTATAATCCGACCGTGAGGGTTTTTGGCTGAGCCTCACCCCTGCCCCGGGCCTGCCAATTCGGCAACCTTTGCCGGTTCTTTTCCCAGTCCTGCGCCGTCCGAAGCGCGCGCCGAAAATTTCACGATTCCCTCAGTGGACGTGAACATGGAACGCCGCAACTTTTCAAGAAAAGCGACGGACGAATTTGCGTTTGTCCAACTGGATCGGGAAAACGGAGGAACGGTGCTGAACGTCTCCGAGGGAGGCCTTCGTTTTCAAGCCAACGCCCCGGTTCATCCAAACGGGCCGATCTATATCTGGTTTTGGCTCAACGTCGGCGATCGCATCGAAGCCGTCGCGGAACGCATGTGGAGCGATGACGCCGGAAAGGAGGGTGGCCTGCGGTTCACTCGCCTCGCTGAAGACGCTCGCAGGCAGATTCGGTTCTGGCTTGAGCATTCCACCTTGCCGGGCACGCCGGCGGAAGTTGCCCCGTCGCCGCGCGCGCCGGCCGTTGTTCCGCCTCCTCGTGTGGTCGAATCCGGATGGGAGGCAGGTTCGAGTCCGGCTCCCCCTTCGCTCTGGCCGATTGACCGCTTTGCGGTCACCCAGAACAACGACGCGGTTCCCGCAGCGCGCGAAACTCCGCCTGCCTCACGGAAGCGACCCACGCTTCCGTCAGCCGAGGAAGTTGCGGCGGCCCCTTGGCCACAAGAGGTGCCGCCCGCGGGCCGCGAAGTGCGCCGCGCCTCTTGGGGTCATGATGGGACCGGTCTTGCCCGTGAGATTGCGCCTGCCCCCTGGCGGCCCGAGGAAGTTCCTCCCCGCAGGGCGCCATCGACGCCGTTGTCTCTCCTCTCGCCCATTCCGGATAAACCACAGCCGGAACACGACGATTCGGCCGAACTGATCCCCATGCAGCAATACCAGACAAGATCCCGGCTGCACTTCTTTCGGGGCTTTTTCGTCGGGGTTCTGTTGTCCGCGCTGGCGGCCGTGCCTGTCTTCGTGATCCTGATGCGCCATGCGGACGGCACTGCTTCATTGCCTGCGACCGCCGCCAGTTCTTCGGCGCAAAACCAACCGCGAGACGTAGCGGCTCCTCCGGCTGATCCGCCGAGCTCTTTTTCTTCCGGCAAATCGAACAAGGGCATCCCCGCGGTCCGCGACGCGAAAATCGCTGCCGCGCCTGCGCCCGTTTTCCCGCAGTCGCGTCCGCGAACTCCTGAGCCCCTTTCCGGCAGTCCAGCCGGGGCAGGAATTGGCTCAAATCTGTCTCGCCCGATA
>WNGN01001148.1_pt1 | contig 17231 bp, 12 predicted proteins | sample 5400561 | NCBI WGS metagenome assembly WNGN01 (sample SAMN13153379, study PRJNA577476) | soil metagenome | isolation source: 115 cm soil or saprolite under Garry oak tree replicate 2 | place: USA:California | collected 2016-06-15
CAGCCCCACGTTCGCCGTGTCGCCCTTGTCCCCGGACCTGGCGTGCGCAAGCTCGACGAGGCGGACTCGACGTTTCTGGCCCTTTCGGTCCGACCGCTTCATACCTCCACGACCTCCACGCACGGCTCCACCACGCTCCTGTCCACCAACGCCGGCCAGAAGGCGACGATCTCTTCCGGCTTCGGCCGCCCGCCCGCGAACCCGGTGACGCTGGGCGGTCCGTTCAAGATCAGCGGCGCGATCTCGCGCGTGAATCGCTCCACCGGCTCGCGGGTGGGGGCCCGGACCCCGACCCGCAGCTGTACTTCGGGAATGTCGGCGACCGGCACCGCGCCGCGCGCCAGCGGTCCGTGGGTCGCGTCCACACCCACGAATTCGGTGTGGATCGCCTCGAACGCGAGCCCCAAGGCCGCGAGTCGCTCCCGGAGGATGCGGTCGGCGGACCGCGCCTTCTCGTAGGCGTCGGGCCACGCATAGACCAGCGTGCCGACGGCCTTGAAGCCGTAGAAGTACGCCACCGACACCTTGAGCTTGTCGGTCGCCGGCTTGCCCTTGATCCCCGACACCCGCACCCGGTCCTTGCCGGCCTGCGAGAGCCGTATGGTGGTGAAGTCGGCCACGCAATCGGGTGTGATGTACGCCGTGGGGTCTCCCATCTCGTAGACGAGCTGCTCCGTCACGCCGGCGACGGTGATGCGGCCGCCCGTGCCCGGATGCTTGGTGATCTCGAACGTGCCGTCGGCCGAGGCCTCCACGATCGGATAACCCACGTTCGCCAGGTCGGGGATGCGCTCCCAGTCAACTAGGCAATTGCCGCCGCTCGCCTGGGCGCCGCACTCGATCGTGTGGCCTGCCACCGTGCCCGCCGCGAGGAGGTCCCACGCGTCAGGCCGCCACTCGAACGCATGCATCAGCGGCGCGAGCGTGAGCCCGGTGTCGGTCACCCGGCCCGTGATCACGATGTCGGCACCGCGCCGCAGCGCATCCACCACGGGGCCGGCACCAAGGTAGGCGTTGGCCGAGAGGACGCGGTCGCGAACGTCGCTCAGCGGGCGCCCGGTGTCGAGGTTCCGGAGCTCGTGGCCCCGCGCGAGCAGCCGGTCCAGCCGGCCGAGCAGGTCATCTCCCGTGACGACACCGATCCGCAGTCGGCCGCTCAGTCCCAGCCGCCGTGCCGAGTCCGCGACCGCCTGCGCGCAGGCGCGAGGGTTCACGCCGCCCGCGTTCGCCGTCACCTTGATCCGCCGCTCCGCCAGAGTCGGCAGGATGCGCTCCATGGCGGGGACGAAGTCCTTGGCGTAGCCGAGCGCCGGATCGCGCGAGCGCTGCTTCTGGAGGATGGACATCGTGACCTCGGCCAGGTAGTCCATCATCAGGTAGTCGATGGACCCCCCGGTCACCTGTCGATAGGGAGCTTCGAGCCAGTCTCCCCAGAAGCCTTGGCCCGCGGCAATGCTAATGGAACGTGGAGACGAAGCCATCAGTAGCGCCGGACCGCAGCTACGCCGGGGACGGTCTCCGGGTGCACCCGCGTCTCCACGAGCGGTGCGAATCCGGCAGGGAGTACGAGGGGAGGCGTGGCGAACACCGGCATCACGACCCGGCCCCCGGGCACGATCGACACTCGCTGGCCGTCGCCGAGCGGTTGCTCGCGCTCGAGCAAGAACTGCACGCGCACGGCGGCGCGCCAGGGGCGGGCGCCGTCGCTGCGAGCGAAGGCCGGGTAGAGCTCGATCAGGAGCGGCCTGTCTCTGAGCGCGGCGATTCGCAGACGCTCGCGGCCCACAGAGTAGTTGAGCGGCCCCTGACCCACTTGTTGTCCGGTAGAATCGAACTCCGTCACGCCGAACCCGGTGAATTCGTGCCATTGCCCGCGCGGCATCGCGACGTCGAGGACGGCGCTCGTCGCCCATTCGGGAACCCGTACGGTGAGTGTCTCCGCTGCGGCCCCACGGCCCTCAACGGCGTAGGTGCGCGCGGCGCCGAGCAGGGCGCCGCTGACGCGCGCCACGACCGTGGCTTGCCCCGTGTTCGTCGCTTCGAGCGTTCCGCCTGCCCCGGTCGCGTCGAGCGTCACGGGCGCGACGGACGCATGCACGGTGGCGGTGACTCCGGACAACGTCGGCGCGAACACGTCGAGCTCGTACACGCCCGGTACTAGGTCTTCGCCACGCACGACAAATCGGGCCGTGCCTCCACCGCGGCGCCCCAGCGCTGTCTCGTCCGCGTCGCGGAAGGGCTGCCCGCTCGGCTCGTACAGCCGGGCAGCGGCCTGCTGATTGAGCGAGTCGGACAGCGTCACGGTGGCCTCGAGAGTCGCGCCCGGACGCGCCACGCGCAGAAAGTAGCGTTGCACACGCCCCGGGCCGATCGGGCGGGCCAAGTCGGCGAGGGGTGCGGCGGCGAGGTCGTGCGGCACCACCACGGTCGTGACGAGCGTGAACAAGGGGCCGGCCAGCGTGTCGCTCGGGTTCCAGGCCGTGACCGCGCCCAGGTACGCGCCCGGTGTGACGAAGCGAGTCGGCGCGTATCGCACGGGAATGCTGGTTTCGAGCGGCGCCGCGACCACGGTCGGGGGTGCCGAAAGCCACGAGACGCTGCTGCGCAGCGTGAATTGCGCCGCCCGCAGGCCGGCGAGATGCCGGACGTGGAAGACTTCCACCGTATCGCCGGGTCCCGTCAGCCCGTCCCGCCGGAATGCGGCGGAGGCGCCGTCGCTCGTCCGGACGAGATACTGCGAGCCCTGGTGCCCCGCCGCGAGCCAGCGGTAGGCCACCTCGAGCCGTGGTTCCCCCGCCCCCTCGTCCAGCAGCGTGGCCCCGGCGTACCGGATCGCGGAGACCCGGAGCGCCTGGCCGATCTCCGCCGCGCCGACGCTGCGGCCTTCCTGCGCTAGCGCCGAGATGAGACATGCCGCGAGGCCGGCCGCCTGCGGAGCGGCCATGCTGGTACCGCCTTTGATCTCCTGACCCATGTCGAAGCGCGGCACGGCTGAGAATGCCACGCCCGGGGTGAGCAGGTCCGGCTTCGCGAGCTCGCCCCCCCGCGCGCTCCACCAGCCCACATTGTTCGGCGCGCGCGGCCCCTCGGGTCGGGCGAGCTGCGCGAACGTCCCCGGGTATGCCGCACCGGTCGACAGCGCGAGGTCCGCCGAGCCGGGGAACCCGATCGTGGAGAGACCCGGTCCGTCGTTCCCGGCGCTGATCGCGAACACGATCGCCGGGTGCGCCGCGAGAAAGGCGTTGACGATCGAGTCGATCTCGGCCCGGCCTTCGAGCTCGTTGCCCACGCCGAAACTGAGGTTGAGGACCAGCCGCAGTCCCCGCTGCTCGGCGTAGCGGGCCGCATAGGCCATCGCGCGCTGCATGCCGCCGGTCACCGAGATACCCCCCCGGGCGTTGTTCGAGATCTTGAGACCGAGCAGCTGCGCTCCCGGCGCGACGCCGTCGAAGCCGGGGATGCCGAAGAGATCGTGCCCGGCTGCGATGCCCGCGACGTGGGTGCCGTGGCTCGAGTTGTCGAACACGAAGTTGAGCAGCGGCACGCCATTCCGCTCGTCCAGATTCGCGGCCATGGTGAGCGGCTTCGAGCCGAGCGCGATCGTCTCGTGGCCCTGACGATAATCGCGCACCGGTGTCTCGTCGTCGAACGAGCCGTTCAGGTTCGTGTCCATGAAGGCGACCCACCCGTCCGTCGCCTTCACCACGATTACGGGGAAAGCGTCGGTGTTCTGTCCGTTGCCGTTCAGGTCCGCGGCCGGGCTCCTTCCGAGGGGCAGCTCGCGCAGCTCGCCCGCATACCAGGTCGTGGCGCTCGTGATGCGCGCGATCCTGCCGGCGCCCATCAACGAGTGGCCTGCTACGGTCACCGTGCCGTCAGGCGACGGAACGACGGGGGTGAGGAACACGCGTCCTTCATCGGAGAAATCGCGCAGGTCCAGGATCTTCGGGGCGCCGGTGCTCGTTACCGCGAGGCCCGCGGCACCGGGGTCAACGCCCGAGTCGAGGATACCGATGACCACGCCACGGCCGTCATAGGTGGCGTGGCGGGCGCGAAACTGGTCGACGCCGGTGGACGCAAGCGGCATGAGGCCCGCAGCGTAGGCGTAGCTGGGCGGCAGGACGGGCTCGGTGGCGGGCGGCGCCGCGCTGTCGCGCGCGATCGCGCCGGGAGGGAACCAGAGCGTCTGCTGCGGTGGGGGGGCTGTGGCGGGGCGCGGTGCGGTGCCGCCGCAGGCGACGCACGCCACCGCGAGCAACGACGGCAGCGCGCGGCGCCTCATGAACTGCCCGGCAGGACGAATGGCCCGATGTGGGGCCCAGCGGATTGCGCGGTGACGTCGAGGAGAAAAGCGAGGACGTCGCGCGTCTCCTCGGGCGCGATCAGCGCATCGACGAAGCCACGCGCCGCCGCGAACTTCGCGTCGAGCTCACGCTCGTAATCCGCGCGCATCGCGTCCACGGCCGGGGCGACGTCCGGATCGGCAACGCTGTCTCCGTACACGGCCTGGACCGCCGATTCCCCTTCCATCACACCCATACGCCCCGTGGGCCACGACGCGATGAAATCGGGATCGAACCCCTGCCCCGCCATCGCGTAGTAGCCGGCGCCGGAGGCGTGGTTCAGGGTGAGGACAATCTTCGGCACCGTCGCCGTGGCCATGGCTTCCACGAAGCGCGCACCCGCGCGGATGATGCCGGAGTGCTCCGCCTCCACCCCCACCATGAAGCCCGAGACGTCCTGAAGGAACAGGAGGGGCAGGCGTTCGCGATCGGCCGTCTCGATGAAGTACGCGGTCTTCTCGGCGCTCTCGGTGTAGATGATGCCGCCGATCTTGGGCGGCTGGCCCTGCCGCCCCTTGATCACGCCGCGGTGGTTGGCGATCAGCGCGACGGGATGCCCGGCGACCGCGCCGTGGCCGCAGATGATCTCGGGACCGACCTCCGGCTGAAACTCGTCCAGCTGTCCGGCGTCGAGCACGCAGTCGAGCACTGCCCGCATGTCGTAGCTCATCCGGTGATCGGCGGGCAACAGGTCGTACAGCTGAGCGGGGTCGCGCTTGGGCTGCGCCCGGGAGGCTGCGGGGCGCGGGGCCTGGGCAACGGGCAGGCGCTCGACGTACGCCCGAATCCGCTGGAGGCAATCCGCGTCGTTCTTGGCCCGGTAGTGCGCCACCGCACTCACGGCGGTGTGGGTTCGCGCCCCGCCCAGAGACTCGGCGTCGACGGTCTGGCCGGTCGCGCCCTTCACCAGGTTCGGGCCACCCAATCCCATGAACGAAGTGCCCTCGACCATGAAGATCACGTCGGACAGCGCCGGGAGGTACGCCCCGCCGGCGATGCACGGACCCATGACGGCGGCGATCTGCGGGACGTGCAGGTAGCGTCGCATGATCGAGTTGTAGTAGAAGATGCGCGCCGCGCCATACTGTCCGGGAAACACGCCGCCCTGATACGGGAGGTTGACGCCGGCCGAATCCACGAGGTACACGATCGGAATCCGTTGGCGCATGGCGATTTCCTGCGCCCGCAGGATTTTCTTGATCGTTTCGGGCCACCAGGAGCCAGCCTTCACCGTGGCGTCGTTCGCCACGACCACGACCGGCCGACCGGCGATCACCCCGATTCCGGTGACTACGCCCGCCGCCGGCGCCTGACCGTCGTACTGGTCGTGGGCGACGAGTAGCCCGACCTCGAACCAGGGACCGCCGCGGTCGAGCAGCCCGGCTACCCGCTCGCGCGCCGTGAGTTTGCCCTGCTCGTGCTGGCGCCGAACTTTGTCAGGGCCGCCCCCCTCCTCCAGGCGCGTTTTGAGCTTGCGATACTCAGCGGTCAGCGTCTTGAGGCGGGTCAAAGGAGACGGGGGCTACGCGGACACACGCTGAGCGGCCCATTCCTCGATGTACTTCACGAGCTCGGAGGTCGGCGTGCCCGGGCCGAACAGCCGGCCGACGCCCTGCTGCTCGAGGGCAGCGACGTCCTCGGGAGGGATGATCCCGCCGCCGGTGAGCAGGATGTCGGATCGGCCGGCCTGGTCGAGCAGTTTCTTGACGCGCGGAAACAGCGTCATGTGCGCCCCAGAGAGGATCGAGAGGCCGACCACGTCCACGTCCTCCTGGATCGCGGCCTGGGCGATTTGCTCCGGGGTCTGGTGCAGCCCCGTATAGATCACTTCCATTCCCGCGTCGCGCAGCGCGGCAGCCACGACCTTGGCGCCGCGGTCGTGGCCATCGAGCCCGGGCTTCGCCACGAGCACGCGGATGGGACGCCGCGAGCTCCGCCCCGCCGTCGCCGCCATCAGCGTCGGAACCGCAGCAGCGCGGCGAGGCCGTCGACGGCACGGCGCGCGCGCTCGTCGTACAGCACGTCGACCTGGGCCCGCTGGTCCAGCGCTTCCTCGATCGCGTCGTCGATGCGGGGATCGTCGTCGTGCCCATCCGCGAGCAGCGTACGCACCTGCCCACGCTCCAGCGCCTTGAGGGTGGGCTCGACGCCGTTCACCGCCCAGCCCGTGGCCAGCCCCTCGCGCGCGGCTTGGGCATGGGCGCGCTCCCAGGCGCGCTCCCGTTCCTCGCGCAAGGTGAGCGCCGCTTCACGCACCTGGGCGGCCGTCACGCTCTTGGGGTTGAGCTTCACGACGCCAAGGACGAGGTCGTGCAGGTAGGTGTGCAGGTGCGGCAACAGCGCCGCCGCATCCACGCCGATCCCTGCGACGACCAGGCCCGCGAACGGGCGCTCGCTGTGCAACTGAAACACGCGGTCGGCGACGGCGGCGTACAGGCGGTGCTTCTCCTCGCGGATCCGCTGATGGTAGTTGTGCTCCCCGGCGCTCCCGCCCTTGCCGCGGGGCCGGCCCATCACCTCGTTGGCGCCGTGGAACTTGGCGGTCCGGCTCGCCGGCTGCACGAGCGCCGGCAGCTCCGTGACGTCGTACGCCGTCACCTCAAAGAACCGCGCTCCGGTGCGGTCGCATGCGGCCGCGAGGATCCTCCCGAACTCCTCCTCGAGCGCCACGAGCTCACGGATCAAGGGGACGGGCCGCACGGCGAGCCGGGAGCGGTGCACGTGCGGCAGCGGGATCGCCTCGAACAGCGCGAGGGGGGTGCAGGCGAAGATCGCGATGCCGCGCGCCGGCGGCAGGCGAGCGGGCTCCTCGAAGAAGTGACGCACCCGCTCCAGATCCGCCGCGACGCTCTCCCGCTGAGCGTGTTTGAGCCCCTCGCGGTCGAGCGCCGCGAGCGCCTCGCGCACGCGGTTCTTCATCTTGATCAGGTACTTTCCCCGCGTCTTGTCACGGGGCTCGAGCTTCAGGTAGCAGGACACCACCTCGTACGGCCCGGGCGTGACGCGCGCGAGGCGGTGGATCGCCTGGCGCACGACCCCTTCTGTGGACAGGCTGGGAAGGGCGGTCACGCTCAGAAGAACACCGGCTCGCGATAGGCGCCGTATACCTGTTCTAGCGCGTGCCGGATCTCGTACAGCGTGGCGTAGGCCCGGGCGCAGTCGAGCATCGGGCCGATCACGTTGTGATCGCCCTCGGCAGCCTGGCGCAGGGCATCGAGGCGACCAGCTATCAGCCTGTTGTCGCGCTCGGCCCGCAGCCGCGCCAGCCGGCGCCGCTGGGTGTCCTCCGCGTCATTCGAAATCTTCAGGACCTCCACCGGGTGGTCGTCCTCGCTGATGAAGTCGTTCACGCCCACGATGATCCCCTCGCCGGTCTCGACCTCGCGCTGGAACCGGTCCGCCGAGCGGGCGATCTGCCGCTGGAACCACCCGCTCTCGATTCCCTTCACCACACCTCCGACCGACTGGATCTCCGCGAACAGCGCTTCGGCTTCCCGCTCCATCTGATCCGTGAGCGCTTCCAGGTAGTACGAGCCGCCGAGCGGGTCGGCGACCTCGGGGACGCCGGTCTCATGCGCAATGATCTGCTGGGTCCGCAGTGCCAGCTGCACGGCCTGCTCCGTCGGGAGCGCCAGCGTTTCGTCGAGCGAATTCGTGTGCAGCGACTGCGTACCGCCGAGCACGGCCGCGAGCGCCTGGTAGGCGACCCGTACGATGTTGTTCTGGGGCTGTTGGGCCATCAGCGTAACACCCGCGGTCTGGCTGTGGAACCGCATCATCCAGGAGCGGGGATTCTTGGCACCGTAGCGCTCGCGCATGTGCCGCGCCCAGATCCGCCGCGCCGCACGCAGCTTCGCGATCTCCTCGAACAGGTCGTTGTGGATGTCCCAGAAGAACGAGAGGCGTGGGGCGAACGCATCCACGTCGAGGCCGCGCGCGAGCCCTCGCTCCACGTACGTAAACCCGTTCGCCAGCGTGAACGCGAGCTCCTGCGCCGCCGTCGCGCCTGCTTCGCGGATGTGGTAGCCCGAGATGGAAATCGTGTTCCAGAGCGGCGCGTGCTGGGCGCACCACTCGAACATGTCGACGATGATTTTCAGCGCCGGCTCGACGGGGTACACCCAGGCGTGCTGCGCCATGTACTCCTTGAGCATGTCGTTCTGCACGGTGCCCTGGAGCTTGGCTATCGGCACATGCTGTTGTTCGGCTGCCGCGACGTAGAAACAGAACAGCATCGCCGCGGGACCGTTGATCGTCATCGACGTCGAGACGCGGTCGAGCGGGATCCCGCGAAACAGGTCCTCCATGTCCGCCAGGGAGGAGATCGCGACCCCGCACTTGCCGACTTCGCCTTCCGCCCGTGGATGGTCGGAGTCGTAGCCCATCAGCGTGGGAAAGTCGAATGCCACCGACAGCCCAGTCTGACCGTGGTCGAGCAGAAACTTGTAGCGGCGGTTCGTGTCCTCGGCTGTGCCGAACCCTGAGAACTGGCGCATCGTCCACAGGCGGCCGCGGTACATCGTGGGATGAATCCCGCGCGTGAAGGGGTACTCGCCAGGCCGCCCGAGTTGACGCGCGGGGTCGAACCCCGCGAGATCGTCCCACGTGTACACGGGCTTCTGCTCGATGCCGCTCACGGTAGTGCTCCGCCCTTCAACTGATGCAAGATCTCGGCCGCCACGTCATAAGGGTTCGTTCGGCCCTCGGCGACGTCATCCAGCCGCTCGGTGACGAGCTCGTCTGCGCGCGTAGCGTCCCACACCCATTGGCGTAGGGTACGCTCCACAACCGCCCGCAGCCGCTCGCGCAGCCGCTGCCGGCGGCGCGCGTCCCGCTGGCCGCTCGCTTGAAGGTAGGTGAAGTGGCGATCGAGCGCGGCGGCGAGGTCAGCGATCCCCTCCCCCTTCGTTGCGACCGTAGACAGTACGGGAGGCTCCCACCCGTCGGACGGTCGAACGGTGGGACGGTCGGACCGAGACGGCGCCGTAACGTCCGACGGTCCGACTGTCCAACTGTCCGACCGCCGATGTTGCGCCACATGCCGGAACGCATTGCCGCGCCGCAGGCCGAGCATCACCTCGACCTCCTGCCGGAGTCTGTCTCCGCCGGGACGGTCACTTTTGTTGATCACGTAGATGTCGGCGATCTCCATCACGCCTGCCTTGAGCGTCTGGATGCCATCGCCCGACTCAGGCACCAGGACCAGCACCGTCGTCTCGGCGGTACGGGCGATGTCGAGCTCCGTCTGTCCGACCCCCACGGTCTCGATCAGGATGCGCTCGAACCCAAACGCCTCGAGCAGATCAGCCACTTCCTCGGTCGTGGTCGCGAGGCCGCCGCGTGAGCCGCGTGTAGCCATCGACCGGATGAAGACGCCCGAGTCGACGCTCGTAGACTCCATGCGGATGCGATCACCCAGCAGCGCACCACCCGTGAAAGGGCTGGTCGGGTCGACAGCGATGACGCCGACGCGTCGGCCCTCTCCCCGCAACTGCTGAATCAGCCGCTCGGCGAGCGTGCTCTTCCCCGCACCCGGCGGTCCGGTGATGCCGATGCGCCTCGCCCCACCGCGCCCCACCCGTGCATATGCGTGCGCCAGCACGCGCTCGAAGCCATCACGCTGGTTCTCCACGAGACTGATGGCCCGCGCCAGCGCCGTGGGGTCCCGGCGCTCGAGCCCATCGAGGATCCCGTCCACGAAGATAACGCTCACTTCCGATCCTCGGCGCGGCCGAGCGGCACCGTCCGCACCGGGCCCCGACGCGCGAGCAGGCGCTCGACGCGAGTGGACGTGGCGGCGAGGATGTCGAACTCGACGCCCCGCAGCAGAAAGCGCTCACCCGCACGCGGGATCCGACCGAGCGCTTGCACCAGCAGGCCCCCGACGGTTTGTGCCCCAGGTCCGCCGACGGCGAGGCCGAAGAGTTCCTGGAGTCGGGCCCCCGGCGCGTTCCCCTCGAGCTCAACCACCCGCACGGGGGGCGCGCCCGGCTCTTCGGGAATGTCCCCGAAAATCTCCCCCACCAGGTTCTTCGTGAGGTCCTCAAGGGTCACCACCCCCGCCGTGCCGCCGAACTCGTCCAGCACCACCGCCAGGTGGCCGCGCCCGCGTTGCATCTCGAGCATCAGGTCGGCGGCTCGTGTGGTGCCGGGCACGGTGATCGCCGGTCGAGCCGGTATGGGATCGTCGGGTTGCAACGTGAGCAGGTCGAAAGCGTGCGCCACCCCGATCACCTCATCGAGTGAGCCGCGATACACGGGGTAACGGCTGTACCCGGCCTGAGCACAGACGTGCGCCGCTTCCGCGGCGGGCGTTCCCTCCGGGAGCGCAACAATCGCCGTGCGCGGGGTCATCAGCTCCCTCACGGGCCAATCCGCGAACGCGAGCACGGCGGAAACGACCGCGATCTCGTCGGCCGCAGCGAGCGCCTCAGTGTCGGCGCCCGAGAGGACGGCGGCGAGCGTGGTACGGGCCGAGGGGTCGCGGCGGGGAATGAAGGGGGCGAGCGGGCGCCCGGCACGCTCCAGCCACGGGACGGCGCGGGTCACGATCGGCTCGGCCCAGCGCCGGCCGACCACGCGGGGCACGAGGTACGCCGCACTGACAAAGAGCGGGACCCCCACGGTGACCGTGAACACGCCGAGAAACGTCGGAGTGGTCTGCGCCAGCAGCGCCGGCACCGCAGCGGCGGCGCAGACAATCCCCAGCGTGTTCACGGCGTTCGCGACGGCGAGGACGCGGCCCGGGTTGTCGAGCACGCTCGCCGCCGCGCCCATGCCGCGCAACCGGTACGCGACCCAGCGGCTCAGCTCCACCTGGCTCACCGCCGCCGCGGCGACGGCGATCGTGGCGGCCGCGCCCGCCAACACGAGGCCTAGGAGTAGCGCTACCAAGGAGGCGATCATTGCCGCTCGAAATAGACGCGTGTGACGCGGCGTCGCTCCACCCGCTCGACCACGACGCGGAAGCCGTCGAGCGTCAACTCCTCCCCTTGCCGCGGCACTCGTCCCAACGCCGAGTAGATCAGCCCGCCCACCGTCGACACATCGGGATGCTCGAAGGACCGGCCCAGGGCGAGCGACAGGTCGTCCAGGGTGACGCGGCCGTCCACCCAGTATCGGTCCCCGTCCCGGCGGATCGCGGGCGCGGTCTCGACGTCGTGCTCGTCACGGATCTCGCCTACGACCTCCTCGAGCACGTCTTCGAGAGTGATGAGCCCGGACGTCCCGCCGAACTCGTCCACCACGATCGCGAGGTGCGCGGGGCCGCGCTGAAACTCGCGCAGCTGATTGTCGAGCGTCTTGCTCTCCGGGACGTAGGCGGCGGGCCGGATCAACTCCTGCCAGCGGCCGCCGGCGTCGCTCATCCCCGTCGCGGCGGGCACGAGGTCCTTGGCGTACACGACACCGACGATGTTGTCGGGCGTACCGTCGTACACCGGGAGGCGGGAGTGCGCGCTCGTGCGGAACAGCGCGAGCAGCTCGTCGAGCGAGGCACCCTGGTCGACCGCCACCATGTCGAGGCGGGGCGTCATGACTTCGCTCACGGTCGTGTCGGCGAGCGTGAACACGCCCAGCAGCATGTCCCGCTGGGCAACGCCGAGCTCGGGCTCGAGCGGGCGCGGCGTGTTGACGAGCGCGTGGAGGCCGCGGTCCACCCAGGCGAGCAGCCACAGCAAGGGATGGAACGGAGACAGGGTGCGGCGCGCCAGCGGGAGCGCCGCCGCCGCGACCTCGGGAGCGAGGCGCGCGAGGCTGCGTGGCAGCGCGTCCCCCACGACGAACAGGAAGCCCGTGGCGAGCGCCAGATCGATGATCGCCTCGGACCACGGCCGCACCCACCACGCGAGCACGTCGCCCGCGGCAACCGCGCCGAGCACGAGCAGGGCGAGGCGGGCGACGTGGAGGGCCCGGTGCAGTGGCACCCGGGCGCCCGTCGTCGCCGGCGGCGCGTCCCCGAGTGTGTGCAGGGCCTCCCCCACCGCCGCCTCCTCGCCCAAGGCCAGGAGACCCGCCCACAGTGCTGCGATCAGCGCGGCAGCGACGCCGCCGATGAGAACGGCGGTGGCGGTGAGCATCAGCCCTCCCGCGCGAGCAGGCGGCGCACGTAGGCCTCCTGGCGGCGCCACATCGGGGAGCGGGTGCGACCGGTGCCCTCCGGGTGATCGTAGCCGAGCACATGAAGCGTGCCGTGCACGGCGAGCCGCACTAGCTCCTCCTCCACCGCTCCCCCTTCGCCCTTCCCTCTTCCCCCGTTGCTCACCCAGGCCCGCGCCGCAGCGGGACAGAGGTACACATCCCCGATCAGCGCCCCGTCGGGTTGTGGCAGCGCGAAGGCGATCACGTCCGTGAGGCGGCGTCGCCCCGTCGCGCGCCGGTTGAGGCGCCGCATCTCAGTGGGGCCGACGAGCGTGAGCTCGACCCGGGTGCGGGGCGCGCCTTCCCACACCAGCACGCGCCGCGCGGCGCGCGCCAGCCGGCGCTCAGCCCCGGGCCGCCGGCTGCCAGGTCGCCGAGATCCCGCCACTGGACTCCGGATAGTCGATGCGGTTGTGATACATCCCGGTGATACTGCGCACGAACTCTTCCTTCACCTGGTGGATCTGCTGCAACGTGATCGGGGCTTCGTCCAGCTGCCCCTGGTTCAGCTTGGTGCGGATGATGTGGTTGATCGCCTCTTCGATTTTCTCGGGGGTCAGGTCCTCCAGCACCCGCAGCGACGCTTCCACAGAATCCGCGACCATTGTCACCGCCGTCTCGATCGAGCGGGGCTTGGGCCCCGGATACACGAAATCCGCGGTGCGCGGCGCGGCGCCCGACCCGCTCTTCTTGGCGCGGTCGAAGAAATAGGTGATCTCGCTCGTGCCGTGATGCTCAGGAATGAAGGCAGCCACGACGTCCGGGAGCCGCGCGTCGGCGGCGAGGGCGAGTCCGTCGGTCACGTGCGCCCGGATGATCTCGGCCGACTGCCGGGCGTCGAGGCGGTCGTGGGGGTTGTTGCCGCGCGTCTGGTTCTCGACGAAGTACTGCGGGTTCTTCACCTTGCCGACGTCGTGGTAGTAGCACCCCACGCGCCCCAGCAGGCCGTTCGCGCCGACCCGGTTGCAGGCCGCTTCCACCAGGTTCGCCATCGCGATGCTGTGCGCATAGGTGCCGGGCGCCTCGAGCGACAGGCGTCGCAGCAGCGGCCGGCTGGGATCGGAGAGCTCGAGCAGCGTGAGGTCGGTCGTAATGTGCGTCAGCGCCTCGGCCACCGGGAGGAGCAGCAACGTAAGCCCGGCGGAGACGAGTCCGTTCGCCGTCCCGAGCAGCGCGCGCAACAGCGTCTCGCCCACGGTCCAGGCGCCGGTCAGGCCGATGGCCACGGCGCCGGCGAAGAACCCGGCGCCTACCATGAGCACGACCACGGCGAGGTGGCTGCGCCGCCGCAGCACCCGAAAGGAGAGGGCGGCCGAGACGCCGCCCACCACGCAGAAGAACAGGGCGGGCGAGTCGTGAAACACGGGTTGGATCCCGATGACCACGGCGAGGATCATCGCTGCGATCATGGACACGCGGCCGTTGAACAGCACGGTAAGCATCATCGCCGTGAAGGGCAGCGGGATGAGCACGGGATGCTGCGGCGCCCACCGCGAGATGGCCGCCCCACCCGCGATCGCAGCGGCGAAGAGGAACCCGACAAGCGCCACCTGCCGCGGTTCGCGATAGGTCTCACGCCGGTAAAACAAGAGCAGCACCCAGAATATCCCGAGCACCAGACTGTCGCGCAGGATCGGGCCGAGGACGCCGAGGCCCGACCGACTGGTCGCCGCGCCGCGGCGCAGCAGCTCCTGCTGGAGTGCCACCAGGCGCTCGTGGGCCTCGCTCGTCACGACCTCGTGGGCGCCGACGATGCGCTCGCCAGCGCGCACCACGTACTTCGTGGGGTCCACACTGCGGCGCAGCTCGTCGCGCCGGCGCTCCGTTTCAACGGTGTTCGGCACCAGGGTGGGGCGGAAGAAGTGTCCGGCCAGCAGCACATACACGGCGTCTCCCGCGGCCGAGCCCTTATCGGGGTGGGCGAGCCGGGCGCGCGCGAGATACTGCGCGTACGACATCACCTGATCGCGGGCGACGGCCGTTTCCGAGGTGCGGCGCCGGATGATCAGGTCGGGCGACTGCTCCACCTGGAGCACGCCGGGGCCCGTGACTCCCAGGGCGAGGGTGTGATCGAAGAGGTCGGCGAGCGCAGTCTCGACGTTGCGCCGTTTCTTGGCGTTCGCGAGATAGCTTGCCTCCAGCGGGGTCAGGGCCACGCCCAAATCGCGCGCCGCGCGCGTGATGCCTGGCGTGCCTTGCCCCGACGCTGCCTCAATCCGGGCGAAGAAGACGTGCATCGCGGAGGTGGCGCTGTCGAGCGCGCGTTGCTCGAACTGGTAGATCGGCTTGACGGTGCCCGCGAGCTCCTCGGCCTCGCGCGCCAGCTCCTGGTCGGTCTTGTTCACGGAGAAGGTGAACGGTGCGACGACGTCGCGCAGGGCCACCCGCTCCTCTAGCAGCGGCGCCACATCAATCGAGCTCGAGGGAAAGAGGAGAAACGCGAGCAGCGCCAGCCCTGGTACCCAGGCCCAGCGCTCGGCGTGGTAGCGCACCTGCTCCTTGGTGGCGAGTCTCACGTCAGCCCTGGGCGTCTTCCGCGTAGGCTCGGATGATGTCCCGCACCAGGCGATGGCGGACCACGTCGCTGTCGTCGAGGTAGCAGAATCCGATCCCCTCGATCCCGGGGAGGATGCGCTCGACCTGGAGCAGCCCCGAGTCCTCGCGGTTCACCAAGTCGATCTGGGTCTTGTCCCCTGTAATCACCGCGCGCGAGTTCACCCCGAGGCGCGTGAGGAACATCTTCATCTGCATCCCGGTGGCGTTCTGGGCCTCGTCGAGGATCACGAACGCGTCGGAGAGCGTGCGGCCGCGCATGTAGGCCAGCGGAGCGATCTCGATGGTGCGCGTCTCGAGCGCCTTCTGTATGCGGTCGCGCGGCACCATGTCTTCGAGGGCATCGTACAGCGGCCGCAAGTAGGGATCCACCTTTTCCTGGAGGTCGCCTGGGAGGAACCCCAGGCTCTCCCCTGCCTCCACCGCCGGGCGGGCCAGAATGATGCGGCGCACCCGCTTCCGCGCCAGCGCGTCCACCGCCGCCGCGACCGCGAGATACGTCTTCCCCGTGCCCGCCGGCCCGATGCCCACGACGATGTCGTGCTGGGCGATCGCGCGCAGATACTGCCGCTGGCCCGCCGTCTTCGGCTGGATGACGCGCCGCAGGCCCGGCAGGATGATCTTGAACTCGCCTCCCGCTCCCACGGGGCCACCGTCTCCCGACGGAGCCTGACGCTCCCCGCTCACGAGCCGGTCCACGTCTTCCACGCTCAGCACCTCCCCCATGCGGGCGAGGTCCACCAGGGCCTGTGCCACGAGAGTCGCGCGCTCCACTGCTTCCGGGGAGCCGCCCAGCGACAGCGTGTCGCCCCGCAGCGACACGCGCACGCCCATTCGCTTGGCGAGCTCCACGAGATTGCCATCGTTCACGCCGGCCAGGGCCAACGGGTCAACCCCTTCCGCCGAGAGCCGCTGGATGACGTCGTCGCTCATGGTCGTTTCACCTCGATGTGCAGCGCGGCGATGTCGGCGGGCTTGGCGGGGCTGGGCGCGCCCTCGAACAGCGCGCGGGCGGCCGTCGTCTTGGGGAACGCGATCACGTCGCGTAGGCTCGCCGCGCCAGCGAGCAACATGACGACGCGGTCGAAGCCGATCGCAAACCCGCCGTGCGGCGGCGCGCCGGCGGCGAGCCCCGCGAGCAGGAAGCCGAACCGCCCTTCGGCCTCAGCCGCCGACATCCCCAGATGCTTGAAGACCGTGCGCTGCACGGCGGGATCGACGATCCGGATGGAGCCGGATCCCAGCTCATTGCCGTTGTATACGGCGTCGTAGTGCAGCGCCCGGCAGGCGAACGGATCGGTGTCCAGGCGCTCCAGGTCTTCGGGGTGCGGCGCCGTGAAGGGGTGATGGGCGAACACCGGCCGCCCCGTGTCGGGCTCCGGCTCGAACAGTGGGAAGTCCACGATCCACGCGAAGGCGTGCTCGGCCTTGGGCTGGGGCGCGAGCCGCCGGATGACCTCCTGCCGCACGCGGTCGAGCACCGGCGAGGTCACGCGGTCGGGGCCCACGGTCATCAGGACCGCGTCCCCGTCGCCCGCGCCGAGCTGCCCCAGCACGTCGACCGTGAAGTGCTTGCCGACCGAACCGGTGATCTGGTCGCCCTGGCGCTTGGCCCAGGCGAGGCCCGCCCCTCCAAGCTGCTTCGCAGCCGCGGCGAGCTGATCCACGTCCTTGCGGGACAGCGCGCCGCCGCCACGGACCGCGAGGCCGCGCACGCGCGCGCCATCCCGGAGTGCTGGCTCGAAGAACGGCACGCCCAGGGGGCGCACCTGCGCCGTCCAGTCGGCGATCGGGAAGTCGTAGCGCAGGTCGGGCTTGTCGCTGCCGTAGCGCTCCATCGCTTCGCGGTAGGCGAGGCGCGGGAAGGGGCTCGCCACACGGTGTCCGGCCTCCGCCCACTGCGCCACCAGCACCGTCTCGACGAACCCGAGGACGTCAGCCTGCGTCACGAACGACGCTTCGAGATCGATTTGTGTGAACTCCGGTTGGCGGTCGTTACGGGTATCCTCGTCACGAAAGCAGCGCGCGATCTGGAAATAGCGGTCGAACCCCGAGATCATGAGCAGCTGCTTGTAGATCTGGGGGGACTGCGGCAACGCGTAGAACTCTCCCGCATGCAGCCGCGAGGGCACGAGATAGTCCCGCGCGCCTTCGGGCGTGGGCCTCGTGAGGATCGGCGTCTCGATCTCGAGGAAG
>WNGN01004135.1_pt1 | contig 17223 bp, 18 predicted proteins | sample 5400561 | NCBI WGS metagenome assembly WNGN01 (sample SAMN13153379, study PRJNA577476) | soil metagenome | isolation source: 115 cm soil or saprolite under Garry oak tree replicate 2 | place: USA:California | collected 2016-06-15
CCGGCGTAGACCCCGGAGACCTCGACGCCCGCCATCTGCTCGGCCTCGCCGACCGCGGTCTTGATGGCCTCGACCGTCGAGTCGATGTTGACGACGATGCCGCGCCGGATCCCGCGCGAGGGCGCGGTGCCGACCCCGATGACGTTCACGGCGCCCCGGGCCGCCGGCTCGACGATGAGCGCGCAAATTTTCGTGGTGCCGACGTCCAGCCCGACCACGAGGTCCGGCGTCTTCGGGCGCCTCATCGCGTCGTCGCCTTCTGGAAGACCACCTGGTCCCGGAACCGCAAGTCGACCGCGCGCACGTCCTGGGTCGCGACCTGGGTGAGGACGCCTTCGAGGCGCGCCAGGCGCTCCTCCCAGTCCTCGCTGCCCAGGCGAACCTCGACGCCGTCGATCGTGTAGAGCACGGGGCCTTCTCGGCGGCTCATGTCGATCTCCGAGATCTCGGCGGTCAACCCGCCGCCGCTCCGGAGCAGAGCGCGGATCACCGCGATCGCCGCCCGGGCCTTCGGGCCGGGAGACGTGCGCATCGACGCGAGCTCGTCGGCGGTGAGGCCGCTGATGACGGGAAGCGGCGACGAGACCGCCGAGGGCGAGGCCCCGAGCAGCCGACCCTCCTCGTCCATCCAGTGCAAGCGCCCGCCGTGGACGAGCGTGAACGGGCGGCGCTCCTCGACGCTGATCACGACCAGGTTCGGCAGCTCGCGCACGACGTCGGCCCGCCGAACCTCGGGCAGCGCCTCGATCCGGTCGATCACGTCGGCCGCATCGAGACGGAAGATGTTCGTGCCGCGCGGAATGGCGGCCGCCGCCATGACTTGCTCCGGCGACATGCGGGATGCGCCGCGGACTTCCACCCGCGCCACCGCGAACCGCTGCGTCGTCAGGAGCCAGCGGCCGCCGGCGCCGAGAGCCAGGAGGCTCAGCCCGACCACCCCGACGAGCCCGGCGACACGGCGGAGCCGGGCGCGCCGGCCCGCGCGCCGGCGCCGCGGCCGTCCGACCCGCTGGCCGTCGACGAACGCCGAGCGCTCGCCCAGATCGGCGAGCACCGCGGCGCGGTTCCTCGGCGAGGTGAGGCCGCTCGGCATCTACTCGCCGATGGTCCTGATCTCGTGCTCGAGCACGACGGAGAAATGACCCTGGACGCGCTCGCGCGTCAGATCCATGAGGGCCAGGATGTCGGCGGCGGTGCCGCCGCCGCGGTTCACGATGAAGTTCGCGTGCTTCGACGAGATCTCGGCGCCGTTGACCCGCTTGCCCTTGAGACCGCAGCGCTCGATCATCCGCGCGGCCACGTCGCCCGGGGGATTCTTCCACACGCACCCGGCGGAGGCGAGCGCCAGCGGCTGCGTCGACTTCTTGACCTTGAGCCGCGCCTTCACCTCCTTCTGGATCTCCGCCAGCGGCTTGCGGTGCAGGCGCAGGCGGCAGCCGATCAGCACGGCGCCGGCCGGCGCGTTGAAGTTCCGGTACGTGAACGTGGCCGAGGAGGGCTTGTACTCGCCGAGGGTGCCGTCCGGATGCAGGTAGTACACGGCGCTGACGAAGTCGCCGATCCACCCGTCGGCGGTTCCGGCGTTCATCGCCAAGGCGCCGCCGATCGTGGCCGGAATCCCCACGAGACACTCGATGCCGCCGAGATTGATGGCGGCGGCCTCGCGGATGAGCGCCGAGAGGCTCACGCCCGCTCCGGCGATCGCCTCCTCGCCGTGGAATTCCGCGCGCCCGAGGCACCCCTCGAGCCGGAGCACCACGCCGCGCACGCCGCGGTCCTTGACCAGCAGGTTGTTGCCCCCGCCGATCACCGAGACCGGCAGCTGCTCGCGCTCGGCGAACATGAGCGCGTGGCGGATGTCGTCGACATCCTGCGGCACGACGAAGATGTCGGCCGCTCCGCCGATGCGGAGCGAGGTGTGGAAGCTCAGGGGCTCCTTGAACCGCACTTCCCCCCGGATTTCTCCTAGCATGTGGACCTCCCAGTCAGCGAGTCCGCGTTGAGGCGCTTCAGCAGCTCCGGACCGAGCTGGCTCACGTCGCCGGCGCCAAGCGTGATCACGAGATCGCCCCGCCGGACGATCTCGCAGAGGTGCTCGACGACCCGTGTCCGGTCGCTGCCGAGGTATGTGACATCGCGATGGCCGTGCGCGCGGATCCCGTCGGCGAGGTCCTCGGCGGTGACGCCGGGAATCGCCGCTTCGCCCGCCGCGTAAATGTCCATCACGATCAGCACGTCGGCCAGGTTGAACGCCGTCAGAAACTCTTCGCGCAGGTGCAGGGTTCGGGTGAAGCGGTGCGGCTGGAACACCGTGACGACTCGGCTCTCGAAACCGGCCTTCGCGGCGGCCAGCGTCGCGCGAATCTCGGCGGGATGGTGACCGTAATCGTCGACCACCGTCACGCCACCGGCGCGCCCGAGGATCTGGAACCGGCGCTGGACGCCCGAGAAACCGGCCAGCGCCTTCTGGATGGCGGGGAACGGAATCTCGAGATCGAGCCCGACGCCCACCGCCGCGAGCGCGTTGAGCACGTTGTGGCGCCCGGGAATCTGGAGCGTCAGCTCGCCGAGCAGGCTCAGGCGGTGGAAGACCTCGAAGCGGCTCGTCATGCCGGTCAGGCGCACGCGGCGCGCGACCAGGTCGGCCCCCGACTCCAGCCCGTACGTGATGATTCGCTTCTCGATGCGCGGGATCAGCCGCTGGATGTTCGGCTCGTCCAGGCAGAGCACGGCCGATCCGTAGAAGGGCACCCGGTTCACGAACGCGACGAACGCGTCGCGAATGGCGTCGAGGTTTCCGTAGTGATCGAGGTGCTCGGCGTCGATCGTCGTCACGACCGCGATGGTCGGCGCCAGCTTCAGGAACGAGCCGTCCGATTCGTCGGCCTCGGCGACCAGGAACTCGCCCTGGCCGAGCCGGGCGTTCGAGCCGAGGCTCCTCACCCGCCCGCCCACGACGATGGTCGGATCGTAGTGGCCCTCGGCGAGCACGGCGCCGACCATCGAGGTGGTCGTCGTCTTACCGTGGGTGCCGGCGACCGCGATGCCGTACTTGAGACGCATCAGCTCGGCCAGCATCTCGGCGCGGGGAATCGTCGGAATCTGGTGCTGGCGGGCCACCTGAACCTCGACGTTGTCCCGCGAGACGGCCGAGGAGTAGACCACCACGTGGGCGCCCTCGACGTTCGTCGCCGCGTGGCCGATGAAGATCTTTGCGCCGAGCTCGGCCAGCCGCTCGACGGCGTCGTTCCGCTTCTGGTCGGAGCCGGTCACGCGGTAGCCGAGGTTCAGGAGGATCTCGGCGATCCCGGACATGCCGATGCCGCCGATCCCGACGAAGTGGATCTGCTGGTAGCGCTTAAACATGGGCGTGCTGGGAGATGTTCAGGAGCACTCCCGTCGAGAGCATAGTGACCAGCAAGGCGGAGCCGCCGAACGAGAGGAAGGGCAGGGGCAGCCCTTTCGTCGGCAGGAGCCCCGTCACGACTCCAAGGTTCACCAGGACCTGCGTCGCGATCAGCACGGTGATCCCGAGCGCCAGGTAGCCGCCGAACGGATCGGGCGCCCGTAGCCCGATCCGGAGCCCGCGCCAGATCAGCACGACGAAGAGCGCGACGATGGCGATGGCGCCCACGAAGCCCAGCTCCTCGCCCAGGATCGCGAAGATGAAATCCGTGTGCGACTCCGGGAGGTAGAAGAGCTTCTGGCGGGACGCGCCGATGCCCTGGCCGAAGATGCCGCCGTTGCCGAGCGCGAGCCACGACTGAATGATCTGGAAGCCGCTGCCGCGCGGATCCGACCACGGGTCGACGAACGCGACGATGCGGCGAAGCCGATAGGGCGCCGCCCAGATGGCCACCACGAGGGGCGGCAGCGCCGCGGCGAGGATGAAGCCCAGGTGACGCGCGCGGCCGCCGGCGAGGAACAGCAGCGTGAACGTCAGGGTGATGAGCGTCAGGCAGTTGCCGAGGTCCGGCTGCGCGAGGACGAGCGCGGCCAGGAGACCGGCCACCGCGAGCGGCGGCAGGAGGCCGCGGCGAAGGTCGGTGATCGCCTCGCCCTTCTTCGCGAGGAACGCGGCGAGATAGAGCACGAGCGCGAGCTTCGCCAGCTCGGCGGGCTGGAACGACACCGGCCCCAGCCGGATCCACCGGCGCGTGCCGTTGATCGCCTGACCGAGCGGCGAGACCAGCACCAGCACGAGGAGCACCCCGGCGAAGATCAGGAGCGGAACCACGAACCCTTCCAGCCGGCGATAGTCGAGCCGGATCGCCATCCACAGGCAGCCGGCGCCGAGCAGGGCCCAGAAGACCTGCTTCTTGAGGAAGAAGTACGGATCGTGAAAGCGATCGGTCGCGACGATCGCGCTGGCGGAGTAGACCATCACCACTCCCGCCGAGAGGAGCACGATCGCGACTCCGAACAGCCACACGTCGGGCGCCAGCTGTCTGGGCAGTTTAGTCGGACTGGGGGGGAGCGAGCGCCGCTCCTCCCCCAGACCTCCCCACCGCTTCGATGCATGCGTGCATGGGCTTCACCGCCGCGCTGTTTTCGTCACTAGTCGAGGCGCTCCACGAGTTTTTTGAAGACGTCGCCGCGGTGCTCGAAGTTGTCGAACATGTCGAAGGAGGCGCACGCCGGCGAGAGCAGCACCACGTCGCCCGGCATCGCAAGGGCACGGGCGCGATCGACGGCCTCCTGGAGCGACCGGCAGTGCGTCACCGGGATCGTCGCGGCGGCGAGCGCGGCGCCGATCTTCTGCGCGTCCTCGCCGATGAGGAGCGCCTGCGCAACGCGCCCGCGCGCCGCGTCGGCCAGCGGTCCCCATGCCTGCCCCTTGCCCTTGCCGCCCGCGATGAGCACGATCCGCTCCGAGAAGCTCTCGAGCGCCCGCAGGGTCGAGGCGACGTTGGTACCCTTCGAGTCGTTGTAGTACTGCACGCCTTTGAGCTCGCGGACCCACTCGATGCGGTGCGCGACACCCCGGAAGCGCGCGATGGCCGCGCGGATCGCCGCCGGCGAGACGCCGGTCCACAGCGCGCACGCCGTCGCCGCCAGGACGTTCTCGACGTTGTGCTGGCCGCGCAGGAAGATCTCCGACAAGGGGCAGATCTCCTCGACGTGGCCGTTGAGCCGCGCGACGATCCAGCCCTCGCGCACGAAGACGCCGTGGGCCAGGTCGCGCTGCCGGCTGAACCACACGACCGGCGCATGTGCCCGCGCGCCGAGAGCGCGCGTCGCCTCGTCGTCGGCGTTCAGGACGGCGCAGTCGGTCGGACCCTGACTCGCGAAGATCCGGGCCTTCGCGTCCACGTAGGCGGCGAACGTGCCGTGCCGGTCGAGATGGTCGGGCGTGATGTTGAGGACCACGGCGACGCGCGGCTGGAAGGTCTCGGCGCTCTCGAGCTGGAAGCTCGACACCTCGCAGACGACGAGCCCGTCGGCCGGGAACGAGAGCGCGTGCGCGCAGAGCGGCGTCCCGATGTTGCCGGCCACCAGCACCGGCCGCGGCTGCTGGGCCAGCACCGCGCCGATCAGCGCGGTGGTGGTCGTCTTGCCGTTGGTCCCGGTGATCGCGGTCGTCTCCGCCTCCATCGCCCGCCAGCCGAGCTCGAGCTCGCCGATGATCGGCACCCGGCGGGCGCGCGCGGGCGCGAGCTGGGCGCCGTCGAGCGGCACGCCGGGGCTCACCACGACCAGGTCGGCGCCGACGAAGGCCGAGGCCGCCTCGCCGCTCCCCCCGATCAGGCGCACGCCCAGGTCGGCGAGGCCAGCCGCCTCGCGGCCGAGGGCGGCGATGGGCTTCAGGTCCGCTCCGGTGACGTCGGCGCCCGCGGTGCGCAGGAGGCGCGCCGCGGCGACGCCGCTCTTGGCGAGCCCGACCACGGTGACGCGCCGCCCGGCGAGCGAGTTGAGATAGGCCCGGCCCCGGGTCACCGTCGCCACCTCCTCGAGCGAGCTCATACGCGCCTCACCGGAGCTTCAGGGTGGTGAGCGCCAGGAGCGCCAGCGCGAACGACACGATCCAGAAGCGGACGACGATCTTCGGCTCCGACCAGCCGGAGAGCTCGTAGTGATGGTGCAGCGGCGCCATCCGGAACACGCGCCGCCCGGTGAGCTTGAAGCTGGCCACCTGGATGATCACCGAGAGCGCTTCGACCACGTAGAGACCGCCGATCAGCGGCAAGAGCAGCTCGGCCTTGGTCAGCACCGCCAGCGTGCCGATGGCGCCGCCGAGGGCCAGAGAGCCCGCGTCGCCCATGAAGATCTCGGCCGGATGGCAGTTGAACCAGAGGAATCCGATCGCAGCGCCGATCAGCGCGCCGCAGAAGACGGTCAGCTCGCCCGCGCCCCGCACGTTGAGGATCTTGAGATAATCCAGAGCCAGCCCAGGTTGAAGAGCCATCCCTTGAAGAAGGGGATCGCCAGCACCGGGCGCCAGGCGCTGGCCGGCTGCCAGTAGACGAGCTGCAGCACGGCGAGGGCCACCACCAGCTGCGCGCCGAATTTCACGCGGCTCGGCAGCCCCTTCCGCGTGCGCAGCTTGGTCATGTCGTCCCAGACGCCGACGAGCCCGAAGCCGGCGGTCGCCAGGATCACCACCCACACGTACCGGTTCGCCAGGTTCGCCCACAGGAGCGTCGTGGCGAGGATCGCCGTCAGGATGACGATCCCGCCCATCGTCGGCGTGCCCTTCTTGGTGCGATGCCGCTCGGGCGTGTCCTCGCGGATCGTCTCGCCGCCGTGCTGCGCCGTGCGCAGGCGCCGGATCAGCCAGGGGCCGACGAGGAGCGAGATGATGAACGCCGTGATCAGCGCCATGAAGGAGCGGAACGTCAGATAGCGGAAAACGTTGAAGATGATGTGGTCCCTGGCCAGCGGGACCAGGAAGTAATAGAGCATCCGTCTCCCTCATCGGGCCAGGCGCGCCACCAGCGCGTCCACGACCCGCTCCATGCGCATGCCTCGCGAGCCCTTCACGAGCACGACGTCGCCCGGGGCCACTCCCTTGAGCAGGTGGGCCACGGTGTCCTCGAACGTGGTGGCGTGATGCGCCGCGGCAAGGCCCGAGGCGCGCGCGGCGTCGACGGCCAGCCGGGCCAGCCGCCCCACGCCGACGAACTCGTCGGCGCCGGCCGCCACCACCGCCCGGCCCATCTCCTGGTGCGCCTCCTCGGCGATCGCACCGAGCTCCAACATATCTCCCAGGACTACCACGAGACGGCCTGACCGTGCTGCGGCCCGCCGGGCCGCGGCGGTCTCGAGGGCGGAGCGGACCGACACGGGGTTGGCGTTGTACGTGTCGTCGAGAACCCGCACGCCGCCGGCGTCGCGCCAGATGCAGCGCCCGGCCACCGGCCGCGCTTCGGCGAGACCCCGGGCAATCTCGTCGAGCGACCAGCCCAGCGCCACCCCCACCGCCGCGGCGGCGAGCCCGTTCGTCACGTTGTGGCGCCCGGCGAAGGCCAGCTTCACCGGCGCCCGCGCGCCGCCGCTCTCGATCGTGAAGGCGAGCGAGTCGCCGTCCTCCACGATGTCCCCGGTCGCCCGCACGTCGGCACCGGCCGCCCGGCCGTACGTGATGTGGTCGGCCGCGCGAGCGCGGCCAGCGAGGCGATCTCGCCGGGATGCTGGCTGCCGAGCTCGAGGACGATCGCCTGGTGCTCGGCGGTGAGCCGCAGGAGCGTCAGCGGAAGCCCCCACTGGTTGTTGAAGCTGCCGCCGGGCTTCAGCACGTTCCAGCGCGTCCCCAGCACGCCCGCGATGAGCTCCTTGGTGGTCGTCTTGCCGTTCGAGCCGGTCACCGCGACGACCGGGATGGAAAACCGCGCGCGGTGAAACGCCGCCAGCATGCCGAGGGCGCGCGTGGTGTCCTCGACGAGGACGAGCGGCACGTTGGCCGGCACGTCGTCGTGGAGCGTGTGCACCACCAGGCAGGCGGCGCCGCGCGAGGCCGCCTCGGCGAGGAACGCGTGGCCGTCGAGACGATTGCCGCGGATGGCGAAGAAGGCTTCGCCCACGCCGAGCGCGCGGGAGTCGACCGACACGCCGGTGATGGGGACGCCGAGGTCGCCGGCGACCAGGGCGCCCTGAGTGGCGCGAACGATGTCCTGTACGGTGAATGGCGGCACGGGCGCTCCTAGCTCCTTGCCCTCGACAAGATTTGGCGCGCGACCTCGCGGTCGTCGAACGCAAGCACGTCGGCGCCGACGATCTGATAGGTCTCGTGACCCTTTCCGGCGATGACGACCGTATCGCCGGCCTCGGCCCAGGCGAGGGCCCCGCGGATCGCCGCGGCCCGGTCGACCTCCGTCGCGTAGCGGCTCGCCGGCGCGCCGGTCCGGCGCACGCCGGCCACCACCTCGTCGATGATCGCCTCCGGCCGCTCCGAGCGCGGGTTGTCGGAGGTCACCCAGACGCGGTCCGCGAGACGGGCGGCGATGCCGCCCATGATCGGGCGCTTCCCGCGATCGCGGTCGCCGCCGCAGCCGAAGACCACGCCCAACCGTCTCCCGGTGAGCTTGCGCGCCGTGGTCAGCACGCGCTCGAGGGCGTCGGGGGTGTGGGCGTAGTCCACGACGACAAGGAACGGCTGACCGGCCCTCACCTGCTCGAAACGGCCGGGCACGGCACCGACCGTCGCGAGCGCGCGGCCGATCGCGGCGGGCTCGAGGCCGAGCGCCAGGCCCGTGGCGACGGCGCCCAGGAGGTTCATCACGTTGTGCTCACCGATCAGCGGCGAGGTCAAGGCCAGCCGACCGGCGGGCGTGTCCGCTGTCATGCGAAGCCCCTCCACCGTGGAGGCGTAGTCCACCGCACGCACCTGGGTGCCTTCGCGGAGCCCGAAGGTCAGCACGGAGAGGCCGAGGCCATCGACCATCGCCCCCCCTGACGGGTCGTCGCCGTTGATCACGGCCGTGCGTCGGGGCTTGGGGGAGCGGGCGAGGAGCTCGAAGAGCCGGCGCTTGGCGCGACGGTACTCGCCCAGGGTGCCGTGGAAGTCGAGGTGGTCCTGGGTCAGGTTGGTGAAGACCGCGACGTCGAACGCGAGGGCGTCCACGCGCGAGAGGGCCAAGGCGTGCGAGGACACCTCCATGGCGACGCCACGGATCGCGCGATCGCGCATGAGCGCCAGCATGGACTGGAGCTCGAGCGCATCGGGAGTCGTCTGACGCGCCGGTCGGCGCTCGGCCCCGAGCACGTACTGGATGGTGCCGATGACGCCGGTCGCGAGCCCCCGCGCGCGCAGCAGCGCCTCGACCAGGTACGAGGTGGTCGTCTTGCCGTTCGTCCCGGTGATCCCGACGAGCAGCAGCGCGCGCGAGGGATGACCGTAATACGTGTCCGCCAGGCGCGCGAGTGACTCGCGCGCCGAGGGCACGAGCACCTGAGCGACGGCCACGGTGGAGAGCGCCTCGCCCTCCGTGACGATCAGCGTCGCCCCTCGACGCACCGCGTCGGGGACGAAGCGACGCGCATCTTGTCGGAGCCCAGGCAGCGCGACGAAGCAGCTCCCCGGCTCGACCCGCCGCGAGTCGTCCGTGACGGACGAGACCGACGAGGGGGGCGCGCCGACGACGGTCTTGACGGGCAGCGCCGCGAGGAGCTCGCTCACGGGCATCTCGCGCGCCATCTCATTTCGCCGCCCCTGGCGCGAGAGCGAGCCGAGCGGTGAGGCCGGGCCGGAGCGGCTCCCCCGGCCGGGGCGCCTGCCGGACGACGCGGCCCTGCCCCTGGATCTCCACCGCGAGATGGAGCGGCGCGAGCACCACCAAGGCACTCCGGAGTGTTCGACCCGTGACGTCCGGCATGACTGGGCTCCCGTTGGCGTCGGGCGTCACGTCGGTGCTGACGAGCTTCACCGGGGCGGTCACACCGGGAGCGAGGGAGTCGGGCACCGGCCCGGTGACGATCTGCACGGGCGGGGCGTCGCGCGGCGGCACCTCGAGGTAGCGCAGGATGTCGCGGCCGATCGCGCTGAAGACCGGCGCGGCGGCCTCGCTACCCCACTGCTCGTTCCTCGGCTCGTCGAGCGTAACGAGCATGACGAAGCGCGGCTCGTCCGCGGGCGCCCAACCGACGAACGACAACACGCCCGGCGCCCGCGAGTAGTGCCGGGTCGCCGGATCGAGCTTCTGCGCCGTCCCCGTCTTGCCCGCGACCTCGTATCCGGCGATCGCCGCGTTGTGCCCGGTGCCGGACTCGACGGCCCGCACGAGGATGCGCGTCAGCAAGCGGGCCGTCTCGGGCGAGATCACCTGGCGGACCGGCGCCGGCTCGAAGCGCCGGATCTCCTGCCCCTCGGCGTCGAAGGTCGCGCTCACGATCCGCGGCTGGACGAGCGTGCCGCCGTTGGCGACGGCCCCGACCGCCGCGACCATCTGGAGCGCGGTCACCGAGATCTCCTGGCCGATGGACATCGTCGGCAGCGACAGGAGCGACCATCGCCCGGGGGCGCGCAGGAGCCCGCGGCTCTCGCCTGGGAGGCCGACGCCGGTCGCCGCCCCGAAACCGAACGCGCTCATGTAGCGGTAGAACCGATCGCGCCCGAGGGCGAGGCCCACCTTGATCGAGCCCACGTTCGACGAGTTCTGCAGCACCTCGCTGAACGTCAGCCAGCCGTACTTCTTCCAGTCGTGGATCGTGGTCTTCGCGATGGTGAATGACCCGTTCTCGCCGTAGATGCGGTCGTCGGGCCGGACCACGCCCTCCTCGAGCGCGGCCGCGGCGAGGATCACCTTGAAGGTCGAGCCGGGCTCGAAGGGATCGGTCACCGCGCGGTTGCGCCAGTGGTCCTTGGACGGCACGTCGAGGAAGGTGTTCGGGTTGAAGGTCGGTCGGATCACGAGCGCCAGCACCTCGCCGGTGCGCGGGTCGAGGACGACCGCCATCGCCGACCGGGCGCCGGTCCGCCGGTAGGCGGCGTCGATCTCGCGCTCGGCGATGTACTGGATCGTCCGGTCGATCGTGAGCATGACGCCGTGCCCGGGCTGGGGCGGCTCCAGCACGTGCGGCGCGGCGACCTCGCGCCCGAGCGCGTCGCGGCCGACGATCGCCTTGCCGGGCGTGCCCGCGAGCTCGGCGTCGAAGACGCGCTCAATACCCTCGAGCCCGCCCTGGACCCCCTCGAACCCGACGACGTGCGCCGCCAGCTCGCGGTTCGGGTAGAGGCGGAGGGGCTCGGGCAGGAAGCCGAGTCCGGGCTCGCGCAGCGCCCGGACCGCGGCGGCGATTGCGGGCGGGAGCTTCCGCCGGAGCCAGACGAACGAGCGCGAGCTCGTCAGGGCCGCGTGCACCTCCGCGGGCGGCAGGCCAACGATCGGCGCCAGCCGCGCGGTGACGCGCACGGGGTCGCCGACGCTCCGGGGCTGGACGAAGAGCGACTCGGTCGGCGTGGAGGTGGCGAGTGGCATGCCCTGGCGATCGAGGATCGGGCCGCGCTGGGCGTAGAGGGCGACGGTGCGCGAGTACTGCCGCTCGGCGAGTTGCGCGAGCTCGGCGCGCTTGACGACCTGGAGCCATGCGAGGCGCCCGGTCAGGCCTCCGAACGCCGCGGCGAGCAGGGCCGCGAGAATCAGGACCCGCGCTCGGAGATCGCTGCGCGTCACTTCGCCAGCGCCTCGACGCGGCCGAAGCGCGTGGCCGCTAGACCGGTCCCGCCGGCGACATACTCGCGCGCGAGCCGGATCTGATCGCGACCGGGCGCCACCAGGCCCAGCTGCCTGGCACGCGCCTCCAGCCGCCCGGGCGAGCGGAGCGTGGCCACCTCGATCTCGAGCTGCCGGACGTTCCCCTGCGCCCGCGCGTGCTGCGTGCGGAGCTCGTCGAGGCGGTACGCGAGCTGGATCTGCTGCACCCGCATCCCGACGACGATCAGCGCGCCCCCGACGAGCAGCGCCGCGACGGTGAGCGCCCCGACGAGGATCCGCCGGGCGCGCGGGTCGTGTTCACGATGGAGTCGCTGTTCGTTCGTCACGGGAGCCGCTCCAGCACGCGTAGCTTCGCGCTCCGGGCGCGGGGGTTCGCCCGCACCTCGTCGTCCTCGGGCCCGAGGGGCGACGGCTCCAGCTCGGCGAAGCCCGCCGGCTGAAGAGCTCGAAACGTCTGCTTCACGATGCGATCTTCGCCCGAGTGGAAAGCAATCACGCCAAGGCGGCCGCCGACCTCGAGCAGCGCCGGCGCGTCGCGAAGCGCCTGGCGGAGCGCCGCGGGCTCGTCGTTCACCGCCACCCGCAACGCCTGGAACGTGCGCGTCGCGACGTGGAGGCGCCGGGGCCACGCCGCGCGTGGCACCGCGCCCCGCACGGCGGCGACGAGGTCGCCGGTCGTGCGGAGCGGGCGCCGCCGCACGATCGCGCGGGCGATCCGCCGCGCGTGCCGCTCCTCGCCGTGCTCGACGAGGATCCGCGCGAGCTCGGCCTCGGTCAGCCGATTCACGAGCTGCGCCGCAGTTTCGCCGCGCGTGGGATCGAGGCGCATGTCGAGCGGCTCATCCTTCTGGAACGAGAAGCCGCGCCCCGACGCCTCGAGCTGGTGGGACGACACGCCGAGGTCGAGCAGGATCGCGCGCGCACGCGCGACGCCGTGCGCCTCTGCCGTGGTCCGGAGGTTGCGGAACGTTTCGTGCGCGAGGCGCACGCGATCGCCGAAGCGCGCGAGCCGCGCGCCCGCGTGCCTCAGTGCGTCCGGGTCCACGTCGAGTCCCAGGAGCCGGACAGACGCCGGGCTCGCCATCAGGAGCGCCTCGGCGTGACCGCCCATTCCCACCGTCGCATCGATCACCCATCCCTCGCCGCGCGGTCGCAGGAGAAACGCGACTTCGTCGACGAGCACCGGAACGTGAGCTACTTCGACTTGACTCCCACCTGCGAGAGCCAGGCGAAATCACCACCCAACTCGTCGCGCTTCGCCCGCTCGTACTCCTCGAACCGCTTGCGGTCCCAGATCTCGAAGAAGTCGCGCCCCAGGCCGACGAGCGTCACGTCCTTCGCGAGTCCCGCCTGCTGCCGGCTGTCGGGCGGGAGCAGAATGCGTCCCGCGCGGTCGAGCTCGACTTCCTTCGCGCGCGAGATCCACAGCCGGCCGACGCGACGCAGCCGCTCGTCGAACTGCGATTGGTCGTTGAGCGCGCCGACGACGCGCTCCCACGCCGTGAACGGATACACGTCGAGGCACTGCTCCTGCGGCACCACGATCAAGTTGCCCTCGTATTGCGCGAGCGTGGTCCGGTATCGCGCGGGAATGCTCACCCGACCCTTCGGGTCGATCGTGTGCTGATAGCGCCCAATGAACATGCCCGTTTCATGGGAAAGGAATGGGACTTCATCGCCTCATCCCACTTCGTCCCACTTGAATGGGCACGTTAGCGTCACCCTAAAGGTCCTGTCAAGGAAAAACGTATGATTTTTCGTAAGATTCCGGCGATATGACCGGAGGGCGACCGGTGGTGTGGCCAGCCCCACTCCAACCCACCGAATGGTGCTTATTGGGGGGTCAGCGGGGGGCGTAGAACTGCAGGGCCTCCGGGATCCAGGCCTCGATCTGCTTGATCCGAGTCTCTTCCGACGGGTGAGTGGACAGGTACTCGGGCGGGCGGTCACGCCCCTTTGCGGCCTCGGCCATCCGATTCCAGAGATCGAGCGCCGCGTGAGGGTCATAACCTGCCTTGGCCATGAAGATCAGGCCGAGATGGTCGGCCTCCGACTCCTGGGCGCGGCTCCAGGGTAGCAACAACCCCACCGTCGCTCCAGCGCCGAGGAGCGCGGTCACCTGCTGGACGACCGCGGGGTCGTTCCGAGCCAACGCCACCTGGGTCGCGGCAAGGCCCATCTGAACGAGGAGCGTCTGGGTCACCCGCTCGCCGCCGTGGCGGGCGATGGCGTGGGAGACCTCGTGGCCGAGGACGGCGGCAAGCCCGCTGTCGTCGCGGGTGATCGGCAGGATGCCGGTATACACCGCCACCTTGCCCCCGGGCAGGCAGAACGCGTTCGCTTGCTTGTCCTCGATCAGGTTGAACTCCCACTGATAGTCCGTACGGCCGGTCGCCTCGGCGATCCGCCGGCCTACGCGCCTCACCTGCTCGATGGCAACCGGATCCGTGGAGAGCTTGGCCTTCTTGAGGACCTGCCGGTAGGCGTCGAGCCCCATCTGCTGCTCCTGGCTCTCCGGGAGGAGCAGGAGCTGATGGCGGCCCGTGACGGGCACCGTCGCGCAGGCGGTAAGGCTGGTTGTAGCGAGGGTGACTGCAGCGAGGGCTGTACGAACCTTCACCGTTCGAGTCTACCTCACCGGGTCCGGAGGCGCGTTTGGGTCGTCAGCGTCAGGGCGCCAATACCGCCCGCGCCCTCGGTCGTGAGCGTGATCACGACCGTCCGAACCTCCGCGGGGACGGCCGTGGGGCGTCGCGCGGCATCCAGGTACTCGAGGACCAGGCTGCGGACGCCGTCGACGATCGGCTGCGCCCCGCCCCCGGCGTCGCGCCGGAGCACCGTGCCTGCCAGGCGCCACGTGATCGTCTCGTCGCGCGCGGTGGTGCGACCGTCGCCGTCGCGGTCCACGTGAAGGACGATGCGCCCCCGTTCGGCCACCGAGATCGCGTCGAACCCGACGCCGCCGGCGCCGGCGTTCCGGATCTCGCTGGCGAGCCGCTCGAGGGCGAAGCGGCCGTTCTGCTGGGCCTCGACCCGCGCGGCGCCGATCGTATACGCGCGCCGCCCCTGCTCAAGTGCAGTGAGGGTTCCGGCGAAGACGGTGCCAAGCAGCGCGATCGTGACGAGGAGCTCGGCAAGGTTCACGCGGGCCAGCGTCGCCGCCGGGGCCGCCCGCGTCAACGTCCAAGATTCGCTACGGCAGGCGGACGACGGTCCAGCCGCGGGCGTGGATCTCGGCGTTCTCGTGCGCCTTCGAGCGGCGCGCGAACCGCCGGCGCTCGGCCGCGGGCGGCTCCTCCCGATGGCGGCGCTTCACCACCCGCCGGTCGAGGATGATGTCGACGGCCCTCTCGCTCGCGAGGACCCGCTTCAGGCTCTCGAACAGCTCCCGCCGCTCCTGCGACACGATGAACACCAGCCGCTCCATATCAACGTCGGCCGGCGTCCTAGCCGATCGGGGGGCGCCGGTCGGCCCAGGGGCGCGCGCGCTCGAACGCCGCGGCGGCGCGCAGGACGCCCACGTCGTCGAAGCGACGCCCCACGATCTGCAGCCCGATCGGCAGCCCGTCCTTGGTGAAGCCGCACGGCACCGACGCGGCGGGCTGACCGGTCAGGTTGAACGGGAACGTGAACGGGATCCAGGCGTACGGCTCGACTCGCTTGCCGGCGATCTCGGAAGGGTTGTCGAGCCCGATCGCGAAGGGCGGGCACGCGATCGTCGGCGTCAGTAGCAGGTCGTACGTCTCGAAGAACGCGCGCGGGTGCTGCCACCACGCGAGGCGGTCGAACCACGCCTGCACGTATCGCGTCGGCGGGTTCCGGAGGGTCGCCTCGATGATCCGGTAGAGGCCTGGCTCGATCTCCGCGCGGCGGTCGATGTACGGCGCCATGCGGGTGGCGATGCCGCCGCAGAATGTCTGCTCCCAGCAGTCGCGCGGCGAGGGCCAGCGCGGGTTGACGGTCTCCACGTGGCAACCCAGCTCTCGGAAGGCCACGGCGGCCTTGGCGGAGACGGCGCGGACCTCGGGGTCCACCGCGTCGGCGAAGCCAAGGTCGTCGCTGTAGGCGATGCGCAGTCCCTTCACGCCCCCGCGGAGCGCCTTCAGGTGATCGACGCGCGCGGCGGGGAGCGAGTACTGGTCGCGCTCGTCGGGGCCGGCGCACACATTCATCATGAGCGCCGCGTCGGCCACGGTCCGCGCCATGGGGCCGATGTGCGAGAGGCTCCACGCGCCGCTCGGCGGGTAGGCGGGGATGCGCCCGTAGGAGGGCTTCAGGCCGAAGATCCCCGCGCAGGAGGCGGGGATGCGGATCGAGCCGCCGCCGTCGGTCCCGATGTGGAGCGGGCCCAGTCCCGCCGCCGCGGCCGCGGACGCGCCCCCGGACGAGCCTCCCGGCGTCCGCTCGAGGTTCCAGGGATTGCGCGTCGGCCCGAAGAGGAGGTTGTGGGTCGCGCCGATCCAGCCGAAGGTCGGCGTGTTCGTCTTGCCGAGCATGATCGCGCCGGCGCGCTTCATGCGCTCGACCATCGGGGCGTCCTCGGTGGGCACGTTGTCGCGGTAGAGCGGCGTGCCGAACGTCGTGCGCACCCCTTTGGTGACGACCAGGTCCTTCACCGAGAAGGGCACGCCGTGGAGCGGTCCGAGCACGGCCCTCCGCTTCATCAGCGCGCGCTCGGCCGCCTTCGCCTCGCGCCGTGCCGCCTCGTCGGTCAGCGTCACGAAGGCGTTGAGCTTCGGGTTGATACGCTCGACCCGTTCGAGGATCGCGTCCACGACCTCGACAGGCGAGACCCTCTTTCGTCTGATCGCCGCCGCCAGCTCCGTCGCCGGCAGCCAGCAGAGCCGCTCGTCAGCCATCCCTCGGCCTCCTTCCTTTCGGATCCCCTGTCCTCTCAGGACGAGAGGTGGAACACCACCATCTTGAGCTCCGTCATCTCGTTGATCGCGTACGCCGGGCCCTCCTTGCCGAACCCGGACTCCTTGAGCCCGCCGTACGGCATCCGGTCGGCCCGCCACTGGGGCCCCCAGTTGACGTGGAGGTTGCCCGACTGGACCTCGCGCGCGAACTTCCAGGCCCACTCGAGGTTCTCGGTGAAGATCCCGGCCGCGAGCCCGTAGTTCGTGTCGTTCGCGAGCGCGATCGCCTCGTCGATGTCGTTGAACGGCGTGACGGCAACGGCCGGACCGAAGAGCTCATCGCCCGAGATCCGCATTTCCGGCTTCACGTCGGCGACGATCGTCGGCTCGTACACGGCACCCTGCCGCCGCCCGCCGGTGACCAGCCGGGCGCCGCTCGCCACGGCCTCCTTCACCCACTCGTCCACCCGGATCGCCTCTTTCTCACGAATCATCGGCCCGACGTGGACCGTCGGATCGAGCTGGTTGCCCACCTTCAGCGCCGCGACTTTCGGCCGGAGCGCGTCGAGGAAGTCGCCGTAGACCTTCCCCGCCGTGAGCACGCGCTGGGTCGAGATGCAGACCTGCCCCGCGTTGGCGTAGCCCGTGGCGGCCACGGCCGCGGCGACTCTGTCGAGGTCCGCATCCGGCATCACGACGACGGGCGAATTCGA
>WNGN01003061.1_pt1 | contig 17214 bp, 11 predicted proteins | sample 5400561 | NCBI WGS metagenome assembly WNGN01 (sample SAMN13153379, study PRJNA577476) | soil metagenome | isolation source: 115 cm soil or saprolite under Garry oak tree replicate 2 | place: USA:California | collected 2016-06-15
GACGTGCAGCAGGTAGCGCGGCGTGTGCAGGAGCGCCACGGCGACGCCGCCGCCGGCGATCAGCAGCATCGCCAGGCCGCGGCCGAACCAGGCGGTCACCCGCGTGGCCAGCAGGCGGCGACCTGTCAGGCGCCACACCACCGCCCTGGCGACGCGCCCGCCGTCCAGCGGGAAGCCGGGCAGCAGGTTGAACGTGGCGAGCACCAGGTTGGCGAGCCCCAGCAGGGCGAGCAGGTCACCGGGCCAGCCGCCCACGAGCTGGCTGCACAGCCACAGCAGCCCGGCGAGGCTCACCGAGGTCAGCGGGCCCGCCATCGCCATCAGCGCCTCGCCCGCCGCGTCGACGGGCTCGCTGACGATCCGCGCCACCCCGCCGAACACCAGCAGGCTGATCTCCATCGTGCCGATGCCGAGCACCCTGGCGGCCAGCGCGTGCGACAGCTCGTGGGCCAGCACCGAGGTGACGAACGCGCAGGTGAACAGGACCGACAGCGCCACCGCCGCCGGCCCGGTGACGCGCGGCGACCAGACGTCGTGGCTCAGCGTCGTGAAGATCGCCAGCCCGATGAACCAGGTGAAGTCCAACCGAATCGGAACGCCGAAGATCCGACCCAGCCGCAGCCCCCGACCCAGCAACTGATTCCCCCCGGCTCGTCCCCGTCCCGGCGGCGCTCAGCCCGCCATACGCCACCATACCGGTAACCGATGTCAGCCATCGGTCGCGGCAGCGACATATCCGTTGAAGTCGTCGCTGGAGGCCCTGGGCGGGCGGTGGGCGGAGACCGCCGCCGCCAGCGAGGTGCCGAGCCCGCGCGCCATGCCCGTCACCGACCGCCAGGCCGCGAAGCAGCAGCACGCCCGCCTTGCGGTCGTGCTTGGGGTCGACCCGGGCGACCAGCCGGCCGCCGGCCAGCACCGGCATGGTGTAGCCGTGCTGGCGCTTGGCCGGCGGCGTGTACACCTCGATGCGGTAGTGGAAGCCGAACAGGTGCTCGGCGCGTTCCCGCCGCCAGATCAGCGAGTCGAACGGGCTGCGCAGCACCGGCGCGTGCTCCGCGCGACGCGGGATGGGCGTGCCAGGCTCGATGTGGGCGGGCTTCTGCCAGCCGGCGACGGCGACCTCCTGGAGCAGCCCGGAGGCCAGCGCCTCCGCCAGCGCCGGCTTGGCGTACTCGGGACGCAGGCGGAAGTAGCCATCCGTGGCAGGAACAGCCGATAGGTCTCGATCGGCAGGAAGGACGCGGCATGGCCCCAGTACTCGAAACCGGCGCGGCGCCGGTAGACCAGCCGCTCGAAGGCGGCCGGGTCGTGCACGCCGCTGCGCGCGGCGAGCACCAGCTCGTGGCTGCGGGCGACCACGTTGATGGAGTCGATCTGGATGGCGCCGACGGCGGGCGCGGGTCGGCGCCCCCGTGCCGGGCCCGGCACGGGGCCGGGGATCAGGTGCCGGCGGCGGGGCGGTCGAGGAGCCAGGTGACGGTTCCGCCGGCTCGCTCGACGGCGGCCACCGCCCTGGTGATCGGCAGGTCCCGGTCGCCGGCGCGAGCGCGGGCGACCGCGTCCGCCTTGCCGGGCCCGCTGGCCAGCACCAGCAGGCGATCGGCGCCGGCCAGGGCGGCGAGCGTGAGGCTCACGCGGTCGGGCGGCGTGGCCGTCGGGCCCGACGCCGATCCAGACGACGTCCAGGCGGGGGACCGGGCGGGCCGGGCCACCCTCCTCGCCGGTCCCGGCCGCACGTCCGGCGGCCGGGCCGGCCCTCCGCGGGAGGCGCTCCAGCGCCGCCTCGTACTCCTTGGCGGCCTCCTCGGCGCCCAGCTCGCCGCGCATGCGCAGGCGCTGCTCCTCGGGCACGGGGACATGGTCGAGCAGGGCCTCGGCCGCCTGGCCCCAGTTGGACTCGGGGTCGCGCGGCGGCACGCAGCGCTCGTCGCCCATGGCCACCCGCACGCGGCCCCACTCGATCGAGTCGCGCAGGTCGTGGCGGGTCAGCCGCCGGTAGGCGGCCTGCGGCGTGCCCCCGCCGGTGAGCACCCAGGTGCAGGTCTCGTGGGCGTCGATCGCCGCCTCCAGGTCGGCCAGCGCGGCCCGGGCCGCCGCCTCGGCCAGCTCCTCGGGGCCGGCCACCACCTGGACCCGGCTCACTCCGCGCCCGCCTCCGCCAGCTGGGCGGCGGGCGCCATCGCCGCCTCGAACACGCGATCGCGACCGAAGACCTCCAGATCCGCCGCCAGCGGGTTCTGCTCGGAGCCCACGCCGATCCGCCGTGCTGTCGGGTGCCCTGGAGCCCGCACGGTGGTCACCAGGTAGCTTGGTGTGGCCTCGACGCGAATGGCCGCCTCGCCCTCGTCCATCCCCACGCCCAGCTCCACCCGGGTGAGGGTGGCCGAGCCCAGGGTGCTGGAGATGTGGACCTCGCATCGGCCCGCCTGCGTCCCGTAGTTCGCCACGTACAGGTCGTCGACGACCCGGGCCTCTTCCAGCTCCCAGTCGAGCCGGGAGGCCAGCCAACCGGTCAGCTCCAGACCGGCGGCCAGATCGACGGCGTCGACGTGCAGTCGTCGAGCTCGCCGGGCGGTGCCGCGGAGCGGCGGCCCGTTGAAGGGGTCGGCCAGCAGCTCCCGCCACGCCGTGAGCCGAGTCCACGCGCAGTCGGACAGGGCGGGACGCAGGTCCCGCATGGCACCGACCAGGCGTACCAGGTCGGCCCGCGGATCGGCGAAGCTGGCGGAGTCCACGATCAGCCGGTCCGTGACCGAGGTGAGCTCCTCGAAGACCTCCTCGGAGAACGGCGGCGTGCCCTCCCAGTAGGTGAACACCGGAAGCTCCGGCAGCAGCAGCGGCAGCACCACCGCCGGCAGGTGGCGCGGGTCGACGTTGGTCTGGACGATCACCTCTTCCCAGACCACCTCGGAGCCGCCCTCGGCGTGCCGGTGATGCGCCGCGCGCGCCCAGGAGCGAACCCGCTGGTGCTCCGAGGGCGGCTCGGCGATCAGCACGACGCAGCGGCTCGGCACCCTGGCCCCGAGGCTCTCGACGGTGGCCAGGGCGCGCTGGCCCGCGCTGCGGCTCGGGGTGACCACCACCATGTTGTTCACGCTGGCGCGCATCAGCGGCGCGTGGCCATCCTCGTGCTCGTGGCGCTGGCGGGCGAGCACCTCCTCGATCTTGGGCGGCGGGGCCTCCTCGAACGCCCAGCCGGGTGTTCGCGTCCCGATCATGGCCGCCGCCAGCGCCGGTCCTGGCTGTGCCGGGCGATCAGCTCGTCGGCCGCCTTGGGCCCCCACTCCCCCGCCTCGTAGTTGGGCAGCTCCGGGGGCGGCGTGGAGGCCCAGCGGTCCAGGATCGGCTGGATGATCTGCCATGCCTCCTCGACCGAATCCCAGCGCGGGAACAGCGAGGGGTCGCCGATCATCACGTCCAGCAGCAGCCGCTCGTAGGCGTCCGGCAGGTCGTCGGCGAACGAGGTGCCGTAGGAGAAGTCCATGTTGACCGAGCGCACCTGCATCGACGGGCCGGGCACCTTGGCGCCGAGCTTCAGGGTGATGCCCTCGTTGGGCTGGATGCGCAGGACCAGGGCGTTGGACTCCAGGCCCTCCTTGGCCGCCTCGCCGAACGGCAGGTGCGGCGCGGACTTGAACTGGACCACCACCTCGGTGGCGCGCTTCGGCAGGCGCTTGCCGGTACGCAGGAAGATCGGGGTTCCCGCCCAGCGCCAGTTGTCCACCAGGAACTCGGCCGCCACGTAGGTGTCCACCATCGAGTCGGGCGCCACGTCGGGCTCCTCGCGGTAGGCGGGCACGGGCTGGCCGTCGACCCAGCCGCGGTCGTACTGGCCGCGCACCACGTTGCGGTCGACCACCGTCCCCGACATCCGCCGCAGCGCCTTGAGCACCTTGACCTTCTCGTTGCGGACCTCCTCCGGCTCGAAGGTCGCGGGTGGCTCCATGGCGATCAGCGAGAGGAGCTGGAGCGCGTGGTTCTGGATGATGTCGCGGATGGCCCCGGCGGTCTCGTAGTAGTTGCCGCGGTGCTCGATGCCGATCGACTCGGCCACGGTGACCTGGACGTGATCCACGTAGTGGTGGTTCCAGACGGGCTCGAAGATCCCGTTGGCGAAGCGCAGGGCGATGATGTTCTGGACGCTCTCCTTGCCGAGGTAGTGGTCGATGCGGAACACGTCCCGCTCGGGGAAGACCTCGGTGACCAGCGCCTGCAGCTCACGTGCCGAGGCGAGGTCGTGCCCGAAGGGCTTCTCGACCACCACGCGCGACCAGCCGCGGTCGTAGCCGCGCCCGCCGATGCCGGACTTGCCGACGCCCTGGATGGCTCCGGGGAACAGCTTGGGGATCAGCGACATGTAGAACAGGCGGTTGCCGTCGGTCCCGTGCTCGCGCTCCATCCGCTCGAGCAGGTCGCCGACCTTGCCGTAGGTGCCGGGGTCGTCGGTCGAGCCGGTGATGTAGTAGAGGCGGCTGGCGAACGACTCCCACACCTGTTGCTGGATCGGACGGGTGCGGGAGAACTCCTCGACCGCCTTGCGCATGTCCGCCCGGTACTCCTCGTCGGAGAAGGCGCTGCGGGCAACCCCGATGACCGCGAAGTGCTGCGGCAGCAGGCGGTTGAGCTCCAGGTTGTACAGGGCAGGGACGATTTTGCGGTGCGCCAGGTCGCCCGAGCCGCCGAAGACCACCATCGCGTTGGGAGGCGGGATGACACGGGCGCGCTCGGACACCTGGAGTGGGTTCTCGCCGACGTCGCTCACTGCTGCGTCCTCGTCTTCGCTGGGTGGATGGGATGCCCGCCGAACTCGTTGCGTAGGAGTCCTGCTGGCGCGAGCGTAGCCGCATCAGCAGCGACAGGTTGATGACCGGCGCGGGGACGTCCTTGTCGAGCGCCTCCTGCACGGTCCAGCGTCCCTCGCCGGAATCCTCGACCCATCCGCTCAACGCGTCCAGCTCCGGGTCGCGCTGGTAGGCGGCGGCCGCCAGGTCCAGGAGCCAGGAGCGCACCACGCTGCCGTGACGCCACAGCTCGGCAATCTGGTACAGATCGAGGTCGTAGTCGGAGGCGTTCATGATCTCGAAGCCCTCGGCGTAGCCCTGGAGCAGGGCGTACTCGATGCCGTTGTGGATCATCTTCACGTAGTGGCCGGCGCCGACCGGGCCGACGTGCGCGTAGCCGCCCCCAGGCGCCAGTGTGGCGAAGGCGGGCTCGACCTGCGCGAAGCCCTCGTCCGAGCCGCCCACCATCAGGCAGAAGCCCTCGCGCTCGCCCCAGATGCCACCGGAGGTGCCGCAGTCGAGGAAGTGCATGCCCCTGGCGGCCAGCGCCTCGGCGCGGCGCATCGAGTCGCGGAAGTTCGAGTTGCCGCCGTCGACCAGGACGTCGCCCGACTCCAGCAGCTCGCCGACAGCCCGCACGCTGCTCTCGGTCGGTTTCCCGGCCGGCACCATGAGCCAGACCGTCCGCGGTGGCGCCAGTTCGTTGACGAACGCCTTCAGGCTGGCTGCCGAATCGGCGCCGGCGTGGGTGACCGCCTCGAGCGCATGGGGGTCACGGTCGTAGGCGACCACCCGGTGGCCGCCGGTCAGCAGCCGGCGGGACATGCCGGCGCCCATCCGACCGATGCCGATCATTCCGATCTCCACGCTCGGGACCGCCTCCTCTCGGTGCCACTGCCCTTGCTGTCTGGCTCTACCCTTCGACTCCGGTCGCCGCCGCGCGGCGGCGCCCTTCCGTACGGATTACCGGTCGGCCTGGTCGCGCCCCCCTCCGCCGAGCGCTGTGGTCACCGCGTCGGCGAACAGCTCGAGCGCCCGCGGGCCGTCCAGGCCGATGCGGACCACGCGCCGCCCCTTGGCCTCCAGCGCCTCCGCGTCGCCGGCCGCCTGCGCCGCGATCAGGGTCCCGAAGGGGTACTCGCGCCCGGGCACCTCCATGTCAGTGGTCGGACGGTCGATGAGCTGGACGAAACGGCCCGTGTTGGGGCCACCCTTGTGGTACTGGCCGGTCGAGTGCAGGAACCGCGGGCCGATCGGCCTGGGCCGTCGGGTCCAGGTAGGCCATCAGCGCCACGTACTCCCCGGGTCCGATGCCTGTCAGTAGGTCGCGCAGCAACGCCGCCACGCCTCCGATGTCCCGCTCTCCGCGCAGCCACATTGCTGGCGCCGGCAGGCCTCCTCCGGCCGCCAGCTCCGCGAGCACCCGCTTGGTGGCGTCCTTGGCGGCCTGCACGTCGGGCTGGTCGAAGGCGTTGATGCCGAGCAGGTGCCCGGCCACGGCGGTGGCGAACTCCCAGCGGAAGAACTCGGCGCCCAGCTCGATGCCCTCGCCGAGGCCGAGGAAGGTGGTCGGGTGGTCGGCCGCTTTGAGCTCGCTGGCGCCCGGCGCGCTGACGCCGGCGTCGTCGATGCCGACCACGGCCCGGTCGTCGCCGAACGCCTCGATCGGCCCGGGCTCCTCACCCACCACCGGCAGCAGGCCCTTGCCCTGCTTGCCGGTGGACTCGGCCAGGAGCTGCTCGACCCACAGGCCGAATGCGGCCAGGTCGGGCGCGGTCAGCACCGTGACCTTGTCGCGCCCGTCCAGGGCGTTGTCGGCCATGAACCGGCCCAGCCGCACGCCGGGGCTGTCGGCGTCGTCGACGTCCGGGCCGCATTCCAGGGCCATCTCTCGCGCCTGCTCGAGCAGGGCGTCCAGATCGACGCCGAGCAGGGCGGCCGGCACCAGGCCGAACAGGGACAGCGCCGAGTAGCGCCCGCCGATGTCGGGCGGGTTCTCGAACACGCTGCGGTACCGGAAGCCGATGGCGTGCTCGACCAGCACCGTGCCGGGGTCGGTGATGGCCACGAAGTGGCGCCCGGCCTCCGAGCCGAGCGCCTCGGCCGCGCGGGCCTCGAAGAAGGCCGCGAAGTCGTTCGGCTCGGTGGTCGTGCCGGACTTGGAGGCGATCACGTACAGGCTGCGCTCGGGCGTCGCCCACTCGGCGGCGGAGGCGACCGCCGACGGGTGGGTCGAGTCCAGCACCCGGACCGGCAGGCCGCGCGCCGCACCGAGGACGCTGGCGAGCACCTCGACGCACAGGCTCGACCCGCCCATGCCGCAGACCAGCACCCGGTCGATGCCGTCGGCACGGACCGCGGCCGCCAGCTCCCGCAGCTCGTCCACGTAGGCCCGCATGGTCTCGGGCAGGTCCAGCCAGCCGAGGCGGTCCAGGACCTCCTTGGCCGCCTCGGCGTCGTCGGTCCACAGGCCCGCATCCCGCGCCCAGATGCGCGGGCCGATCTGGCCAGTGGACGCGCTTCGCTCGCTCACCTGAGCGCCTCGGCGCGCTTGGTCTCGATGGTCTCGACGGCGCCCTGGTAGCTGTCGGCGAAGCGGTCGACGCCCTCCCGCTCCAGCTCGTCCATGACCCGCGTCTCCTCGATGCCGAACTCGGCCAGGTCGCTCCAGAGCCGGTGGGCGCGGTCCATGTCCTCGACGATCGTCTGGCCCCGCACCTCGCCGTGGTCCTGGAACGCGTCCAGGGTCTCGGTCGGCATGGTGTTGACGCTGCCGCGCGCGATCAGCTCCTCGACGTAGAGGACGTCGCGGTACTTGGGGTTCTTGGTCGAGGTCGACGCCCACAGCGGACGCTGCGGCCGCGCGCCCACGGCGGCCAGCGCCCGCCACCGGTCGGTCGCGACCTGCTCCTGGAACGCCTCCCAGGCCAGCTTGGCGTTGTCGACCGCCGCGGTCCCCAGCCGGGCGCCGGCCCGCTGCGCGGCGGCGCCGCCCTGGTCCACGATCGCCTGCAGCTTCTTGTCGACGTTGCTGTCGACGCGGCTCACGAAGAACGAGGCCACGCTGGCGATCTCGGTGAGGTCGCCGCCGGAGGCCGCCAGATCCTCGAGCCCAGCCATGAAGGCGTCCATGACCTGGCGGTAGCGCTCGATCGAGAAGATCAAGGTCACGTTCACGTTGATGCCGGCGGCCAGGGAGGCGCGGATCGCCGGGACGCCGGCGGCGGTGGCCGGGATCTTGATGAACACGTTCGGGCGCGCGAGCGCGTCGAACAGCCGGCGAGCCTCGCGGATCGAGGCGTCGGTGTCGTCGGCGATGTCGGGCGGCAGCTCGAACGAGATGCGGCCGTCCAGGCCATCGGTGGCGCGGTACACGGACTCCATGTCGTCGGCGGCGCCACGGATGTCGTCCATCGCCAGCGCCTCGAAGATCGCCCTCGCGTCGTGTCCCTCACGGGCGAGGCGGGTGATGTCGTCGTCGTAGAACGAGCCCTCGCCCATCGCCTTCTGGAAGATGGTGGGGTTGGAGGTCACGCCGACGACCTGGTAGTCGTCGCGCAGGCGGCGCAGCTCGCCCTTGTGCAGCCAGTCGCGTGCGATGGAGTCGACCCAGACGGCGACCCCCTGGTTCGTCAGCTCCTCGAGTGGTCGCACCATGCCTTCACTCCTTGTGATCGTCCCTTCACGCCGGCAGGTCCGCGAGTGGGCCCTGGCCGGCACGCCCCAGCCGATCCAGCAGCGCCCGCGCCCGTCCGGCGACGTTGTCTGCGGTGAATCCGTAATGCTCCAGTACCTCCTCACCAGGAGCCGAGGCACCGAAACGCTCGACGCCGACCACTTCGCCGGCGTCGCCAACCCATTCGCGCCAGCCGAAGGGGCTGGCCGCCTCGACCGCCAGGCGCGCCCGCACCTCGTGCGGCAGGACCTGGTCCCTGTAGGCCTGGTCCTGCTCGCTGAACAGCTCCCAGCAGGGCATCGACACCACCCTGGTGGCGATGCCCTCGGCTTCGAGCAGGTCACGGGCGGCCAGGGCCAGCCACACCTCGGAGCCGGTGGCGATGAGGATCAGGTCGGGCCGGACGGCGTCCGGCGCGCCGCCGGCCTCGGCCAGGACGTAGGCGCCGCGCCGCAGGCCGTCGGCCCTGGCGAAGCGGCTGCGGTCGATCGGAGGAAGGTTCTGCCTGGTGAGCGCGAGCGCCGTGGGGCCGTCCGTGCGCGCCAGCGCCGCCCGCCAGGCCTCAGCCGTCTCGGGCCCGTCGGCCGGGCGGATCACCCGCAGGCCAGGCATCGCGCGCAGGCTCGCCAGGTGCTCGACCGGCTGGTGGGTGGGCCCGTCGCCGCCCAGCCCGATCGAATCGTGGGTCCACACGTACACCACCGGGAGGCCCATCAGCGCCGCCAGCCGCACGCTCGGCCGCATGTAATCGGAGAACACCAGGAACGTGGCCGCGAACGGCCGTAGCCCGCCATGCACGGCCATACCGCTGCTGATCGCGCCCATGGCGTGCTCGCGGATGCCGAAGTGCAGGTTGCGCCCGTTCGAGGAGGGGCCGAAGTCCCCGAGGCCCTCGAGGTCGGTCTTGTTCGATTCGGCGAGATCGGCGGCGCCGCCGAGGAAGGTCGGCACCTTCGGGGCGATGGCGTTCATCACCTGCTGGGAGGCGGTCCGGGTGGCCAGCTTCTTCGGCTCGGTGAAGAGCTTGTCCAGGTCAGCGTCCCAGCCGCTGGGCAGCGTGCCGGCCAGGGCGTCGCGCAGCTCGGCGGCCAGCTCGGGCTCGGCCTGCTGGTAGGCGGCCATGGCCCGCTCCCAGTCCTGGCGGACGCGGCGGTTGGCGGGCACGCGGACGCGCCAGCGATCGTAGACGCCGTCGGGCACCAGGAAGTGGGCGTCCGGGTCCCAGCCGTAGACCTCCTTGGTGGCGCGGACCTCGTCCTCGCCCAGCGCCGTCCCGTGCGCCTTGGAGGTGTCCTGCGCGTGCGGGGCGCCGTAGGCGATATGGCTGCGCAGCCGGATGAAGCTCGGCCGGTCGGTCTCGTCGACCGCCGCCTGGAAGGACGCGGTGATCGCCTCCAGGTCGGTCGCGTCCTCGACCGCCTGGGTGTGCCAGCCGTAGGCGTGGTAGCGGGCCTCCACGTCCTCGTCGAAGGTGATGCTGGTCGGGCCGTCGATGGTGATGTGGTTGTCGTCGTAGAGGAGCGTGAGCTTGCCGAGCCCGAGGAACCCGGCGATCGAGGACGCCTCGCCGGAGACCCCCTCCATGACGTCCCCGTCGGAGCAGAACGCCCAGGTGCGGTGGTCGATCACCGGGTGGTCGGGCCGGTTGTAGCGGGCCGCCAGGAAGCGCTCGGCGATCGCCATGCCGACCGCGTTGCCGACGCCCTGACCGAGCGGTCCGGTGGTCACCTCGATACCCGGCGTGAGGCCGTGCTCGGGATGGCCCGGCGTCCGCGAGCCCCACTGGCGCTGCCGCTTGAGATCCTCGATGCCCAGGTCGTAGCCGGTGAGGTGCAGCACGTCGTACTGGAGGACCGAGGCGTGGCCGCAGGACAGCACGAAGCGGTCCCGGTCGGGCCAGCCGGGCGCCTCGGGATCGAAGCGCAGGAACCGGGTCCACAGCACGTAGGCGGCCGGGGCCAGCGCCATCGCCGTGCCCGGATGGCCGTCGCCGGCCCGCTGGACCGCGTCCATGGCCAGCGTCCGCACGGTGTTGATGGCCAGCAGGTCCTGCTGGGTTCCCTGCGCGATCGTCGCGGTCACGCTCACTCCTCCGTCGAGGTTCTGGCAGGCCGCCAGCGGCGGCGATGGCAACCGGGCTGGCACGACAAGGCTACTCGTTCGAAGTCCACGCGTTCGCGGGTTGTCCACACCCCCCCTGGCGAGTTCAGCCAGGCCAGGTGGAGCCCTTGCCGCCCACCCTCGCCTCGACGCCGCGGCGCAGCGCCAGCTCGCGGAGCAGCCGGTGGGTGGCGACGGGCCGCTCGCCCTCGGCGGGCTGCCGGCGCTGCCAGGTCCCCTCGGGGCCCAGCTCCCAGGCCTGCACGTTGTCGGCCAGCATCACGTCGATGATCTCCTGGAGCCGGTCGACCAGGTCGGGGTCGCTCACCGGGGTCACCGCCTCGACCCGATGGTCCAGGTTGCGTGGCATCAGATCGGCCGAGCCGATGTAGAAGGCGCGCTGGCGACCGTTCTGGAACAGCCACAGTCGCGGGTGCTCGAGGAAGCGCCCGACGATCGAGCGGACCCGGATCGTCTCGCTCACCCCCGGCACGCCGGGCCGCAGCCTGCAGATGCCCCGCACGATCAGATCGATCTCCACGCCGGCCTGGGACGCGGCGTACAGGGCTCGGATGCAGGCCGCGTCCACCAGCGAGTTCATCTGCATCACGATGCGGCCGGGCCGGCGGGGGCCGTGGCGGTTGGCGACCTCGCCGATCAGCTCGACGACCCGGCCGCGCAGCCCTCCGGGGGCCACCAGGATGCGCCGGTAGCGGGTTCCCCTGGCGTAGCCGGTCAGCGAGTTGAACAGGTCGGTGAGGTCGCTGGCGAGCGACTCGTCGCAGGTCAGCAGCCCCATATCGGTATAGAGCCTGGCTGTGCGGGCGTTGTAGTTGCCGGTGCCGATGTGGCAGTAGCGCCGGATGCGGCCCTGCTCGCGGCGCACCACCAGGGCGGTCTTTGCGTGCGTCTTGAGCCCCACCAGGCCGTAGGTCACATGGCAGCCGGCCTGCTCCAGCGCCCTGGCCCAGTTGATGTTGGAGGCCTCGTCGAAGCGGGCCTTCAGCTCCACCAGCACCGCCACCTGCTTGCCCTGCTCGGCCGCGTGGATGAGCGCGTTGACGATCGGCGAGTCGCCGTCGGTCCGGTACAGCGTCTGCTTGACCGCGAGCACGTCGGGGTCGTCGGCGGCCTGGGCCAGGAACCGTTCCACCGAGGTCGAGAAGGCGTCGTAGGGGTGATGCACCAGCAGGTCGCCCTCGCGGATGGCGTCGAACATGCTGACCGCCTCGCGTCCCGACCCGGACAGGCGCGGCTGGGTGGTCCCGACCCACGGGGGCTCGGCCAGCTCCGGCCGGTCGATGGCGTCGGCCAGGCTGCTGAGGTCGCCGAGGTTGAGCGGGCCCTCGACGGTCAGCAACGCGTCGTCGTCCACGTCCAGCTCGCGCTGGAGCAGCCGGATGATGTGCTCGGGCATGGTGGCGGCGACCTCCAGCCGCACCACCGCCCCGAAGCGCCGGCGCCGCAGCTCCTCCTCGACCGCCATCAGCAGGTCGTCGGCCTCGTCCTCGGCCAGCTCGATGTCGGCGTCGCGGGTCACCCGGAACGGGTGGGCCTCGACCACCACCATCCCGGGAAAGAGCTGGTCGAGGTGGGCCGTCATGACCTGCTCGAGCGAGACGAAGGTGGACCCGTCCGCCAGTGGCACGAAGCGCGGCAGGATGTCGGGAACCTTGACCCTGGCGAACAGCGGCCGGTGGCTGGCCGGGTCCCGGACGGTCACCGCCAGCGACAGCGACAGGTTGGACAGGTACGGGAATGGATGGCCCGGGTCCACCGCCAGCGGCGTGAGCACCGGGAAGACCTGGTCCTGGAAGTACTCGCGCAAGTAGTCGCGGTCCTGGCGGTTCAGGTCGGCGACGTCGGCGAGGTGGATCCCCGCCTCCTCGAGGGCCGGGAGCACCTCTTCGAGGAAGCAGCGGGTCTGCGTCTCGATCGCGGGGCCGATGTACTTGCCGATCGCCTCCAGGGTCTCGGTCGGGGTCCACCCGTCGGAGCCCCGGGTGGCGACCCCGGCCTCGACCTGCTCGCGCAGGCCGGAAACGCGCACCATGAAGAACTCGTCCAGGTTGGTGGCGAAGATCGACAGGAACCGGAGCCGCTCCAGCAGCGGGGTCTCGGGGTCGGCGGCCAACGCCAGCACGCGGTCGTTGAACTGCAGCCAGGAGATCTCGCGGTTCAGGTACAGCCAGGGATCGGCCAGGTCACGCTCACCTGGCGGCCGAGGCTGCTCGGCGCTGGTCACGTCGGTCATGGTTGGTCGCTTCCGGGAGCTCGGGTAGGCCCACCCATGTCCATGTTGGCATCGCCGCGCGGAGATGCAAAGAACTCCCTTGCTGCCGCCGTGCGTCGTTCAGGCCTCCTTCACCGGCCGTCGGCGCCGCTCGACCGTCACATAGATCCACGCCACGGGCATTCGGGCCGTCACATCGGGCCGCCGCCGTTCAGGGCGTGGCCGAGCAGGCCCAGCGGTGGCGAGCCCATCTCCAGCAGGGCGGTGTGGAAGCGCGGGTGGGAGTAGCCGCTGCCCCAGGCGGCCCGTGCCCGCTCGCGGAGGCGGAGGATCTCCAGCTTGCCCAGGTGTAGCGGCCGTAGGTGGGGTCGAAGGTCGCGCGGGTCGCCTCGGCCCTGGCGGCGGAGCCGCGGATGAAGGAGTCGGACTGGAACCGGGCGATGGCGTCGTCGACGCTCATCGACCCGGAGTGCAGGCCGATGGAGACGGCCAGGCGGGTGACCCGCTGCAGCGACTCGACCGCGACCCCCACCGCGAACCGCGGGTCGCCGTCGCGGAACCCCTCGTCGAGGCAGACCTCTTCCACGTAGTGGGCCCAGCCCTCGATGAACGCGGTCGAGTGCAGGGTCCGCCGCACGTCGCCGGCGACCCGGCGCAGGTAGCGGCCGTGGGCGAAATGGCCGGGGGCGACCTCGTGGACGGTGATCGCCGGCAGGCTCGACCGGCTGAACACCTCGAGCCAGTGCTCCTGCTCGTCGTGGGGCCACGACGGGTCCGGCGGGGTGATGTAGTAGCGGGACGGGGCGTCCGCCTCGTACGGCGCCGCCCATGACATCATCGCCAGGGCCCAGCGACGCGAGGGCGGAGCCGGCCCGACCAGGCACTCGCCGTCCAGGCCCGGCACCAGGTCGCGGTCGCGGGTGAAGGCGATCGCCTCGGCCGTGACCGCCTGCGCCTCGGCGAGCACGCCGTCGGCGTCGGGATGGTCCGCGGCCAGCTCGGCGACCACCTGGTCGAGCTGACGGCCGGGCGCCAGCCGCTGGCAGGCGTCGGCGAGCATCGTGCGCAGCCGCTCGCGCTCGGCGTCGGCGCGCTCCTCGAGCCGGCCGAGGTCAACCTCCATCGCCTCGCTGGCGCTGAGCAGGCCGAGGTTGGCGGCGCCGAGTGAGGCGTCCGGGTCGCCGTCGCGGGCACAGGCCTCGACGTGCTCGACCAGGCGGGCGTGGGCGGCCAGGGCCTTCTCGGCGAGCGGGTCGGCCGGGTCGAGGTCGGCGGCCAGCCCCCGCACCACCGGCAGCAGCGCCTGGGCGACCGGAGCGCTCACCTGGTCCAGCGCGCCGACAGCGGCGTCGATGGCCCCGGGCCAGGCGGCCAGATGCTGCCGGCGAGCCTCGGCGCGCTGCTCGGCCCGAACGCCGGGCCTGGCCGCATCAGCCCAGGCGGGCGGCGATGCGACCGGCGGCGCGGTGCGCCAGGCCCATGATCGACAGCATCGGGTTGACGCCCGAGGCGGTCGGGAAGACCGAGCCGTCGGTGACGAACAGGCCGCGCACCTCGTGGGTCTCGTGATCGGGACCGACCGCCGAGCTGGCGGGGTCGGTCCCCAGCCGGCACGAGCCCATCTGGTGATACGAGAAGAAGGTCATGCGGCCGCCACGGTAGCCGGCGCCGCGGATGGCGCCCGCCCAGGTCTCCTGGGCGCCCGGCTGGCCGGGCCGGAACGAGATGCGCGCCGGATGCATGGAGAACACCTCGCTGGCGCCCGCGGCGGCCAGGACCTGGCCGGCGGCGACGACGCCCTCGGCGGCCCGCTGCTCGTCGGCGGGAGGCATGCGGTAGCGGAGCCTCGGCTGCCCGTCGCGGTCGATGCGCACCTGCCCACCTGCGGTGTCGCGGCACAGCACCGCGCACAGTGAGAGCTTGGCGTAGCGCTCCATCAGCGCCCGGTGGCTGGCCGACGACACCCACGGCAGCGCGGTCGAGCCGCTGCCGGGATGGACGGGCACGGTCTCGAAGATCGGCGCGTACTCCCCCAGCCTGGAGCGCAGCTCGGCCGAGTAGCGCGCCTGCAGGGTGCCCTCCCACATGCGCACGTCCTCGTCGAACACGCCGAACGCCGCGGTACCGGGGTGCAGCCGCAGGTGGTGGCCGACCTGGCCGCCCAGGCCCGAGCGCAGCAGCAGCGCCGGCGTCTCGACCGCGCCCGCCGCCACCGCCACCGCGCGGGCGCGCACGCGCAGCCGGTGGCCCCCGGCGCTCGCCTCGACGCCGGTCGCCCGCCCATCGGTGACCAGCACCCGGCGCACGTCGGCGCCGACCACCAGGCGGGCGCCGCGCCGGGCGGCGTCCTCGAGGTAGGTCCGCATGGTCGACTGCTTGGCGCCGAGCCGGCAGCCGAACCCGCACCAGCCGCAGGCGGCGTCCTGGGCGCAGCCGCGCACGTCGCGGGGCAGCACGTCGGCGTGCCAGCCGAGCTTGCGCAGGCCGGACTCCATGAGCTGGTCGCGCTTGCCCGGCAGGCTCTCCCCCGTGGTCACGCCGAGCCGCTCGGCGACCGCGTCCAGCGACGCCTCGACCTCGCCGGAGACGAACATGTCGCTGCCCGACACCTTCGCCCAATCCGCGAGGACGTGCGGCGGGGTCTTGAACGAGGTCGTGTAGTTGACCACCGTCCCGCCGCCGAGCGTGGACCCGGCCACGATCCGCACGCCGAGGTCGCTGGTCGCGATGGTCAGCCCGTAGAGGTACAGGTCCCTGGTGGACTCCGCCTCCCGATGGTGGAAGTCGGCCTCGGCGGCGTAGCCGCCCTTCTCGAGGACGATCACGTCCGCGCCGGCGGCGGCCAGCTCGGCGGCGACCACCCCGCCTCCCGCGCCGGAGCCGACCACCACAACGTCGCAGGAGAGCTCCTGGTCGGTGTCGATCTCCAGCGGCTCGAGGCGTCTGGGCTCGCTCGGCGCCGGACCGAGCGGGCCCGGGTAGCCGGTGCGCGCCAGCGCCGCGCCCGGGAAGGAGTATTCGGACGCCAGCGCGGCCGAGGTGAGCACGCCGGCGAGCTGCCGGCGGGTCCGCAGCCGGCTGCGCCACCACTGCTGCAGCAGCAGCTCGACCGCCTCACGGGAGCGCTCGGGCACGGGGGTGGGGCTGCCGGTCAGCACCAGCGCGCCGACCCGCGAGCCGAGCAGCCGCAGCGCGTCCACCAGGCGGTCGTGGTCCTGGCGCGAGGGCAGCATGCCCAGCAGGGCGAGCATCCGCTCCGGGACGGCCGGATCGTGGTCCGGCCCGAGCACGCCGGCGGCGAGGGCGGCCGCCACCCGCGGCACCTGTCCGGTGGTGCCCGTGGAGGCGGCGGGTGCGACGGAGGCCATGCCCACTTGTACCGCGACACGGCGTCCCCGACCAGAGGGAATCATGGGATTCTCCCGATGCGGCGGCCGCTGGCCTGCTATCGCGAGGCGCTGGTCGAGCGGGGGCGGCCTCGCGAGCCGGTGGCCGTCGCCGACGTCCACCAGGGATCGCCCGCTGCCTGCTGGTGCTGCGACGCTACGACGAGGCGCGGGAGCACGCCGAGGCGGCCATGAGCGCGGTCACCAGCGGGTGGGGCCGAGGCGGCCGCCCAGGCGCGCCTCGAGGGCCTCGGCGTCCAGCGGCCCGTCGAACAGGCGGCCCTGGCCGAGCTGGCAGCCGAGCTTGCGGAGCAGGCGGAGCTGCCCGGGGGTGGCGACGCCCTCGGCGACGGTCCGCAGGCCGAGCGAGTGGCCGAGCAGCAGGATCCCGCGGACGAGCGCCGCCCCCCGGGACGCGTGCTCTGCGAGGTGACCGCCGAGCAGGGCGACATAGGACCGGTCGACCTTGAGGACGTCCAGCGGGAAGCGCGCCAGGTACTCCAGCGACGAGTGGCCGGTGCCGAAGTCGTCGACGGCCAGGCGGACGCCCAGCTCCTTGAGCCGCTCGAGGCTGGCGCCGACGACGTCCTCCTCGAGCAGCAGGGTCTCGGTGAGCTCCAGCAGCAGGGCGCGGGGTTCCAGCCCGGAGCGGTCCAGCGCCTCGCGCACCTGGCCGACGAAGCCGGGGTCGCGGAGCTGGCGGCCGGAGACGTTGACGGCGACCCCCATGGGCGAGCCGCCTGGCAGGCGAGCGCGCCAGGCGACGCCCCGCTGGCACGCCTCGCGCAGCGTCCACGCACCGATGGGGACGATCAGGCCGGAGGACTCGGCGGCGGGGATGAACTCGATGGGCGGCAGCAGGCCGCGCATCGGGTGGTTCCAGCGCAGCAGGGCCTCCGCTCCCACCATGCGGAGCGTGCTCAGGTCGACGATCGGCTGGTAGAGGACCGCGAGCTCGCTTCGCTCGAGCGCCCCCTCCAGATCGGCCGCGGATTCCGTGTCCATCCTCGGTAAACATCGACAGACCGAGCATCGAAT
>WNGN01001308.1_pt1 | contig 17201 bp, 17 predicted proteins | sample 5400561 | NCBI WGS metagenome assembly WNGN01 (sample SAMN13153379, study PRJNA577476) | soil metagenome | isolation source: 115 cm soil or saprolite under Garry oak tree replicate 2 | place: USA:California | collected 2016-06-15
ATTGGTCTATCGATCATCAGTTATCCACTTGCCTACACATTTGCAAGCCTTTCAGCGCGAAGACCAGAATCAGGAGGAGTCTACTCCTTTGCCCGGGAGAGTCTCGGTCCAGGAGCAGCAAACGCGGTAGGCTGGCTGTTCATTCTATGGTACGTCACAGGCGCACCCGTGGTAACGGTAATCGCAGCTTCGTACCTAGCGTATGCATTCCCCTTGACCCGAACCGAAATCTTCCTGATCGCGGGGCTTCTAACACTCGGAGCATTCTTAGTCAACTATCGAGGAATCGTCGTCAGCAGCAGAGTTCAACTCGCCGTCATAGTTGCCATCGTGGGGCTCCTAGTCACCGCGGTAGTCGCGTCAGCTCCCTCCGTGAACCCTGCCAACTTCACTCCCTTCCTTCCCAACGGCTACGTCCCTATCGGAGTAAGCGCCGCATTGATCTTCTGGTCATACCTTGGCTATGAGAACGTCTCGAATGTTGCCGAGGAGTTCAAGAACCCGGAAAAAGATTTCCACCGAAGCATCCTCTTCAGTGTCATAGTCATCGGTCTACTCTACATCTCAGTAGCTGTCGCGACCGTCGGGACTAGGGCCTACACTGCTGGAGGGAGCGTCGCTCCATTTGCGGCGATACTCTCCAACGCTCTCGGAGTCTACGGCGCTGTAGGAACGGCGATCCTCGCTGTAATCATCATATTCGGAACAATGAACGCGTATACCACCGGCATCTCCCGTGTCATCTACGCCACAGCCAAGGACGGAGGACTACCGAGCTTGCTTGACCGTATCAATCCTAAGACCCAGGTCCCAGACAGGTCGCTAATGCTGCTGCTCGGACTCTCCTGGCTCACACTGTTACTATTCTATGCTTTCAATGTCCCCTTGGAAACCGAACTACTGATTCCCAGCGGCGCCGCAATACTCGTGTACATTATCGGGTCCAGCTCGGGGGTCAGGCTCCTCAAAGTCAAGGGTGCAAAGAAACTGTTCCCATGGATCTCACTAGCAATCTCAATAATCATGCTGTCCTTCGTGGGATGGCCATTACTTATCTCACTGGCATTTGCACTGGTTGGGTTTGCCTACAGAAGACATGGTTCTCAGCCAGCCCAAGTAGCTCTAGATCCCAGAGGCCAAACACCCGTACTAGGTTGGACAGAGTGAGTTAGGAGATCTGTCTGCCGAGGATCACCTTTGGTCGTCAATACCGACATATGCATCCTAGGCGGTGGCATCATGGGACTTGCAACCGCCTACTCGATAGCCAAGGCGAGCGATTCGCAAGTTCTCCTCCTCGATCGTTATGGCGTGGGAAACGATCACTGTAGTTCTAATGATGCCAGCAAGGTTTTCCGCTACTCGTACGGCAACGACGAACTATACACGAGGATGGCAGTTGAGAGCCTCAAGCTCTGGAAGAGCCTAGAAAAAGAATCCGAACAAGAGCTTCTGCTTCCTACCGGTCTTCTCATGCTTCATGGAGAGGATCAGAACGCGAACGGCTTCAACGAAGCCAGCTACAGAACTCTATCACGTCTAAAACTTGGAGCAGAACAACTTGAGGAGGAAGAACTTGAGAAGCGGTTCCCGCAATTTAGAGCGGAGAGAGGATTCTTCGACCCGCACGGAGGGGTCCTCCTTGCCTCCAAGGTGCTCTCCGTTTTCGGCTCCTTGACGGAGAAACAAGGAGTCAAGGTTCTCAAGGGACAGGCGCGTAAGCTGGTTTTTGGCGATCATTCCTCAGTAGAAACCGCTGCTGGAGAGATTGTACGATTTCATAGACTAGTCATGACTATTGGGCCATGGTCCAACAATCTCCTGAGTCCAAGACTGACATCGATGGTCCCGACCCGGCAACAACTCATCTACTTCAAACCCCAGAATGGTCTAGACCCGTTTCGCCCTAGAACCTGCCCCGTGTTCTTCACGGACAAGCACTATGGTCTTCCAGCTGCCGGAATTGATGGGGTCAAAGTTTCACCGAAGGAGTTGAACGATCCGGTTGACCCAGAGAAGGCGAAACGGTCAGTGGACGAGGAACAGATCGTCGTATGCAGAGAAGTATGTCGCAGGTTCGTGCCAAGCCTCGCGGACGGCGAAGTTATCCACACCAAGGTCTGTCTCTATGATATGACTGAAAACTCTGACTTTGTCCTCGACAAGGACCCGGACCGTCCGCATGTCGTGTACGGTTATGGTTTCTCAGGGCATGGATTCAAGTTTGCGCCCCTAATCGGGAGACTGCTGTCTGAGCTAGCCCTAGACAAGGCGCCCAGCTTTGGGCTTGAGAGATTCTCCGCTGACTCATCTCGAAGAAGAGTCCCGACGATTGGGGCTCACTTAGGCAAAGGCGAGTAGCAGAGCCAACAAGACGGCGCCCGTTAGAGCTTCGAAGTGCATCCTCAAAGCCTTCCTCCGATCGAGCTTCTTCCAGTCCTCGGACCCGACTCTCTGCAAGGTAGCGGATTTCTTTGCAGCAAATCCCCGAGGCTCGTTCAGGTCATAGGTCCCTCTAGCCGCATGCAGGACACAGAATGACATTGAGCCCTCCAAACAAGCCAAGATTCCGATATAGAGAGGAAAGACCAGAACTAGGCTGAACAGTCGATTTATTGGGTTCAGGACTGTAAGGCCGAGGATTATCGACAGAGCGATAAGGAACAGCCCTGTGGTGAGTCGTATGGCCCGCCCGCGCCTGCCAATATTGCACCTGCCAGGGACGTATTCCGGGGCCAATTTTGACCAGTTTCTCCAAACAGTAACAAGCTTCATTTGGGGCCGGCAGCACCTAGATAAACAGAGTTGGCTGGCACTTCTACCGTTACCCCTGAAAAAGAGAACCACCTTACCTCAGCCCAGACCACGCAACAGACCTACCCCATCCAGGGAAGAATGATGAGCAGTCGTAAGACCCGACCCCGAGACGAGGTCGGACACTACGTCTGCCCAAACTGCGGAAGCCCCAGCCTAGTAAGAGACGCCGAAACCGGCGAGGTCATCTGCACCAACTGCGGCTTCGTACTGTCAGATCCGACAGAGCAGTATGCGGCCCCAGTTCCAAGACGAACCGAAGAGGGACTATTAGAGAGCCAGTCAGGACCCCCAGGAAGGTTCTCTGCATTCGACAAGAACCTATCCACAATAATCTCAAGAGCCCAAGCCTCAAACCGGAATCTCAACGCCGACGAGAGGCTCCAGCTCTGGCGGCTCAGACGGACCCAGCTGCGTGCTTCCGCAGGGTCGTCCATGGCGAGAAATCTGTCCCGGGCAATGAGTCAACTCAGAGGACTATCCGGTCGTCTAAACCTTCCTGAAGTCGTGACTGAACGAGCGGCCCTAATGTACCGGCGAGCTCTCAACAAGGGCTTGGTCAGAGGACGCCCCATAAACGGAATGGTTGCGGCGTCAACCTATGCGGCGTGTAGACTCACAGATGTCCCGCGGTCTCTGAGCGAGATCGCAAAGGCCTCAGGTATGAGCCGGAAGCTACTCGCTCATTACTACAGAGCCCTAGTACGATCATTGGACGTGACCATGGCGATTGAGGATCCGCTGAAGAGGGTCTCAAAAATCGCCTCTCGAGCCGGTGCGGACTCCCAGACCGAAATGCTTGCCGGAAAGATCTTGCGAGAAGCGATCAGACTACGAGTGAACGTAGGAAAAGACCCTGACGGACTAGCAGCCGCGGCACTGGACCTTGCAGCCAGAATACGAGGCTCCATGGTCATGCAACGTGACCTAGCAAAAGCAGCCGGAGTCTCTGAAGTCACGATTCGAAGCCGCATGAGAGACCTCAAGACAGCTTCAAAGTCCCTAGGTCTCCCAGACGTAGCATAGACTGTCACTTACAAGCCCTCCCCTAAGTAACGTCATTCAAACCAGTTTGCAGTAGTGCTGGCTCCGCAAGGAGGGTATCACGCCAGCTACTGTAGACGCGGGGATACATCTCGCCTAGAGGCCAGGAAAAACGCTACCATACGTAGACGCGACTCTCGACGTCGTTACAATTCTAGCGGACGCCATAATGATACTTTTTCTGGTCAGAAATCCACTCTCGTATTTTCAATCCTACAAGAACTATTTCCTAGCAATCTACCTAGTGTTTCTCGGCTTTCCGACGGCAGACCTAATTCCCATCGCTTCCTCCCAGCCCGACTGGATGCGGCTCGCAATCCAAATTACCGCAACCTCCGGAAGTTCAATTGCAGCCATATGGGGTTACGTTGCAACAAAACTGTATGTGTATCCCGAAACCCTATCGTTGAAGAGGCTACTATCACGCCCGGTTCGGCCGATATTCGCTATCTACGCGCTCTGCCTAGTACCAATGGCTCTCGCCATCGTCATTGCGTGGACCGACCCCTCTGCGATATTGACTAGTTCTTCGACTCAGGTGACGTATGTCCTCGAAGGTGTCACGTTACCCGCGGCACTGTTCGGGTCTCTCTTGCTCGGGATGGGAGGTGCAGTCGTGTTCGCTTTCACATCATATCCCTTTGCTGTTCTCTCTCGACGGCGAGCACTCATAAAAGATAGGGATGTTAGACGAGCTCTACAGATCATTGCCTCAGCATTCAGCATAATCAGCGTCACTCTGATCTCATCGCTTGCCCTAGCGGCGTTTGGCTACAGCATTAGCGGACCTGCAAATCTCCTCTCCGTAGTCTTGATCGTAGTTGCCGTTGACGCTTTCCGAAAGCCGACATTTCTAAAATCATTCCTAGGTGTCGTCCCGTCACTCGAATCTTCACCGTCCGCGTCTCGTTACGACCAAACGATTCTCATCCATGGTCCCGGGGAGGAGAAATTTGGTCCAATCTCCAAATACATTGTCGAAGGAGTGAACCAGCGTGAACGAGTAATTTACTTCAATAGCGGCGATGTAGCCTTTGTGACTGCGGGTCTTTCACGGCAAGGGGTGGATGTGACCAGACTCATGTTGAAGGGGGCTCTCAGAATTCCGCCCTTGGGAGAACTTTATCCTGCAAAAGGAGTGACAGAGGAAACTTCTCTCCAACTTGTACAACAGCTCGCTGTCGAGGCTAAGACTTTGGGCAACGACGGTCTCAGGGTCATCCTAGACTACGATGATTTCGTTATGCGTCCGCTTCAGAAGTTCGTTCATCATTTGACTGACCCGAGATGGACAAGCCCAGACCACTCTCTGCACGTACTTATGGCGTTTGATTCTACAGCGTTCCGTGGAGAAGAGGCTTCTCTTGCTGAGCTAGAAAGGAAGGTTCGGACCGTGGATCTGTCGGAATCGAGGGATACATTCTCTCAGACCGTTGGTCTTTCACATGAAGAGATCTCTGGGAGGAAGTTGTTGTTGGAATCCGACCCGAAGGCAGACTACGAGCGAGTCTTCAAGTCGCTGCTCGGAGAAACTGCTTCCAACTTCGAGAGGACAGTGGTTTTCACACGGAGGGACAGCGCGATCTATTCTCTCGGCATCAGACATCCAGGAACGAAAATCTTCGTGCTGACATCCAGAGTATCGTATCCTAAGATGGAGAATGAGAATTTGTTCTTGCTGCCTACATACGACACTTCGTTACTGCTTGATGCATTGAACAAAACCATAGAAGCCTACTCAGGCTCATCATTCACGATCATATTCGACAGCATCTCACACTTCGTCTTTACGCTCGGACCTGAGAGAACGTACTCTCTCGTCCGTCAGGCACTTGAGCTGATGATCTCTGACAAGATTACTGCCATCTTCTCTATGAACTCCAAAGCCCACGACCAAAAAGTATTGTCAGCCTTCGAAAACATGTTCGACCTAGAGCTGATCTATGAGCCAAGTGCCCGAAATCCTGAGATTAGAAAGAAGCAGATTGTGACAAGCTAGTCTTCGATGGGTGACATCCTGTATTGGGCTTCGAACAGGATGGTGTAGTACAGCTTCATCAATTCTACAGCCCTCTTGACTACATATTTGGTCCGCGGGCGCATGTCATGAAGTGCGAAGGCGGCCACGTAAAGGCCCGCTAGTACCCTATACCCTCGTTCTGTTCCAGTTAGCCTCCTCACAAGAACACGATGTGACTCAATCGTGTGCTTCACATACGAATCGTCGCCGACGGCATGGTACCTGTAACTGTCACAGGTCTCCGATCCGAATGAGGATGGGAAGCCGAGAAACTGGCACATCTTGACCATCTCGTCACGGACGTTCTGCCATCGCTCGTCGTGTACGCGCAGGTACGGATCATCGTTGTCGTCCTTTATCTTACTCTCCGCCCATAAGGACGTGGTGTAGGCCTCAGCCGCATTCACAACGCGTTCAGTCTCCAGTTCAGGACAGAACGTGTGAAAGACCTGAGACCAATGGAGAACCGCACCATCGAAATCCATTAGATCGTGAGCGATGAAACCCTGGACGGTATTATGAGCTGCAATATTCACAAGCTCTTCAAGCCTACGCCCTGTCATAGGGCGTTCTAGAGTTTGTAGCGTAGCCATGGCTTGCTCATGACTCTTAGGGTCTTTCACGATTTGTTGAGTTATTGACAAGATTTCTTAATGGACTCCATACTTCGTGTTTGCTTAGTTTCAGCTATGTCTCGCGAATATAATCGTGGCCTACTTTTCTAGTGAAAAAGATTCTACTCGCCTTATATCCTCCAAGATCCAGCGAAACGGCTCTTCTGTTAGCCTTTTTCAAATATAGAATAATCTGCCTAACAGAAGAAATGTAAAGAATGCATTCTAGGCAAAGTGATCCTTGCTGGCCCAGAAGAGATAGTTCTTCCGCAACCCAAGGAACAGAAAGAGCGCTCCCACAGTCTGCATGATTCCACCCACGGCCACCAATCCCATGGGAGATATGGCGTCCACTAGGAACATGACTACCCCGACGCTAAAGAAAACGGCGATGAGAGATATGTACATCCAAGCTCTGCCGGCTACATTTCCTTTGAAAAGCTTCAAGGTTCTCAGACCGTAGTAGACAAGCGCCAGGGTTAGACCTGTGCCGACAAGATAGACAATCAGAGAACCGATATCCAAGGGTCCGAAGTCGTCCCATTTGAAAACAGGACGCATTATTTACAAAAATTGTAACTGCCGATCCTCGTTGAAACTTCGATAAACCGGTTCGTCAGAGAGGTCGAGTAGGGCGAAATTGTCAACGATTGGAACCGGAGGACTGTTGCTCGGGGGTCACTTCGTTAAACTGGAAGAGCCGAAGATTCCAGATCAACTCGGTCCCCGCACACGGGTTGTTCTTTGGCTGCGACTCCCGAATTCTCTCTACTACTAAACCTCGGACTAGCAATTTCCGCAGCATTCGGCTTCAGCTTCCTCTTCTCAAAGATCAAGCAGCCCGTAGTGTTGGGTCAGCTTATCGCAGGAATAATTATCGGACCCTTCGGTCTTGGACTGATACAGGATCTCGGAACGATAAACCTGCTTGCTTCTCTCGGGATAGTACTCCTCCTCTTTACAGTTGGACTAGAGCTTGACCCACTGGAGATCCGGAAGATCGGGACGGACAGTTTCATACTCGCCGCTGTCGAACTCACGATTAGTTTCGTCTCGGTCTTCGGGGTAGCATTGCTGGTTGGTCTCAGCACCATAGAGGCTGTATTTGTCGCGGCTGTCGTGGCGACGACGAGTACCGCGATAATGAGCAAGATACTGCTCGAGTCCAAAAGTTTCCATGCCAAAGAGTCTCAGATGGTCATAACAGCGTCAGTCATCGAAGACTTCGCAACCGTCTTCATCCTCCTTCTACTTCCAGGCCTTGCTGCAGCGAGCAATCAAGTCGCATCCTCAGACCTCGCCCTGTTAGTGGCAAAAGGAATCCTTCTGGTCGCCGTAATCTTCGTTTTTGGCTGGCGGATAGCGCCGAGGATCATAGATCGTGTGACTCAGAGCGATCAGGAATACAAGGAGACAGCGTTCCTCCTGGCTCTGTCCTTCGGATTCATCTTTGCCTTGCTCTCATCCTTCCTTGGATTTTCTCCAGCGGTAGGCGCTTTCCTAATGGGTCTAATGATAAGAGGAAAACAGGCTACGTTCGTACTGGACAAAGTCGGACCAGTAAAGGACCTCTTCATCGTCCTCTTCTTCGTCTCGATGGGAACGCTCATCAATATGGGAGCAGTCCTTACCCTTACTCTCCCGCTCCTCGCGGTCATCGCAACAGCAATTCTTGGAAAATATTGGGGGTGCTGGACTGGGGCGAAGCTCTCCGCGGCGAAAGGTGAAGCTAGCAAGGTTGGAATATCGATGCTGCCCCGAGGAGAGTTCTCCTTCATTGTCGCCAGCGAGGGAGCGGGGCTTGGGGTAGCTTCGCAGATACTCTTTCCTGTCGCTGGGCTTACGACTCTCGTCAGCTCATTTCTCTCGTCCATCGGAATGCGATTGCTCAAGGCACGAGCCATGAAGGCTACTGAAGTCGCGGTCGCAGTGAAAGCACGGCGAGCCGAAAAGACAGCTTGAGGCATGATGATGGCGGAATCGCGAATCCCACCCGGGCGAGCCTTCTCTTGATAGGATCGGGGCTGTACTGGATTCTCTCCAGCCAACTGATATCATCTTTTACAGTTCTGACCCCTGGTCTTTTTCAGGCCGACGAGTTAGGCGCTTCGTTGATCACGATTGTTGGAGTAGTATCCGCGACTGTGGGTCTTTGGATCGTCAAGGTTGATTTCGACGAACTCCGTCGCTTGTTCTCTCGGAGTGACGCCTGGGTATTCACGGTTCCACTCGCGCTGGTCGCTGGGGACGTGTATCTTACGCTAATCGTTCTCTCGACCAATTCTCAAATTGTGGAGTTGAATCCATTCGTCTCCTCCGCCATCGGGATAGGAGCCGCAGCCTTGATCCCCTTCATCGTCTCCTATCTGGGCACTATCACAAGGACTCGGTCTGTTCATGCTCCGGGTAGGCTCATATCTTTTCGGTCCTCTGAAATCTTACAGGTATCTTCCATTCGTCTCAATTTGCGGAGCAGCCGGTTTTGGACCAGCCAGCAACCTAGTCTTGTTTCTTGACCCCAACGTAGGGGTTGCGGCATACGTTATCGGAGCTCTCGGTTGTGCGATGCTATCAACGATCTTGTTCACTCGAATTGAGAAGTTCGGGAATGACCTAGGTAAGCCTAAGTTCCAGCAACCATAGAACAAGAAACAGTCTCACCTTGGCGCGTAGCCTTCGCTTCATGGTTCAAGAACACGATGCCACCCGACTCCACTGGGATTTCCGGCTGGAGCTGGATGGGGTTCTGAAGAGCTGGGCAGTGCCAAAGGGTCCACCGTCAGACCCAGGCATCAAACGACTAGCGGTCCAGGTGCCCGATCATCCATTGAGCTATTTTGACTTCGAGGGGACGATCCCAGAGGGAGAGTATGGGGCCGGGACCGTCAAAGTCTGGGATAAGGGCACGTATGTCCTTGAGCTGAGAGAGCCACGAAAGTACCACGTGCTGCTCAAGGGAAAGAAGCTGAAAGGCGATTATCGGATCATCAACTTCAAGGATCGCAACTGGCTTATCTACAAAGTACTTGAGGTCGGATAATGATGAGCATTCCCCGAATTAGGTCGAAGTTGGAATAGTGATTGTCGGTTTTTCTTTCAGAAAGATCTGAGAGGATGCAACCGAGACGAGTGCGATGGCGAGTGAGAAGATTATGACTGCTTGGAGCTGAGCTGCATCGGCGATCAAGCCGCCTGCCAATGGTCCAAGTCCTCCGCCTAGACTGATCGCGGATTCTAGCAAACCGAGGCCTTTGCCCCGATCCGCCGCCGAAGTGTAATCTGACATTAACGCGGCCGCGGCCGACTGCACTAACGGATAGATTGGCAGAATCCAGAGAACAGTGACAACAACGAGATTCGTTACGAAGTATATGGTTGTGAAGTAGGCCGCGTATCCTGCTGCGCCGAGCATGAAGACTGGTTTTCTTCCGACCTTGTCGTTGATTGGCCCGACTATCCGGTAGGCGAAGACGCCAAGCACTGTTGTTCCTGTGGCCGCTAGCCCGGCTGTCAACCGTGACCCGTTAAGAACGTCGACCAAGTATACGGTGAAGAAGCTGTTGAATGCTGACGTTGATACAAGTACGGTTATCGAGAGAAGACAGAGAATAGCTATGTTCCTCTGTTTCAGCAGTCCCCAATAGCCTCTGGAAATATCCAAGGATCTCTTCAGGATTAGCGCGTCTTTTGGTGCAAGCAATACGACGAGGGTGCCCGCATAGCCGTATACCGCGCCAAGAAGGAAGAGAGAGTTGACAGGAAAATACTCGTACAGAATACCGCCGAGCAGAGTTGCAGTGGCGTAGCCTAAGAGGGCGGCTGTCCAGAATCCACCTATCGCTCTGCCATACTGTCGGTTAGACAGAGTAGCCATGGCAGCGTAGACGGGGATGAAGCTAGAGGAGAAGAGCCCCATCATAGACACCACGAGAACAAACTCCTCAGGACCTTTCAGGAACGGGAATGCTGAGAATCCGACTCCTTGTGCTAGGAGCGATATCAGTAGAATCTTGTTTCCTCTGCCCGTCTTGTCGAGAATGCCTCCCCATGCAGGAGAGAGCCCTATCGTCTCGATTGCTGGAATGAGGGAGACTAGTGCAATGAGAAGGTAAGAGGCACCGAGCGACCGCAGATGGATCGGTAGAAACGCCCAAATTATTCCCGTAGGGCCGAACGCGAGAGGTATTGAGAGCTGAACAGTGAGTCGTTGATTCATACAGTCTCGAATCCGGGACGATTGCTTATGCTACTTCAAGATTGAAGAACGCGGCCAGGAGCATCGTCAGATGAATTCCTTTCTGAACTGATGGAGGGAGCTGACCGCTCTCGATCTATTGGCTCTTAGAAGGAGTGACCCCGATACGTCGTCGTATCTCTTCGCTAATCTGCCGTTTCTCGTCCTCGTTCTTTGCCATCATCCACTCCAGCTTCAGCCTAAACACTTCTTGCTCTAATGTCGGCTTTTGCTTTTGGACTGCGCTTGTTGTGCCGGAAGCCAAAGTGGTTGTCAAGCGCATTCCTCCGACCACTGAGATTTAACGGATTCTGAACCTGTCAAAAGAGGATTAGAGTCCGAGAGCTGCTCCGAGAGCGAATCCGAGAATCGCTAAGACTCCAAAGGATAAGTGGAGAAATATCGTGTTCGCATTTGCAGGGATTATTGCGTGTGGGTCCTTGTAGTTTGCGCGGAGAATTCTGATCGCTTTCAGAGCGAAAGGCAAGCTCAGCAGGGCAATTAGTGATGTGAGGCTTGTGATGCCGGGGGAGAAGATTTCGAGAAGGGAGTAGAGGATGATGAGAATGTATGCAGTGATAACCATTCCAACATAGACGCTGATGGATTTGGCGTATCCAAGTCTCAGGACTAGGGTTTTCTTTCCTACTGCATTGTCCGCGTCCATGTCTGGGAATTCGTTGATCCAGAGGACGGCTGCGATGAGTAATCCGACGGGTATTGAGGCGAGTAGGGGTGCTATTGCGAAGCTGTGTGCTTGCACGTAGTATGCACCTAGCGTCATTACCGGGCCGAAGTTTAACCCGACAATCAGTTCTCCGACTCCACGATACGCGAGACGGAACGGAGGGCCAACGTAGGCGTAAGTCGAGATTACTCCAATCAATCCTAGTAAGAACAAGTAGGGTAGTGATAGGGCGAAGATGAAGTAGAGTCCGATCAAGATACCAAGGACTAGGCAGGTTGTGGCCACGAGAATGTGAGTTGTGGGTTTGACCAGTCCAGCGGTCAGTATTCGTCCACCGCCTGCGAATGGATTCTGGTGCTTGACTTGAAGATCGTTTCCGCTCTTGAAGTCGAAATAGTCATTGAACATGTTGGTAGCTATCTGGATCAGACTGGCGCCGAGAAGAGTGAGGAGGAAGGTTCCAAGGTTGAAGACATGAAGGACCTGATACGCGATTACTCCTCCAAGAATCACGGGAACAATCGTAGCTTGAAGGAATGGAACCCGCATGGTCTTGAGCCACAAGGCTAGGAAGGGTGGGCTTCTGACCTCGCCGGTCGAACTCGTTGTCAACCTCATTCTCCTGATTTTTGGCGAGAGCGACCAGTCCGCAGATAATATAAACTCTTAACCAATAATCATCGAGTCCGAGAGCGAAAACCTAAAGTCGGCTAGAAGAGAGCCGCAATGAGCCTTTCAAGAGGATTGTAGTTGGAAGAGAGAGACGTAGTCGTAGTAGGGGCAGGCATCGCCGGCTGCATGACAGCCGCTACTGTAGCAATAAAGTCGAAGGGTAAAGTAGACGTTCTATTACTCGACCGGAACCCCGAGGCCGAGGTTGGAAAGAAGACCACGCTAGGATGGGTCTGCGGAGACGCTGTCGGAGAGCATCACATCAAATTCCTCAACGAGCATCTCGGAGTCACTTACGGAAAGCCCGAGATGGAAAATCGGGTCACAGCAGTTTACGTTTACTCGCCGGACATGAAGGTCAGGGTACCGTTTGAGGGTCCGGGTTATGTTCTGGACCGACCGAAATTTGGCAAACGATTGCTCGATGACGCAATCAAGGCCGGAGTGGAATTTCGTGGAGGAGTCCAGGCACTGGATCTGGTCGAAGAATCAGGCCGGATCGTGGGACTCAAGGGACAGACTGTGGGCGGGACTGTTAACCAGCCTTTCGAGATGAGAACCAAGCTCGTGATAGACACATCGGGAATGTCGACGAAGCTGCGGAGAAATCTTCCTATCCCAAGTCACATCGAGAAAGAGATCGATAAAGATGACATTGAGCCGACGGCGAGGCTGAACGCAAAACTGAGGGATGGAGTCGAGGTCGAACCCTTCCACTGCGACATCTACCTTGACCAGGAGAAGGCTCCCGGAGGATATCTATGGCTATTCCCGAAGAGCGAAGACAAGGTGAACATCGGTCTCGGTATTCAACAGAAGAGAAGCCAGAAGCCGTTGAGTGCGCTGTTGAAGGATTGGCTCGCGACTGATGATCGTTTCAAGGAGATGACGCCCTTGAGCGATGATAGCAATCTTACCGGAAGCTGGCAAGTCTCCGTGAGACACCAGAATGATTGCCTGGTGGCTAATGGCTACATGATCTGCGGCGATACCGCCTGGTTCCCCAATCCGATTAGTGCAGGCGGCATCGGTCCAGGACTGATCGGCGGCGTCCTTGCCGGAGAAACAGCTGTCCGTGCTGTCGGGCAGAACGATTTCAGCGAGAAGAATCTCTGGCAATACAATCTAGACTTCGTAAAGCACTACGGAAGCAAGACAGCCGGGCTGGAGGCGTTCAGAATGTATCTCCAGACACTGAACAATCAAGAGATCAACTATGGAATGCGCCACTTCCTGTCCGGAAAGGAGGCTACAGAAATCTCGCTCGGCGAGATGCCCCATCTCTCACCCTTCGAGAAGATCGTGAAACTATTCCTAGGACTAGGATCGTACAAGGCATTCCGAGGATTGGTCTACACTATGAAGCAGATGGAGACCCTCAACAATCTCTACCAGAACTATCCCAAGGACCCGTCACAGTTCGAAACGTGGAAGCATCAAGTAGATTCGATCCTCTCAGAAACGAGGACGCGATTCAGCTAGAGAAAAGTCACACAGTCAATATATAGCCCAGTTCGCCCCGTCGATGTGAAGCAGTTGCCTTCTCCAGACATTACTCCATTCGAGTCCAGACCGGTTGACGACCAGGCACTCGTGATGGAAATGTTGTCCACGGAGACAGACGCAACCTACACTTTTCAAGGCCTCAAAAGAAGACTTGGACTTCACCAGGAGAAGCTGACAAGAATCCTCAGACGACTAGAGGACAATAATCTAGTCGCGAAGACCGATGAAGGATACCGGACCCTGAAACATTCGCGCAAGGCAGCGCAACACCTCGTGAATGGTGAGCCGGTGATTCGGGGCCAGCTACCGCCTGGAATAGATTCCCATAGTTTGCTAAGTAAGATCAAGGGTCGATGGTTCAAGAATTTCCGCTGGGTAGGATACGCTAATGGGACGGATGAACTGTCGCTCTACTGGATTACGGAAGACAACAAGTTCCAGGTCAGGATTCAACTCTCACCGATCGAGATTCTAGTCTGGTCACAGCCGACAGACCCGAAGGAGACGAGTTCGCCTGTGGCTGCAGCCTACGAGCTGTTCGACCGTATCAGTCGGATGCTCCCAGAGCTCGGCGAAAACAGCTAGATTCCATCTGATCATTGACTGGGTAGTCATTTCCCCAGTCAATATGGGTCGCCCTCGACAAGGGTATAGCGAGGAAGAAGAGCATGATTGGAGAATCTTTCCAATTTGATGGCAGTTTCGACGTAGTGAGACTGGACTGGCAGCCTATAGAACGACATCCTAGACCCTTCCGAAAGAAGAACCCGAACGACTTCGGGCGAAGCGGATTCAGGTTTAGCCTAAGCCTTTCCCATATGTTACTCTAGCTCGCTCGTCGGGTCTTAGCAGGGCAACCGGGCACCGACTATGAGACAACTCACGGATGTTTGGGCGGAGTAAATTTATCGAACTTTGTTTCGTAGCAAACCTGGTTGGCTACATGTCTGGAGAGAGACCAGTAATGCTCGTCAAGCCCAACAAGATTCTCGTTAGCCCAAGGTCGGGCTGGGAAATTTTTCTCCTCGAGGCTAATTAATCAACTAGGTGGAGTTCGAGTCTTCCCATGATCCCAAAACGCCACGCTACCCCCAGTTGCGACAAATAATCCGAGTATGATCACCGCCCAGGACACGCCGTTGGCGGTCCAAGGATTGTACAGACATCCTGGATAATTGTTGGGAGCTGGACAAACGGTTGTCGCCAAGCCTAACGTGATGCCTGCTGCAATGCTGCCCACTCCCACGAGGATCATCGCGATTCCGGATTCTACGTCCATGATCTCACTCCAGAACCTATTGAGGAAGATTTAGTCATGGCGTAACCGCAGGAACACCCTGAAGGCTCACAGCCCATTCCGAGAGTTCTATCTCACTTCGAGACGTCGTTCTAGAAAAATGGGACGCTCACATCTACCAAAGGGTCGAGGGATGTGAGGCCGTATGGAGATCTTTCCTTCAACGGGGATTTGGGTGCTTCGCCTAGAGACTAGCGGGTGCGAGTGTCAGCTCCGAGTCTGTATTGGAGTTGCCTGTGACGGTCTGCGCTGCCTGTTGGATCAAGTCGGTTACGGCTCCGGGGTGGGAGATCATGGACAGGTGTCCTGCTCTGACTTGAACGATTGTTGAATGTGCGCGTTGGGCCATGAACAGCTGCGCGAAAGGCGGAATCACGTTATCGATTGTACCGACGAGGTAGAAGGATCGGATTGTCTTCCATGAAGGCACTCCAGACGGCTGTGGTAAGGCACTAAGAGCGAACGGACGTTGGGTCGATGCGAGGACTGCCCCCTCTTTGGGGGGAAGGTCGTTCGCGAAGCAGGAGGGGAAGAGATTTGGTTTGACGTAGAGATCAACGTCTCCAGTCAATGGCACGAAGTTGAAGACCGTTGTGGGATCTCCTGAAAGGCAGGACGGAGACTGACCAGGTGGCGGTGGGACGCTGGAGAGCGATGCTAGTGATTCTCCTTGGTCGGGCGCGAAGGCGTCTATGTAGACGAGAGCTTTCACGTTCGGATTTCCAGTGGCGGCATTGGTGATGACTGCTCCTCCGTAGGAGTGGCCGACCAGGATTATTGGGCCGTTGATGCTCTGGAGGAAGCTGGCGATGTAAGCGGCGTCGGAAGTTAGGCCTCGTAGTGGATTGGCTGGCGCGTAAACCGTGTAGCCCTGTTGTTGAAGGATACTGATGACGCGACTCCAGCTCGATCCGTCAGCCCATGCGCCGTGGATGAGAACGATGGAGGGTTTCGTCCCGGACCCGGTATCAGATCTCGCAGCAACGACATAGGCTGGAACGATGAGAAGAGCGAGGATTGCTAACGGGATGAACTTTTTCATTTCTATCATTTCACCTCCTTTGACTTTGAGTTCATTGGCACATCTGTGGTTTGATAAGCCTGCAAATGAGAGAAATGATGGGTGTAAGAATCACAATTTGAAAATGAATTCACAGCATTCCAGAGTAAAGAATGACCCGGAAACCTTCGTGAACTCTTCAATAGCGAAGCAACCGGCCTAGCCGAGGGTTTCTCTGAAGCAAACGATAATGCCTTCAGGGTGGTAGCGTTGGACGTTGGTTGGTAAGTTGGGTGAGTCTCTAAAGCAGGGAGCCACGGGCATAGGCACTATCGCTCTTGCCTTCACCTCACTGTTCGCAATTGCACTAGTTACTGTTCACGTTATTGAGCCGGAAACCAACTTTGGCCCTGTCAGTCTGTACTCTCTTGGACCCTTTGGCTTCGTGATGAGGACGGGTTTCGTAGTTCTTTCGTAGTTCTCGGTCTTGCATTTTTCTCCATCGTAGCGGGATTACGGCGCCGTGCGAGAGCCACCGCCCTTTACACCACTGATTTGGTCATGCTTTCCATAGCTGGTGCAGGGCTCGTCGTCGTCGGCGTGTTCAACACAGATACTGTAGGGACCCCTTCGACTCTCTCCGGTCTCATTCATAGCTCGGCTGCAAATGTCTGGTCAATCTCCGCGATCGTCGGAATACTGTTATTTGCTATGGCTTTTCGCCAAGACGGAAAACGCATAGCTATCGGCCGATTATCAAGAAATCTGGGAATCGCTGCAATGACAACCTATCTAGGAGGTTTTCTTGGTCTCGGAGCCGACTTTGCAGCCGTTCAGCCTAGACTGTTCTTTGCACTAGTCGTCCTCTGGATGAGCCTCGTTGCCAACCAGCTTCGTTCTGGAAAACTCACAAACCTCGCCGTTCTGGAGGCTCCCTAGGCTCCTCCCAATGATACGATCAGGTCAGTCAGAAAACCGGCTAGAAGCCCTATGAAGAGTCCAACCATAATCAGATCGTTCCGGGATTCTCTTCTCGCCGTATTGTACATTAGCAGTGTGACGTAGATGAGGGCTCCGCCGGCTAGACATAGGAACATGATGTAGGTCAGCTGGGATACCCAGACGCTCCCGACCAGGGTCCCGATGAATGTGGGGCTACCTCCAATAATGCCCATCTTCGCGAGGAACGAAATCTGGGGCTTCTCTGAGATGCCCGTTAAGGGTCCCGCGATTCCGAATCCCTCGGTGGCGTTGTGAGCTCCGAAACCGACGATGAGAACTACTGCGAGCCCGACTGCACCGGGGGTCGCGT
>WNGN01003824.1_pt1 | contig 17188 bp, 10 predicted proteins | sample 5400561 | NCBI WGS metagenome assembly WNGN01 (sample SAMN13153379, study PRJNA577476) | soil metagenome | isolation source: 115 cm soil or saprolite under Garry oak tree replicate 2 | place: USA:California | collected 2016-06-15
TAGCGGCCAAGAAGCAAATCACCCCAGCCGCGATGCCGATGATGACCGCAGGGGTGGGCATCACGAAGCCCGACGCAGGCGTGATGGCCACCAACCCGGCGACCGCGCCGGAGGCGATGCCCAGCACACTCGGTTTCTGCTTGATGGTCCATTCCATGAACATCCAGGCAAGCGCCGCTGCGGCGGTGGCGAGCTGCGTGACCGCCATGGCCATGCCGGCGCGGCCATCCGCCGCCACCGCGGAACCGGCATTGAACCCGAACCAGCCGACCCAGAGGAGCGAAGCGCCGATCACCGTCAACACCAGGTTATGGGGCGCCATGGGTTCTTTGTTGAGTCCGACGCGCTTGCCGAGCGCGAGGGCACACGCGAGCGCGGCGATACCCGAGTTGATATGTACGACCGTGCCGCCTGCGAAGTCGAGCACGCCCGCGGTTGCACCCCAGCCGCCCGGCTCCCACATCCAGTGGGCGATGGGTGCGTACACGATGATCGACCAGATCGCCATGAACCAGAGCATCGCGGAGAACTTCATTCTTTCCGCAAACGCACCACAGATGAGCGCGGGGGTGATGATCGCGAAGGTGAGCTGGAACATTGCATAGACGGTCTCGGGGATCGTCACACCCAGGTGGCTTACGGACACCTTCCCGATCACCGCCTCGACGGCCGGGGTGTCTTTGGTGGCCGCCGCAGCCGCAACGTCCTTGATATAGATCACCCCGTTCATGAAGAGGCGACTCAGGCCCCCGATGTAGGGCGTCCCGGGCGTGAAGGCGAGGCTGTAGCCGATGACGTACCAGAGAAGGGTCACGAGGCACGTGATGGCAAAGCTTTGCATGAGGGTCGCCAAGACGTTCTTCTTGCGCACCATCCCCCCGTAAAAGAGCGCAAGTCCAGGGACCGTCATCATCAACACCAGCGCCATGGAGGCGAGCATCCAGGCGGTATCGCCGGAGTTGATCTGGGAGTTGAGGATGACGGAGGGCTCAGTCGTCGAGGGCGCCGTAGGTGCGGTGGACGCAGCGGCCGATACGGCTGCGGGAGCGGCTGCCGGTACAACAGGAGCGGCGGCTTCGGGCGCCGGCGCGGGCGCCGAGGTGCCTACCGGCGCCGGGGTGGCCTCCGCCGGTGGATCGGCCCAGGCCAAGGGCACCGGCAGCGCCAGCAAAACGAACAGTAACGACCGCGACAATGTAGTCATCAACTTGTCTCCCCTGAGCTGACTCACTTGTGGTTCTAAAGGGCGCTGGCGTCGCGTTCGCCGGTGCGGATACGCACGACTTGCTCAAGGTCGACCACAAAAATCTTGCCGTCGCCGACCTTGCCCGTCCGCGCCGTAGCGCTAATGGCCTCGATCACCCGCTCAGCGAGGGTATCGGCGACCGCGATTTCGATCTTGGTTTTCGGCACGAACTCGACGACGTACTCGGCGCCCCGATAGACCTCGGTGTGGCCGCGTTGCCGCCCAAAGCCTCGGACCTCCGTAACCGTTACGCCCGAGACGCCCAAATCGCCGACGGCCTCGCGAACCTCATCGAGCTTGTGTGTTCGGACAATCGCCGTGATCAGTTTCATGGATCCAACTCCTCCCCCGCAGGCGCGGCGAATCGTCGCCCAATGCAGGGCGGCGCAGAGCTGGTACAAGCACGCGCCATGCCAGAAATGGGCATTCGCGTTTGATCAATCAGTTACAGTCTTATTCGGCGAGTTCTTTTGAGAGCGCTGCGCTCTTATGGTGCGCTGACGCCCTTTGTTGCTCCAACATGTTCCGCCGCCACGCCCGAAGCTCGCCGCGCAAATTTCCCGCGCGGCGCCCGAGTCTCAGCCGCGAGCGCTTCTGAGGCCCTTTGCGCCCAGCCCCACGCCGCCGTTACGGAGGAGCCACGCTTCGAATTCGCTCCTCGGGAGCGGCTTGGTGTGCAGGTAGCCCTGCGACTCGTCGCAGCCTTCGCGCAGGAGATAATCGAGCTGCGCCCGATTCTCGACGCCCTCGGCTACGGTCGTCATGTCGAATGCACGCGCGAGAGCGATGATCGTCGAGACCAGCGTGCCGCTCTTGCGGTCCGTGGGAAGACGGCTGGTGAAGCTCCGGTCGATCTTCAGAGTATCGATCGGCAGCTCGGACAGGCGTCCGAGGGACGAGAACCCGGTGCCGAAGTCGTCGATGGCGATGCGCACGCCCGCGGCGCGCAGAAGCCTGAGCGCGTTGACGCAGGAGGAGGCATCACCCGAGAGAACTCCTTCGGTAATCTCGAGGTCGACCCCCCAGTCCGGATCGCCTGCCAGATCGCCGATGCACTCGAGGATCTCGTCCGCGATCTTGCGGCGGCGCAGCTCCGGAGGCGATACATTGACGGCCACCCGCAGCGGCGGCAGACCCTTCAAGCGCCACGCGCGACAGTCGGACGCCGCCTGTCGTATGACCCAGGTGCCGGCCGCTGTCATCAACCCGGCGGACTCGAGCAGCGGCAGGAAGACCGCGGGCGCGACCAGGCCGGTTTCCGGGTCCTGCCAGCGCAGCAGCGCCTCCACCCCGGCGACTCTGCCGTTTCGCAGCGCGATCTTGGGCTGGTAGTACAGGCGAAACTGGTCGGTCTCGAGCGCCGCCCGCAGCCGTTGCTCCATGCTGAGCCGCTGCGCCAGCTCGGCATTCATCTCGACGCGGTGATGCAGGTGGCGCTCGCCCGAGGTCTTCGCCTCCTTGAGCGCCGCTTCCGCGTTCTGCACCAGGTCGTGAGGCTCGATGTTGTTTTGCGGATAGCAGGCCACCCCGCTTTTGATCTCCGCGACGACGTCGCGGCCGTCGATGCGGAACGGCTCGGTGAACAGCCGCATGAGCTCATCCTGCAGTGTACGCACTTCGCCCGTGTCGTGTTCTCGCAGGGCGTTCACGCAGGCAAAGGTCCCGCCCCCCAGGTGGGCGATGTGCTCGGTGTCCGGGAAGCGCGTCTTCAGCCGATCCGCGACGCACTGCAAGAGCCGATCGCCGCTGTGCCGGCCGAGCGAGTCGTTGATGACACGCAGGTGTGCGATGTCGAACACGGTCACCGCAAGGCGCGGCGGACTGCCGCTGCGGCGCGCCTGTAGCCGCGTCAGGCGCTCGCAGAACAGCGCCCGCTTGGCGAGACCGGTCAGCGGCTCGAAATACGACAGGAAGTGCACCGCATTCTGCTTGTCGAGGTACTGCAGCGCGAACGACAGGTTGGAGGCGAGCTCCACGAGCAGCAGCCATTCGTCCTGAGCGATGACGGTCGGAGAGCGCGTGCCGCAGAGCAGCGCCCCCACCGGCGTGTTGTCGACCCGCAGCGGCAGGCACGCGAGCGAGCGAATGCCTGCGGCGCTCAACGCCTCGCGTGCCTGGATGACGTCGGCGTAGGTCGCGATGTCCTCGCAGAGCACCGCCTCGCCGCTGCGGATCACCCGGCCCATGAGGCCGGTATCGCCGGATTCGTGAACCGCCACGGGAAACTCTTCCCACGGCTGCTCGAGAAAGTCGTAGCCCGCCCAACCGATCGGTCGCGCCATGCGCGTTGCGGGGTTGAGAAGCGCCACCATCGTCAGCGGGTATCCGCCGATACGGTGCGCGAGGCGGCAGGTCTCGGCCAGCGCTTCGTCGCGGTTCTGGATGCGCACCAGCGCCGAGTTGATCGCCGAGAGTGTCTGAAGCACGACGGCGAGGCGCGCGACGTGCTGCTCGGCAGCCTGGTTCTTGCGGCGCAACGCCGCCTCATCGAGTGCGCGCTGTATCGCCGGCACCAGGCGCTTCGGATTACTCTTCAGCACGTAGTCGATCGCGCCGCACTTCAGGGCCTCGATGGCGCGCTCCTCGCCGATGGTGCCCGAGAGGAAGATGAACGGCACCCCGGGTGCCTCGGCGCGCGCAATGGCCAGTGCCGACATGCCGTCGAATCCGGGGAGGCTGAAATCGGACAGGATGAGATCGGGCGAACCCGCGCGCAGCGCACTGCGCATCTCGGCCTCGTTCACCACGCACTCGCAGGTGCATGCGTAGCCGCCCTGCTGCAGACGCCATTTTGTCAGCTCGACGTCCGAGGGGGAATCCTCGACCAGCAGGACTCGCAACGGCCTGCGGGCAGGCTCATGGGGGGGCGTATCCATCGCCACGTCTCCGCCCGTGCCTACATTCGGCGCGCGCCCGGCACCGAATCTGCCGAAGCTGGACGGTGAAAGGGGCTCGCGCACGCACGGGTGTTTTTTAGACAATCCATCGCGTCTTTATTAGACCCGCCGGAAAGACGCCTCACCCGGATGGCCGTCACACTTTCCGGGCGCAAGACCGACCGTCTTGGGGGCTAAGCCGGCAAAGCGCACGCGGAGCCCCTTTCAGTCCGCGTGCTTGAGCGTGGCGTTACATCCCTGGGCCGAGCTCGCTCGGCCGCGGGAGGCTGAGATAGAAGGTGGTGCCGTCACCGGGGCGGCTGTCGGCCCACACCCGGCCGCCGTGACGTGTGATGATCCGGTGCACGATCGACAGGCCGATTCCGGTGCCCTCGAACGATTCCTGCGGGTGCAGGCGCTGAAACACGCCGAAGAGCCGGTCGGCGTAGCGCATGTCGAAGCCGACGCCGTTGTCGCGCACGTAATAGACGATGTCGGCGCCCTGACGCAGCGTGCCCACCTCGATGCGAGGGTCGTCCCGTCCGGCGCTGAACTTGATGGCGTTCGACAACAGATTGATCAGCACCTGCTCGAGCAGCGCGCGATCCGCGAAGCAGTCGGGGAGCTCTCCGATCTGCACGCTCGGCCGCCGGCTGTCGCGCGACTCCTCGAGGCGCGCCACGCACTGCTCCACGACCTCGCGCAGCGGCACGCGGGCGCACTCGAGGGGCTGGCGGCCGAGGCGCGAGAAATGCAGCAGATCGTTGATGAGCCGCGTCATGCGGCCGGCCCCGGCCCAGATCCGCTCCAGAATTTTCTGCCCCGCCTCGGGGACACTCGCCGCGAATTCGGCGCGGAACATCTCGCAGAAGCCCTCGACCGCACGCAGCGGCTCGCGCAGGTCGTGCGACACGGAGTATGAGAAGGCTTCCAGATCGTGGTTGGCCATCTCGAGATCGCGCGTGCGTTCGCGCACGCGCAGCTCGAGCTCTTCGTTCATGCGGCGCAGCTCACCGACCAGCGCCGCGGTCTCGAAGGCGCTGGCGGCGGTGCGCGCCAGGACGTCGAGAGCGCGTAGCTGTCCCGGGGGGATCCTCCGCTCGGGCCGCGAGGAGCTGAAGCCGAGGACTCCGAAGAACTTTCCGCCGGCGACGATCGGCAGCGCCACGGCGATGCGCGGGTCGAACGGGTGCCTGAAGAGAACCCCGGCGGGGGAAGGCGCCACGCGCGCCCCGAGCTCGCGGCGCGCCTCCTCGACCCAGCGCTCGGCCGACTCGCCGAGCTTCAGCGCCGCGCTCTCCAGAGCCCGGGGGGCCGGCCCGGTGAATCCCGCGACCCGCAGCGTGCCGCCATCCTCGGCGGGCACGAGGAGGTAAACGGCGCCGACATCACGCTGCCCGGCGGCCGCCGCCAGCGTCCGCTCGACGATCGCATCGCGGTCGAGGCCTTGGCTGATGGCGCGCGAGAGCTCGTAGATCGCCAGTGACTCCCGCAGCTGGATGTTTTCCCTCTGCAGCGCGCGCGTCGCCAGCGCGCGCACCAGCACCGGCAGGATGCTCGACAGTTTGAAGGGCTTCAGTACGTAGTCGAGCGCGCCCGCCTTGAGCGCATCCACCGCGGTCGCGATCGTGCCGTGCCCGGTCATCAGGACGCAGGCAATGTCGCGATCGATCTCCTGGCAGGCGCGCAAGAGCGTGATGCCGTCGATTTCCGGCATCTGCAGATCGGTCAGCAGCAGATCGAATGATTGCTCGCGGAGCGCTTCCAGCGCCTCGCGTCCGGAAGTGAAGCCGCGGGTGACGTAACCCTCGCGCTCGAGAGTGTCGCACAGGGCGCGCATGTGCGCGGCCTCATCGTCGACGATGAGGAGTCTCGCCGCCGCTGCGCTCACGCCTGACTCAACCCGCTGCATGCATCCTCGCATCCTGCACGCATCTGCCACGGCACCTGGTAGACCGGAAGCAGCGGCGTCGGATGGATCGCGAGCTTGCCGTAGTACGAGATCGCCTGAATCCACAGGATCCAGCAGATAATTGTAGCGCAGGCGCCGGGCGACCGCGGCGGCGAAGCTCATGCGGTGGCGGGGCCTCTCGTAATCGTGCGCCCGGCGCCTGTTCCAGAACCTGGTCCCGAGCGCCCGCGCCCGCATGCGCCAGATGCCGGTGGTCGCGACGGCCCAGCCGGACGTTTGGTCGGGTGCGAGGCTGAAGTAGACTGCATTGCCGTGGGCACATATCCATGTCGCCCGCCAGGCGCGTGCGGGGCGGCCCGCGCGCACCGCCGGCGCCGCCGCTCGCGTAACCGGCGGGGATTCGGTTGATCCGTTTCGAAACCTTATTGTAGTCACGCCGTGGCGAGCGCCTACGACTGGACGCACGAGCGCGAGTACGCCGCGGTGCGCAACGCCGCGGCGCTGTTCGACGTCTCGCCGCTGCACAAGTACCAGATCGCCGGCCGCGATGCGGCGCGACTGCTGGACCGGCTGGTTACGCGAAACGTCAGCACGACCCAGATCGGCCAGGTGCTGTACACGCCCTGGTGCGACGCGCAGGGCAAGACGATCGACGACGGCACCATCAGCCGGCTCGGGGAGCGGCAGTATCGCCTCACGGCGGCCGAGCCCAATCTCCGCTGGCTGCAGCAGAACGCGTTCGGCATGGAAGTCGAGATCGGTGAGGTGTCGGACGCCGTGGGCGCGCTCGCATTACAGGGTCCGTTGTCGCGGGCGGTGCTCGACGCCGTCGCCGAGCAGCCCGTCGACGGACTGAAATACTTCCGCGTGATGCAGAACCGCATCGCCGGCGTCGAGGTGCAGATCTCGCGCACCGGATACACGGGCGATCTGGGGTACGAGCTGTGGATCCCTGCGCAGGGGGCGATCGCGGTCTGGGACGCATTGATCGGCCGTGGGGCGGACTACGGGATTACTCCGGCGGGCATCTGGGCGCTCGACGTGGTGCGGATCGAAGCGGGCCTGGTGATGCTCGAGGTGGACTACCAGTCCTCGCAACACGCCATGATCGAATCCCAGAAGTCCTCGCCCTACGAGCTCTCGCTCGACTGGGCGGTGCGGCTCGACAAGAGCGCATTCAACGGCCAGGCGGCGCTGCGCGCCGAGAAGGCGCGCGGACCCGCGTGGCGCTTCGTAGGGATCGAAGTCGACTGGGATTCCTTCGAGGCGCTCTTCAGGGCGGTGGGCCTGGCACCCTCGCTCCCGACCATCGCCTGGCGCAGCAGCGTCCCGATCTATCGCAGCGGCGAGCAGGTGGGCTACGCCTCGAGCGGATGCTGGTCGCCGCTGCTCAAGAAGTATCTCGCGCTCGCGCACCTCGAGGCTCCGCACTTCGCGGCGGATACGCCGGTGGAGATCGAGGTGACCGTCGAGCACCGACGCAAGCGCGCCAACGCCTGGGTGCGCAAGCTCCCGTTCTTCGACCCCGGGCGGAAGAGGGCCTGAACGTGCGCTCATCGCCAGCACCGGGAGCGCAGCGCTCCTATGACGCGATCGTCGTCGGCGCCGGCCACAATGGTCTCGTGGCCGCCGCGTACCTCGCCCGGGCGGGCCGCCGGGTACTGGTGCTCGAGCGGCGTCCGGTGATCGGAGGCGCGGCGGTCAGCGAGCAGGTTTTCCCGGGCTTCACTTTCTCGGTTTTCTCGTATGTGGTGAGTCTGCTGCGGCCCGAGATCATCCGCGACCTCGAGCTCCCGCGGCACGGCCTGCAGATCCTGCCCCTCGAGAGCACGATCGTGCCGCTGCCGAACGGCGACTATCTCGGCAGCTGGGGCGATGCCGACCTCACGCGGCGCGAGCTCTGCCGGCATTCGGCGCGGGATGCCGAAGCCTCGGTCGCCTACGGCCGGCTGATGGTGCAGATGGCGCAGGCGGTCAAGCCGCTGCTCGGCATGATGCCGCCCGATCCCACCTCGCTCAGACCCGGCGACCTGAAGGGCCTGCTCAAGCTCGGGAGGCACCTGCGCTCCCTCGGCCGCGAGCAGTTTCACGCGCTCTACAAGCTCCTCACCATGAGCTCGGCAGACTACCTCGAGGAATGGTTCGAGTTCGAGCCCCTCAAGGCGACCAAGTCCGCGAGCGGCATCATCGGCACCTTCATGGGACCGCGCTCGCCAGGCTCGGCCTACGTGCTGCTGCATCACTACATGGGAGAGATCGACGGCGCGTTCCGCGCGTGGGGATTCTGCAAGGGCGGCAACGGCACGATCAGTCAGGCCATCGCCCGTGCGGCCCTGGAGAAGGGCGCCGAGATTCGTACCGAAGCGCCGGTGAGGCAGGTCCTCCTCGAGAGAGGACGCGCGGTCGGTGTCGTGCTCGGGAGCGGTGAAGAGTGCCGGGCGCCCGTGATCGTCTCGGGGCTCGATGCGCGCCGCACCTACCTCGAGCTCGTCGACCGGCGGGCGCTGCCGGACGAGCTCCTCGAGCAGGTGCAGCGCTTCCGCTTCCGCGGCTCCTCCGGCAAGGTCAATCTGGCGCTGTCGGAGCTGCCGGACTTCACTTGCCTACCCGGTGTCGGCGCGCACCATCGCGGCGCGATCTCGATCAGCCCGAGCCTCGATTACCTCGAGCGCGCCTACGACGATGCCAAGTACGGCAGCTTCTCGAAGCGCCCCTACATGGACATCATCTTCCCTTCAGTGATCGATCCCAACATGGCGCCGCCCGGCAGGCACGTCGCGAGTATCTTCGTGCAGTACTGCCCCTACGCGATCGAAGGCGGTTGGACCGACGCCCGGCGTGAGGCGTTTGGGGATACCGTCATCGACACCCTGAGCGAATACGCGCCCAACCTCAAGTCCGCCATCCTGCACGCCCAAGTGCTGACGCCAGCGGACATCGAGCGCACGATCGGGCTCTCCGAGGGGAACATCTTCCAGGGCGAGCTGGCGCTGCAGCAGCTGTTCTTCCTGCGCCCGGCGGCGCGCTGGTCGAGTTACCGCACGCCGATTCCCGGCTACTACCAGTGCGGCTCGAGCACGCACCCCGGGGGTGGCGTGATGGGCGCGGCCGGACGCCTCGCCGCACAGCGGATTCTGTCCGACACATGAGTCGCTCCTTCGATGTGGTAGTCCTCGGCAGCGAGCCGGATGCGCTGGTGGCGGCGACCGGGCTCGCCACGTCCGGCGTGCGTGTCCTGTTGCTCGAGCCGGGCCCCGATCTCGGGGGGATCTATCGCGAGATCGAATTCGCGCCCGGCTGGCGCGCCGCCCCACTGGTGCCCGACCTCGGTTACCTCGACCCGCAGGCATTCCGCGGCATGGCCGAGATCCATGCGAGCGTTGCAGCCGATCCGACCGTCATCGCTCTCGGCGAGGGCGGACCGCTCGCGCTGCAGCGCTCCGCAGTTGCGACCGCCGCGGCCTTGAGGCGTCTTTCCGCGCACGACGCCGAGCGCTGGCCGAAGTTCGTGCAACAGCTCGCATCCCTCGCGGGCTTTCTCGCGACGCTGTTTCGCGACGCCGCGCCGCGCGTCGACGCTCGAGGGATCGACGAATTCCTCACGCTGCTCCGGCTCGGTCGCCAATACCGCAGCCTCGGGCGCCGTGGCATGGTCGAGCTGCTGCGCGCGCTGCCGATCTCGGCCGCCGACTGGCTCGACGACTTCTTCGAGTCGGAGCCACTCAAGGGCGCGCTCGCGGCGCTTGCGGTCACCGACCTTTGCCAGGGACCGATGTCGGGTGGGACGGCGCTGGCTTTCCTGCATCGTCACGTCGGTGCGGCGCCCGGCGTGATCGGTGAGCGGCTGCGACTCAAAGCCGGGCCGGGTGCGCTGATCGACGCGCTGGCGCGGCGAGCGCGCGCCGCGGGCGTCGCGATCGAGACCCAGGGCGCGGTGGTTGAGCTTTCCGTGCGCGACGGGCGGATCGAATCGGCGGCGCTCAGCTCCGGGGAAGCGATCGCCTGCAGAGCCGTGATCTCCGCGCTCGATCCGTACCACAGCCTCCTCGGGCTCATCGACCCCGTGCACCTCGACCCGGTGCTCATCGAAGCCGTACGCAATATCCGCTTCCGCGGCGTGACCACCAAGATCCTGCTGGCGCTCGATGCCTTGCCCGATTCGGTGGCCGCCGCCACCGCTGCCACCGCCACCACCACCACCACCACCACAACCGCCCCCGCCGGCGCCGCGGGCACGATGCTGATCGCGCCGTCGATGCGCTATGTCGAGCGCGCCTTCGATGCGACCAAGTACGGACGCTGCTCGAGTGAGCCCTTCGTCATGATTCAGCTTCCGAGCGCGGTCCACGCCGGGCTCGCGCCTCCCGGCAAGCACGTTGCGGTCCTGCACGTGCAATACACGCCCTACCGGCTCCGCGAGGGCGAGTGGGGCGAGCTGCGCGACACCGTGGCGGAGCGGGCGCTGCGCGTCGTGGAGGCGCACCTGCCCGGATTCACCTCCCGGGTGCGCGAGCGGATGGTGCTCTCGCCCGTCGACCTCGAGAGCCGGTTCGGACTGCGCGAAGGTGCCGTATCGCGCGGCGAGCTCGCGCTCGATCAGCTGCTCTTCATGCGCCCGGTGCCCGATCTCGCCGGTCACGCCGCGCCCGTGGCGGGGTTGCATCTGTGTGGCGCCGGGACGCATCCGGGGCCGGGTATCGTGGGCGCATCGGGCCGTATGGCCGCGCGCGCTGCGCTGAAGGAGTTACGTGCACGCGCGTGAGGCATCCGTCCGATCGCGACCGCGGGACTGTTAGCATAGCTCCATGCGGAAGGTCGTAACCGCCGGGCAGGCGATCGTCGATGGTCTCGTCCGCAACGGCGTGCGGCATATCTTCGGCATCCCCGGGGTACATACCTACAGCCTGATCGATGCGCTGGCCGAGCGGCAAGGGGAGCTCGCTTACTTCGGCACGCGCCATGAGCAGGGGGCGGCCTACATGGCCTACGGCTACGCGTGCTCGAGCGGGCGCGTGGGGGCCTATACCTGCGTGCCCGGTCCCGGAGTGCTCAACACGTCGGCGGCGCTGTGTACCGCCTATGCGGCGAACGCACCGGTCCTGTGTCTGACCTCCGAAGTCTTCTCGCACGAGATCGGCCGGGGCCACGGCATCCTGCACGAGCTTCCCGACCAGCTGGCGATACTGCGCGGACTCACCAAGTGGTCGGCGCGCATCAGTCACCCGAGCGAAGCGCCGCGCCTGGTGGCGCGCGCGTTCGAGGAGCTGACGAGCGGGCGTCGCCGGCCGGTGGCCCTCGAATGCCCCTGGGATACCCTCGGGCAGAAGGCGCAGGTGGAGCTCGATGTGAGCGCGCGTCCCGTGGCGCCGCCGCTGCCGGACCCGGAGGCGATCGAGCGGGCGGCGAAGCTGATCGCCTCCGCTGCGGCGCCGCTCATCATGGTGGGCTCCGGCGCGCTCGGCGCCGGTGCGGAAGTGCTCGAGCTGGCCCGCCTGCTGCAGGCCCCGGTCACCGCGCATCGCAGCGGCCGCGGCATCGTGAGCGAGGACTCGCCCTTCGGGCTCGACCTGGCGGCGGCGTACGCGCTCTGGGCGAAGACGGACGTGCTCCTCGCCATCGGCACGCGCATGGAGCTGCAGTTCATCCGCTGGAAGCAGGTGCCGTCGGACTTGAGGATCGTGCGCATCGACATCGACCCGACGGAGATGCCGCGCCGCCCGACCGAGGTCGGCGTGGTGACCGACGCGCGTCTCGGAGTGCGCGCGCTCCTCGAGGCGCTCGCGCCGCGCCTCCGCAAGCGTGCGTCCCGGGAAACGGAATTCCTGGATCTCAAGGCGCGTGCCCGGCGCGAGTTCGAGGTGGTGCAGCCGCAGCTCGCCTTCCTGGACGCGATCCGCGCGGTGTTGCCTCGCGACGGCTTCTTCGTCGAAGAGATCAGCCAGGTCGGATTCACCGCCCGGTTCGGCTTCCCGGTGTACGAGCCGCGCACCTATGTCGCGAGCGGCTATCAGGACAACCTCGGCTTCGGCTATATGACCTCGCTCGGCGTCAAGGTCGCGAATCCGACCCGGGCGGTGGTATCGGTCAACGGCGACGGCGGCTTCATGTTCGGAGTGCAGGAGCTGGCCACCGCCGTGCAGCATCGCATCGGCTCCGTGGCGATCGTGTTCAACAACAAGAGCTTCGGCAACGTGCTGCGCGACCAGAAGACCACCTTCGGCGGACGGCTTCTCGGCGAAGCGCTGCGCAATCCCGACTTCGTGAAGCTCGCCGAGTCCTTCGGCGCGGCAGGGTACCGCGCCGCGACTCCGGGGCAGCTGCGCGGCGCGCTCGAGCGTGCCCTTGCGGACGATGCTCCCGCCCTCATCGAAGTCCCGGGCGAGCCGGGCGCGGAGGTCTCTCCCTGGCCGTTCATTCACCGCGGCTGAGCGAGGCGCGGGCCTCAGCCGCCGGCAGGCCCTCGGCACGCCGCCTATAATATGAGTGGGGCCACGCCCGAGCTGGCAGCGGTTCGGATGCGCCCTGAGCGCATGCCCTTGGATCTGACACGGCTGGAGGGAGGTCGCGTCAACATGTCACCCGCCCGCCCGCTCGCCCCCGCGCTTGCCCGGAGTGCGCTCGCGGTCACGATCACGTGGCTCTGTCTTGCCGCGGCGAGCCCCGGTGTCGGCGCACCCCCCCAGGAGGCAAGCGGTGCGGGAGCGCACTACGATGTGGTGATCAGCGGCGGCACGGTCTACGACGGCTCGGGGAGCCCACCGTTCGTGGGCGACGTAGCCCTGAGGGGCGATCGCATCGTCTACGTGGGACCGCATGCTCCCGGGTCGGCGTCCGAGCGCGTCGAGGCGCGCGGCAAGGCGGTGGCGCCCGGGTTCATCAACATGCTGGCGCACCCGGAAGAGTCCCTCATCGCGGACGGCCGGGCGCTGAGCGATCTGCGCCAGGGAGTGACGCTCGAGGTGCTCGGCGAGGACTCGATGGGGCCGCTGACTCCGGAGATGAAGCGCCACGCGAGGGAGCGCCAGGCCGACATTCACTACACGGTCGACTGGACCACTCTCGGGGAGTACCTGCACAAGCTCGAGCGGCACGGCATTGCGCCCAATGTCGCCTCCTTCGTGGGCGCGGGCACGGTCCGCACCAACGTGCTCGGCGAGCGCGACGTGCAACCGACCGCCGCGCAGCTCGAGCGGATGCGCACGCTGGTGCGCCAGGCGATGGAGGAAGGAGCCCTCGGGGTCACCACCGCGCTCATCTACAGCCCGAACCAGTACGCTCGCACCCCCGAGCTCATGGCGCTCGCCAGCGAGTCGGCGCGCTGCGGCGGGATCTACAGCGTGCACATGCGCAGCGAGGGCGATCGGCTGCTCGAGGCGGCGCAGGAGACCATCGACATCGCCAGGGCCTCGGGCGCGCCGGCGGAGATCTATCACCTGAAGGCCGCGGGCAAAGGAAATTGGGGCAAGCTCGACGCGCTCATCCACGAGGTCGAGGCTGCGCGCGCCGCCGGGATCCGCATCACCGCGGATATGTACGTGTACACGGCGGGTGCGACCGGGCTCGATGCCGCCATGCCTCCGTGGGTGCAGGACGGCGGCCTCGAGGCCTGGATCGGCCGGCTGCAGGATCCGGCGGTTCGCGCGCGTGTGCTCGCCGAGATGCGCGACCCGGCCCCGCCGTGGGAGAACCTCTACGGAGCCGCGGGCGCTGCCGGCACGCTGCTGCTCGGGTTCAAGAACCCGCAGCTCAAGCCGCTGACGGGCAAGACGCTCGCCGAGGTCGCGAAGATGCGTGGCGTGAGTGCCGAGGACGCCGCCATCGACCTGGTGATCCAGGACGGATCGCGCGTAGCGGTGGCCTACTTTCTGATGTCGGAGGAGAACGTGCGCCGCGAGTTGGCGCTCCCCTGGGTCAGCTTCGACTCGGATGCGGATGCGCCCGCGCCCGAGGGGGTGTTTCTGAAATCCAGCCGGCATCCGCGCACCTACGGCAACTTCGCGCGGCTGCTCGCGAAATACGTCCGCGAGGAGAAGGTGCTGAGCCTCGAGCAGGCGATTCACAAGCTCACTGCGCTGCCGGCGGCCACGTTGTCGCTCGCCGATCGCGGCATGCTGAAGACGGGCGACTTCGCGGACGTCGTGGTGTTCGATCCGGCGACGATCCAGGACCACGCGACCTACGAGCATCCGCATCAGCTCGCGACCGGTGTCGATGAGGTGTGGGTGAACGGCGTGCGGGCGCTGCGCGCGGGTGAGGCCACGGGCGCCGGCAGCGGCCGCGCGGTGCTGGGCCGCGCCTGGACCGGCGCCGCGGGCGGCGGCTGTCGGGCCAGCGCGCGGGAGTGGACCTGGAGCCCCTGAGTCCTCCGCCGCCACCGCGGGACCGCTGGTACGTGCTGGCGGTCCTCACCGTGGTGTACTCGCTCAACATCGCCGACCGCTTCTCGATCTCGACGCTCCTCGAGCCGATCCGGGAGGAACTCCACTTGTCCGACAGCGGCATCGCCTTCCTCACGGGGGTCGCGCTGGCGGTGTTCTATGTGACGGTCGGCATTCCCATCGCGGACCTCGCCGATCGCGTGAGTCGGCGCAACATTCTCGCGATCTCAATCGCGGTCTGGTCCGGAATGACCGCCCTCTGCGGCCTCGCGCACAGCTACTGGCAGCTGCTGCTGGCGCGATTCGGCGTCGGCATAGGCGAGGCCGGCGGAACTCCTCCTTCAACCTCGATGCTCGCCGACAAGTTTCCCCCGGCGCGCCGCCCGATGGCCCTCACGATCTTCGCCCTCGGCGCGTGCCTCGGGGCGTGGCTCGGATCGCAGGTGGCGGGCGAGGTGGCCGAGCGCAGCGGCTGGCGAGCCGCCTTTCTCGTCCTCGGCGTTCCGGGGCTCGCGGTGGCCCTCATCGCGGCGCTCACCGTGCGCGAGCCGCGCCGCGGCCAGCTCGATCGCTCGGCGCCCGCCGCCCCGGGCACCCTCGGCGCTACGGTGTGGTTCATCACCCGGCAGCGCTCGGCGGTTCACCTGCTGCTCGGCGGGTCGGTGGCGACCTTCTGGAGCTGGGGACTCATGTGGTGGACCCCGACCTTCCTGCAGCGCTCGCATCACATGACGGTGGGCCAGGCGGGACAGCTCCTCGGGCTCATGCACCTGATCGCCGGCACGGCGGGCACCTTGCTCGCCGCGCTCCTCATGGCGAGGCGCGCTGCCGCCGATCCGCGCTACGTGACGCGACTCCTCGGGTGGGTCACGGCGCTCACCACCATCCCCTCGATCGCTCTCTACTGGGTGCAGTCGCGTGAGTTGGCGACCGTGCTGCTGTGGGTGTTCGTGCCCGCGGTGTATTTCTATATCGGGCCGATACTCGGGCTGCTGCAGAACGTGATCCCGGCCGGCATGCGGGCCACCGCGTGCGCGCTGCTGCTGTTCATCGCCAATGTCGCCAACCTGGTGCTCGCCCCGCAGCTGATCGGCTGGCTGAGCGACTGGTTCGCGGCCGCCTTCGGCGCGGGTTCGGAATCGCTGCGATGGGCGCTGCTGCTCCTCGCCCCGACGGGGTTCTGGGCGGCCTGGCACCTGTGGACGAGCGGCGCGACGATCCGCGAGGACGTGGCGCGCGCGAGTTGACCTAAGGGCGCGGGCCGCTGCCGCTTGCGCCACGACGAGTCCCGCTCGCGCCGGTCCGCTGACCGCCGGAGCTCGCTCGCTGCGGCACTCCCGTAGACTCCGGCTCATGGTGCGTCGTGACGCGACGAACGTTCAAGCTGCGATTGGAGCAGAAGCGCTCGTTGCTCGCTGCGCTTTCTCAGCGGGAGAGAGTCCCGCCCCGGTAAGCGTCGGTGCGCCGGGTAGCAGGCCCCAGGTATGAGGGGAGACCTTCAGACCCGAGCGGGGCGTCAAAAGCCTGCGAGGCGACATCTGTCGCTCAGCGGGGAGCGAACACACGGGCCGCAACTTAAAGTGAAGCCTGCAGCCTCGACAGAGTTACAACCCGGAGGCCGAGCCGATCATGTCACGGTGAAGGCCACATCGAGCACGAGAGTACCGAAGCCCGTGCTCGGCTCCGGCGGGGTACGGGGCGCAGCACGTGTGTCAGGGGAAGTGCGGAACACGAGAGACCCGTCTGCACCGCCTGTGTCAGGGCGAGGTGGCTCGTATAAGCCGACGGCGAAGTCGAGCGCCGTGCAGCGGGAGTCCGAGGGGATCGAAGTACCGCAGACCGTGCGGTTGAGCACGGGAACGAACGCCGTGACGAACAACGCGGCGGGAGGGAAGGGTCCCTGCGGTGGTCGAGCTGACGAGGCGGGTAAGCGCGAGAGAATGGCCGGCAAGACCGCGCCTAATGACTCCGGCGGCTTGATGCCGCGCGACAAAGTGCGACAACTGCAACGTCAGCTATGGGCCGCAGCCAAGCGGGCACCGGGTAGGCGCTTTCATGCCCTGTATGACCACATCTGGAGGGATGACGTCCTTCAGGAGGCATGGAGGCGGGTGAGGAGGAACCGCGGCGCAGCCGGAGTGGATGGCCAGTCCCTCTCAAGCGTCGAGCAGTACGGCGTCGAGCGCTTCTTGGAAGAGCGAGTACCGCGCGCAGGTGGTACGGCGGCGGTACATACCGAAGGCTGATGGAAGGCAGCGGCCACTGGGGATACCGACGGTTCGTGACCGGGTAGTGCAGATGGCGGTGAAGCTGGTGCTGGAGCCGGTCTTTGAGGCGGACTTTCTGCCGTGCTCGTACGGCTTTCGGCCCAAGCGCAGCGCGATGATGGCACTGGAGACTCTGAGGAAGCTCGGAGCCAAGGGCGGTCATCATGTGCTGGATGCTGACATCCGCGACTACTTCGGGAGCATCGACCACGAGAAGTTGATGAAGCTCGTGGCGCGACGCGTCTCGGACCGCAGGGTTCTCAAGCTGCTGCGGCAGTGGCTTGAGGCAGGGGTGATGGAAGAGGGGGTCGTCAGACCGACGATGGCGGGCACGCCACAAGGTGGGGTGATCTCACCTTTACTCTCGAACATCTACCTGCATGTGCTCGATAAGCTGTGGACGCGCCAGAGCGCTCCGCTGGGGACGCTGGTGCGTTACTGCGATGACTTCGTGGTGAGGTGCCGCACGGCGAAGGACTGTGAGCAGGCCGAAGCGCGTATCAAGGCGA
>WNGN01005431.1_pt1 | contig 17180 bp, 17 predicted proteins | sample 5400561 | NCBI WGS metagenome assembly WNGN01 (sample SAMN13153379, study PRJNA577476) | soil metagenome | isolation source: 115 cm soil or saprolite under Garry oak tree replicate 2 | place: USA:California | collected 2016-06-15
CTGGTGCCTAGGATGCCGATACGTTCAAAGCCTTGTTGCCGCAACCATCGCACAGCCGCGCGGGTGTCCAGCACTGCCTGGCGCATTGATTGAATGGTGCGCCCGATATTCGAACCAACAAGATAGTCCGCGCGCTCAAGCTCAGCTGGTCTGCGGTCTTCATGATAAGGAAGCGTCAGACGCAGCGCTGTTATCCCAAGGCCGTTGAATATACGGCACGCTTCCACGTGGCTTTCGGGTTGAGCGTTCCACTGCGGCAGCACAACCACCGCCGCGCGTGGCTTTCCCCGTCGTTCGCGACGTGGCCGAAATAGTCGCGCGCCGGCAATATTGTTTTCCCGTGCGGGAGTTTTGACGGCGCTGGTCCAGGTCAGGCGATCGCCGGAAAGGCGATAGTCAAAGATGATGGGCAATTCGTAGAAGTTTTCACTGCGCGCCATTACCCGAGTGGTGTGCTCGCGGAAAATCAAACGCGGATCGTCGCCGTTAACGTGATCGGCAATGAACTCGGCGCCCCACTCGAATGGGCGCACAACCCGATTGTTATCGCGCTGTGCGTGCCTGAGTTCCCGCCGTCGCATCCATCTTCCGAACAAATCGAATCTCCTAAACGGGGCTGAATCCTGGAGCGGATTCCTCACCCACTTCTTTAAATATGGCGAGTCGGCGGGCTGTAGCTCGCCGCTAAACTTCTTCCCGAAAAACATCCTAAGCGTGCGCTACCCTGGAAATCAAGAATAGGTTTCCTCCGCCAGGAGTCTTTCCGGGCGGGAATGGTCGTGGAAAAAGCATCACGAACCTGCTGCATTTTCACCAATGCCTTGAGCCGGGCTTACAAAACTATTCCGGAAATCCCGGAAATGTGCTATAGACCGAGAAGCTAATCCCTGGCCCTCAAAGAAGTCTGACGGCGAACTGCTTACCAGTTAATCGAGGAGGCGTTTTCTCCTGAGCCGAAGAACATCGTTAAGCAGATACAGGACTGCGAGTGTGCTGGTTGGACTGCTCGGTCTGTTGGTCGCAAGCAGTTGCCTTCCGCGACCTACCTCGGAAACCGGTGGAATCAATATTACTCTATACGGCTTTTCGATTATGAAAGAGCCGCTCGAGAAAGCTATCTATCCGGCCTTTACGGCAAAATGGAAGCAGGAGCATGGTCAGGATATCCATTTCACTTCATCCTTCGCCGGATCGGAAACTATTACTAACCAGATTCTGCAGGGGGTGAAAGCGGAAATTGCCATCCTCTCGATCGAGCGCGATGTGCAGAGATTGAAAGAGAAAGGCTTCGTGACCTCTGATTGGCGCGCGTTGCCGCAAAAAGGGATCGTCAATAAGACGCCTTTCGTTATTCTGGTCCGCAAGGGAAATCCAAAGGGCATCCGTGACTTTTCGGATCTGGCAAAGCCGGGAGTCAGACTGATTCATCCTGATCCGATCAGTTCGGGTGGCGCGCAGTGGTCGATATTGGCAATTTACGGATCCGAGGTCGTCAAAGCGGAGAAGCAGATACCAAACCTTGGCAACGTGCCTCCCAAAGAAATTGGCCAGGCGCGAGGTTTGGAGCTGCTCAAATCCATCTGGCGCAATGTATTCTCGACGCCGGCTTCAGCCCGCGAGGCGCGCACTACGTTCGAGCTCGGCAATGGCGATGCGCTGGTAACCTATGAACTCGACGCGCTTTTGATGACCAAATCAAACTCCAATGCGGACGCCGAGATCGTGATTCCCGAAGCCACGATATTCAGCGAGCACCCGGCGGTGATAATTGATCGCAATGTCTCGAGTTCAGATCGGCCGTTAATCGAAGCGTTCATGCAGTATCTCTGGACTGAGGAAGCGCAGCGCGCGTTCGTTCGTTTTCATTTTCGCTCGAGTGCCAACGAAGCGCTGAATCAGGAAAACAAGGATCTCGCAACCATCAAACTACCGTTTTACGTTGACTATTTCGGTGGATGGGACAAGGCTTATCCGGATGTAATCGAACACGTATTTCGCGATCAGGTGCAAAAGCGAAAATGATTAAGAGAGGATGAGCGCCAGAATCTCAATGCGTCACGTGCGCGGCTTTGATGTTGCGCGCCCTATCAGTATCAGTGTGATGATCGGGATCATGCTGCCGCTGGTGTTGCTGCCTTTGCTGTCGATTTTTATTTACGGAACCAGTAAAGGGCTGGGCACATTCTGGTCGTCACTGGCCGCGCCGGAGGCGATTTTTGCACTCAAGCTGTCGCTGATTACCAGTTTTTGGGCGACCGTCTTTAACGTAATCTTCGGTTTGTTCGCCGCGTATGTCCTTTCCCGTTATGAATTCTGGGGTCGCAACGCCGTAATCGTCACGATCTCGCTGCCGACCGCAATCCCTACGGCGGTCGCCGGGTTTGCCTTGCTCCTGCTGTGGGGCCCTTACGGAACGCTGGGGCGATTGCTGAATCCGCAGAACGCACAGTTGATGTTCACGCCATATGCGATCATTCTGGCCAACATATTCGTCACGTTTCCGCTCGCGTTTGGAGTTATCAAACCAGTTTTTGACACGATGAGCCGTTCGCTGGAAGAGGCTGCGGCGACTATCGGGGCTACACGCTGGCAGACATTCTGGCACGTAACGCTGCCCAGTTTGCGCGGCGCGATTTTCTCCGGGGCGCTGTTAACCTTTGCCCGGGCTGTAGGTGAATTCGGATCGACGATTCTGGTGTCGGGTAACCTGGCCGGACGCACCCAGACAGCGCCGCTCTATATCTTCGCGAAATTTAATGAAGGCCAGATTGAAGCGGCGAACGCGATCGCAATTGTGCTGGCCCTTTTGTCGTTTGTTATTTTTAGCGTGCTCTTCTTTGCGCGCGACTGGTTAGAATTCGAAACGCAGGAAGTATGATTCCCAAAATGTCACGAGTCCCCGACGAACAGCATGACTCGTCGAGTGCGCCGCTTGTCCATGAAACGCGGCCTAATATTGCGGCCAGCGTAAAAGGGATCAGCAAGAGCTTTAAGAAAACGCGCGTGCTCGAGGACGTGACCTTCGATGTTGCCGAAGGCGAATCGCTGGTCCTGCTGGGACCATCGGGCAGCGGCAAAACTACGGTACTGCGCATCATCGCCGGTTTGGAACAACCGTATACCGGTCGCGTCATACTTCATGGCAAGGATGTGACTGAGCTGCCGGCGCGGGAGCGCGGCGTCGGCGTGATTTTCCAATCCTATGCTCTCTTTCCCAGAATGACAGTCGAAAGGAACATCGCGTTTGGGTTGAAAATTCGCGGGCGTCCATGGAAGGAAAGAAAAGAAACGCTCAACCGGCTGCTGAAACTGGTCCAACTGGAAGAGCATCGCAAGAAATACCCGTGGCAACTCTCCGGGGGACAGCAACAGCGTGTCGCGATCGCGCGTACTTTGGCCTATAAGCCTCAGGTCCTGTTGTTTGACGAACCCTTCGGCGCGCTCGACGCGCAGACGCGGGTGCATTTGCGTCGAGAAATTCGCGCGCTCCTGCGGCAGGTTAAGGTTCCTTCGGTCTTTATTACGCACGATCAGGAGGAAGCTTTAGAGTTAGGTGATCGGATTGCAGTGCTGAACAATGGTCATCTGGAACAAATTGGCACTCCGGACGAAGTTTACAATCATCCGCAAACCGAATTCGTCGCGACGTTTCTCGGCGCGGCCAATTTGTTGCTCGGAGTCGTGACGCTCGGGGCAATCGAGATCGGCACTGCGCGCGTGCCGGCGACTGAAGAAACCAGGAAGTTTCGTGACGGCCAGTCGGTAAAGGTTGTATTTCGTCCCGAAGATGTCACGCTCAGCAAAGATGCCAAATTGCCCGGCGCCTGCCGCCGTCTCGCCAACGGCATAATTGAAGAGATCAATTTCGTCGGCGCATACGAGCGGCTCAACGTTCGCCTCGATCTCACCCAGCGTCAGCCTGCCCAGAACCAACCTCCACTGTATGAAGTGACGATTAACACCCTTGAACGAATGACCGGTATTCCGATCATCGCCACGCGTCCGAAACCGGAAGCGAGCGCGAGCAAGTTCAATGTAGGCGATCGAGTGGCGGTCGGACTCACTGCCTTTTCGGTTCTGCCGAATTACACGCTGGTAGGCGGGCGTGTAAATCGCGCTCTGGAAATCAATAGATGAAAAAACTATGTGCTGGGACGCAGGTCGCATTGGCGGCCCTGTCGTTCTGTCTCCTTCCTGAGGTTGTCTTTGCCCAGGCAGCTAATCCGATTCTGAAGAGCGATTTCCAAAGCTGGAACGATGTTCAAATCACGGTTCCCATGACGAAGAAAGTCGATTTTACGGTGCAGGGGACGCTGCGTCTTGGTGATAATGTCAGCCAGGCGGCCGATCAGCGTTTAGGAATCGGATTTGTTTTCAAGGCAAATAAGTATCTCTCGTTCACTCCATTTTATTTTCATCGCGAGGCGCGGCCGCCCAATGGCAGGCACGAGAGCGAAGATCGATTAACTCTCGGCGCGACGGTTCGTTTCCCAATCCATAAATTCACGCTGGGCGAACGGAATTGGTTTGAGCGGCGCGAACGCAGTCCGCAGGTGAACGCCTGGCGCTATCGAAATCGCCTGCAGATTGAACACCCATTCAAGATAAACAAAAAACCGTTCACCTGGTTTGTTTCAGACGAAGTTTTCTATGACTGGAGTTTACATGTCTGGCCACGCAATCGATTTTCTGCCGGTGTCAGTCATCCCTTCAACAAACACTTGACACTCGAGTTGTATTACGCGCGCCAGAACGATAGCCACACTCGCCCGGGCGACCTGAATATCATCTGGTCCGCGTGGCGGTTCAAGTTGTAACCAAATTAGGCGTGAGTCTGGGATTACCTGGCAAAAGAAGCCACCAGCAACTTCAGAGGTTGCTCGTGGCTTCTTAGGTTTTTTGCGGATGGTAAGAGCGTTGCAACCGGACTTGAAATTAATAACTCAACGCGCAGAAGCCGCCGCCGGCGTTTACCCAATTGCGCTGAATCAAGTAATCTCGCGACCCCAGCCTGATATTCGCGAGCGCGCCATTCGATGTCGTGTAAGTCGTGCCAAAAGTCCACGCACATTTGTCAGCATTTTCTTCACCGCGATGGTCATACCAGGCGTTCAGATCGGGATCGGTAACTGCTTCTTCCAATTCGTGTGCAACGATCGAAGCCATGCCATCAGCGCCGGCGTTTCCATTCGGTCCCGTGGTTTGCGCTTCGCATGCTGATGGGCATCGATCCGGATTACCGACAAAAGAATACTTAATATCCGAGCCCGAAATCGTCCCGCGGGTATGCCATCCGCAATACTGAGTGCAAAAGCCGCTGCTGGCGGTTACATCAGAGGAAGTAAGCACAAAATAAACTCCGTTGACATCGCTGGGTAACCTTCCGGAACTGATAGCGTCGCTGACCACTCCCTGAATTGTATTGATGTTGAAGTAAGGTGAGCCGCCGATGCCACTGGCAAAGTCTGTCAGGATGGTCGTGGCTGAATTACCGCTCCAGTTGCCATACCAAATGAAATAGGCCGTTGTCGCCTGATTCATACCGAGCAGCGGCCCACCGTGATAAACAATGCCGTTGTTTCCTACCGGCTTGGCGTTGCCGGTGTGCGCATCCCTGTTTCGATCCTGGTTCTCATCCCCTCGAATGCGATGAATGATCTTATGCTGATTGGCCAGCTCTGACTGCCCTTGCGAAAATGCGCTACCGAAAAAACAGACAAGAGCGATCGAAGTAACCGCCACAAAAATGCCGATAAACCTTTTCATTTCTAAATTCCTCCTGAGAGTGTGGTGCTTGGACGAGCTATTAAAACTAAAGAAAATCCTGCGGCTCGGGGAGTAAGTGCGAGACTATAGCACAACCCCTGGGCAACTGCACAGGTTCAAACAGGTCGGTCAACGTAATTTAATTTCCAACCAGTCACTTAGAGTCAGTGGCGTTCCTCGAAAAATCGCCGGATCATCTGCGGTAACAAGAGTGCCGTCTGAAAGATCGAACCTGACGCAAAGCGTCGCGCGAGGCCTCGAAATAGCTTGCCGGCTTCCGAGGTGTAATTGAACCACCAAAGATCGGGAATGAAAGGAAGTCGATTCAGGTGAATGTGCCGCGGGCTGACCATTTCCAGTAAGCCTGCGCGTCCGTGAGTGCGACCAATGCCGCTTTGCTTGACGCCGCCCCACGGGGTTTGCGCGATGCCATGCGTGTAGAGAACTTCGTTAACCATCACGGTCCCGGCGTCAATGCGCTCGGCGAGTTGTTTCCCTCGCGCCATATCTTTCGTGAAGACACTGGCGGTGAGTCCGTAAATCGAGTCATTTGCAAGGCGCACCGCTTCTTCATCTGTTTTGAAGGTCATAATCGGCAGCACGGGGCCAAAAGTCTCATCACGCATCACTTCCATTTCGTGATTTACATTCGTCAGTACCGTCGGCTCATAAAACGGTCCGGTTAGACTTGGCGGGCGCTGCCCACCGGTCAATACGGTCGCGCCTTTCGCTTGCGCGTCGAGCACATGATCCTCGACGATTCTTAACTGACGGTCGCTGGTCATCGAGCCGATATCGGTGTCCTGGTTCGTACCTATGTTCTGCCGCAGGCGCTTGGTTTCTTTCAGTACGGCGTCGGTAAATTGCGGCGCGATGCTTTCGTGAACATAACAGCGTTCGATGGCCGCGCATGCCTGACCGCAATTGGCGAACGCGCCCCAGACGGCGGCGCGTGCCGCACTTTCGATGTCCGCATCGGCCAGAACAATCAACGGATCTTTTCCGCCGAGTTCAAGGACTACGGGCGTGAGATATTTCGCCGCGGCTTCGGCCACGCGCTTGCCGGTGGCGACACTGCCGGTGAACATGATTTTGTCGACGCCGGCGGCAACCAGCGCGGCGCCTATCGATCCATCGCCGGTGACAACTTCCAGCAATCCATCAGGTAAACCGGCGCGCCTGAATACCTCTCTGATCTGCAGACCGGTGAGCGGTGTCAGCTCGCTGGGTTTCAGCACAACTGAGTTGCCGGCCACTAGGGCTATCACGACTTCATCAAGCGGGGTCGCCCAGGGAAAGTTCCATGGCGAGATGATTCCGACAACTCCGAGCGGTTTGTAAAAAATGTAAGATGACCGGCCCATCAATGCGTATTGGCCAATACTGATTCTTTGGCGCTGCAGCAAATGCCCTGTATGACGTGCGAAGTACTGCATCAGATCGAGCGTCGGGGTAAGCTCCATGGCAATCGCTTCCGCAATTGGCTTGCCGGTTTCCTGCGCGATTAGCAGCGCGATGTTTTCGAGTTCTTTCAAGATTATTTTTCGCGCTTTCATTACTACGCGGCCGCGTTCGCGAAATGACGTTTGCGACCATGAGCGTTGCGCTTCACGCGCGCGGCCGACAGCCCGGGCGACCTCTTCCGGCGTGGCAATGGGTGCGCGGCCATTCTCTGCGCCGGTGACCGGATTGCGAGAAACCAGCTCGGCTCTATCTGATTTTGCTGGGATGGTCTGGGCCATTAAGCGCGATTATCGCCCAGAAGTGGCTGGTTGTCAGTACGTCGTTTGGGCTCAATACCCTTCCACGTGAGCGAATGGGACCAGGGACTTAATACGAGCATTGAGTGTTTGAGTCATCTGCCGGCGCCGTCGATACTGACTGCGGCTTACCCAGGTGGTACTGACTTCACAGTCTCGGCTACAATGCCATTTCGAATTCCTATCGCTTCAGAGGAGATTGCGATGATCAAACCGCAGCTGGCTGAATTCATGCGCCGCATGGATCCGAACTCAGTCGCCATCATTCCCGCCGCGCGCGAAGCCGTGCGCTCGCACGACACGAACTATCGCTATCGGCAGAACTCGGACTTCTTTTATCTGACGGGATTTGAAGAGCCTGAAGCAATTGCGGTGATCGCGCCGGCAAAAGAAGAGAAGTTCACGATGTTCGTGCGGCCGCGCGACATGGAACAGGAGATTTGGAATGGCTACCGGGCGGGCGTCGAGGGCGTAAAGAAAGATTACAGCGCCGACGAAGCTTTTCCCGTCTCGGAGTTTGACGCGAAATTGGCGGAAATTCTGGACGGGCCGGAGAAGCTTTACTACGCATTTGGCAACGGCAGCCCCGAGCTCGATGAAAAACTGATCAGGCAGCTCGCGCTCATGCGAGAGACGAACCGGAGACCTTTAGAGCCTCCGCGGACGATCATTGATCCGACTTCGATCCTGCATGAGATGCGCGTGTTCAAGAGCAAGGAAGAAATTGAAATCATGCAGCGCGCCGCCGATATCGCGGCCGAAGCCCACGTCGAAGCTATGAAAGCCGTGCGGCCCGGAATGAAAGAATATGAAGTCGAAGCCCTGATCGAGGCAGTATTCCGGAGGCATGGCGCCATCGGCCCCTCTTACACATCGATCATCGGCTCGGGCGCCAACGCGACCGTCCTGCATTACATAAACAACACCGACACTTTGAAAGACGGTGATCTGCTTTTGGTTGATGCCGGAGCGGAATACAAAGGTTATGCCTCAGACATCACGCGCACCTTTCCGATCAACGGCAAGTTCAGCCAGGCACAGCGCGACATCTACGATCTCGTCTTGAAAACACAAGTTTCATCTCGTCTTGAAAACACAAGTTTCGTGCGTGGATATGGTCAGACCCGGGGTGCGACTCGAGGACTTAAAGACTCACTCGGTCGAAATGTTGACTGCCGGCATGGTCGAACTCGGTTTGCTGAAAGGCGACCCGGCGAAACTTATCGAAGAGAAAAAATACATGCAGTTTTACATGCATAACCTCGGCCACTTTCTGGGTATCGATGTGCACGATGCCGGCCGCTATTACTTCAATGGCGAGTCGCGTCCGGCCGAGCCCGGGATGGTGATGACGATCGAGCCGGGCCACTACATTTCTCCTGATACCAGCAACATTCCCGAAGGTCTCAACCAAGACGTGCCGCAAAGGTATCTCGGCATTGGAGTGCGCATCGAAGACGATGTTTTGGTGACTGAAAAGGGCGCGCGTGTGCTGACCAACAAAGTGCCGAAGGGTCCGGAAGAGATTGAAGCGGTGATGGCGAGCTAAGAAGCAACCAACCAACAATGAAGAAGGTTTTTGAGGTGCTGAATCAGATGGTCACTGACGGAGCCATTGAAAACTATGCCGTCGCTGGCGCAATTGGCGCGATGTTCTATATCGAGGCATTTTCAACTCAGGATATTGACGTACTGACCCGGCTGCCAAAATCGACCGGCAGCTTGATTGCCGAATTGCCGGGCTGGAAATATCTGCAGGAGCACGGCTACACAGAAATCAGGGGAGAAGCAATCGTGGTCGATGGCTGGCCACTACAGCTCCTGCCGGTAGGCGATGCGCTTGAACGCGAAGCATATCTGATCGCTCAGACTTTGAACTATGAGGGAACACGCGTAAGGGTAGTGCTTGCACAACACCTCGTTGCTATTATGTTGAAGATCGGGCGACTGAAGGACTACGCCCGGATCCAGACGTTTTTGTCACAGGACGCAGTCGACATCGAGCGTTTGGAAGAGATAATTGGCCGTCACGGTCTCGAGAGTAAATGGGCTGAGTTTCGCAGGCGGTTTCTCGGATGACTAAGGATCAACGACTTGCAGATCTGTATCGGCGCAAAGAGGAGCAGCGAAAGATTAACGCGAAGCTTCCAATCGCCGAAAAAATGGCTATCGTTGCGCGACTGCACGAGGTGCAGGAGAAACTGGCCCCCATCCGGGAAGCGAACAAAGTCAAACGACGTTCTGACCGAACACGCATCAAGACGCCCTGAGAGCGCTGTCTCCTTCCTCTAAAAGCCATCTCCTAAAATTTTAGTTGACAAACCTGGCGCACCGGTCTTATAGTCTCCTAACCTTTTAGGAGACAGGCTTCATGGCAAAGCAGAAAACCGAACATCTAACCAGGCTGGAACTGGAAATAATGAACGTTTTGTGGGACGAGGGCGCCGCCAATGTCCAGAGTGTTCAGCATCGTCTCGACCGTGACCTGGCCTATACCACGGTGCAGACCATGCTGAACATTTTGCTCCGCAAGGGAAAAGTTAAGCGCGCGCTAAAAGAGCGCGCCTATGTTTACAAACCGGCGGTTACGCGGCGGCAGTTTGTCAGCCGGCATCTCGGCGATCTCGTCGATCGGCTCTTTGGCGGCTCAGCCGAAAGCCTGGTGATCAGTCTGGTTGAAGCAAAACATCTGAAGCCACAAACGCTGGCGCGATTGAACAAGCTGCTGAAAGAGCAGGAGGGCAAGGCCGATGAAAACAGCTAACGAACTGGTTCTGACGTTTCTTCTCAATGCGTGCTGGCAAGTCGCGTTAATCGCAGCCGCCGCGATGCTCGGCGACCTGTTATTACGGCACACGGCGACGTCCTATCGTCATTTCCTGTGGATGGTTGCGCTGGTGATGTCTCCACTGCTGCCGATTTTTTCGTTCTCGAGTTCGTGGCGGAATTTGTTTGTCGTGACGCCCGCGCCGGCAATCGCTATCCAGGGAGTCAGTGGCATCGAAGCGCCTGATCCAACTGGCGAGAGGATCACCGCCAGCTTCAGTTCCGCTTATCACCTCAATCGACTCGTGGCCCTGGTTTTGCTCGGCATTTACGCGCTATTCGTTTGCTATGGAACCATCAAGTTGGTTCGCGCATACCTCAGGACACGAGCCATCGTGCGCGAGGCGAGCCCTGCCAAACTCTCTCGTGAAGTTAAGGTAATTGTCGGGCGATGCGAAAGAGCGATCGGCGTCCGCAATATTACTTTTCTTACTTCGCCGTCGCTTCAGGTTCCGGCTACGCTCGGCATCTTTCGGCCGTTAATAATCGTACCTGTGGGTATGCTGCGCGAACCCGATAGCGATGCGCTGACTGCGGGCGTCGGACATGAATTGGTGCATGTCGCGCGCCGTGACTATCTACTAAATCTGATCTGCGAACTTGTTTTTCTCCCCCTGTCGTTTCATCCGGCGGCCGCCCTGATCAAGCGACGGATAACGCAAACCAGAGAACTGCGCTGCGACGAAGTGGTGACCGAACGTTTATTGCAGCCTGAAGTCTATGCGCGCTCGCTGGTGCAACTGGCCGGCTCGGCGGCGTCATTGAATCGCCGCGCGCAAACTATAACCGTCGGCATCGCCGATGCTGACATTTTGGAGGTACGCATCATGTCATTGCTAAAAAGAACAAAGTTGAACGTAGGCAGGAAAAAGATTTGGTTAATAGCGGCCGCATTATTGCTCGTGATTCCATGCATAGCCGCAGCATCATTCGCGTTTCATTTCAATGTCGATCCGTTGGGCGGAAAGACCCAGGAGCCTTCGCGAAAAGCACAGGAAAAAAGAGAAGCACGCGCGCGCGAAGAGCGCGAGATAAAAGAACGTACTGATCGCGAAGTCCAAGAGCTTAAGGAAGCCCTCGATAAAGAAACCAATCCTGAGAAAAAAGCAAAGCTGGAAGCCGAGCTGCGCGAGCGGCTCGAGCGAAAAACTATCGCCGGTTACTCGAGCGAAGGGCCGATCTACGTAATTCATGGAGGTGAAGGAGCAGAGCGAGAGCGAGAGATCGAAGCCATGCAGAAAGCCGAACTCGCCCGACAGGCAAGAATCAGCATGGATCAGGCTATTCAAATCGCTACCAGCCAACAGCCAGGCAAGGTGCTGGAGTGCTCACTGAATGGAGAGCATTGGGAAGCACCCGGAAAACTTGCGAAAGACGGCGTCGTTTTCTATCACGTGGTAATTCTTTCTGGTGACGATTCGAATCCGGTAACGAACCACGTGATGGTCAATGCGGTTGATGGCACGATCTTCAAGCCCAAAATGAAGATGCGGGGCGAAGCGTGGACAATTCGATCCCCGGAACGCGAGTACGCGGAGAGAGAGGTCCTGCAGAACTACAAGGAGCGGGAGAACGAGTCAATCCATGGTGGCGTATTGAACGGCAAAGCACTTAGCCTGCCGGTGCCCGAATATCCCGCGATCGCGCGCTCGGCCCACGCTTCAGGTTCGGTTACAGTCGCCATAACGGTTGACGAGGAAGGCAACGTCGTTGAAGCCAAAGCGGTGTCCGGACATCCTTTATTGCAGGCCGCGTCGGTAAGCGCCGCGCGCGAAGCAAAATTTTCGCCAACTCGAGTGGAAGGAGCGCCTGTGAGAGTCAGCGGCGTAGTTGTTTACAACTTTGTGGCGCAGTGAGGCTCGGAGGTCAGAAGTCAGAAGTCAGAGGTCAGAAGTCAGAAGTCAGAGGTCAGAAGTCAGAGGTTAGAGGTCAAAGGTCAAACGTCAGAGGCTGAGTTAAAGAGTAGTTAATCGATTTGCTGAGGGGTAAGTAAATAGGGGCGAAGGGATGACAGACCTTCGCCTTTTTTTTGAAAACTCTGATAGAGATCAAAACGTCGCTTACTGCTTACTGCTTACTGCTTACTGCTTACTGCTTACTGCCTTTCAGTATCCCCACCGCCACGTCACGTTATAGACACGCGCCAGCTCGTCGAGGTTCGATCTCAATATCGACCAATCATTCTGTGCTGGTTTCCGCAGACGATTGCGGCGCATGAATTGATCAATCTGGGCGGCGCGGTCAAGCACTGTCTGCACATCACTCGTCGTCGACTTATGATGATCGAAATGATCATGCAGCGTCTTCGTCTCCTTATAGAATTCTTTGACGAAAGCGTTTATGTCATCCTCGCGCCGCGAACCGTCGAAGCGGCTCTTGTCCAACGCCGTGTCCAAATTCTTGCGAAAGACGTCGGATTGATGCTCGATACGATGAATAATCTCTTCGACCTCCTTGTCGGTCACGCGATAGGGAGTGTCAACTGCGACCGGCGGGATATAGCCGCCGCCCCAGCGCCAAGATACGTTGTAAGCCGCCGCTAGTTGTTCGAGATCGGCACGCAATGCTGACCAATCACCCTGCGCCCGCGCGTTCACCGAATAACGGCTCATGAATCCATCGATGCGCGCGGCTCGATCCAGCACTGTGTCCACATCCGAAGTCGTCGATTTGTGGTGATCGAAATTATCATCCAGGCGCTTTGTTTCATCTTCGAAGTTTTTTACGAAGGTATTGATGTCATCTTCGCGCCGGGTGCGATCAAAGCGGCTTTTATTGAGCGCGTCTTTGAGACTCTTGCGAAAGGCATCGGTCTCGCTCTTGATGCGATCCAGGAGGCGCGCAATTTCCCGATCGCTCGCGCGATAAGGTTGTCCCGCGACCTGGGCAGACGTCGTTGAAACCAACGTTGTTACTGTTAATGCGAAGCTAAAAGCGAGTAGCAGAGTTAGGGTTTTCATGGCCGCCATTTTATCACTGAGGGCAAGCATTTTGTCGCCATCTGACGCACAGATCGTGAGCCGCTTCAGCCCAGTCTGGAAACTGAAAAGAGAATCCCGAGTTTTGCAGCCGCGTGGGAATAACTCGCCGGCTCTTAAGAATAAGCTCAGTTTCGCTGCGGAGAAGAAACGCTCCAACTTCGAGCATCCATTCTGTCGCGGGAAGTCCAAAAGGCATTCCCCAAGCTTCCCTGAGGGCCTGCATGAACTCGGAATTTATCACCGGATGTGGCGCCGCGAGATTGACAGGCCCGTCCAACTCTTCATGTTGGATGAGCCACAGGACTGCCCTTGCCAGATCCTGATCGTGAATCCAGGACAGAAACTGTTTGCCATCACCTGCGCGACCACCGAGACCGAAACGCACCAATCGCAACAGCGTGTCGAAAGGACTGCCTGGATCCGGATTCATAACGATTGCGGTACGCATCAGCACCTTACGGGTTAAGGGCGAGGCCGCGCCATTGAAGGTTCGCTCCCAGGAGGTTGCCACGTCGATGCTAAATCGCCAGGTGTCCGGCGCGTTTGGCTCTGAGCCGCCGATGAGTCCGCTAACCTCGTCGTTTGGCATGTCGAAGCGATGAGCATAAATAGTCGCCGTGCTCGCTTGCAGCCAAACACGCGGCGGCTTCCACGCCTGGGCGATAGCATCGCCGACGACCTCTGTTGATTTCACGCGCGAGTCGACGATCATGCGCCGGTTCGCCGTCGTATAGCGACAATTCACACTCTGTCCCGCCAAATTAATGATTGCGTCAGCGCCTTCAAGCTCGGATATCCATTCGCCCAGTGTTTCACCGTCCCATGCGACTGTTCGCCACGGCGCTTTCCAGCGCGTCCGACTGAGCACGACGACATCGTCTCCGCGGCCGTGAAACGAGCGAGCTAGCACGGTGCCCACCTGACCCGATCCGCCTGGAATCACGATCTTCATTTCTTATCTGCCGTTGGGTGATTCAACTCCCACAATTCGTTCCTTTTCTCCCGGGCGAGTTTGGCTTTCTGCTCCCTTGCTTCGTAGAGCCGAACTCGCTTCCAGTAATCATCGCACTCAAGCCGTCGCCAATTCCAAGTCACGCAACTCGGCAACCAGCCTCAAGGCACGCTTGCGCACCGGCCTCATCAGTGGATTGCTTGCCAACGAGATTAGTCTGTCGAGGAGATCCACCGTCTGATCGATCAGCTTGTAGGTCCGTCTCTGATTAGGCGATGAATCGTGAATCCAAAAGAGAATTACACCCATGTGGTAAAGCCACAACAGATAGGGCAACTCGGCGCGCAATTCATTTGGTATTCGCGTCTTTGTTTCGCTGACCAGGTCTTTGAAGAGTTTCAGGCTATCCAGCCGCACCGGAGCTGATTCATCGGCAAATGGATTCAGGGGATTGTGCGGATCGGCTGCTGTCTTGAACAGTACGCCCGCGAACCGATGATAAGGTTCAAGCGTGGAGATCTTGAGCCGCATTATTGCGAGCAGCCGCTCTTTCAGGCTTGATTCCTTTTCGAGAATGGGCTGCGAGGCAGCCAGATGTGCTTCGTGCGTGCGGTGATAGAAGGCCTGAATCAAATGATCTTTTGAAGGGAAGTAATGATAGGCGTTGCCTAGTGAGACGCCAGCCTTCTCGGCGATCGCCCGCATCGTCGTTTCCTCGTAGCCCCGCTCGCGGATCAGCTCGAGCGCCGCATTTACGATCAAAGCTTTCGTCTGTTCCCCTTTTTGCGTTCTGCTCGTTTTTGTCTTTGCGTTCATCTTTATCACCTGGATAAGCCGGCCACGCGGCTGATTTGATAACGATGCTGAGAGATCAATGACACAACGCGCCTGGTAGTTGGCAGGAGTTCTGGAGTCGACAGACGATAGGACCAGTCGCGATAGTGACATAACGCCCAGAGCATCATCAGCCAGCCTTTGGGGCCGAAGTAAACCGCGCCTTCGTCACTGACTACGGTCAGATCTTTTGAGGTCAACTCATGGTTGAGTTCCGGAAATCGTTTCCGGGCAGCATCGGTCTTGATGGGTATCATTCTGATGTCGATCAACTTGGGTTGTTGAGCGAGCCATCCCTGCACTCTCAGGCACAATCCGCAGGATGGGTCATAGAGCAAAGTCAGTCTGTTCATGACTAAACCTCCCTGACCGCAGTGAATGCATCCGGCATTACTGGCGGGGGCCCACCTCGCAGCGTCGCCCGCCGCCTCATGCGGCTGAAAAGGAAGAGGTTAAAGAAGTGCATTCCGCCCAGAACCAGCAGGACCGTGCCGACCTTCACCGACAGTGCCTCAATCCCTTCCTGCGCCGTCGCGATCTTATATCCAAGCTTGAGCATCAGGCTGACGTAGCCCAGATTGATTAAGTAAAAGCCGACCACCAGCAGGTGATTTACCGAATCAGCGAGCGGTTCGTTGCCATGAAAGACGTCGACCAGAAAGATGCGTCCATTCTTGTGCAGCGTGTGCGCGACCCAAATCGTCAGGCCTATGGTGATTGCCAGATAAAGTAGATAGGTAGTGATTTCGATGGTCATAAGCGTCTCCCTTGTGCGAGAATTGAACAGGTTCAACTCTCACAGGATAGCTCGGCCTTTGGCGGCTGTCAAGGACTTTTTTGAACGTGTTCAGAAAAGGGCTTTTTTTAGTAGGGCGTCTGGGCGTCCGGGAATAAGAAAGCGTTTCCAAAATGAAAACGGCGGAAGCTGGAACTTTAAAGTCCAGGTCTCCCGCCGCGTAAGTGCGCACAGACGCAGTCTGAATTTACATTACTGGCTTAGTTCCATTCAGACCATCGCGATACCCTGTCTCAAACGCCAGTTGGAAATATCGGCGATAGAGGTCGCGATTACCAAACCTGGGGTTGTAATCCTTAGTCGCATTCTGATAGGAACTGTAGTTACGAAAGTCGTTGCCATATCCGTAACCATACGCGCGCAACTTATTTTATCGGTGGCGTAGGGTGACAATCGCGGGCGGAACTCTGGTTGCTGGGCTTGACGAATGAAGGCGGAGCGCCTACTCTGATGACGTCGAGAACAAGTGATGATTAGTTTCGCGAACAGCCAACGGCATTACTATTATTATTACGGTCCGCTCTCCGTTTGGAGGGACGGTCAGGCGATGGGCTGTCGCGAGGTGACTTAGGTAACCTTTGACAAGTTTCCAAAACCGGCCATCGGTCCTTCCAAAGCGAAGGATCGGTGGCCGGTTCTTTTTTGCTGGGAACGCGGACTCTTCAACGCGAACGCGTAAGAAATTTCGCCGGAACTTTCTTGCGCTGCACAGTTGAGGCGAGCGAGGTGCTCGCGTTCCCAACAAAAATTGGAGGGAACAATGTTTGACATGGCAGACGACATCACGACGAGAAGAAAAGCCAATCAATCCCTGCTATCCGATCACGTGGATACTCGGCCGGTAATCGCTGATGAAGAGATTGCGGATCGAAACACAATTGTGCAGCTCGATCCGGATCATCCGGGCTTTCGCGATCGGGAATACCGCGCGCGTCGGAACCAGATCGCGCAACTGGCCGTGAACTACACACCCGGCGACGAGATCCCGGACGCTCCTTACACTCGCGAAGAGCATGAAGTGTGGCGCACAATTTGGGCTGCCTTGCAGCCGGCACATCAGAAATATGCCTGCGCCGAATACCTCGGGGCCTTGCAGCGTCTCAGCTTTGCGCCCGATCGGATCCCCCAGTTGCGAGAAGTTAATGAGAAGGTGCAGGCAATCAGCGGGTTTCGTCTCGAGCCGGTTGCCGGATTAGTTCAACCTCGCGTATTCCTTGAGAATCTGGCGAACGGAGTTTTTCTCTGCACCCAGTACATCCGCCATC
>WNGN01001791.1_pt1 | contig 17157 bp, 15 predicted proteins | sample 5400561 | NCBI WGS metagenome assembly WNGN01 (sample SAMN13153379, study PRJNA577476) | soil metagenome | isolation source: 115 cm soil or saprolite under Garry oak tree replicate 2 | place: USA:California | collected 2016-06-15
CGGCCACGGCTCTGGCGCCGCCTCCGCGGCGAATGCCAGCAGCACCAGCGCGGCCGCGCATGGGAGCGGCCACGGCTCTGGCGCCGCGTCGCCGGCGAATGCCAGCAACACCAGCGCAGCGGGGCATGGTAGCGGCCATGGGTCTGGCGCCGCCTCGGCGGGCAATGCCAGCAACACCAGCGCAGCGGCGCAGGGCAGCGGCCACGGGTCTGGCGCCGCGTCGCCGGCGAATGCCAGCAACACCAGCGCGGCAGCGGGCAGCGGCCACGGATCTGCCGCCGCGTCGGCGGGCAATGCCAGCAACACCAGCGCAGCGGCGCAGGGCAGCGGCCACGGGTCCGGCGCTGCCTCGGCGGGCAATGCCAGCAACACCAGCGCGGCAGGGGGCAGCGGCCATGGATCTGGCGCCGCCTCGGCCGGCAATGCCAGCAACACCAGCGCGGCAGGGGGCAGCGGCGGATCCGGCGCCCCGACCGCGAACGAGACTTCGACTTCTGCCGCCGCCGGGAGTAGCGGTAGTGAGAACGGCACCGCGACCGCGAACGAGACCTCGACTTCTGCCGCGGCCGGGAGCAGCGGTAGTGAGAACGGCGCCGCGACTGCGAACGAGACCTCGACGTCTGCCGCCGCCGGGAGCAGCGGTAGTGAGAACGGCGCCGCGACCGCGAACGAGACCTCGACGTCTGCCGCCGCCGGGAGCAGCGGTAGTGAGAACGGCGCCGCGACCGCGAACGAGACTTCGACTTCTGCCGCGGCCGGGAGCAGCGGTAGTGAGAACGGCGCCGCGACTGCGAACGAGACCTCGACTTCTGCCGCCGCCGGGAGCAGCGGCAGCGGAAACGGCGCGGCCACAGTGACCGAGACGTCGACATCGGCCGGCGCAGCCAGCACCGTTAACGAGACCTCGGGCACCGCTGGCGCCACGATCACAGAAACGACGGCGTCGGCAGGTGGCGCGGCTGCGGGCGGCACGGTAACCGAGACCGCAGGCACGGTAGGCGCCGCGGGGGCCACCGTCAACGAAACAACCACCGGAGGCGCTGGGGGCGTTACGACCAGCGGCGGGACGAGCGGCGCAGGCGCCGCCGGGCAGCTGGCAACCACGGGCGGAGGTGCGCACCAGGCCGCCGCGAGCGGGCCGGCGCCCGCCGCGGCAGGTGGATTCCTGGCCGGGCTGATCGCACTGTTGACGGCGGCGTGGTTGAAGCGGAGGGAGCTCTTCGGTCGGTCGGCGCGATAGGAAGGAATGAGGGCGTGCCGCCGCGCTGGATGTCAGCCGGCGGCACTCCATCAAACCGAGCCGGGCGCTGCATACCGTAAGCTTCGATAGGGTCCCCATGCCCGTTAGCTACTCCACGATCAAGGCAGCGTCGGAACCCGAAGCCATCGCCGACCTGCTTGCCACGCGCGTCATTGGCCCGGTCATGCCTTCGGTGGTGGTCAAGAGAGTTCGCCCCAAATCGGGTCGGCGCTACGAGGCCCCGAGAGTTCTGTGGAACGTCTACGAAGCTGAGCTGGAATTGTCCGGCGGAATCCCGGCCACGAGCTTGATCTGGACCAAGGCGTTCTTCACCAATGAAGGCTCCGAGGAATATCAACAGCGCATCAGAAAGTTGCTCGCCAGCCAGAACGGAAATCCTCTCGATCCTCATGGATACGTCCAGTTCTTTTCCGACCTGAACCTGTTTCTGTTTTTCTTTCCCACAGACCCGGTGTTCCCCAAGATGGCCAGCGTCTTTGATCCGCAACACATGGCCCCGATACTCGCCAACCACTTCGAGGATCTGCGGCCGGGCGCGAAAGTCGCCTCGCTGAGCGCCACCCGGGTCAAATACCTTCCCGAAATCGCGTGCATCGTCCGGTACGACGCCGATGTCGGCGAGGAGGGACCGCTCACGATCTACGGAAAACTCCAACACAGTAAACGCGGAGAAATGACGTACGAGGTGATGCGCGCGCTCTGGGATCTCCCGGCTCGCCAAGCCGGAGACCTGGTCGTCTCTCAACCGCTCGCCTACCACGCCGGCCACTCGCTTCTACTGCAGTCGGAGATCAAGGGCGATGAAATCAAGAGCGACCGGCACTCCGAAATCTTCATGGCGCAATGTGAGGCGGCCGGCCGCGCCATTGGCCACATTCACAATTCCGGCATCAACGTTGGCCAACCCCACACCGCTGAGGTGGAGATCGAACGGCTGCAATCCCGCCTGGAGCAATTCAAGATGTCGGCGCCGCGAACCTTCTTCTTGCTGCGTGATCTCCTCAAACACATCGCGGTGAAAGCCGAAAAGGTCGCGCCCGAGGCTCCGGTTCCATCGCACGGGGACTACAAGTACAACCAGTTCCTCTACGATGGCGAGCGCTTCGGGATGATCGACGTCGAATACTTCGTCCAGGCCGAACCGAGCTTCGACCTGGGGAAATACTGTGGCCACCTGGTGCCCTCGAACCCGAAGGATTGGTCGGACAGCGCGCGTGCCGAGGAATGCCGTCGCGCCTTCCTCGACGCCTACCTCAGCGTGAGGCCGGGGTACAAGGGTGCTCGCTTCAGCCTCTACGAAGCCCTTTCGCTAGCGACTCGGGCGCTCGTCGTCGCCTGGTCGCAGCCGCGAAACTGGGAACACACCGCGGAGACGCTGGTCGCGATGGGATTCGAGCGTCTCAAGACTCGCTGGGGCGAGTAGGCACCAACCTCGTCGCGGCCGTTGCCTTGCTAGCATGAACTTCGATCGCGCCCCCATCGTCTAGCGGCTAGGACGTGGCCCTTTCAAGGCCAAAACGGCGGTTCGATTCCGCCTGGGGGTAAATCTCAGGCAGCGACGACGTGAGTTCACGGGAGGTGTGCCGATGTACGGGACGATCATGCGGGCGAAGATCAAGCAAGGTCAGCAGGACGCGTTTCGCCGCTATGCCCAGGAGCAGGGAGGCCCGGATGCCGCCTCCGGGTGGGTCTCGAGTGTGGGTCTCGAGTGAGTTCGCGGTCGAGGACAAGGACCCCAACCGGATCATTGGGATCATTCGATTCAAGGACAAGGAGAGTTACGTCAAGAACGCGAATGCTCCCCGAACCAACGACAGCTACAACCGGATGCTGAAGTTCTTTGAAGCACCTCCGGAGTGGATCGATGTCAACTACGTGGCATACCAGGGCGAGCCGCTCAAGGAATATATGACTGCCGGAGCTACGCCTACGAGCTGACTCGCGCACCCGGACGATGGCCTACGGTGACACCGTCATGTGAGGCTGAAGCGAGTGCGGGCGGCTGCTGAGCTGAGATCGCGGGTTTAGGCGTCGGCAAAAGCTGGTACACTTGTTCGCGACCTCCCAAATTTCGAGGTCGCCCGCTCTCGGTTCTCCTCCCCGTTCCTAAACGGTGTCCTGAAGATCGCGGTCAATACAAAGATAGGTAGAGGGGACCGAGGAGTACCCTCTTGACCACGACGTTTGCTGACCTGGGCGTTAACGCCCACCTACTGACCGCCCTCGCCAAAAACTCGATCGATACCCCCGTGACCGTCCAGGTCGAAGCGATCCCGCCCCTGCTTCGCGGCCGCGATGTCGTCATCCAGGCGCCCACCGGCTCCGGGAAGACGCTCGCCTTCATCCTTCCGATCGTGGAGCGGCTGATTGCCGTCAAGGGCCCCGGCCCGCGGGCACTGGTGGTCACGCCTACGCGCGAGCTCGCCATCCAGGTCGACCGCGTGTTCCAATCCCTGGCTACCAACCTGAAATCCGCCCTCGTCTACGGTGGCGTCGGCTACGCCACCCAGGAACAGGCCCTGCGGAGTGGCGTCGATCTCGTGATCGGGACGCCGGGCCGCCTCCTCGACATGGTCTCTCGGCGCCGCCTGTCGTTGAGCCGGGTCCAGCTCCTCGTGCTCGACGAGGGTGACGAGATGCTCGATGCCGGCTTCGCGCCGGACGTGGAGCGCATCATCGAGCTGACCTACCAACCCCAGATGGCGCTGGCATCGGCCACGATGCCCGATTGGGTCAGCCGCATGATCCAGCGTCACCTCGACGACCCGGTCCGCATCATCGTCGCCGCGCCGGCCGAGGAGACCCTGGAGCACGGGCTCTTGCGGGTCGCGCGAGCGGAAAAGCTGCGCACGCTCAGCAAGCTGCTGCAGCGTCACCGCGGCTCCGCGATCGTCTTCGGCCGCACCAAGCACGGCGTTCGCAAGCTGAGTCGCGATCTGCGCAACCTCGGCCATGACAGCGCCGATCTGCAGGGTAACCTCTCGCAGAACGTCCGGGACCGCACCATGGATGCCTTCCGCGGACTTCGGACCAACGTGCTGGTCGCCACAAACGTCGCCGCCCGCGGTCTCGACATCAGCCACGTCGACCTGGTGATCAACTATGACCTCCCGGATTCGCCGCAGTGGCTCACCCATCGTGTCGGCCGAACGGCCCGCATGGGTGTCAAGGGCCGTGCCCTGACCTTCGTCACGCCGGAAGACGAGGCCGCCTGGCGCACGCTCCGTCGCCAGGGCGCGCCCGCCCTGCCCGAGCTGGACGTGCGGCACCTGCTGGCCGAGGGCGACTGGCGCTACGTCGCGGCCTCGCTGGTCGAGCCGGAGCCTCGGGTACGCAGCACCCAGCGTGCCACCTCCGGTACCGCCCGTCCTGGCCAATCGTGGAATCGGCGTCGTCGTCCTCGCGGGCGCGGGCCCTATCGATCCGACCAGCGGCCCGCCTCGGCTGGCGCTTAATCTAAACACCAGGGGACAAACCAACAGCGGGGTGAGCTGATGGCAAAGAGCTCGGTCAGCGAGGTGCACACGACCCAGGGCCTGGATTTCATCCGGGAATTGGGGCAGCAGTTGCGAGTCGATAGCATCCGGGCCAGCACCGCGGCCGGCTCGGGCCATCCCACCTCGTCGATGTCGGCGGCGGACCTGATGGCGGTCCTGATCACCCGCTATTTCCATTACGACTGGAACGACCCGACGCAGCCCAACAACGACCACCTGATCTTCTCTAAGGGTCACGCCTCGCCCTTGCTCTATTCCATCTTCAAAGCGGTCGGCGTCGTCAGCGACGACGAGCTCCTTACCTTCCGCAAGTTCGGGTCCCGGCTCGAGGGACATCCCACCCCCATCTTGCCCTGGGTCGATGTCGCCACCGGATCGCTCGGCCAGGGGCTGCCCATCGCGGTGGGCGTGGCGCTCGCCGGTCGCAAGCTCGACCAGCTCCCATACCACGTCTGGACCCTGACCGGCGACAGCGAGCTGGCCGAGGGATCGATCTGGGAGGGGCTCGACAAGGCGGGCTACTACGGACTCTCGAATTTCACCGCCATCTTCGATATCAACCGCCTTGGCCAGCGCGGGCCGACCGAATACGAGTGGGAGACCGACGTCTACCGTGACCGCGTCCAGGCCTTCGGCTGCCGGGCGATCGTCATCGACGGTCACGACCTGGAGCAGATCGACCAGGCGCTGGGGCAGGCACGCGAGGCCACCGCCAAACCGACCGTCGTGATCGCGCGCACGATCAAGGGCAAGGGCTTCAGCGAGATCGAGAACAAGGACAACTGGCACGGCAAGGCGTTGCCCACCGACATGGCGGAGCGCGCCATCACCGAGCTGGGCGGCGTGCGCCATCTGCGTGTCGACGGGCTGAAACCGGAGCCCGGTGAACCGGCGATCAAGGACGCCCGGGTTGAGATCACGGTCCCAACCTATAAGAAAGGCGACAAGGTGGCGACCCGCAAGGCGTACGGGGATGCGCTCAAGGCGCTGGGGTCCCGTCCGCGGGTCGTCGCCATGGACGGGGAGGTCAGCAACTCGACGTTCGCCGAGGAGTTCGCCAGAGCGTACCCGGACCGCTACTTCGAGATCTTCATCGCCGAGCAGCAACTGGTCGCGACCGCCGTCGGGATGAGCGTGCGCCACTACATCGCATTCGCGTCGACCTTCGCCGCCTTCTTCAGCCGGGCGTATGACTTCATCCGCATGGCGGCGATCTCGCAGGCGAACATCCGGCTCTCCGGCTCGCACGCCGGCGTCGAGATCGGCGAGGATGGTCCCTCCCAGATGGCGCTCGAGGACCTGGCGATGATGCGGGCGATCCACGGCTCGACGGTCCTCTATCCGTCGGACGCCACCTCGGCCGCCTCGCTCGTCGTGGCGATGGCCGACCATCCGGGGATCAGCTATCTCCGCACCACGCGGGGCGCCTATCCGGTGCTGTATGACGCCGGCACCAGGTTCCCCATCGGCGGCTCAAAGCTGGTCCGTAGCGACCCGACCGACCGGGTCGTTCTGGTTGGGGCCGGCGTGACGGTTCACAACTGCCTGGCGGCGGCGGACGAGCTCGAAAAAGAAGGCATCAAGACGCGCGTTATCGACCTCTACAGTGTCAAGCCCGTCGACCGGGTCACGCTGCAGGAGGCGGCGGCCCTCACGCGTGGGCGCCTGGTGGTCGTCGAAGACCACTACCCGGAGGGCGGCGTCGGCGCCGCCGTGATGGAGGCTCTGGCGTCGGATATGGATCCGCCGCGAATCGTTCATCTCGCGGTCCGGGGACTCCCGGGCTCGGGAAAACCGGCGGAGCTGATGGACAAAGCGGAGATCTCGGCGCGCCACATCGTGGCGGCCGCTAGGCGACTCTACGGAATATAGGAGGGATGGCATGGCCGTTCTGAAAATCCTGGAGCTGGTGGGGACCTCGAAAGAAAGCTGGAGCGACGCGGCCCGCGAAGCGGTCAACGAGGCCGCCAAGACCGTACGTGGCATCGAAACGGTCGAGGTGGTGCACTCGAAGGCGGTCGTCCAGAACAACCGCCTGACGGAGTACCAGGTACAAGTCCGGATCGGCTTCCGCATCGAGCGAGCCATCGGCAGCGCCTCCAAGAAAAAGGCGTAGGGCGCCGCCGCGATGTTGCGAAGCCTCTTCGGCTCCAAGGCTCACGCGCGCGTCTTCTTGCCTCCCGGGCTCACGCTGCCGGCCGGCGCGGTGGAGGCTCACCGGCGGCGACATCCGGCGGCAACTGGCCAGGCCAAGGCCGGGCAGACCCAAAATTTCATCGTCTTTTCTGATGGGACCGCGGATGGCGATGCCGCGGCCCAGGCGATGCTGGACAAAGCCGAGGCCGACTACGCCGCGACCCAGGTATGGTTCGGCGGCCTGATGCCACCGGGCTTGCCATTTTATGTCTACGCCGATCCCAACGCGGGCGGGGCGTATCACATGACCTGCGCCGGCACCGATGTCCACGTGCTCTCGGATCCGGTGCGTGCCCCGGGGTTCCTGACCGCCGAGATCGTCGAGGTCTTCGAGGCGGCCATCAACAACGGCTGGGACTGCGCCGTGACCAACGGCGAATCGCTCTCGCGCGTACTGGCGTTCGAGCGCCATCCGGAAATCGCGGCGGAGTTCGATCCGACCGAGCAGGATTGGTGGGCGCAGGGGCACCGGGATTACGTCAACGACAACTCCGCCGGCGACACGGACCAGATCGCGTCCGGCTGCGGCGATCTCTTCCTCTACTACCTGCACTCCCAGCTGACCTTCGACTGGACGACGGTTTGTGGAGCGGGCGGCGCATCGCTGGGCGCGACCTATCAGGCGCTGACGGGCTACGATCCCCAGCAGGGCTTCAACGACTTCGTCGCCGCGCTAACGACGATCGACCAGGGTGGAACGTTGGCGCTGCCTGCATCTGGCAACCCCTTTCCCATCAAGACATAGCTCAATACGGCAACTCGTCTTCGGCCATCCCGAAGTGATGGCCGACCTCGTGCCGCATCGTTTCGCGCACCTCTTCCGCCAGCTCCCGATCGTCGCTCACGACGTTCTCGTGGTTGCGCTGGTAGAGGATGATGCGCTCGGGAAGGCCGTGCTCGAGCACCGTAGCGCCCTCGTAGAGGCCGAGGAGGTCGGGATCCTCTCCTTCCCGGACCGCGTCGAGGTCCGGCAGGTCATCGACCACGATCATGGTGTTGGACATCTGCGTCTGAAAGGTTTCCGGGATGCCGGCGAGCGCTTGCTCGGCCAGGCGGGCAAAGCGGTCGCGCGAGACACGGTGGGGAACCCCATAGATTTGCGGCCGCATCGCTGCCGCATGGCGGAACGCCGTCACGGCGTCGTCATCGTTGAGCCACACCAGGATTCGGCCCAGCAGGTTCCAGGTCGATGCATCCTCGGCGCTGGCGAGCGCCTGCTGCGCGAAATCCGCGGCTGTCGGCATGTCGCCCGCGCGGTAGGCGAGCCTGGCGGCGAGCCGCAGCCAGCCTGCGTCCACTGCACCCGGCAGGCCGCGCAGCTCCATCAGCGCGTCGGAAAACCTTTCGGCGATTGTTGCGATCGCGCCATCCGCGTCACCGTCGCGAGCCTGTTGTAGACCTTTCACCACTCGGTCTCGCAGCGTGGGCACGCCGCCGCGGAACCAGCGGCTAAGCGGCATGTCCGTTACGGGCGGCGGCCTGCAAGCCTGTGTTCAGGCGCCCGTTACATCGGCTATGGGCCAGCAGACGACGATGAACGCCCACGACTTCGAAAACCACGTGATGAAGCGCCTGGTTGCGCTGCGCCCGGGGTGGACGGTCAAGAAGGGGCCGGAGCCGTTTCAGCTGACCATTCGCCGTGTCCGCGAAGGCGACCTGCGTTTCAACCTCGACGCCTTCTACCAGCAATACCGCGAACAGCCGGGTGCGCTGGACCGCCTGTTCGCCGCGCGCCTGCGCCGGCTCGACCAGGAGTGCGACAGTGAGGCGCTCTTCGGCGCCCCGCTGATCCTGCCGGTGCTGCGGCCGGCCAGTTTTCTCGAATCGGCCGGCGGGCCGGTCGTCTACCGCCGGATGCTCAACGACATGGTCGTCACCTATGCCGCTCACTACGCGCAGGGCATGCGCTACCTGCTGCCCCAGGACCTGGCGGCCTGGAACGTCGGGCGGGACCACGTCGAGGTCATCGCGCTGTCGAACCTGGCACTGATGTTCCGCAACGGCATGAAGTTCACCGGCCTGGAAACCGACAAAGAGGGCCGTTCGAAGATGCTGATGTTGAGTTATGTCGACCCGCGGCCGTATGGGGCGGCGCTGATGCTCCTTCCCGAGGTGTGGGCCTGGTTGGAAGAGATGCTGGAGGACGTGCCGGTCGTGGGGGTGCCCGAGCGCGGCTCGTTGATCGCTGCCGGCCAGCGGGCGCAGCTGATGGGACGGCTCCGCCACGATGTCCAGGAGCGTCACCGCGAAGCCGCCTTCCCGGTGTCCGACCGCCTGTACTGCGTCGACGGCGGTCGCATCCAGCAGTACGCTCGCTAGCGAGCCCACGCGGCGCCGGCCGCCATCACACATATCCCGGGTAGCCCGGGTGCGGGTCGGGGTGGTCGCGCGGCCGCAGCAGGAGCGCGAGGATCAGGCCGCTGACGAAACCGCCGATGTGCGCGAAGAACGCCACGCCGCCGCCGGAAACGCCGATATTGAGGAACGCCTGTAGCGCGTTCAGGGCGATCCAGTAGCCGATGAAAATGTAGGCCGTCAGCGTCACGAAGAAGAACGGCACGATGAACGTCAACACGCGCGCCCGCGGGAAATAGAGGACGTACGCCGCCAGGATGCCGGAGATGGCGCCGCTCGCGCCCAGCATCGGCAGGGTCGACGTCGGGTCGATGAAGATCTGCAGCAGGCTGCCGGCGATGCCGGAGACGAAATAGATGATCACGAACTTGATCTCCCCGATCCGGTCCTCGACGTTGTTGCCGAAGATCCAGAGGAACAGCATGTTGCCGCCCACGTGCAGCAGGTTGGCGTGCAGGAACATCGAGGTGATCAGCGTGCCGAGGTGCCGCCCGGCCGTGATCTCGGCCGGGATGACCGCGTACTGCGCGATGGCGTTCTCATCCATCACCGGGTTTTGCGCCAGGTAGAAATAGACCGCGAAATTGATCAGGATCAGGCCCCAGGTCAGGAGCGACGGCCGGCGGGTCGGGTTGTAGTCCCGGAGGGGAATCATGAGGCGAGCGCTCGGGGCATGAGCTTGGCATCCTCCATGAGACGACGGAGGGCGGGGAGCTCACTCGCGGCGAGCGGGGGCAACGGCAGTCTCGGGTCGCCGTGGTCGTACCCCAGCAGGCGCAAGCCGGCCTTGAGTCCGGGGACGCCCAGGCCGCCGCTCAATGCCTCACCGAGTGGCGCGATGGTGCGCTGCAGCTGCCGCGCCTGGTCGGGGTGTTGCTCGAGCCAGGCCTTGCGGATGCCGGCGGAGGTGTGCGGCGCCAGGTTGGCGAGCGCGGCGATCGCGCCGTCCGCCCCGGCTCCGAGCGCGTCCACCAGCTTTTCACCCGCGCCGGTAAGCAGCACGAAGTCGGGCCCGAGGTGCGCACGCAACCCCGGTAGCCGCCCGATATCACCAGATGAGTCCTTGAGTCCCGCGATATTGGCGTGTCCGGTCAGCCTGACGATCCATTCGGCGCCGAGGTCATATCCCATGTGCACCGGGACGTTGTAGATCAGAATCGGGATCGGGCTCGCCTCGGCGACCCCGTGGTAGTGCGCGCGCAGCGCGTCGGCCGTGAGCTGGCGCCTGAAGTAGCTGGGCGCGATCACGAGGGCCGCCTCGGCCCCTTCCGCCGCCGCCGCTCGAGTCCGCTCGACGGTGGCCCGCGTCGATTCGCCGCCGGTCCCGGCAATCAGACGCAGCGGCGCCGGCAAGGCCTCGCGCACCCAGCCGATGTACCGCAGCCGCTCGGCCTCGGTCAGGTGAGCCGCCTCACCGTTCGATCCCAGGGCGACCACGCCGTCCAGGCCGCCATCACGAAGGAACTCGAGAAAGCCGGCCGCCGGCGGCCGCAGCGCGCCGTCCGGCGCGAACGCGGTCGCGATCGGAGGGAAGATCCCGGCAAGCCAGGCAACGCCCATCTGGCGATTCTATGGACTGCGGGGGCTCACGCGTAGACTCCAGTTGTGCGTGGGGTGCTCGTGCTGGGCGCGCTCTTCCTCGCGGCCTTTCTGCTCGCGCGCGGCAATGCCAACGCCGGCGTCTTTCTCTTTCTCGCGGTCGTCTGCGCGGGTGTTGCCATCGTCGTCGCCTTCGCCAAGGGTCTGGGCCGGTTCAACGGCACGATTCTGGCTGGACACGGATGGGCGGACCGCAACTTGCTGGTGGGCGGCCTTCTCCTGATCGGCGTTCTCACGCCATGGTCGATCGCGGTTCCCAGCCTGCACTGGCCGCAGATATTTGGCTGGCAATCGCCCCTCGCGCTGGCGATCACCGGCGCCCTGGTCGTGACGCGGATCGGACCCATGCGGCGCTACTCGGCACCTGCCATCGTCATCGCCGGGCTTGGGCTTACGGCCTGGGCTGGATGGCTGAGCGCGCAACTCCTCCTGCCAGCGGTTCGTGCGACCGGCTTCCCCTTTCTCCCGATCGACCTGCTCGGCGAGGGGTGGTACGTCGCCGTGCTCGCCTTTGCCATCAGCGTCGATGGAATCGCCAGCGATGCATCCGGCGATGAGCGGCCGGCCCGGCCGCGCGAGGTCTGGCCCTTTGCCATCATCCCCGGTGCCGGCCTCGTCCGCCTGCGCTACCCCGGTCGTGGCCGGCTCTGGATGGCCGCCACGGCCTTCAGCGTGTTCCTCCTTCAGGCGAACGCCGTCGTCCCGGCTGAGTTCCAGTTCTACGGATCGTTGGGCGGCCTGCCCCCACCGCGACCTCGTGGCGCCGCGCTCATCCCGGTGGCGTTGGGCCTGGTGATCTGGCTTGCTTCCCTGCGGGACACCCGGCAGAAACTGCGGCTGGAGCAGAACGCGGACCCTCGTTACGCAGCCGCGACCGGATTGTCGCCCGGTGCCGACCCGACCCGACGAGCCCGTTAACAAACCGCTGATAGCCTCACAGCGACTGTGCCTCACGCGCCTTTCGTGTCGCCGCGCCGCTACAGCCGTCGCGCCTTACTTGACCGTGGGCTGCGCCTCGGCCTTGGCGTCACCGGGGGTGTCACCATCGCGTCGCTGCTCGATGCCTGCGCCACCGGATCGGGCGCTACGGGCCCAACGCCGCCGCCCGGCGCCACCGTCATCCGGGCCCTGCTCTTCGACCAGGTCGGCTATGACCCAACCGTGCTGCAGGCACTGGCGAACAAGTTCCGCACCCTTTACGACAACAAGGTCTTCGTCTCGATCGAGACCGCGCACTATCGCGAGCTCTACGAGAGCATCCTCGCGGCCGGGCTGACGAAGCCGGCGCCCTACGACGTCGTCGCCCTCGACCAGGTCTGGGTGCCGGAGTTCGCCAACCGAAAGCAGCTGCTGAGCCTGAAGGACCAGATCCCGGACGATGCCCGATCCGACATCATGCCGAGCCTGCTCGACGCCTTTGCCTACAAGGACACCAACTGGGCGATGCCGCACGTGCTCAACGTCCAGAGCCTCTACTACAACAAGAGCCAGCTGCGCGCCGCCGGTTTCAGCGGCCCGCCGGCGACGCTGGAGGACTGGTACACGCAAATGGTGGCCTTGCGCCGTCGCGGGCTGGTCCCCTACACGGACTCGTGGGCGCAGGACGAGGGGCTCGTCTCGGACTTCGTCCGAATCGCGGCACAATATGGCGGCGACCTCTTCGATGCCAACGGCAAGCCGCTCTTGCAGCAGCCGCCGGCGCAGCGCGCCGCGGCGTTCATGCGCCAGCTGATCGACGATCGCCTGGTGCGCGCCGACGTCGCCGCCAGCGACGAGCCGGACGCCATGCGGGCGTTCCTCTCCGGCGGGGTGACCTTTACGACCAACTGGAACTTCGTGTGGGGAGCGATGAACGATTCGCTCTACTCGCAGATCGTCGGCCAGGGCTCGGTCGCGCCCATCCCGGCTGCGGCCTCAACCGGAAAGAACGCGGCCTCGGTGAGCGGCTTCCTGGGCCTCGCGGCCCTTGCCAACAGCGCCCATCCCGACCTGGCGGTCGCCTGGCTGCGCTACCTGACGAGCCCGGAGGTGCAGGCCCAGCAGACGGCCGAGCTCCCCATCTGGACCTCGCTGCAAAACTCCGCCGACCTGCGGAAGGCGAATCCGCAAATCGGCGTCTTCCTCGCCAACCTGGCAAACGCCCGCCCCCGGCCGAAGCTGGGCCACTACGTCGAGTCGTCCTCGGTGCTGCAGCGCCACCTCCACGACCTGGTGCTGGGCACGGCCAGCCCGACGGCCGCGATGGCTCAGGCGCAGGCCGAGCTGATCGCCCTGCAGGCCCGCTTCTCCAGCTGACCCGCTTCCGTCGGTCTACGATGGAAACGGCATGTCGCAGGACGCCGCCTTCTACCGGATCGGGCTGATCGAAAGCATCATCCTGCTGCTGCTCCTCCTGCTCGCCTTTGGCGCGCTCACCGTGATGATGCGCGAGCGGTGGCTTGCCCTGGGAGCGACGGAGTCGCTGCTGGCGCGGCTGGCCGCCTCCGCCGTGGTGGCCTCGGTTGCGGTTGGGGGACTCAGCGGTGTCGTCCTCAACCTGCTCCAGGGCAGCGCGTTTTCCGATACCACCTTGCCCGCCGCCGCGTCACGCAACCAGGCGCTGCTGGGCATCGCGCTCGCGCTCGCCTTCACGATCGTGGGCATCATCCGGGTCGAGATGTATCACCGTCGCCTCTCAAGGCCGCCCGTCCCGGAGGAGGATGCCGAGTGGAGGGTCGAGCCCCACCGCTGACTACGAAGTACTCGGGCTGGGCGTCACCACGATCTGCGAGGCCGGGATCTCCCCGTCCAGCAGGTTCCACTTCGTCAGGATCTGGCGATACGTCCCGTCCTGGTAGATCGCCATCATGGCCTGCTGCATCGCCTTGAGCAGCTCGCCGATCTTGGGGTCGATCCCAATCCCCTCGGCGTTCATCTTGAAGGGGCTGCCGGCCTGCTCCAGCTGGTCGGGAGTTTGTTTGACGAAGTAGGCGGCGACCGGCGAATCATCGAGCGCGGCGTCGACGCCCCGCTGCTTGAGGATCAGCACCGCCTGGAGATCGGTCGGGTAGACCTGCTTGTTGATCTTGCTGTCCTTGCACGCGGCGCCGTTCAGCTCATCGATGCTGTTCTCTTCCGGGCTCTGCACCTGGACCGAAACTTTCTTGCCGCAGAGGTCGCTCAGCGCGGTGATCCCCGAGGGGTTGCCCTTGCGGACCAGGATCGCCTGCCCGGCGCGGAAATAGGCGACCAGGGCGACCTGCCGTTGCAGGTCGGGCGTGACCTGCAGGGCGGAGATGATGGCGTCCCCCTTCTTGGCCAGCAGGGCGCCCACGATTTGCGGCGAGTCGGTTTTCTGGATGGTCGCCGTTAGCCCCATCTTGGCGGCGAGCGCCTGGGCGATATCGATGTCGAAGCCAACCGCCTGGTTATTGGTGTCCATCGATTCCTGGGGCGGGTACGTGGTGTCCGAGAGAAACGTGATGGTGCCGGGCCGAACCAGGTTGGTGGGTGGCGTGATGGTAGGCGGCGTCGGGCTGACAATCGCCAGCCCGGACGTCGAGGGCGAGGCTTTGACCACCCCCGGACTGGGAAGGGCGCAGGCACCGAGCGTGAGGGCGAGGAAGGCGCTCAGCGCGATGCGTCCCTTGAACGCGGCCGTCATCTCCCTGCTCCTCGCCCGAGCGGGGTTATTGTCATGGCCAAAATTAGCGACCCAATTCTACGACCGCCGTCCCCGCCCGGCGCGTCGGCTTTATGCTGAGCCCCTTGTCAGTGACACTCGACGGCCAGTCGCTGGGCCCCGCGGACGTGGTGGCGGTGGCCCGCCATGGCGACCGCGTCAGCCTGGGGCCGCAGGCGAAAACCCGCCTGGAGCGCGCCCGCGCTCTGGTCGACCGGCTGGTCGCCGAGGATCGGGTGGTCTACGGCCTGACGACCGGCGTGGGGGCGTTGAAGAACGTGCGCATTCCACCGGCGGACACCCGACAGCTCCAGCGCAACCTCTTCATGAGCCACGCGGTCGGCGTCGGACCGCCGCTCCCCGATGAGCTGGTGCGCGCCGGCATGCTGGTCCGGGTCAACCAGTTCTGCCAGGGGACCTCGGGGGTGAGCCCGGCGGTTGCGCAGCAGCTGGTCGACCTGCTCAACCACGACATCTGTCCGTGGGTGCCGGAAAAGGGATCGCTGGGCGCCAGCGGCGACCTCGCGCCGTCGGCGCACGTCGGCCTGGTGCTGATCGGGGAAGGCGACGTCGTGCACAAGGGTGAACGGCGCAGCGGTGCCGAGGCGCTGCGCGCCGCCGGCCTTCAGCCCGTCGAGTTGCGGGCCAAGGACGCGCTCAGCGTGCTCAACGGCACGCATTTCATGGCCGGAGCCGCCAGCCTGGTGCTCCACGATGCGCAGCGGCTCCTGATGACTGCGGACGTCGTGGCGGCGCTCAGCGTCGAGGCGCTCCGCGGTTCGCGCACCGCCTTCGATCCACGCATCCACGCGGCGCGGCCGCATCCGGGCCAGGTCGCCTCGGCCGCCAGAATCTTTGCCCTGACGCAGGGCAGCGAGATCGCCGAATCGCACGTCCTCTGCGACCGCGTGCAGGACGCCTACTCCCTGCGCTGCGCCGCCCAGGTGCACGGTGCCTGCCACGATGCGATCGACTACCTTGGTCGCGTGCTCGCGGTAGAGCTCAACGCCGGCACCGACAATCCGCTCGTCTTCGCCGACGACGAGGCCGTGCTCTCCGGGGGGAACTTCCATGGCGAACCACTGGCGCTCGCGCTCGACACCGCCAGCATCGGTCTCAGCGAGCTCGGCAGTATCTCCGAGCGGCGGCTCTTCCGCATGCTGACCGGCTTTCTCTCCGAGCTACCCCCCTTCCTCACCCGGCACTCGGGCCTCGACTCCGGCTACATGCTGCTTCAGTACACCGCGGCCGCCCTGGCGACGGACAACCAGCTGCTCGCCACGCCGGCCAGCGTGCATTCGCTGCCGACCTCGGCCGACCAGGAGGACCACAACAGCATGGGTTGGCACAGCGCGCAACGCGCGCGTCAGGTGGCGACCAACGTCGAGGCCATCCTCGCGCTCGAGGCGCTCGGCGCGGCGCAGGGCATCGACCTGCTGGCCCCGTTGAAGCCCGGCCGCCTCACGGGCGAGGCGCACGCCGCGATCAGGGAGAAGGTCCCGACGTTGGACCATGACCGGGTGCTCGAGCCCGAGATCCAGGACGCCATCGAGCTCGTGCGCAGCGGCCGCCTGGCTGCCATCGTCCCTCCCCCGCTCGCGGGGAAAGGCGAAGCTATTCCCTCCCCCGCTCGCGGGGGAGGGCAGGGTGGGGGTCATTGAGCGTCTCCACCCCGATCCGCGCCGCACGCGGCACCCAGCTGAGCGCTCGCGGCTGGCAGCAGGAGGCCGCGCTGCGCATGCTCTGCAACAACCTCGACCCGGAGGTCGCCGAGCGCCCGGAAGACCTGGTCGTCTACGGCGGCACGGGCAAGGCCGCCCGCGACTGGCCGTCCTTCCACGCCATCGTCGCGGCGCTGCGACGGCTGAAGGACGACGAGACGCTGCTGGTGCAGTCCGGGAAACCGGTGGGCATCTTCGCCACCCACGAGTACGCGCCGCGCGTACTGATCGCCAACAGCCTGCTGGTGCCCCGCTGGGCGACCTGGGAACATTTCTGGGAGCTGGAAAGGCTCGGCCTGATCATGTACGGCCAGATGACCGCCGGCAGCTGGATCTACATCGGCAGCCAGGGGATTCTCCAGGGAACCTACGAGACCTTCGGCGCGCTGGCCGCCAAGCGATTCGACGGCACGTTGCGCGGCCGGATCGTCCTCACCAGCGGGCTCGGCGGCATGGGCGGCGCGCAGCCGCTGGCCGTGACCATGCACGAAGGTGTCGCGCTCTGCGTCGAGGTCGACGCGGCCCGGATCGAGCGCCGGCTGAAGACCCGCTACCTCGACAAGGCGACCGCCAGTCTCGACGAGGCGGTCAAATGGGCGGAAGAGGCCCGCCAAACGAAGTCATCGACGTCGATCGGCGTGGTCGGCAACGCCGCGGAGGTTTACCCCGAGCTCCTGCGCCGCGGCTTCGAGCCCGACGTCGTCACTGACCAGACGTCGGCGCACGATCCGCTGCGCGGCTATATCCCGGCGCCGCTCAGCGTCGACGAGGCCGCCGACCTGCGCGAGCGCGATCCGCAGGAATACCTCGAGATGGTCAAGCACTCGGTCCGCGAGCACGTGGGCGCCATGCTCGGTTTCCAGCGCA
>WNGN01001157.1_pt1 | contig 17153 bp, 10 predicted proteins | sample 5400561 | NCBI WGS metagenome assembly WNGN01 (sample SAMN13153379, study PRJNA577476) | soil metagenome | isolation source: 115 cm soil or saprolite under Garry oak tree replicate 2 | place: USA:California | collected 2016-06-15
CGCTTCCAAGTCCGATGATTGTGTCGTCTCTGATTTCTCTTACTGCTTGGGCCGCGGCGCTTATTCGTGCCTTGTCAGTCCATGACATTGTTCTGAATCAGCCTTCTGTCTCTATCTGTTCGAGGCGCTCCATGGCTTTGAGTACTTCTTCTCGGATCGTTTCCAATCGTTCTTCTGCTTTGTTCTTGGGCTTCTCCTTCGCCGGTCGTTCTTTGGGAGGGTTTGTGGCTGGCGGGATTTGGTTTGTCTCAGTCTTTGGAGGCTCAGAGGGTTTGGCCGCTGGTTCAGATGTTGTAGTTACTGTTGGTCTGATCTGGCTTATCTTCAGGTCTATCTCGAGCATCTTTTCGTGGAAGCTCTTGAGGAGGTCCTCTTTAGCAGATTCTAGTTCGTAGAGGTCCACTGTTCTCTTGTGGGTGTCTATTTCTCCGTCTACTCGTTTGAGGTCTGTCTTGTATCGTTGTAGGAGCTGGTTTTTTTCGCTGTCGTTGATCTGTCCTTTTGTTTCTGCTTCGTAGATCTTTGTGAGGGCGTCTCCAATGATGTCTCTTTCTAGGCTTGCTAGTCGGAGTCTGTCGCGAGATCTGGAGACATCGTTGCTTGTGATTGATTTCCCGAGTATGTCTGGTACAGGGAACGGCTCTCTATTGACGGGTTCTGTTGTGTTCCTGTTTTCTTCGTGTTCGGTTTTCTTTCTTCCGAATAGGAGTATGAGTGTGATTAGTGTGAAAGGTGCCGTTTGGCCCTTTCTCCGCAATAGAAGCATTCCCCTAGCGTTCTTCGCTGATTGAAGGGTGCCGGATTATTAATGGTTTAGCAGAGAGGTGCGATTGTTACCGCGCTGGGGGGAGGGTGCGTCCAAGTACGGTTATCTAGTATCTTTGCGATTGTTGGTCTTGGGTTGGTCTATGTCCCTTGCGATGCAGTGTGAGAGTTGTGGTCGGCCATTAGCTTCGCGGGAGGAGCACGGTGCTCAAGATCTCGACAATCCCTATTGCATTCATTGTAACGATTTGAAGGGGAAGCTTTTGCCTTTTGAAAAGCTGTATGACGATATGGTCGCCTCGGCTATGCAGACTCGCTGGATGAACAAGGAGCAAGCTGAGAAGTATGCCCTGGAGGAGATGGGTCGTTGGGCTGCCTGGAAGGATCGGGTAGACAAGATGCTAAAGCGATAAAGGTTCAGAATTCTCAATCTCTCGTCACAGAACGCTTCTGCCCTTCCCCACTTTTTCATGGATTTCAGGATTGAATTTGACCATTTTTGTTACTGGAACCGCCTAAGGTTAATTAGCAATGTCGCCGGGCGAAACGCGCAAGCCCCGGTGGCTCAGCCTGGTAGATGCCTACCCAGCCTAGAGCATTGCCTTGGTAACCCTTTCAAACAGGCAAGGGTCACGAGTTCAAATCTCGTCCGGGGCTCCACGATAACTCGATCGGGTCATTGAATACACTTCGGTTGTTCCTGTTCGTATTCTGAGGGATGGATTGAATAGGCGGCTCAAAGAAAATACGATTCGGTGTTCATGAGCGGCGAGTTGGAGAACGTCGTTGGAGAGATCCGTGTTGTTGCGCGCCTTGCTTTCGGTATCGAACAGCTGATTCTGTTCGTTACTGACGCAAGAATAATCGTTGCACATGTGGGGAAGAGGGGTGCTGGAGCGGCTGCTACGTCCGCCCTTTTTGGGAGACTAAGTGGTGGATTCGAGGACATCATGAAGTCTGGGAGCGAGTCGCGGAGTAAACGCGAGCTACAGCGGTTGACCCCAGAGAAGATTCTGACTGCGAACAAGGACAATTTCCATCTGAGATTTGAGGAGATTGTCAGTGTGAGACTCGTCGAGACGCCGTTTTTGGGGGAGATGACCGTGCTGACACGGGACGACAAATTTCACTTCCAAACGCATCATCCCGTGGATAGCATCGTTGGACTACTGCAGAGACCTCTAGGGTCGAAGCTAACTGTAGAAAGGCTACCCGAAAGCATACGCAAGAGTCGAGGGCGCTAGCACCAATGTCAATTCGACCCTGGTATGGCCCGTTCGGGGATAAACCAATATTCCACAGCTTCGTTTATCTGGCATGACTGCCTAGTAGTACGAGAGGAGCATCTGGTTCTTGAAGCCGCTTTGGGTTCTCGCTATGTGCCTCCTCCTACTAGTTTTATCACTGGTACAATATTCTCCGGTCAGAGCAGCGTCTGGCCAGGCTTTCTCGACCTTATACCTGAGCCCGGTTTCACAGAACTCAACGGTTGGAACATCTTTTATGATCAACGTAATGTTGAATCTCACTGCTGGTCAGAACGTTTCAGGTTTTGATGTGAAGCTAAATTATACTAATCCACAACCAAACCCTCTTCTCACGGCAGTGGACTTATCCTATTCACCGAATATCTTCGGCGATGCTTCGTCCAACTTTGTGTCGCAGGAATGTATCTTTGGAGTCTTCGACATTCAGTGCCCCCAAGTGACCGACTATTCGCCCGGTTGGATACATTTCTCTGCGCTTTCGAATAGCGGCAGTGCTGTTACGGGCCCGCTGACCCCGGCGCTCCTCTTTTCTGTCAAATTCTCCGTCAATGAAACCGTGAAGGGGACAAGCCTCATTCAGATAAACGCCGCGGACGTTGGAAACTCTGGTTCGGGCGCATTCGCCACTACTCAGTTCATTCCAATAGCGACGGAGGATGCGATTTTCAGCAATTCGGGAATTGCCGCGTTTTTCAACTACCTCCCTACGGATACGCCTTCGGTAGTTGTAGGCCATAGCAACATTTTTGATGCGTCTGGGAGCTTCAACGCGGACAATCCATCCATCCGTATAAAGAATTACACTTGGGACTTTGGCGACGGAAACACGGCAAGTTCGGTAAGCCCAGTCGTGTCACACACTTTTCGATCTCCAAGGAGTTATGATGTGACGCTGACTGTCACTGATACTAATGACAGTAAAGGAACAAGGCATCGAAATGTAGTTGTTGGCCCTGCCTTGGGTGCGTTGCTCTTGGCGGTGTATAGTTTCCAGAAAGTACTCCAGAAGGGAATCCTTGTCCGCATGTTCAACTGGTCCACAGCCTTTCCGTTTGAGAATGCAACGACGGATTCTGGTGGACAGGTGACATTTCGAAATCTTCTTCCTGGAGTCTACACTCTGGCTTTGTCAGGGCCGCATGCGAAGGATAGTACTGTGACTGAGACGATCATCGCCGGTTGGACTACGCAAGATAGTGTTGGGATCGAAGTGGACCCGTCTCCCGTTCCTACGCCGTGGTATGGTGACATTGTATTCTTGGCAAGCCTCGGAGGGGCTATTGGGGTCTTTGGGCTCGGGCTCTTCTTTAGGCGGAGGAACATACGGAAGAAGCTGCGTGCTAACAGAACTGGTCTGAAGAAGAAGTAGTGGAAGGATTATTCTCGCATTGGCCAGTCTTGGTTCGTCTACTACACGGATTCCGGGAGCCCAGTTGGACGTCGGCGTCTGAATAGGGCTAGACCTAGTACGACGGCTATTGCGGCTGCGATTCCTGTAGTTATCCATGGAATGACACTGAGATTGGCTGGCCCTGGGCTCGTAGGAAGGGAACTTAGAGCTACGGTGCCTGCGCTCTGGGCTTGGTTTACAGTGCTGGTCTGTGATCCGATGATTCTGGCGTAGACGTGATAATTGCCTGCCGCCCATTGTGTGGTGTTCCATGATAGTTTGATTGTCTGCCCAGATAATCCTGGGTTGAGTGTGACTGTCTGCTGGGCAACTGTTACGTTGGTTCCGCTGCCGCTGTTCACGTCCATTGTGATGGTCATGTTGACTGGTATAGTTCCAGAATTGCTGAGAGTGACCGTCATGTCAACAGTTTTGCCTGCGGTTACAGAGACGGTGGACAGCGTTGCGGCGCCAACTTGGATGGACGGTAATGGCGAGATTACCGTCAGTGTGATGTTGACGAGGTGATAGATGCTTGCAGTGGTTGCATTGACTGCGATCGTGTATGTGCCGGCGGCCGTCGTCGTTGTCGTGGAGATCGTAAGAGTGGATCCAAGGGGCCCGCTTGTGCTGGTTATCGATACGCTGGAGCTGGAGAATACAGGCGTGATACCAGCGCCCGGGGGAGCCGTTGCTTGAAGGTTGATGGTGCCTGTGAAGCCGTTGAGACTTAGAAGGGTGATGACAGATGTCCCGTTGGTGCCGGTTTTGACGGACACGGATGTTGGAGTGGCGCTGGCTCCGAAGTTCGGAACTGGGACATTGACCGTGACGGTGAAACTGTGAGTCAAGAGACCGACGCTCCCGGTCACAACGATATCATAGGGGCCGGGCACTGTGACTGTCTGCGCGATGATGTAGAGGGTTGATGAGTTAGACACTCCTGCAACCGTGACTCTGACGCTCGTCCGGTTGAGGAAGCCGATGATATTGCCTGACCCTGACGCTGCTGTCAGGTTGATGTGACTGTTGAAACCGGATTGGCCAGTAAGGGTGATGATGGAATTTCCATTTCCTCCCTGTGGGACTGAAACCGACTGTGGGTTGGCCGAAATCTGAAAGTCCGAAACTAACAATGTGATAGTCGTGTTAAGAGTATGGGGACCCAGCGGGTCGCCGGTCACCTTGACAGGGTAACTGTTCGCTGACGAAGAAAGGGTAGTAGTGATTGTCAGTACACTAGTACTGCCTGCCAGTGAGGGAGTAATTGTTGCAGGGGCGAATGAACATGATACGCCGGGTGGAAGTGTAGGGGCAAAGCATGACAGGGTGACTGGTTGTCCTGTCCCGGTAGTTAGTGTGGCGGTCATCGTATTAGTACCAGACATGCCTTTGATCGCAGTTATGGGTCCAGAGTTGGACAGAGAATAATCCCCTGACACGACGGCAGCCCTGATGAGGACTGAGTGCTTGAGTATCCCGTTGACTCCGGTGACATTGATAACATACCTCCCGAGTGGCGTAACTACAGCTGTGGCGATAGTCAGTTTTGCAGAGGTGTCAGGCGTCCCCGATGCCGGGGGGGTCACGCTTGTCTCGTTTAGGGTGGACGTGATCCCAAGAACGACCGAGCTGTTGGCAGAGAGGCTTACGGTCCCGCCGAAGCCATTCAAGCTGGCGAGAATGATTGTTACATTTCTGTTCGCTCCTTGAAGGATGGAGAGGCTGGTCGTGTTGCCTCCTATGCTGAAGTCCGGCTGCCCGACGAATTGGACATTGATCGTCACATTTTTGATTGAACTCTTCCCAAGACCACTATCTACTGTCTCAAGATTAGGATAGTAAGTGCCCGGCGTATTGTAAGTGTGAGAAGTCGTCGCGCTCGTGAGATTCGCTGTTTGCGAGTTCTCGAACTCCCAGTTGTACAACGCGATGACGTGTCCTGTGGTCGCGTTGCTTAGCGTGGCGTCGAAGGAGACCGTTAATGGCGCGAACCCGCTCGTGGGTGTTGCGGCGAAGTTTGCCGAGGGAGATTGGTCAGTGAAGTCTCCCGCTAGCGTGGTTTCAGGTAGAGTATTTCCAAAAGCGTCACTTACGAGAACGCACGTGCTCGGCGGTGAAGACACACTGCTTGTGGAACAGGCTCCGAAGCCTGACGGATAAGACAGAGGAGAAGTTGGAGTCGCGCCAACTACGTTATAGGTTATGGTGAAAGCCATCCCAGAACATGGCGCGATGCCACCACACTCGCTGCTCCCCGAACCTTCCAACGTAGTAACCTCGACAACACCGGGGCCGTTAGGACTGGCTAGTGTGGTACACGAGCCAGTCGTGGGTGTGCCGTTGATACAGATGGACGTCTGGGCTGGAGCGACAATCAGAGAACCAAGAGCAGCAGCGGTAGGGTTCAAGATCGAGCGGTCGACAGAGACATAGATGTCGAAGCCGCCCATTGGCTGGGAGTTGTTGACGAAGACGCCGATCGTGAAGCTTTTTCCCACGGCGGTCGCGTTAAAGGTGAGGGGGACTTGGGGACAATTGGTGCTCGTTGCTCTCGTTAGACAGACTACCCCTGTTAGATCTGCGTGTGCTGGGTGTGTTGAAACCGGAAGAGCGAAGATAGATCCCAGAAATAATAACGTAACGGCAACAAGTCTCTTCATTCAAAGGTCACTATCGTTCTTGACTAGAGGTGTTTATGGGTTTATCGAAGAGGGAGAAAGTGGCCATAAGATGTCCGATTAGCGGCGCAACGGTCGACACTGATTCCTTTCACGCTTTCAGGATCGATCGGGATTGAGTGGATATATGGATTCGGGTTAACAGAAGACTATCGCTCGAAAGCGTCTACATCAGAGGTTTGGAAGAAGAACCCACAGTAGGAGTGTCTGTAGAGGCTGGTTCGCATAGACTCTGTCGGGGCGGCCTACGTTTGTAGCGGTATCATAGTGAATCAGACAAGACTATTAGGCCGCTAGAGTGTATGGCTAGTGGGTTAGCTTGCGTCGTCGTGTTGAGACTGGGACGCGCAGACGGAGGATAGTACTCTACTCGGTTCCACTGCTCGCTCTCGCCTTGCTTGCCTCGGTGTACTACATAGCGACCGCTTCTCCAACACCCCGGGAGGATTTCACTGTTCCGATCGCGATTCAGCTTTCTCAGCTATTCGACGGTAATGCTTACATTAGTAATGTCTTGCCCAAGTACGTTGGGATTAGGGGCGGCATTTGGAATTATCACCAGTATGACAGTGAGGGGTTGAACGGGCACTATCCAGTGTTCGCTCAAGCGGGGCCGAATGGAAACGCCAATTACTCTCTGATTCATGTCAGGTCGACTGTTAATAGGACCTACACGCTACTCGACTTTTTCAACGTCTGGGGACAACCTCTCGGTAAGACAAATACCCTAGGATATACAGTTCCTCCTCCCTCTTCGGACACTAAGTATACGTCCGAGTGGTATTGGGATATCTGCATTCAGATCAATGGTGGTCGTGTCTTCGAGGGCTCGTGGAGTAATCAGACCTTGATGCCGGGCGAGGGCATCGTCCTCAAATATTCAAATTCTGGATGCCTCCAATACTCGTAAAAGCCCATTATCTACTTCGCCCGTTGCTGCCGCCCTTTATATGCTGTCGGCTGTTTTACAGGCGTCCTATCTCCTATCCCACGGAGGGCTTGGCGGTCATGATTGCGATTCAGTGTGTCGCTTGTTCGGCGGCGTTGCCAGAATGAGTACTGTTCTCCCTGTTTGCGTCTAAACAGCGAATACGACTGCTAGAAAGCTGAGATTTCTTTTTTCTCACAACGCGGTATCGGACAGGGCAATCAATAGCATTGTCACCTTTTTGGGCTCTGGTTCTGGATATCTAGAAGCTCTAGGGAATATTCGGATAAACTTTTAAAACGGAAAATACACCAGCGGTTCAAAGATTCGATTGAGATCGAATGCTAGAGGTAAGTCTTGGTTTGGAGGCGCTCTGGAATTTTCTCTAAGTCTTGGAAGAAGACTCTACTCCTAGTTCTTCTAGCCGTTTCCTTGAACGTATCCTCCAGCATGGTCCTGAATCCTATTGCGGTGGTTCACGCCCAGGGAGGCTTTGAATATACTCTCTCCAACTCTGGAGATGTGTCGCTAAGTCCGGGGAATTCCGTATCTACAACAATTATCGCAACTCTCACAGCCGGTACCGCCTCAAACGTTACGTTATCATGTGATCTTACGAATATCCCCCCGAATGCGTCAGGCACTAAATGCGCCTTTACTCCTACCGTCGTAGCTCCGACGGACAAAGGCAAAGCGTCCGTGTTGACCATAACTGTTCCTGCCACTGCATTTTACATCGCGTTCAATCTGACGGTAACGGGAGAGAATCCAGCGCCGATAGCTCCGACAACTTTCACGGTCACGGTCGGTGCGAAGATCGCTGTGAACCCGACAGCAAAGGCGAGCCAGAGTTACACTGTAAATTCCTCGATAACTGTGGATCTGAACGTCACTGACTCGCCGCCTTTCAGCGGCTTTACAGGAGCGTTCTTCTTCAACGAAAGCGTTCTGCGATTCCAAACAGTGGATTACTCGGGAAGTGTCTTAGGGAACGACGCTCAAGTGTCGTCGGAGTGCTTGGATGCGAGAACGGTCGATGGCAGCAACAACATTTGCCTGAGAGATTTGAGTTACGACGCTCTCGAAGTTTTCAGTCTCGTTCTCTATACGAGTTTGGGTTCCAACACAACGACGCCAACTGGAAAACTCTTTAGTGTCACGTTCACCGTTATCCGCACAGGCTTCTCACCCATCCATCTTGTTCAGAATGAAGTCCAGGCCCCTTGCAACCCTCCCAGTTGCACCTCTGTTAACATATACAATACGGTTGCTTACGACGGCTATTTCACAAACAAGGAGTGTAGCACGGGGAATCTTTGCAAGCCACCGGTAGTATCTTTTCTCCCTCCTCTGAGGCCGGTCACAGGTCGACCCGTATCCTTCAACGGCACTGCGGTGTCCCAAAATCCCGGCGGTGCAATTAGGGAGTATAATTGGACTTGGGGAGGTGGTCTAGATGTACATCAGTACAATAGTCCTCCTACTAAGGACGCTAAGCTTGGGACGAATGCTACGTTCATATTTCTTCAGATCGGCAACCATGTAGTAACTCTCAGCGCTGAGGACAACTACGGTGCTAGAGCCTATTACACATTAGCCATCTTTGTGTTGCGTGTCTGGGTCGATCTCGGGTTCTCCTCGCTCGTGATCACTCCTTCAGTAGGGGTCGTTCCCGGTACCGTCGTTCATATTGTGGCCACCGCGGTCAACCTGGGGGTCAACCCTGAAAATTCGACTATCAGCCTGTCGATCAACAACCAGAACAAGGCGATGAAATCGGTTCAGAACCTCGAGGCTCGAACCGGTGCTGAATCGAGCCTGCCTTACGACTGGAATACTGCAAACCTTACTCCGAGGGTGTATCGGGTTGATGCTGATCTCGCGCCGGTAAGAAACGCTACAACCGGACAGAATCTTGAGAACGATACCATCATCCTCAACGGTCGGATCATAGATCCTAACAATGTGAAGGTAGCGTTCATTCAGCTCATCCAGCCCGTGCCTTCAGGCATCGGAGTCTTTCTCGGTCTCAACCTTCCGGAGACAATTGGACTCGGGATCATTCTAGTCGCGGTCATCGGCTTCGTGGTCGGACTGGTCAAAAAGTCCCGGATTCCGGGCCCGGAACCATTGTGAGCCTTGCCTGTATATTTGATGGGACTCCGGGTAAGCTAGGAATATCCCGGTCATTCTCGGGATGTAATTTGCCCCTGCAGAAGGGATAATCTTTTAAAGCTTAAGCGTCCAGCTTGCATTCGAGAAAATTTGAAAGGCATTTCAACTGTAAAGCTACTCGTAATATTCGCAGTGACATTCTCTCTCGTGGGCCTCACCGGCCCATTAGCAAGCCTCTTTCAGCTCCCCTCAATAACCATACCATCAGTCCATGCTGCCCCTGATACTGGGGTTGGGTTGTGGTATCCTGCGGGCGCGCAAGAGCAGACTCTGTCTATAAGCTTGGGTGACGGTGCTAGCGGTACTCAGGTCGGCTGGCTTTTGACAGGCCAGGTCGACAGTGAGGACTGGCCGCTGACAGCAACCCAGCAAGGCAGCGGCGCCGGGAACGTAAACTGTGCAGGCAACACCAGTGTTCAGTGCAGTCTTCCCATGCCAGACCACGGATACTTTGAGATAGAGTTCAACCTCGCAAACATATTGTGGGGTATACCCATGAGCTACGGCAACAGTGCAGCAGGCATAGAGCTTCGCCAGGGCATAGCTCACTTGTTCAACAAGCAGAGTTTCGCAGCAAACAACGCTGCATGCCTCGGCATAGCGTGTGTCCCCGATGATCAGGCGATCCCTGTCTGTACGGTCTCAGCTGGCTGTACAAACGGTGGACTTCCCGCGGCCAATCCGTGTGGATGGGACACGAAGTATGTTCAGACCAGCAGCTCTAACTGCATCGTCGGTGCTCCGGGTGGTACATCCTACAACTGCAACTTCAGCACAGCATGTCCCACCGGCACTGTCACCGGCACCACTACCTACTCATGGCAGGCTCAGATCGGCAGCCCTGACTTTTGCGCTGCCGCACAACACTTTATCCAAGCCTTTGCGGATGCTAGCATTTCAGGCGTGACGACTAATGCGAACTGTGAACTCGTCGCGCCCACTGGCGGCTGGCCCTCGGTCGTTACAACCATAACCACGGCTGGCGGCACCTGTGCAGGCATAGCTCCTATTACCACAGCTAACACCTGCTTCTTCGTCCGCACCACTGAACCCCGGAAGAGTCTAGGCGAAGGCCTCGCCCAGGATGTATGCGCACTCTTCTCCCCCGCGTGGGGCGCATGGAACACCCTAGCCGGTCAACCGATCTTCTGCGACAATTCAAACACGGGCTCAGGCAACGCTGCTTGTGGTGGTGGATCATGCCCATTCCTCCAAGAAGTGGAAGGATCCATCCAGCAGTTCAGTGGATTCAACACTAGCACTAACGGCGTCCCGATAAACTCCTGGGGATTCGGAACATTCGGCTTTGGACAAGTCTTCCCATTCGACAGCACAACATACTTCGAATACAACAGCCTATTTGCTACTAAGACCACAGTGACCTGCACGAATGCAAACTGCACATCTAACGTTCCAGGATCACCCTGCGCCAGCGTGACATTCTCCGATGGTGCAGCCGACTACACATACCACTGCAGCCCCACTTACGACAGTCTCGGCGCCGCGATGGAGTTTTCACTCTGCCTCGGCTCGCCCGGACCCTCAACTGATCCCTCGTTCAACCAGGCATCACCCACATTCGCTAACTGCTCGGGCGGAGCAGTCTCGGGCGGAGCGGGTGCCACAACGTGCATCGGCGCATCTCCGGTCTGTAGCGCGATCAGTGCTGGCTATCAGGCTGAAGACTACTACGGCAGCCACGCCTTCACGATCCCCATCTGGGACGGCCAAGACACCCAGGGTCGCCTCAATAACTGGGCTCTGGGCGGATCCTCACCAGGCTGGGTCACCGCCTTCGGTGGCGGCTACACTGCCTCAGCGAGCTACTGGCATTGGCTCAACGCTTACAGCGGCAGTGCCGCTGTACCCGGAACATTCCGCCAGAGCTTCCTGACAGAACTCGGCTCTCTCAACCCATTCCAGTTCACGACCCTCTGGGAAGCATTCTTGCTGAGCAACATCTACGACACTCTCTTCAACCAGAACCCGATGTGCACAAACTCTGCAAGCCTAGCCGCGACAGCTGGTGTTCCCCAGTGTTCTTCGATATTGCAGAATATCGACTGGATGACCACTAGTCACAGCTTCCTCTGCTACCCAGGCGGTCCCGCATGCACCTCTACAACCTTGGGCTATGGTAACTCAACATACTTCGCAAACACATCAGCTGATCTTCGTCTCTCATTGAACCGTGCTAACCACTGGCAGGACGGAGGTCCTGTCACCGCGTGGGACGTAAAGTACAGCTTCAGCAACCTCAACGCTACAGGCGCATTCCAGGCAACATCGCTCGCCAACGTTGCTCACATCAATGTACTGGACGAGTTTACTCTGGACTTGAACCTCAAGGCTAAGGGTCCGTTCACTGAGCTGTTCATCGGCGGCGTCACCATAATCCCAGGCCATGTCTGGTCTGCTTGTGGTGCGAGCACTTGGAACACTGGCGTGCTTGGCAAGAACATTGCAGGCACGAACATCGTCAACGCTCCAGAGGACACTTGCGTAGGAACCTTCGCTTCACCCAGCATCGTGACCGTTGCTGGCACACGTGCTGACAGTAAAACCTTCGATGTCGTCGCGAACAACTTCCTCATTGGCTCGGGCTCATTCACATGCCAGAGCATCGGTGGCCTAAATCACCCACCTGTAGGCACGATTGGAGGAGGATGCAGTGTCGACAATACGCAGGCTCCAGTTTCCGGCCTCGGTGATTTCACACTGACGAGGACAGGCTGCACTCTCTCAGGCACCGGCACCACTTGTGGTGTCGCTGGTGCTGCAACCGACTACTTCCGCAGCAGCGGCGCATTGGCAAAGTACATCTGGACTGGCGACATCGGATCAGGCAGTGCTGACTTTTCCAAGGTGTTGACTGTGAACAGCTGCCACTCACCCACTCCATCAGCCAACTGTCCACACTGGGCACAAGGCATCGGTAACCCTAGCGCCACGAGCACCAACAATCCTGTTGGTCTCAACCAGCGACTGGCGGTTAACTCGCTCAAGGGCATTAGCTGGATAGGCTTCTCGACAGAGAAGACTACCGGTACACAACTGATCCTTTCCTGCGCGGCAGGATACACGCTACCAGGGACAACAATCACACCGTGCACAGCAACTAACGCAGGATGGACGACAACCATCCTACCAGGCATAGGAGCATACGCAGCAACACTCCACGAATTCGGCAGCCAGATAACTCCACCAGGCGGCAGCACATCAGTCAGTACTACTACACTAGCACCCGCCTCAGCCATCGGCTGCGCATCAGACTATCCCATCGGCGGATACGACTGCTAACCGATCGTCGAAAAAGCGAAACCCCCTCCCTTTTTTTGTATTATTTATCGTTCTAAGGACCAGGATTGGTTCTGTTTCAGCGCGCTGCATATCCAGCCCGTTGTAGGTGCATGGCTAAGACGAATGATTTCCATGAGATGTTTCTCGGACTCTTCCTGTCCAACTAGCATTTAGTGTAACAGAAAGTCTCGATCTGCAGTCGCGCCGGCGACACGTGTATCCTTCTGCCTCCGTATACACAACGATTGCGACTATGATTCGCTTCCGGTTTTTCTTGGCGCGTCAAGAATTCCTTTCGATGAAAGGGGCAAGCCTAAAATAAACGATCGGTCCCGATCACTCCGTCCTGAACATGACTCTCCGCTCTTTTTTGTTAAGAAGAACTCTATACACCATCGCGTTGATATTCATGGTTATCATAGTAAACTGGTTCATATTCGAGGGGATTCCCGGACAAACTGCGGCGCAGGCGATTCTTTCAGCCAATCCCCGCAACAACAGCCCGCAGCAACGAATAGCTCAATGCGCGATATGGCACTGTAATGCGACGCGCGAAGACCAATTCGTAGCATACGTTCATGCAATGCTCACCTTCCAGTTTGGAGTCTCGTTTCAAAATGGCCAGCCCATCGTTATTCAGATCGTACAACAGGGGAGGCTCCAGAACACTCTGCTCCTGCTCGGCGTATCCACGATCCTTGCAATCATTATCGGCGTAGCCATTGGCATTGTCTCATCCAGCAAGCGGGGATCTTTCCTAGACACGTTTTCTGTAACTGGCTCCCTCTCAACCTATGCACTCCCTACCTTCTGGATCGGCTTGTTACTCATACTGATCTTTGCTATAGGTTTGCACTGGTTTCCGTCAGGGGGGACTGCTCCTGCTACTTTCTCCATCCCTGGACAAGCTCCGGATTTTCTGACCCAGATTCTAGTTCGGCTTCAGTACCTCACCCTTCCGCTCGTTACGCTCACCATTTTCACCTACGGCGGTTTTGTGCTCTTGACCAGGGCTACGATGTTAGAGGCTCTAAACGAGGACTACATTCTCACGGCTAGAGCGAAGGGGCTCTCGCAGAGGGTGATACTCTTCCGTCACGCATTCAAGAATGCTTCGCTTCCGGTAATAACGAACGCAGCACTGGCTTTCGGCAGTATCCTCGCCGGCGCGATCATTACAGAGACGGTCTTCGACTGGCAGGGGCTGGGCTTCTGGCTCTTTACAGCTGTTCAGAATAAGGACTTTCCCGTGATGCAGGCCATGTTCTACCTAATCTCCCTTACAGTGATCGCCGCCAACTTCATTGCGGACGTACTATACGGGATCGTCGACCCGCGTATCCGCTATGAGTAGCAGATCCCCGCAGCGACCAGAGGGGAGGTAGAAGCATGTCTGATGAATCCTACCTGAAGTCTTACTGGCGCTTCCAGCTCCACCGCGCAGCAGGCCTCCTCCGGGCCCTGATGAGCAACAAGATGTCAGCGATCGGGCTCATCATCCTCATAATCTCGAGCGTAATCGCACTCACCGCACCGCTCCTGACTCCATACCATAATGTGCAGAAAGTGTCCGGTCCTTTATCTCAGCCCGAGTGGGTGATGGGTTTTCCCGACGGCTACTACCTCAGCAAGAATCTTGTGGCTGTGAAAGATTCGTCGTTCTCCTCCCCGGCGGAACTCCAGGCCCTTGGGCTCACCGGGTCGCAGCCGGCCTTATCGAGCCTTGCCCTCTCATACACGCCTGGAATAGCCGATCCGGGTACCTCTGCAAGCGGTAGCGCCGAACTCTCCCATCCAGGCCCGGGCCTTGCAGCAGCTGTCATCAGTCAGACCTTTCTTTATCCGTATCACGGACCGCCGGCAAGCTTCCTAGGCACAGTGTCAGTGCTGCCCGTCGGCGCCACGACGGCTCATCCCATCCATGTGAGAGCGTTCATCGAACAGATAGGAGGGCTGAACTTCGATCTATGGAATCAGAACTTGACCCTGAGCGGCAATTGGACAAAGTCCCCGAGTCCCATGGACCATATCCTAAGTCTTCCCCCAGGCTCCACTAGTCTCTCATCTGCCAGCATCATATTCTCAGCATACCAGGAGTACAATTACGGAGTCGAGGTCACATTCGACGGGGCACAGCAAGTCAAAATTACAAACCTACAGCTGAGCCTTCCGGGAACAGCCTGGGGTCTACTCGGAACCGACGACGGAGGAAATGATCTCTTGACCCGCGATCTGCGGGGCACAGCGGCGTCTATGGTCGTCGGACTAACGGCTGCAGTGTTGGGCATCGCGCTCGGGCTAATCGTTGGACTCCTTGCCGGCCTGTTGGGCGGGGTTATCGATCAACTGCTAATGCGGGTCACTGACATGTTCTTGACGATTCCCTTCCTTCCCCTCTCGATAATCTTGATTGCCATCCTCAGGCCAGGCGCGATAACTATCATCATGATCATAGCGTTCTTCTCATGGATGGGTTTCGCTAGAACAATTAGATCTCAGGTGCTGACTCTAAGGGAGAGGCCATTCATCGAAGCGGCGAGAGCAGCGGGAGCGGGAAACGGTCGCATACTCTCAAGACACCTCTTTCCCAACCTGGTAGGTCTTACATATGTCAACCTGGCCCTCAGCGTTCCCGGAGCTATTCTTACTTATGCAGCCCTCGCGTTTTTGGGCTACGGGGATCCCACTGTTGAGTCCTGGGGGAAGATTCTCCAAGACAATTTTGCCGCCGCGAACGGCGCAGGCGGCGCAGCTGAATGGTGGTGGGTAATCCCCCCTGGCTTAGCAATTGCAATCGTCTCCCTCTCCTTCGTCCTAGTCGGCTACGCACTAGATGAAATGTTCAACCCCAAGCTTAGAAAGCGTCAATAAAGGGAGAGGCCACGGCGAAACAGAATTTTCCCATTAGACCTCTTGTCATTCCAACAGTCGCTGTCGTAGGATCCTTTCTCGGGCTGTCGATTGATACTAGTCCTGGTTGAGCTAGCGTTTTCTTCCTCTAACCGGGCGGGTCGATTTGGACACTCTCCTCTCAAACAAGATAGTGGTAATGGCGGTTGCGAGCGTAATGACAATTATGATCGGCATTATTGTTTCCGCGACTGTCGGTAAGTCGAACATGATCGTAGCCCCGTCGGCCTGAGCTCTAGGAGGGCCGATGATTTCCACAGAGGAATTGAGATAGGCTACGTGCTCCCTCAGAAACGTATTCTCCGTGGTGAGGCCCAGCCCGACCGTTACGTTGTACGGAGCCGATCGCGGCTGCAGGTTCCAGACGGTCGAGGGGTCGAAGAACTGGTAGTCGCCGGTCCAGCGTGAGACGGGCGAGATCCAGCTTAGGTCGAGAAGACTGAAGCTGGAGGTGTCTTGTTCAGGAATTAGAGGCAGGGTGAAACCGCCAGCCCCAGAGAAGTAGCGAGTCTTACTGTCGGGCGGAAACCTTTGAAAGCCTTGCACCAGATAGCTCTGGCCGATATTGTTCAGCTCTACTCCAGACGCTAGGATCGACTGGTTGTTCCTCGATGAGAGAAAGGCAAGGTCTGCAGTGATCCTCCCTCCAGTATTTTTCGTGACGCCTGAAACAGTGACTGTATAGTTCTCCTCGAAGACCCAGAGACCTGTACGATTGTTGATCTCGCCAGTCCTAGCATGCAGAGACAGCTGATCAATGCGGGAGTCAGGGACCAGCGACTGGAATCCCTTCTGGATGGGCAGCAGGACTGGACTAGACTGGTCTAGAGTTATGTCAAGCGGGGGGAGTGATGTTGTGAGATTCTCGACAAGCTGAAAATTCATCTGAATAGAAACTGAATCGTTGATAACAGTGACAGTTATTGCAGCCGCCCTCACCGTCGCCAGCAAAGATGGGCCCAGCAGCATTGCGAGCAGGAAGGGTATCAAAATCAGACGAAATCTCTGCGAGGCCAATGTTGGCAGCTCGTTTACACACTTCTAAGAGCTCTAGACATTACATCCTATAAATCTGCTCCGCCTTCGTTTCTTTCCCGGGTCCACCCGCAGCAAAGCAGAAGAATGGACACGAACGAGGGATAGACTGGCCAAGTTTTCAATTTCAGGGGTCTTGAACAACCGGAAAAGTCCAAGTTTCTCCCCCAAAGCTTAATTGAAGCGCAACCCGGATTGATTCTTGAGATGGACTAGAGAGCGACAACCATATGCCCCCGATTCTAGAGACGCAAAACCTCACCACAAACTATCGCACAATGAGGGGCTGGGTCAGAGCAGCGGAAGGGGTCAACTTTCACGTTGACAAAGGCGAGGCTCTAGGACTAGCCGGGGAGTCTGGCTGTGGAAAGACAACGGTCGCCATGTCCATACTGAAGATTCTCCCCCAGGGTGGAATGATACGAGGCGGTAAGATCATCTTCGATGGAACCGACTTGGTGCCCTTGCCCGAGAACCAGATGAGAAAGATTCGCTGGAAGGGCATCGCAATAGTCTTCCAAGGGGCCATGAATGCAATGAATCCTGTCATCAAGGTTGGAGAACAGATAGTCGAAGCTATACGGACCCACGAGTCCGAAGTTAGCAGCAAGGAGGCCTGGGAGCGATCGAGGAAGCTCTTCGAGCTAGTCGGAATAGATGCAGAACGCGTCGACAATTATCCTCACGAGTTCAGCGGCGGA
>WNGN01013268.1_pt1 | contig 17150 bp, 19 predicted proteins | sample 5400561 | NCBI WGS metagenome assembly WNGN01 (sample SAMN13153379, study PRJNA577476) | soil metagenome | isolation source: 115 cm soil or saprolite under Garry oak tree replicate 2 | place: USA:California | collected 2016-06-15
GTCGAAGGGGTTGGCCCGGGCCGGGCGCGGAACCTGCGTGAGGGCCTCCGCCGACTTGCCGAGGCGTCGCCATAGGAGTTTTACTGAGAATTGCTTATTATCGCCCCTGAACTTGACTCCGCGCTTGATTAGCCCATCTACCAGCGCGTTCGCCTTGTACGTGGGGGCCTTCAGATGTTAACCTGGGTGTGTTCCGTACCAGGGAAGGGGAATTCGCGTATGTTCAAGGTCGGGGACTGCGTCATCTATCCGCAGCACGGTGCCGCGGTCGTCGAAGGGCTACAGGACCGTGAGATAGGTGGCGAGACCCGGGAGTACCTCGTCCTCAAGCTCACGTACGGCGATCTCACCCTCATGGTGCCACGGGACAACTGCCAGGAAGTTGGCATCCGTGAGGTCTGCAGCTCCGACGACGTCGAAGGCGTGCTCGAGATCCTCCGTACCGGTGAATGCTCGACCCAGGGCAATTGGAGCCGCCGGTTCAAGGGCAACATCGAGCGGCTCCAGTCGGGCGACATCTTCCAGGTGGCTGAGGTCGTTCGCGATCTCACCGTCCGGGACCGGGACAAGGGCCTCTCCGCGGGTGAGAAGCGCATGCTCCAGCGGTCCCGCCAGATCCTGGTCTCCGAGCTGGTGCTCGCCTGCACGTGCGATGAGCACAAGGCGATCCTCATGCTCGACGAGGCGCTGGAAGTCTCCTAGCCTCCCAACGATCCCTCCCGGCCGGGTGCTCCATGGCTCGAGCTGAGCGGGTCGGTGTGATCGTGCCAGCCGCCGGAGACGGACGGCGGCTGGCCGCCACCCGGTGCAAGGCGCTCGTCGAGCTGAGCGCTCGGCCCTTGCTCGCTTGGGCGCTGGCGGGGGTGGAGGCCAACGACCGCGTCGACAGCGTGGTGGTGGTCGCCCACCCGGCCAGCATCGAGGCGGTCGCCGCCCTGGTGGCGGCTGGAGGCTTCGCCAAGGTCTCCGCGGTGGTGGCCGGCGGCCCGACCCGCCGTGCCAGCGTCGCCGCCGGGCTCGACGCACTACCCCAGGGGCCTGCCTACGTCGCTGTCCACGACGCCTGCCGGCCGCTGCTCCGCCGCGGCGCCATCGACCGGCTCGCCGGTCTGCTCGACGAGGTCGCCGCCCAGGGGGTGGCACCGGGGGCTGCCGTGACCGACACCGTCCGCCGAGTGACGGCGGGCGACCGTTCCGGCGGGATCGTCGACCGCGAGGAGCTCCGGATGCTGCAGACACCACAGGTGTTCCTGCGGGCCGCCCTGCTGGAGACGCACCGGCGCGCATCGGCGGGTGCGCTGGCCGATCCCGGTCCCGTGGACGGGGGCAGCGACGCCGTGCTGCTGGAACGAGCCGGCTTCCCGGTCGCCGTGGTGCCTGGGGAGCCGGAGAACCTGACCATCGCCACCGCGCTGGACCTGGAGGTCGCCGAGGTGCTGGCCGCGCGCGCCGCCTGGGGCCAGGCGGCCCGATGACCCCGCGGCTGCGGGTCGGCCAGGGCTTCGACGTCCACCCGCTGGTCGAGGGCCGCCCGCTGGTGCTCGCCGGGGTGCGCGTGCCGTTCGAACGGGGGCTCGGCGGGCACTCCGACGCCGACGTGGTCGCCCACGCGGCCTGCGAGGCGCTGCTGTCGGCCGCCGGGCTCGGCGACCTCGGCCAGCACTACCCGCCGACCGAACCGCGCTGGGCGGGCACTTCCAGCCTCGAATTCTGCCGCCAGATCGCCAAGCGGCTCTCGGAGGCCGGCTGGGCGGCGGAGAACCTCTCGGTGACGGTGCTCTGCGACCAGCCGCGCCTCGGGCCGCTGCTGCCCGCCATGCGCGAGACGCTGGCCGGCGCGCTTGACCTCGACCCCGAGCGGCTCCAGATCACGCCCAAGTCCTCGGAGGGCCTCGGCTTCACCGGACGCGGCGAGGGCATCGCCGCCATGGCGGTGTGCCTGCTGACCGGAAGCTGAGCAAGCCGGGGTGCCTCCGGCGGCGCGGCGTAGGGCCTGGCCAGCGAGGGAACCCCGACGGGGAATAGGATGGCCCGGACCATTCCAAGCCCCGCGAGCGATTCATGGAGTCCCCCGTGGCCCTGCACCTCATCAATACGCTGACCAGGAAAAAGGAGCTGTTCGTCCCAAGGGACGAGGGCAAGGTCGGCATCTACCTGTGTGGGCCCACGGTCTACAACGAGCCGCACGTCGGCAACCTGCGCAACATCGTCGTGATGGACGTGCTGCGCCGCCATCTGGTCGCCTCCGGGTTCAAGGTCCTCCTGGTCCGCAACTACACCGACGTCGACGACCGCATCATCGAGGCGTCCGGGCACGACGCCCTGCGCGCGTTCGTGATCGCCGAGCACTGGACCAGGGTGTTCGAGGAGATCACCGGCGCCCTCGGCGTCATCCCGCCCGACATTGCCCCGCGCGCGAGCGGCCACGTCCCCGAGATGCTCGAGCTGGTGGTCAAGCTGTTCGACGTCGGCCTGGCCTACCAGTCGGCCGGGGACGTCTACTTCTCGGTCGGCAAGTTCCCCGAGTACGGCAAGCTCTCCGGCCGCGACCTGGCCGACGAGCAGGCCGGCGCCAGGGTCGAGGTCAACCCAGACAAGCGCGACCCGCTCGACTTCGTCCTGTGGAAGGCCGCCAAGCGGGGAGAGCCCACCTGGAACTCGCCCTGGGGGCCCGGCCGGCCGGGCTGGCACCTCGAGTGCTCGGCGATGTCCTCGAAGTACCTCGGCCAGGGCTTCGACATCCACGGCGGCGGCGAGGACCTGATCTTCCCGCATCACGAGAACGAGATCGCCCAGTACGAGGGCGCCACCGGCGAGCAGTTCGCGCGCTACTGGCTGCACAACGCCTTCCTCGAGATCGGCGGCGAGAAGATGGCCAAGTCCGTCGGCAACGTGGTCAGCCCGCGCCAGCTCCTGGAGCGCTACCGCGGGGTGGTGCTGCGCTACGCCCTGATGAACGCCCACTACCGGAGCCCGCTGGAGTTCTCGCAGGAGGTCCTGGCGGATTCGGCCGCCGCCTATGAGCGGCTGTCCACCTTCGCCGTCAACGCGGCCAGGGCGCTGCGGCCGGGCACCGAGGCGCCGCGGATGGAGGAGGGCGACTGGGTGGACCGCTTCGTCGCCGCCCTGAACGACGACATCAACGTGCCGGCCGCGCTGGCCGTGCTGTTCGACCTGGTCGGCGCCGCCAACCCGCTGATCGCCAGGGCCGAGCGGGGGAGCGCCGCCGCCATCGCCGAGCTGCGCGTGCGGCTGGCGACCTTCAGCGACCTGGCCTCGCGGCTCGGCTTCACCCCGCTGCTCGACCTGCCCGACGTCACCACCTTCCCGGCAGTGCTCGACCTGGCGCTGGAGCTGCGCGAGCGGGCCAGAGTCGCGCGCGACTTCGAGCGAGAAGCGCCGGGCCAGATCCGCGGCCGCCAGGGGCGGTGGCGGCGCTTCGCGCGCCGCCAAGCAGGTGCGCCGCCGCGAACGGCTGGAGGCGGGCCGCGACGCGCTGCGCGCCGAGCCGGGCTGGATGGTGATCGAGGGACGCCGGCCGGTGATCGAGGCGCTGCGCGGGTCTCGTCGCGTCGAGCGGGTCGTGGTGGCGGCCGGCGCCGGCGAGCGGGGCACCCTCGCCGACCTCCTGGAGCTGGCCGCCAAGAACGGCGTGCCCGTGGAGACGGTGCCCCGCTCGCTCCTGGACGCCCATGCCGAGACCGGCGCCCACCAGGGTGTTGCCGCCGTCGTCGCGCAGCTCGAATCGATCGGGCTCGACGAGCTGCTGGCCGTCCCGCTCGGCGGCGCCGAGCCGCCGTTCTTTCTGGCTCTCGACGGCATCGAGGACCCGCACAACCTCGGCGCGCTGGTCCGCAGCGCCGAGGCCGCCGGCTGCCACGGGATCGTCCTGCCCCGCCACCGCAGCGCCCCGCTGTCCGCCACGGCCGTGAAGTCCTCCGCCGGCGCGCTCGAGCACGTGCCCGTGGCCGAGGTCGCCAACCTCACCCGCGCTCTGGAGCGCCTGCGCGCCGCCGGCCTGTGGTGCATCGGGCTGGACGGCGGGGCGGAATCGAGCCTGTTCGAGCTCGACCTGGCCGACGAGCCTGTCTGCGTGGTGGTCGGCAGCGAGGGCGCCGGCCTGCACCGGCTGGTCCGCGAGACCTGCGACGTGCTGGTCCGCATCCCAATGGCCGGCCGGGTCGCCAGCCTGAACGCCTCGGTCGCCGGCGCGCTGGCCCTGTTCGAGGTCCGCCGCCGCCGCGCCCGCTCCCGGGTCTAGCCTCGCCTCGCCCGCCGGCTCGGCGGCGAGTCCGCGAGCCGCGCGAACAGCACCATGTCCCTCCAGGCGCCGTGCATCTCGTAGTAGGAGCGCAGCACGCCCTCCGGCCGGAAGCCGTTGCGCTCCAGCACCCGCTGCGACGCCTGGTTGTCGACGTCCACGACCGCCTCCACCCTGACCAGGCCGAGCGCGCTGAAAGTCCACGGCACCAGCAGCCCCACCGCCGCGCTGGCAAGGCCGCCGCGGCGCTGGGCGCCCGTCACCCAGTAGCCGAGCGATCCGCGAAGGTGCCGCCAGACCAGGCCGCTCACGCCCACGTAGCCGAGCGCCTGGCCCGTGCGCGGGTCCGCGATCGCCATCGAGATCCCCCTTCGCTGCTCACGCTGCGCGTGCTGGCGGCTCAGCCAGGCGTCGCCCGCCGCCTCGCTGTAGGGCGTCGGGACGCTCGTCCCCACCGTGATCGCCGGATCACGGCTCGCCAGCTCGATCATCGCCAGGTCGGCGACCTGCCACGGGCGCAGCAGCACGCGCTCGTCCGCCAGCGGCGGGTCCGGGAGCCGCAACGGCGTCACGCGATCCCCCCTCCCTCGCTCGACTTTGTCGTTCTCGACAGAAGTTCGACTCCGATGAGTAGAAATTTCGTTACCCGCCCGAGTTGTGCCCGACCGCCGGGGTGGCGTCCTCACGCTGGATCGCCCGCGCTGCGTAGCACCTCATGGCCAGCCACGACCCCGACCTCACCCTGGTCTATCTTCCGCACCTCGACGACGACCTGCAGCGCCACGGTCCGGCGGCACCCCGGGCGGCCGCGCCGGCCCAACTGGACCATGTGATCGGTCCGTTGCTGGACAGCGCCGAGGCGCGCGGAGCAACCGTCGTGGCGCTGTCGGAAGACGGCGTCGCCGCCGTGAACCACCCGTCCACGTCCACCGGATGCCGCGAGCAGAGGGCCTGGACGCCGGCGCGGCCGCCGTCCCGCGGCTCGTCCGTGCCGGCCGCATGCGTCCAGCACGGACGGCCCCGTGTTCCTCTGCTCCGATGGCTCCACCCCACGGGCCCACGTCGAGGCGACCGAGGTCAAGGAGATCCTGTTGTGCCTGGCCCGGGCGACGGGTTGAGCGGAAGGTCACGTCAGCGGGCATACTGTCAGACGACTGGCTGGCGTGGCGCAATCTGGCAGCGCAGCCGACTTGTAATCGGCAGGTTGGGGGTTCGAGTCCCTTCGCCAGCTCAAAGCTCTCGTGGATCTGCCCAGGTCAAGTGACCTGTTGAGCGACATGAGAGCGGCGTAGCGCAACTTCCTGGTCGAACTTCTTTCCGAATTGCGCCACCAGGTTGCGCCCCGCTCGGGCAGGAGCGCGGATGGGCAGTCCCGACACCGTGCCAGGGTTCCTGGGCCGTATCGGCCGATCCGAGCAGTGCTGGAGCTGCCCGGGCGCCCGGCAGGCCAACGGCTACCCGCTGGTTGTACTTAGAAGGGTTTCGGGCCGTGGGGTGACTTGGAGCCCGCGCCAGTAGGGCAAGGAGCCGCCGCCCTGCTGCCACCGGCGAGCATCACCACCGGCTCAGCCGCGCCGGCCCGTGCATCAACGACCGATTGTGTCCTGCAGCGCCGCCGCGAGGGTGGATCATCCCAGGATGGCTGGGAAGCTGCGCTTGACGGTCCTTCTGGCCGTGGACGGGTGCATTACCCGCGGTTCGGATCGTGGGCTGGTTGGAGCGGAGCGGAGGCGTCAGCCAAGGCCTCCAGCTCGGTGACGGCCCGGTCGGCCATAAGGTCGGCCTGGATCGCTTGCTGGAGTTGTTCGGCCGCGTCCCGGAACGACGGCTGGTTCAGCACGCGGTGCAGCGCTGCTCGGATCTTCGCCGAGGACGCGCCCGGTCGGAGGCGCAGTCCGGCGCCATGCCACCGAACCCGGGCGGTGACGTCGTTCTGATCCCGGCCTTGCGGCATGCAGACCAGCGGCAGGCCGTGGGTCAGCGCGCGCATGACGGTGCCCATGCCCGCGTGGGTGATGACGGCGCTGGCGTGCTGGAACAGTTGGTCGTGTGGTGCCGAGCGCACGACGAGCACGTTCTCTGCACTATGGAAGGCTGCCGGATCGAGCGCTGGCCCGACGGTGACCAGGGCCCGCACCGGCATCGAGGAGACGGCGTCGACGCATCGCCGCAACGCCCGCTCCTGGCGCATGAAGGTCGTGCTCATGCTGACAACGACGAGCGGGCGCTGGTCGTCCAGCGGCCACGGCGAGTTCCATGGCTCGGCCCAGGCCGGCTGCTCGAGCACCGGTCCGACGTAGCGGAGCTGTGTGGGGTGTTGTTCCGCGGGCAGTTCGAACGCCTCGGAGTACAGGCAAAGGAACCGGGCCGGCCGGTCCATGTGCTCGAGGACGTGCCCGAGCGGGTGGAGCCCCAATGCCAGCCGGGTGTCGTTCAGCGCTGGCAGCCCCTTGTCGAATAGGCGCAGGAAGATCCGTGTGAAGACGCGGTCCCTGGCCCGGCCAAGGGCGGATCTGGCCGGGAGGAACCCGAACCCGGGCGGCGGCTTGCCCGGTTCGGGCACCAGGCCGGCCACAGCGGCGCCGGTCAGGACCCAATCCAGGGCGAGGACGTGCGGCCGGAACCGTTGGATCTCGGCCATGGTGTCCTCGGCGTAGGCCCGCGCGGGCCCGAACATGACGCGGTCGCTGACGGCGGCGAAGGCGCCGATCGGGGTCTTGGCGTCGAAGTCGCGGACGAGGTCGCTTTGCCGTGAGCGGTCGTGCCGGTGCGGGGCCTTGGTGAACGAGCTGTAGGACGCGCCGGTGGCCTGGACGTCCTCGCGCACGCTGGGCTCGGTGAGCACGCCCACCTGGTGGCCACGAGCCACGAGCTTGCGGGCCAGCCCCAGCTGCGGCGGGACGTTGCCGCCACCCTCCCACATGACGAACAGAAACCGCCTCGGCTCCATCTCATCCCTCCTGCATCAGGCGGTCCAGGAGCTCGCGCATGGCTCGGGCCGCCTCGGCCCTGCCGAGCCCGTGATCCCGGCGGAGCAGCTTCCACGTGTAGACATCGGTGGCCACGATGAACTGGGCGAGCCGGCGGTCGTACGCTGGCCCACGCCGCCGCGGGAGCCAGGCCGAGAACACCCGGGCACAGAAGTCGCGGTGCAGCGCTCGGCCCCGGCGGACCGCCTGGCCGATGGCCGGGATTCGCTCCTCGAGGGCGAGGTCGCGGATGACCGCGTCGCCCACCTGCTCGTAGTGCTCGATGAGCTCGCGGACCGCCGCGTCGACGTCGCCGACGGCGATCCGGTCCCGGCCGCGAACGACACCCAGGGGATCGGCGGCGATGACGGCGGCCAGGATCTCCTCCTTGGAGCCGAACCGGCGCAGGATCGTGGAGGCCGACACGCCGGAGCGCGCGACGAGGTCCTCCAGCGTGATCTCGTCGTACCAGCGCTCCCGCCACAGCTGGACCGCGGCGTCCAGGATGCGCGCCGTGCGCTTCTCGGCGGCCTCGGCCCGAGCCCGCATCCGGTAGGGACGGACGCCGGTGTTCCCCTCCCCTGATTTCATGACCATCGTATTGTCACGAAATCATGGTCGCCGTCAACCCGCAGAAGGTCCAAGACCTACCAGTGCACACTTGCCAGCATCCAACCACGCCGGTGGCCGCTGATCGGCTCATGGTTGCCGCTGCACCTCAAGCCGGTCGCCGCCCACGTGAGATCGGATGTACGGCGCGGCGGCGCGGTCGGTCGCCCGCTCGTTCGCCCGCGAGGGGATGAGGGCTCCCTCGCCGGTTGCACTCTTGCGCGCTCGACAAAGTGGCGGCCGAGATGGCCGCCGCAGGAGGGTGGCCGAGACGGCGCGAGTCGATGCGCTGATGCACGCGGCGCCGAGGCGGCCAAGGTGGGGGAACATCGACCCGCTACCATCGACCGCTGTCGCAGACCTCGGTGTCCGCGTCCTCCCGAAGGAGCATCATCATCCAAACCAAGGAGGCACCCACGCAGCCCCGAGATTGCGGTCTCGCCGTCATCATGCACAGGACGTTTCTTGTTTGGAGGTGTCATGGGAGACGTGGTCGCCGATATGTCAATGTCGCTGGATGGATTTTCCACCGGGCCGAACGATAGTCCCGAGAATCCGCTGGGCGAGGGGGGTGATCGACTCCATGAGTGGATGTCCGGTCTGGGGGACTGGGGCGAGCGCCACGACCTCACCGGCCCCCACGCTGAGGTCTTTCGCGCATCCCGCGGCCACGTCGGCGCCGCGGTGATGGGTAGACCCGTGTTCGACAACGGGGGTGGAACCATGGGGGGATGACCCTCGCAGGGAGGGACGACCTACACCTTCGTCACTGACGGCATCGCAAGCGCTCTCGCCCAGGCGCAAGCAGCCGCAGGTGACAAGGATGTCCTGCTGGGGGGCGGCGCGGATATCGTGCGACAGTTCATCCACGCTGGGCTGCTCGACGAGCTGCAGCTTCACCTCGTCCCCGTGCTGCTCGGCGGCGGGATCCGATTGTTCGACCAGATGGGTCCGGAGCCCGTCGAACTGGGATCCATGCGGGTGATCGACGCCACTGGTGTGACCCATCTCAGATTCCGCGTCATGAAATGAGCGAGCCACGTTATCCTGCTGACGATCCCGTGGCCGCATACCGCGCGTCCGCCGGCACTGTTGCAGCTGCTGGCGGCGGACTTGAGCTGACAGCTACGGCAACGCCCTCGCGGAAGCAGTCAATGGGCTGTACAAGGCCGAGCTGATCGGCCCCCGCGGCCCATGGCGCACCGCCGCCCAGGTCGAGCTGGCCACCCTGGCATGGGTCCAGTGGTGGAACCAGAACCGCTCCCTGACGGAGTGGTTCTGAACCGCGCGGTTCCGGTCGCCGATCCTTACCCTGTGGAAGGCCACGAACGAGACCGCTCATGGCTGTCGGCCGTCACGTCGCCGGCACCTGGCCGGGCGGTTCTGAAATTGGGGAGTGTGGTGAACGGTCACTCGATCACCCAGGTCACACACGCTGAAACTCGTCTGACGGTCGACGTCGGCACCTCGGCGGCCAGCTTCATCGCTGCCTATGAGAACGCCGTCCCGGTCATGCCAGCCGATGCGGTTGACGCCCTCATCGCGCGGAGGGCGTCGTGGCAGGAGATGCTCGACCTCGTCGACGCGTCCGCGCCCCACGGGTTCCTCATCTACAGCCGAACCGAGATCCAGCCGGTCATGAGCCTGGCCGGCCATCCAAGAGCCTGCGTGGCCTATCTGATGGGCAATCACACGATTGCTGAACGCATGTACCGCCACGACCCGACGGTGATGCTGTACGCACCGCTGCGCACGCTCATCTGGGAGCACCCCGACGGCAACGGGCGATTCACTTTCGATCAGCCGAGCGCGCAGTTCCACAGTTTCGGCGACGCGGACATTGCCACCGTCGGGGTGGAGCTGGACCGCAAGATCGCCGCGCTGCTGGACCATCTCGGCGTCGACGTCCCAGGGCCACTCCGCGGCAGTTGACGACACGGCCTGAGACGATCAACTCCTCGACGTCGCGGTAGACAGGGCGAATCGTGGGTCCCAGCGGACCCCTCGGCCTGGACTCGCAGGAACTGCCGCCAGGTGAGCGCCGACCGCTTGGGTGCCGGTCGACGCCGCAGCGATGCGCTCTCTGTCGATGTCCGCGCTGGCCTCAGGCCGGGCCGAGCTTTCCCGCGTAGCGAGCTGCCACCCTCCCGGACTCGACCAGCCAGCGGACCATGTCGGTGATGGTCTCCGCGAAGGACCTGGGCTCCACGCCGAGTTCCTTTCGCGCGGCGGAGTCGTCGAATCGCGTGCTGCGCCGCATGATCTCCACGCCCTCACGGTCGGCCGGATAGCGCCAGCGGTCGGGCAGCCGCCGTTGGACCGCGCCGATGAGCCCCGTCGCGGGGCTGAGCACCGCCCCCGGCACGACGAGGTGGGGGAATCGTCGCCCGGTAATGACCGCAAGGGTGGCGAACAGCATGTCGCCCTCCATGTAATGCCCAGGCACGACGTACCGACGTGGCCCTGCCCCGGGGCGGAGCACGGCCTGGATCACCGCGGCGGCGTCGCGAACGTCGACGACGTGCAGCCCTCCCCGCGGCCAGAGCGGGAAGCGGCCGCGCAGGACCCAGCGCAGCATTTCGGTCTGCTCCCCGCTGTAGGGGTCGTTGGGACCATAGACACCACCAGGGTAGATCGTCACGACCGGCGCGCCCGCATCCTGCAACCGGCGGGCGACCTTCTCCGAGGCGATCTTCGACTGCGCATACGGAAGCTCGATGTCACCAAGCGGCAGGTCCGGCCCGCTCCCGCCGTACCGGGTCAGCGCCACCGTCGTCGACACGTGGACCACCGGATCCAGCCCGCGTTCAACCGCGCGACCCAACACCAGCTCGGTGGCCCGGGCATTGGTGCGCCGCATGTCCTGGGCACGCCGCGGGTCCAGGGAGTAGACCCCCGCCGCGTGCACGACCGCCGCGCAGCCCTCGACGGCCCGCGATACCGCCCGCTCATCGAGCACGTCACCCACAACGATGTCGGAGACCTCCAGCCCCAGCGGGCCCAGGGACACGGGCACCTGGTCCGGCCGACGCACCAGCAGCCGCACGTCGTGCCCAGCACGCACGATCGCGGCGGCGGCGTGGGAACCCACCAGGCCGGTACCACCGGTCACCAAGACCTTCACGCCCGCAATGATGCCCAAGCGCAGTCCAACTCCGCCAACCACCGAGCCGCCGTCCGCCCCAATGTCCACCACCGGCCTGCCTGAGGAGTGGCCGAAGAACTCGCCGGCACGACAGCGCCGGTGTGCCGCATGATTGCGTGTGCGCTTCGACCTCCCCGACTAGAAGGCGTCGACGTTCAGCAGGGGCTCCTTGATGCCGTCGGGGTCGTCGACGTTGTTCCAGTTGAGATTGGCGGCGTTCCGCAGCGCCGACCGCACCTGCGACGGGGACGCGCCGGGGTGGCTGGTCTTGTAGAGGGCTGCCGCACCGGCCACGTGCGGGCTGGCCATCGAGGTCCCGCTGAGCGTCTTGTACCCGTCGCCCATGTAGGTCGAGTAGATGCACACTCCAGGAGCGATCAGGTCGATGTTGCTGCCGTAGTTGGAGAAGTTGGCGAACGTGTCGTCAATGTCGGACCGGCAGGTCGCCGCCGCGCCGCCCCCGGGCTTGCCGTTGAAATCGGCCAGGGCCGACACGGTGATGACCTCGTCATAGGCGGCCGGGACGACCCGGCGGGCGTTGATGGAGGAGTTCCCGGCAGCCACCGTGTAGGTCACGCCCGCGGCGACCGAGCGGCAGATCGCGTCGTGCAGCGGGTCACCTGTGGAGCAGCCAGACCGGCTCGGCTTGGAGCCGCTCCCGCCAAGGCTCATGTTGGCCACCTCGATCCTGCCCGCGTTGCGTGTCACCCAGTCCACCCCGCAGATGACGTTCGACCACGAGCCGGCGCCCGAGGCGTCCAGCACGCGGACGGCCCACAGCCGGGCCCCGGGGGCGACGCCGACCACACCGGTGGCGTTGTCGCGGGCGGCGGCGATGCCGGCGACGTGGGTGCCGTGGCCGTTGCGGTCCTCGTAGCCGCTGCCGTTGCAGGCGACCCCACCGACCACGTTGAGGTCAGGGTGGTTGGTGTCGATACCGGTGTCGATGATGGCGATGTCGACATTGACGCTGCCGGTGCCGTTGCCCGACACGGTGCTGGACCGTTCGCCGTCGACCCGGTTGATGCCGGTGGGCAGCCGCTGGGCCTCCAGGTGGACCGGGCGGTCGGCGACCACAGCGGCCACGCGTGGGTCGGTACGCAGGGCACCGACGGCGGTCGGCGACAGGGTCGCGCTGTAGCCCTTGATCGCCGCGCCGTAGACGAACCCGACCCGGGCGTGCTGCGCCTTGGCCTGCGCGTGGGCGACCGCGGCGGGGCTGGCCACGAAGTCCTTGAGCACCACGATGTAGCGCCCACTTCCGCTTGGCGCCTCGCGGGCGCCGGCCGCGACACCCACGGCACCAAGGACCACCGCGACGGCGACGACCACGGCGAGACGATGCCGCATGACCCTTCCTTCCTCAAACGCGGCGGGGAGCCACGAACACGCCCGGACGGCCGAACCGTCAGATGGGCAGCAACTCAACCACCATCCACATAAATCCGTCAATCTCGCTGCGCCCGGTAGCCCGGCCGCAACGGGATCTCCGCGGTGAGCCGCCCCAAGGTTCGTTCTGGGATCTGGTCTGTCCCGTGCCGCCGGAGCGAACCAGAGGTACAACCTGATGCTCACCCTGGCCCAGACCCTCACAAACGTGAGCGTGGCGCTCGCGCCTTTGACCGTTGTCAGCCTCTCGGCGAGGCTCGCTGAGAGCATCGTGACAACGCTCTGACTACGCCCGGGCAGCCTCGCCTGGTGGACGCGTCCCGATGAGCCGCTCGAGCCAGCTCGGCAGGTACCAGTTCCATTCCCCGAACAGCTCCATGGTTGCCGGCAGGAGGATGCCGCGGATCACCGTGGCGTCCAGCAGGACCGCCACGGCCAAGTCGAGCCCCATCTGCTTCAGGTCAGGGGTGTGACCGGTGATGAAGATGGCGAACACCGCCACCATCACGATGGCCGCGCTGGTCACGGTCCCGGCGGTGGTCCTGATGCCTTGCTGGACGGCCGCTCGGGTTGGCATCCCCTGGTCGACCAGCTCCTTGACGCGGCTGAGGATGAACACGTGGTAGTCCATGGACAACCCGAACAGGATCACGAACAAAAACAGCGGCAGCCACGAGGTGATCGCGCCGGTCGCGCTCGCGCCGATCAGGGAAGCCCCCCAGCCGTGCTGGAACACCGCGACCAGGACGCCGTACGCCGGGCCCAGCGACAGCAGGTTGAGGACCATGGCCTTGAGCGGGATCACGATGGAGCGGAAGGTGACCAGCAGCAGCAGGAACGCCAGCCCGATCACGAACCCGAACACCACCGCGATGTGTGAGCGGATGGTGTGGTAGGTCTGCACGATCGGGGTGTCGGTGGGTAGCGAGGTGAAGCCAAGGAGCTGGGTGTGCAGGCGGAACGCGGGCAGGGCCAGCAGCACCAGCAGCAGCGCGGCGGTCACCGCCGAAGCCAGCGGCCGGGCGAGCACGGGAGTCAGGATCTTGCCCCACAGCGGGCCCTCGCCGCCCATCCGGCTTCCGCGGCCGATGAAGGGAGGCTTGCCCCGGTCGACGCGCAAGCCCAGCGTGGCCAGTGCCGCCGGCAGGACGGTGACCGAGCCCACCATGGCGACCAGCACCACCAGCATGGTACCCACCCCGATGGAGGTGAAGACCTTGGCGCCGGTGAACAGCATGCCGGCCATCGCGATCATCACCGTGGTGCCTGAGACGAGCACTGCCTGCCCGGAGGTCGCCGCCGCCACCCGCAACGCCGCAAGAGGCGCTCGGCCGGCAGCGCGCTCCTCCCGCTCGCGTCGGAGGTAGAACAGCGAGTAGTCGACGCCCACGGCCATGCCGATCATGAAGATCACCGAGGCGGTCGGCGAGCCTTCGGGCACGACGTGGCTGACCAGCGCAGCCAGCCCGAAGGTCCCCAGCACCCCCGACAGCGCGAGCAGGACAGGGATCCCCGCCGCAACGAGCCCGCCGAACGCCAGCAGCAGGATGGCGAGCGTCACCGGCAGCGACAGGTACCCCGCCCGCTGGAGGTCAGCGGCGATGGTTTCGTTGAGCGCACGGTCCCCGCTGGCGGTGCCGAACTCCTCGATCACGAACCCGGGATGGGAACGCTCCAGCGCGTCAACCGCAGCCAGGACGGGCGGGACCTTGTCGGCCGCGGGTGCCCATCGCCACGCCGATCACCGCCGCCGCGACGACGAACACCAACCACCCCATCACGGCCGCCTTGCGGTGCTGGGAGCTCCACCGCCCGGCGCGCGCGGCGAGGTTCCACTGTTTCGGTGCACGCGGCATCGTCGGTCCCCGCGCGGGTTGGCCCGCCGCTCGCATCGCTGTCTGGCTCACGACTGTTCCTCTCGTTTTGCGGCCCTCTTTGCCCGCACGATGTCGGGGTCTCTTGCATCCAGCGCAAGGACCTCGAGCGACCTGTGCTTGCGCCAGGTCTTGGGCTTGTTGATGCGGATTCGCCTCATGCGCTGCCTGCACTGTCCTGGGGCCTCGAGGTGTCAACGAGGGCGGAGAGCGCCCCGAGCAACCCCAACCACCCCTCGAAGGGAAGGGGCTCCCGGTCGTCGGTCGCCGCCGTCCCGATGAGCGGTTCTGGCTGCTCGATCGAGATGCGGATGTCCACGTCCGCCTCCTTCCGATCGGATCCGTACATCAGAGGAGGCGTTCAACCGACAAGAACGAAAGTTCAGGCGGCCGGGCGCGGGGGAGTCAGAGTTGCCAGGCGATCGGCGCGCGGGGGTCGGGCGTGTACGAGCAGTACCTGCCGGTTCGGATGGTCGCAGTGAGGTGCCGTCCCAGGGAGGGGTTGACCCGGGCGAGGTTGGCAACCCCCGCTCGGATCGCCCTGGTGACGTTCAGCCTGGCGCGCTCGCCGTGGGCGGCGGCTCTGCGGTCCCTGCCTCCCAGCCCGACCGCCCTGGCGAGCTCGTCTTCGAGAAAGTCGATCTCCTGCCTGGATCTTGCCGCGCGAGTAGCGTCGCTGAATTGCTCCGCCTCATCCAGCTCGGCCCGGAGCTCCGCAAGCCTGGCCCTGTGGGCGGCCTTGGCTTTGGCGTCGAGGAGCTCCCCCGCGTCGCCGAGATCACGACGCACCTCGAGTTCGGCGACTCCTGCTCGGGCCAACCGCTCTGATCGGGCCCGCTGGGCTGGCTGGCTCTCGGCCGCCTCGAGGTCGACCACGTGGAACTCCCGGGCCGGCTGCGCCAGCAGCCGGGCGAGGTAATGCAGCCCCTTGGAATCCCGGACGCGGACGACCGAGCCCCCGTACGCGACGGTCCAGAAATCGCCCTCCCGTCGAAAGACGTGCCCCCCGGTTATGGCGGATGCCTCATCGGCAACTCCCGTCACCGTCCCGCCCGTCTCGATCTCGCGGAGCGTGGAGATCTCCTGCACCAGCCGCGCCAGCCCAAGCGTCCGGGCCACCGCGAGCGCCTGGTCCAGGAGTTGGAGAGCCCTACCACGATCCGCCGGCCGGTCGCGGCGAATGAGCATCCTCGCGTACTCAGATCGAGTCCGGGCCAGGAACGCTGCTGCTCCCAGCCGGTCGTTCACGCGGAGCGCCGTCTGGAAGTGGCTGTTGGCCTCGTCCCACCGGGACGCGACCGCGGCGAGGAGAGCGAGGTAGAGCGACGCCGATCCCAAGCAGACGACGGGATGCGGCATCGTAATCGCGACGGTCCGGTCCGCATAGGGCGACAGAAGCGGATACAAGCTGGCCGCGTCGTCCGCCGCTTCAAGCCTCGCGGCCAGCAGAGAGGCCAAGGCGAGGGCAGGGAGCCAGAGGCCGTCGCGAGGCAGTCGGGGGATATCGTCAACCAGCGACCGCAGGCCGCGTCGCGCATCATCGTCACGGCCCTGCTCCGCCTCGGCAAGCGACAGCCACCCCCTGGCGAAGCCGACGCCCGGAAATCGCTCCACGAACCCCTGCCACACCTCCCGGAGCTCTCCGAGCCGGCCCTGTTCCCAGCGGATCACCACCAGCTGATCGAGGTGGGCGAAGCGGGCGTTCGGTCGTTCTGGTTGCATGAACAGGGCCTCGTCGGCCAGCTTCTCGGCTTCCCCCAGACCACCACGCAGCAGCACCCTCATCGCCTGCATGGTCGCGGCCGTCCACTGGTGGAAGGGCATGCGGAGCTCTCCCGCAAGGCGGGCGTGCACCGCGATGTCAGCCTCCAGCGCATGGATATCCCCGGCCTCGATCGACGTGGCGGTCCGCCTGGCGCGACCGGCAAGCTCCGTCTCCCGGTCGCCCGTCTCGCGCGCAAGCCGAAGGATCTCCTCCGCGATGGTCGAGCGCTCATCGAGCCCGGCCGGCCCCCACACGGCCATCCACCGGGCACGGAGCGCGCCGGAGCGCGCGGTGGGGTCGCCCACGCGCCCAGCCATCGCAACCGCCTGCCGACTCAGGAAATCCCTGCGCTCCATCCCCTCCGAGAAGGTCAGCTCCAGCGACAGCCGGGCCAGCAGCCGGGCCCGCAGCGGGCTGTCCTGTTGGCTGGTTGGGCCCCGCGAACTCCAGGACTCGGAGCGCCCGCTCGTACTCCCCGGCGGCCTCCTCGTAGGCATGCGTCTCCATGGCCCGGTCGCCGGCTCGGCGGGCATACTCCAAGGCCTTGAGGCCGTCCTCGACTGGGGCGACGGCGGAGAAGTGATGGGCGAGCTCGGCCAGATGGGCCCCGGACGCCTTCCCGTATCGAGTCTCGATCGCCTCGCCGACCCGCCGGTGGAGCTCCACCCGGGCTGGGAGCGGAAGCCGCTCGTAGACCACCTCTCGCATCAGCGGGTGGGAGAAACGGTACAAGCCGATCGTGCCCGGCTCCTCGGTCACGACCCCGAGGTCGGTGGCCTCCGAGAGCGCGCCGAGGACCTGCTGCATCGGGAGGTCGCAGGCGGCCCCGAGCAGCGACAGGTCGAAGGCCCGGCCCACCACCGCCGCGGCCGACAGCACCTGGACGGCGTCCGCGGAGAGCGGGGCGAGCCGCTTGTCGATCACTGCCCGTATGCTCTCGGGAACAGGAACCGTGATACGACCGGGGCTATCGAGGGCTTCCGGGCGAAGCGTGTGAACCAACTCCTGCACGAACAAGGGATTGCCCTCGGTGATGTCGTGGATGGACGCCACCCTCTCCTCCGAAGGCACCCTCTCAGAGAGCCGCTCGAGCAGTCCTCCGACCCCCTCGCGATCCAGACCCCGGAGGGTGATCGGC
>WNGN01003936.1_pt1 | contig 17145 bp, 13 predicted proteins | sample 5400561 | NCBI WGS metagenome assembly WNGN01 (sample SAMN13153379, study PRJNA577476) | soil metagenome | isolation source: 115 cm soil or saprolite under Garry oak tree replicate 2 | place: USA:California | collected 2016-06-15
CCTCTCCCCGCCGGGGAGAGGTGAAGCGCGCGTGCCGCTCGCGCGGCGCGAATCTCTCGGTCAGGGATGGGGGGCAACCTTTGAAATTCGAGTCTTCGGCCCCCCAGCCGGCTCGGCGCTCTGCGCCTCGCCACCCTCCCCGCCGCTTCGCGGGGGGAGGGAAGCGGCCGGGCGGATCAGGCGCTCGGCGGCGGCGCGGGCCTCCTCGGTGATCTCGGAGCCGGCCAGCATGCGGGCGATCTCCTCGCGGCGGTGGTCGGCCGTGACCTCCGCGACGCGGGTCGCGACCCTTTTGCCGCGGTCGAGCGTCTGCTTGGTGATCAGATAGTGACGCCCCGCGCGCGCCGCGACCTGCGGCGCGTGGGTGACCGCGATCGCCTGGACGCGCTCGGCGAGGCGGGCGAGCCGCACGCCGATGGCGTCGGCGACGGCGCCGCCCGCGCCGGTATCGATCTCGTCGAACACCAGCGTCGGCGCCGAACCGCGGTCGGCCAGCACCACCTTGAGCGCCAGCAGGAAGCGCGCCAGCTCCCCGCCGGAGGCGACCTTCATCAGCGGCCCCGGCCGCGTGCCCGGGTTGGTCTGCACCCAGAACTCCACGCGATCGATGCCGTCGGGACCGGGGGCCGCGGGGTCCGTCGCGATCTCGGCGAGAAACCGCGCGCGATCGAGCCGCAGCGGCTTGAGCTCGGCGTTGACGGCGCGCTCGAGCGCCGACGCCGCGCGCCGGCGTGCGGCCGACAAGATTTCCGCGTCTCCGCGATAGCGCGCCTCGGCCTCGCGCGCGGCGCTTTCGAGCCCGATCAGCGCCTCGGTGCCGGCGTCGAGCACGCCGAGGTCGGCCGCATAGCGGGCCGCGAGCGCCGCAAGATCGTCGACCGCGACGTTGTACTTGCGGCTCGCGGCGCGCAACGCGAACAGCCGCTCCTCGATGCGCTCGATCTCGCGCGGATCGAAACGCGCGGTGTGGACCGCATGCTCGATGTGCGCCCGCGCCTCCTCCAAGGCGATGAGCGCCTGGTCGAGCGCCTTGACCGCCGGCTCGATGAGCGCCGGCGCCTGGGCGGCGCGCTTTTCGAGGCGGCGAACCGCCGCGGCCAAGCCCGGCAGCGGCGAGCCCGAGCCGGCGAGCAGCTCATGGGCGTCGTGCAGATCGCCCGCGACTTTTTCCGCCTGCATCATCGCGGCGCGGCGTTGCGCCAGACCCGCTTCCTCGCCGGGCTCGGGCATGAGCGCGCGCAGCTCCTCGACCGCGTGCCGCAGAAATTCGGCCTCGCGGCGGGTCTCCTCGACGCGCGCCCGGTGCGCCGCGAGATCCTCGCCCGCGGCGCGCCAGGTTTTCCAGGCCGCGGCCAGCACATCGGATTGCGGCTCGAGCCTGCCATAGGCGTCGAGCAGCCTGCGATGGCTGGCGGCGTCGACCAGCGCCCGCTCGTCGTGCTGGCCGTGAATCTCGACGAGCGATGAGCCGAGGCTCTTGAGCACCTGGACGCTGACGGGCTGGTCGTTGACGAACGCCCGGGTGCGGCCGTCGGCGAGCTGGACGCGGCGCAGCAGCAACGGATCCTCGATGGCGATGCCGTTCTCGGTGAGGATGCCGCGCGCCGGATGGCCCTCGTCGAGCTCGAAGGCCGCGGTGACCTGGCCCTGCTCCACCCCGTGCCGCACCAGGCCGGCGTCGCCGCGCGCGCCGAGCGCCAGCGCGAAGGCGTCGAGCAGAATCGACTTGCCGGCTCCGGTCTCGCCGGTGAGCACCGCAAGCCCGCCGGCGAACTCGATGTCGAGGCGCTCGATCAGAACGATGTCGCGGATCGAGAGTCGGATGAGCATGAGTCTCAGCCGAGGCCGAGCTTCCTGAAGGCTCTGCTGATCCAGGAGCTCTGGGTCTCGTGCGGTTCGAGCCCGCCGGATTTCACCAGCCGATATGCGTCCTTGTACCAGGGGCTGTCCGGGAAATTGTGGCCCAGCACGGCGGCGGCGGTTTGCGCCTCGTCGACGATGCCGAGCGTCATATAGACCTCGGTCAACCGCATCAGCGCCTCCTCGACGTGCCGCGTGGTCTGATATTGCGTCACTACGACCTTGAAGCGGTTGATCGCGCCGGTGTAGTCGCGCTTCTCCTGGTAATAACGGCCGATCGTCATCTCCTTGCCGCCGAGCTGATCCTTGGCGACGTCGATCTTGTGCTTGGCGCTCGCGGCATATTCGGTGTTGGGGAATTTGCGCACCACCTCGTCGAGCGCGTTGAGCGCCTTCTCGGTGCCGAGCTGATCGCGGGTGATGTCCGGGATCTGCTCGAAATACGAGGATCCGATCAGATATTGCGCATACGCGGCATCCGGGCTGCCCGGATGCAGAGTCACGTAGCGCTTGGCCGAGGTGATGGCCTCGTCGAACTGCCGGCTTTCGTAATAGGCGTAGGCGGACATGATCAGCGACTTGCGCGCCCATTCCGAATAGGGGTGCTGGCGATCGACTTCCTCGAATTTCTTCGCGGCGGCCTTGAAGTCGTGCTTGGTATTCAGGAGAAACAGGCCTTCGTTGTACAGCCGGTCGGGCGGATCGTCCGAAAGCGGCAGGTCCTTGTCGCCGAACCAGGCGCACGCGGAGAGCGCCGCGGCCGCGAGCACGACCGGCAGGGCGCGGATCAGCGATCCCCGCCTTCGCCTCGACCCCGACGTCGGCAAACGCAAAACCATGATTGCGTGTAAGTCCGTGTCCCCGCGGCGCGGCCCTGACGGCCGCTCCGACCCGCCTAGTAACCGAAAAACGTTCGGCTGACCATGCGATTATGCGGACATTCGGCCGGGAATATGGCGCGCCTGCGCGCGGCTCAGGACAGGTCCGGCCCCTAGGCCGGCGCCACGATCCCGACCGGCAGCTCGGCGTGTCCGCGCGGGCGCGGCTTGCGCTCTTCCACGATGGTCCAGGCGGAGGGATCGGCGATCAGCGCGGTGAGCACCGCGTGATTGAGCTTGTGGCCGCCGCGCACGGACCGGTAGGCGCCCAGGATGGGCGCGCCCGCAAGCGCGAGATCGCCGATGGCGTCGAGCGCCTTGTGGCGCACGAACTCGTCGGCGAAGCGCAACCCTTCGGGATTGAGCACGCGATCCTCGCTCACCACCAAGGTGTTTTCCAGCGAGGCGCCGAGCGCGTAGCCGGCGCCCCACAGCTTGCCGACGTCGCGCAGGAAACCGAAGGTGCGCGCGCGCGCGATCTCGCGTCGGAACGTTGCCGGGCCGACCTCGATCGCCAGCGCTTGCCGGCCGATCAGCGGGTGATCGAACTCGATCTCGACTTCGACGCGGAAGCCGCGGTCGTAAGGCTTGAGCTCGCCATAGGCATCGCCTTTGGCGACGCGAATCGGCTTGAGCACCTTGGTGTAGCGGCGCGCCGCCGGCAGCGAGACGATGCCGGCCTCGTCGATCGCCTGCACGAAGGGGGCGGCGCTGCCGTCCATGATCGGCGCTTCCGGGCCGTCGAGCTCGACGATGACGTTGTCGACGCCGAGCCCGCACAGCGCCGCCATGATGTGCTCGATGGTGGAGACGCCGGGCCCGGAAGCATCGCCCAGCACGGTGGCGAGCTCGGTGGCGGTGACCGAACGGGCATTGGCGCGGATCTCGCGCTGCCGCCTGCCGTCGACGCGGCGGATGAACACGACGCCGGTGCCGGCATCGGCCGGATATAACGTGAGCGTGACGGGAAGCCCGGAATGGACGCCGATCCCGGAAACGGCGGCTCGGCTGCGAAGCGTGGTCTGCTTGCCCGCTTTCATGCCTTGTTCTGCCCCTTCACCGCATCGCCTCGCTCGCGACGAGCGCACGCGATCGGCAACCCCCGATGGGCTTGCACTTGGCGTCGATGGCCGGGAATTTTACGATGCGGATCGTTGCCGCCCGCGGTCCCCCGACGCATAAGCCCCTACGGCGAACACATTAACCATGCGTCGGGACAAGTCCAATTCACGGTTTTTTACCGATTGTTACCTGTGCGCCCAACAACCGCCCGGCACGGGAGAATTTGCCGAATGTTTTGTGGCGATTGAAGATTCCTGACGCGCCGAGTTCTCCACAGGATCGGCAGGGTCGCGCGAATCACCAACAGCACGAAAGAGCAATGCATTCTCAAGCCGAGCCGCGAACGCTCTTTACCTCCCCTTGAAAAGGCAAAAGGGAGGTCGTCGAGTCAAGTCGAATGTTTCCGAGCCGGCCAATCATGATGGCCGATTTCGGTTCGCGGTCGGGAGGGGATCGCGACCCCCTCCCCGGTTCGCGCGGACAGCGCGCAAACCCCCGCCTCCCCCTTTCAGGGGGAGGCGAAGCGCGTCTGCCGCAATGCTGAATCCAAGTACCCCCGGCACGGGTCCGCGTCAGTTCGCCTGGCGGCGCAGGAAGGCCGGGATCTCCAGGTGATCCTCGTCGATCGGATTGTGCACCGCCGCCGGCCGTCCGTGCGGGTCGAGACCTTGCGGTGCCGGCCGGGGCGCGGGGGAGCGCTTGGCATATTCGGAAACCGGGTCGTGCGGTTCCCCTTGCCGGCGCGGCGCCGGGGCCGGAGCACGGTTTACGGCCTGCGGCTGCGGACGCGGCGTCGGGTTGGACTGCTGGGGCATGGGCAGTTCCTCTTCGCGCCGGCCCAGGCCCACCGCGGCAAGGCGCTGCAATAGCGAGGTGCGGCGTTTCTCTGGATTTGGTTCCGGCATTTGGCCGCGGCTGGCGCGGACCTCGTTCTGCGCCGGCAGCGGCAGGTCCTCGATCCGCGGCATGCGCGCCGCGCGATTGGGCGCCCGCTCGGGCTGCGGCGCAATGAAATGCCGGTGCGGGGGCGGCTCCTGCGCCAGCGGCCCCGATTGCTCGTCGGCCGCTTCCAGGAACAACGAGGGTTTGGGCGGAATCGGCCGGATCGTCACGTCTTCGATCGCGGTCGCCGGCGGCAGCGCCGAAGCCGGTGCGGCGGATTTGGCGCCCGCCGGAGGCCCGGATTGTTCGGCCCGCGCCGGCTCGCGCTCGATCCGGTCCGCGAGCCGCGTGGTGTTGGAGCGCAGCTTCTGGGTCAATTCGGCGAGCCGCGAATCGATCGAGGACGCCGCGTTGCCGATGACCTGGTCGATGCCGGTCGCAACCACCGAAACGCGAATGATGCCGTCGAGCACTTCGTCGAACGTGGCGCCGACGATGATGTTGGCCTCCTGATCGACTTCCTCGCGGATGCGGGTTGCGGCCTCGTCGACCTCGTAGAGCGTCAGATCCTTGCCGCCGGTGATCGAGATCAGCAGCCCGCGCGCGCCCTTCATGGAGGAATCGTCGATCAGCGGGTTGGAGATGGCGGCCTCGGCCGCGGCGAGCGCGCGTTTCTCGCCCGACGCCTCGCCGGTGCCCATCATGGCCTTGCCCATCTCGCGCATGATGGCCCGCACGTCGGCGAAATCGAGATTGATCAGGCCTTCCTTGACCATCAGGTCGGTGATGCAGGCGACGCCGGAGTAGAGCACCTGGTCCGCCATCGCGAAGGCGTCGGCGAACGTAGTCTTCTCGTTGGCGACCCGGAACAGGTTCTGATTGGGAATGACGAGCAGCGTGTCCACCGCCTTCTGCAGCTCCTGGATGCCGTTCTCGGCGATCCGCATGCGCCGCTGCCCTTCGAACTGAAACGGCTTGGTCACCACCCCGACGGTGAGGATGCCGAGCTCGCGGGCGATCCGGGCGATCACCGGAGAAGCGCCGGTGCCGGTGCCGCCGCCCATGCCGGCGGTGATGAACACCATGTGGGCGCCGGAGAGATGATCGCGGATCTCGTCGACCACTTCCTCGGCGGCGGCGCGCCCGACGTCCGGCTGCGAGCCGGCGCCCAGCCCTTCCGTCACCTGCACGCCCATCTGGATGATGCGCTCGACCTTGGACAGGGTCAGCGCTTGCGCGTCGGTGTTGGCGACGACGAAATCGCAGCCGACCAGGCCGGCAGTGACCATGTTGTTGACCGCATTGCCGCCGGCGCCGCCGACGCCGAACACGGTGATCCGCGGCTTGAGTTCCCTTATGTCGGGCATCTTCAGGTTGATCGTCATGGCTGCCTCTCCAGAGCGCGGGCGAGAACGCCGGCGCGTTCGGCCGGTCCGCCGCCGGCCGGCTCGGTCACACGATGGTCAAAACCCGCTAGAAGCTTTCGCGAAGCCATCGTCCCACCCTCGCGAAATAGCCTTCGGTCCCCGTCATGAGCGCTCGCGTGCGCCGCGATTCGACTTGTTCGAGATGCGCCACCTGCGGATAGATCAGGAGCCCGGCCGCGACCGCGAACGCCGGGCCCTTGGCGGCTTCGGGCAGGCCGGCGACGCCCAGCGGACGGCCGACCCGCACCCGGCGAGCGAGGATGCGGGCGGCGATCTCGGGCAGGCCGGCGAGCTGGCTCGATCCTCCGGTCAGCACCACGCGCGCGCCCGGGTCCGCCGCGAACGGCGAAGCGGCGAGACGGTCGCGCACCATCTCCAGAATCTCCTCGACCCGTGGGCTGATGATGCGTACCAGCGCCGCGCGCGAGACGACGTGCGGCGGCTCGCGCTCGTCCTCGCCGACCGGCGGCACGGTGATCATGTCGCGATCGTCCGACGCGCCGCAGATGGCGCTGCCGTGCAGCGTCTTGATCCGTTCGGCATCGACGACCTTGGCGGTCAGGCCGCGGGCGAGATCCGTCGTGATGTGATTGCCGCCGAGCGCAAACGCGTCGGCATGCACGAACCGCCCGTGCGAGAACACCGCGACCGTGGTGGTGCCCGCGCCGATGTCGACGATGGCGGCGCCGAGATCGGCTTCGTCGTCGGCGAGCGCGCACAGCCCGGCCGCATAGGGCGCGGCCGCCATGGCTTCGACGCAGAGGTGGCAGCGCTCGACCGCGAGCATCAGGTTGCGGGCGACCGCGACGTCGGTCGTGACCACGTGCATGTCGACGCCGAGCCGCCGTCCGAGCATGCCGCGCGGATCGCGGATGTCGCGGCTCTCGTCGAGCGCATAGGAAACCGGCAGCGAATGCAGCACCGCGCGCCCGCCGCGCACGGAATGCCGGCTGCCGGCGGCGAGCACCCGCTCGATGTCGCCGTCGGTCGCCGCCGGGCCGCCGATATGGACGGTGGCGGCATAAAGCTCGCTCCCCACGCGTCCGGCGCCGACCGAGAGCACGACGGATTCGACGTGCACGCGGGCCATGCGCTCGGCGGCATCGACCGCCTGCCGCACCGCCTGCTCGGCTTCGTCAAGCTTCACGACCGTGCCGGATTTGATGCCGCGGGCGCGGGTGTGGCCGATGCCGAGCACCTCGACACCATGGCTGCGGCGGCGCAGCGCTTCGTGCGCGCCGCAGGGTTTGAGCCGCGCGATCAAGCAGGCGACCTTGCTGGTGCCGATATCGAGCGCGCAAATCACCGCCGAGCGCCGCGGCGAGATCGGCTTCATCTTCGGGGTGAGGCCGTGCTGGAGCGGGCTCATGCGTCGCCGCCCTTCTTCTTCGGCGGCTTGCGCGCCTCCTCGCGCGCCTGCGCGGCCGCATCCGACAAGCGGACCGTGACCCGATCCGGCAAGCGCAGGTCGATCGCCAGGATGTCGCGGCTGATGAGCCGCTTGTCGCGATCGAGCGCGAGCAGCGTATCGAGGGCGGGTCCGGCGTCGGTTTCCGGCAAGCGGATATCGACGTTGTTCTTGAGCTTGAGGTTCCAGCGCCGCTCGGCGACCAGCACGCTGGCGCGGACCTGCTCGCGGATCGAGGGATAGCGGTCGAGCAGGGCGAGAAAATCTCTGGCCTTGGTCTGGGCGCCGGGTCCGACCACGAGCGGCAGGGCGGCGAAAGCCGGGTCGTTCGGCGGCCCGAGCAATGTGCCGTCGGCGGCGATCAGGGAGAGCCTGCCGCCGACCTGCCACAGCGCGAACGGCTCGCGCTCCCGCACCCGGATCTGGAGCCGGTCCGGAAACAGCTTGCGGACGGTGGCTTCGGCGATCCACGGCATGGTTTTCAGCCGGGCGCGCGCCGCCTCGACGTCGAGGAACAGCAGGGAAGTCCGCCCGGTCACGCCGGCGGCCGCGACGATCTCGGCACGGCTGACGTGCTTTTCGCCGGAGAGCGACACCGCGGCAATGCGAAAACCCAGGGAATTGGCGCCCGCATCCCGCCAATCCTCGAGCGTATCGACGATCATCCGGACATGGTCCCCCCTGACCGCGCCGTAACCGATGCTGGCGACGAGAAACAGCGCCGACGCCGCAATCCCGGTGAAGCGCGGGATTCGGACCCCCTCCAATCGGAGCGCCCAGAATCGCATGAAGCGGCTGATTCGGCTCGCCATTTTTGCAAGGACCGGCGCCAAGACGGGCTGACCGGGGCGAAGGCGCGCGCCGGCGCCGCGCCTGCCGCGCATATTGCCCGGCCGCGTCAGCGGTTCAGCGAGGCGTCCTCGACCATCCATCGCACCAGCTCACCGAACGAAATGCCCGCATGGGCCGCGATCTCGGGCACCAGCGAGGTCTCGGTCATGCCGGGCTGAGTGTTGACTTCGAGACAGAACAGTCCCCTCGTCCCCTCCGCGGAATCGTCGTAGCGGAAATCCGCACGGCTCACGCCCCGGCACCCGAGTGCGCGATGGGCCGCAAGCGCCAGTCTTCGGACCTCTTGGTAAACATTTGGTGAAAGCGGCGCCGGAAGCAGGTGCCGGGAGCCGCCTGGGGCGTATTTCGCCTCGTAGTCGTAAAAGCGCGCGGTCGGCAGGATTTCGATGACGTCGAGGGCCTCCTCCCCCATCACCGCGCAGGTGAGCTCCTTGCCGGGGATGAACGGCTCGCACAGCACCTTTTCCCCGAACGGCCAATCGTCCCGGTAGAGCTCCTGGGGCGGATGCTCGTGATCCTCCTTGACGATGAAGACGCCGACGCTCGAGCCCTCCGCCAACGGCTTGATGACGTAGGGTCGCGGCAGCACGTGGCTTTTCACCGCCTCGAACCGCGACACCACCATTCCGTCCGGGACCGGGATGCCCGCCCCGCGGAACACCGCCTTGGCGAGGTCCTTTTGGATGGCAAGCGCGGACGCCAACACCCCGGAATGCGTGTAGGGGATGCCGACGATCTCCAAAATGCCCTGGACGGTGCCGTCCTCGCCCGGCCGGCCGTGCAAGAGATTGAGCGCAACGTCGGGTTTGAGCGTCTGCAGCACGCTGGCGATGTCACGGCCGACGTCGATGCGGGTCAGCCGGTAATCCTGCTTCTCCAGGACATCGGCGCAGGCTTTCCCCGAGCGCAGCGAGACCTCCCGCTCCGCCGACCATCCGCCCATCAGGACCGCGACGTGCTTGCCTCGATTCATCCGCCCCGATCGGCCTTCCCTGATTCGGATCCGCTCACACGAGACGTGATTTATGGCGATTGCGCCAGCCCGATCCGGCGAATTTCCCATTCGAGCTCGACCCCGGAGCTTGCCTTGACCCGGTCGCGGACGAGCTCGCCGAGGTTCTCGATGTCGGCCGCGCTGGCGTTTCCGAGATTGATCAGGAAATTGCAGTGCATCTGCGAGACCTGGGCCTCGCCGAGTTTCAGCCCGCGGCAACCCGCCTGATCGATGAGCTGCCAGGCCTTCTGGCCCGGCGGGTTCTTGAAGGTCGATCCGCCGGTCCGGCTCTTCACCGGCTGGGTGGATTCCCGCTTCTCGGTGATCGCCTGCATCTCGGCCTTGATCCCCTGCGGATCGGCCGCCGTGCCGGAAAACAGCGCTTGCATGAAGATCACGTCCTCGGGCACCCCGCAGTGCCGGTAGGCAAAGCCCATGTCGGCATTGCCGAAGACCCGGACCCGGCCCTGCCGGTCTACCCCGCGCGCCTCGACGAGCACGTCCTTGGTCTCGCGCCCATAGGCGCCGCCATTCATGCGCAGCGCCCCGCCGATCGCGCCGGGAATGCCGCGAAAAAACGCTAAGCCGCCGATGCCGGCCTCCTGGGCGGCCTGGGCGACCTTGAGGTCCGGCACCGCGGCGCCGGCGCGCACCCGATCGCCTTCGACCGCGATCCCGGCGAACCCGCGCCCGAGCCGGACCAAAACGCCGGGAACGCCGCCGTCGCGCACGATGAGATTGGAGCCGAGCTCCTTCAGCGCCTGGTTCGCCAACAACCGCCCGCGCAGCTGCGGCATGCCGGCTTTCAGCTCGGCGGTGATGTCGGGAAAGGACACTGAGCCCGGATGCCTATAGAGACGATGTGAAATGATTGTCGAACGACATAGTGAATACACCTCTACAAAGGATATCCCGACCAAGGAGCATCTGGAAGTGGGGTGACGAATACTGAAACTCTAGAAGGCTGATGTTGGGGATAGTGGCAGCTGCTACATTCATCGGGGGGAGCGATTGCCCGACTGGTCCGCTTGGAAGGGCAGTAAAGGGAATGGCGATGTCTGCGAGGTAAAGATTCGCCGCGACCACGCCGCCAGCTGTGCCCATCGGTCTTTTTCCAATGAGCGGCAACCCGACTTGCCGGGCGAGACCTGCAGTTACGCTTGTTATCGATGCACCGGTATCGACTAGGGCGATTGTTGCGCGAACACTCAGCGGCGCTTGCTGAGCAGCGGCAGCGGCGGAACTCCGTACTGCTCCCTGCAGCACGGCAGGCGGGGTGAGGAATAGCGTAATGAGCGGCCCGGTCCTCGGATCAAGAGTACCGCTAAGGGACGGCATGGGAAAAATAGCCGAGGTCTTCAACCTCCTGCGCGACTAGCTGGACCGAGTACAGACCATCCGGGAAATTGTCGCGCCCATATTTCACGGCATCCCCGACCGAATCGAAAAACTCCACCACCTTTTTGTCTCGCAAAAGGGCGTACTTTCCTGCGTGCGTTTGCAGCAGCTGGGGCAACTGCTTTTCAAACGCTTCAAAATTCTCGCTCACAACCTGTTGTTTGGACTTCACCCCAAACCTCTCGATGATCGGCAATCGTAGCACAAAAGATAGCGATGAACGGCGGCATTTTCCACGGGCGCAGTATTAAGGGCGTGCCCCGCGATCCGCCCGCAATTCAGTCGTTTCCACCATGCTGCATCAACCGAAATTCGCCGGCGGCGATCTGTCGGACCGTGGAAGGGACACCACACGGAACGATTCTTGCTTTGCGGGTTCCACCACCTGGGCCTCCGGAACCCGCGGTTTCCCGGGTGGGAGAGTTCGGCTGTCGACTCACCATCTTCCAGCCGACCTCGGGGCGGCCCGTCCTGGGCCGCCCTTTCATTTACGATGCACGCCCCAGCGCGGCGAGCTCGCCCGGCAGCGCATAGGCCCACTGCGTGATGCTGCCGGCGCCCAGGAAGACCACGTAATCGCCCGGCACTACCAGCTCCCGAATCATCGCGGCGAGCTGGCGGGGCTCGTCGAGCGGGAGCACGTGGTGGTGGCCGCGCGCGCGCACGCCTTGCACCAGCGCATCGCGGTCGATGCCCGGTATCGGCGCCTCGCCGGCCGGATAGACCGGCGCGATGATCACCAATACCGCGGCGATCTCCACCGGATGGTGCGCGTAATCGTCGATGATGGTGACGCCGTTCCAATCGCCGGTGCGGGTGAAGCGGCGCTTGACGCCGCCGAATGCGGCCAGCCCCCGGCGGATCACCCCGTCGTCGATGCCGAGCTCGCGCGCCACCGCGATCGCCGCCGTGGCATTGAGCGCATTGTGCCGGCCGGGCATCGGCAGGCCGAGATCGGCGATCTCGTGCACCGTCTGCCCGGCGCGGTCGCGGAACGCGATGGTGAAATGCGAGCGCCCGTGCGCATGCACGAGATCGACGAGCCGGACGTCGGCTTGCGGATTCTCGCCGTAGGTCACGACGCGGCGGTCCTCGATGCGGCCGACCAGCATCTGCACCACCGGATGATCGCTGCACATCACCGCAAAACCGTAGAACGGCACGTTTTCCACGAACGTCTGGAATGCGCTCTCGACCGCATCGAAGGTCTGGAAATGGTCGAGGTGCTCGGGGTCGACGTTGGTGACGACGGCGACGTCGGCCGGCAGCTTCAGGAAGGTGCCGTCGGATTCATCGGCCTCGACCACCATCCAATCGCCGGCGCCGATGCGCGCGTTGGTGCCGTAGGCGTTGATGATGCCGCCGTTGATCACGGTCGGGTCGAAATGCGCGGCGTCGAGCAGCGAGGCGACCAGCGAGGTCGTCGTGGTCTTGCCGTGGGTGCCGGCGATGGCGATGCAGGTTTTCAGCCGCATCAGCTCGGCCAGCATCTCGGCGCGACGCACGACCGGGAGCCGCGCCTCGCGCGCGGCCGCAAGCTCCGGATTGTCGCGCCGGATCGCCGAGGAGACCACCACGACGGCCGCGCCCTCGACGTTCTCGGCCTCGTGCCCGATCGCGACCGCGATCCCCAGCTTGCGCAGCCGCGCGACATTGGCGCTTTCGGCGATATCGGAGCCGCGCACCGAATAGCCGAGGTTCGACAGCACCTCGGCGATGCCGCTCATGCCGATGCCGCCGATGCCGACGAAATGGATCGGGCCGATGTCGCGCGGCAATTTCATGGGCGGGTCATTCCTTGTTCACGCTGCCGAGCGGGGCCCAATCTTCGAATAGTCGTTTCCGGATTCTGCAACCGATAGATCATACGCGGCCTGGAGATTGAGCCAGAACCGCGGGTCGGTCCGGAAATAGCGTCCGAGCCGGATCGCGGTATCGGCGGAAACGTCCCGCTCGCCCCGCATGATCTCCGTGATCCGGTTCGCCGGCACGCCGAGCGCCTTGGCGAGAGAGCGCGCGCTCATGCCGAGCGGAAGGAGATATTCTTCCCGAAGCACTTCCCCCGGATGGGTGCGCACACGAGTCATCATCGCCCCTCAGTGATAATCCACAATTTCGACCTCTTCAGGTCCGTTGGGCGTCCACCGAAAACACAGCCGCCATTGCCGGTTGATCCGGATGCTGTGCTGGCCGGCGCGATTGCCCCTCAGGGCTTCGAGCTGATTGCCTGGCGGGGAACGCAGATCGCCAAGCCGCGTCGCCGCGTCCAGCATATCGAGCTTACGCAATGCCACGCTCTGGAAGGACCGCCAGCGCGCCGGACATTCGCTATCTCGAAAGAAGCGCTCGGTTGCCCGGTCGGCAAAGCTCCGTATCATCAAGTATAATATGCGTTACAGAACGCGTAACGGTCAAGGTGGCTAGAAGATCCACTTTACGGCTTGGAAACCCCCGCGACCCGCAGCACGAGGTCGGCGAGCCGCTCGGCGGCGTCGGGCGTGCCGGCGGCGCGGGCCTTGGCCGCCATGGCAACCAATCGATCCGGATCGCCGGCGAGCGCGGCGATCTCGCTTGCCAGCCGCTCCGGGGTGAACTCGGCCTGCGGCAGCACCCTAGCGCCGCCGGCCTTGTGCAGCACCTGCGCGTTGGCGAGCTGGTCCTGGTCGAGCGCATGGGGCAGCGGCACCAGGATCGCCGGCCGGCCGACCGCGGCGAGTTCGGCGACGGTCGAGGCGCCGGCGCGGGAGATGACGAGATGCGCGGCGGCGATCCGCGCCGGCAGATCCGCAAAGAAGCTCTTGACCTCGGCGCTCGCGCCGAGCCGCGCATAGCTCGCATTGACGCGATCGAGATCCTCCTCCCGGGCCTGCTGCACGATGCGCAGCCGCGCGCGCACCGGCAGATCGAGCCGCTCGATCGCGGCGGGCACGACGTCGGCCATGATGCGCGCCCCCTGGCTGCCGCCGAACACCAGCAGATGCAAATGCCCGATCGGGTCGAGCTCCGGATAGGGAATGGCGGAAGCCTCGATCACGACTTGCCGCACCGGATCGCCGGTGACCGTGAGCTTGGCGCCGAGGGCCGAGCCCTCATCGACGACGCCGGGAAAGCCGGTCGCGATCGCGCGAACGCGCGGCGCGAGCAGGCGATTGGCGCGGCCCATGACGCCGTTCTGCTCGTGGATGAGGGTCGGGATGTTCAAGAATGCCGCGGCCAGCACCGGGGGGATCGTCGGATAGCCGCCGAAGCCGACCACCGCGGCCGGCCGCATCCGGCGCAGCAGCATCCAGGATCGGAGCGTGCCCCAGGCCAGGATCGACGCGGTGCTCGCCAGGTTCCAGGGATCACGGCCGCGCAAGGTCGCGCTGGGAATCACGTGCCGATGTGTCGCAGGAAAATCTTGCGCGAAACGCGCGGCTCGCGCGTCGGTCGCAAGCTCGACCGCGATGCCGCGCCGCGACAGCGCCGCCGCGAGCGCCTCGGCCGGGAACAAATGACCGGCGGTGCCGCCGGCCGCGAGCAGGACCGGCGCGCGGCCAGCCCCGCCGCCGCGCTCGGACATCAGGCCGGTCTCCCGGCCGCACCGGCCGTTTGCGCCGCCGCGGCCGGGGCGGCCGGCGCGGCCGGCACGATCGCTTCGACCGGCGGCAGCATCGCCGCGGCGGGACGCTCGCGGGCGATCGCCAGCAGCATGCCCATGCCGTACGCGAGCGAGATCAGCGAGGAGCCGCCGTAGGAGATGAACGGCAGCGTCATGCCCTTGGCCGGAATGAGATGCAGATTGACCGCCATGTTGATCGCCGACTGCAGACCGAACAGCATGCCGAGGCCAGCGATCGCGAAGCGGGCGAACGCATCCTGGGCGCGGAAGGCGTGGACGAGCGCGCGCATCACGATGAAGGCGAACAGCGCCAGCAGGATCAGGCACAGCACGATGCCGAACTCCTCGGCCGCCACCGCGAACACGAAATCGGCGTGGCTGTCCGGCAGAATGCGTTTGACCGTGCCTTCGCCCGGACCGCGGCCGAACCATCCGCCCTGCGCGAAGGCTTCGAGCGCGGTGTCGATCTGAAAGGTGTCGCCGGAGGAGGGATCGAGAAACCGTTTGATCCGCTGCGCCACGTGCGGAACGGTGAAATACGCGGCGGCGAGCCCCAAGGTTGCCGCGCCGGCGAGCCCCAAAACCCAGATCAGCCGCATGCCGGCCATGAAGAACAGCGCGCCCCAGACCAGCGCGATCAGCATGCTCTGGCCGAAGTCGGGCTGCAGCACCAGCAGCGTCACGGTGAGCAGCAGCAGGCCGAGCGCCATGGTGTTGGCCGGCATTTCCGGGCGGCGGGAGGATTCCGCGAACAACCAGGCGATCAGGATGACGAACGCGGGTTTCAGAAACTCGGAGGGCTGGACGTTGACGCCGAGCACGACGATCCACCGCCGCGCGCCTTTGACCTCGGCGCCGAACCAGAAGGTCGCGACGACCAACGCCAGGCTGACGAGGAACACGACGAACGCCAGCCGGCGGATGTGCCGCGGCGTGAGCAACGAAGTCGCGATCAGCACCATGAGGGCCGGGACCAGGAACAGCAGGTGCCGGTTGACGAAATGAAACGGGTCGAGCCCGAGCCTCGCCGCCACCGGCGGGCTCGCGGCGAGCGAGAGCACGATGCCGCCGAGCATCAGCGCCGCCAGCGCGGCGAGCATCGGCTTGTCGACCGTCCACCACCAGCGGGCAAACGGACCGCGTTCCGCGCGGGAGACCATCAGGCGCTCTCCTCGATGGATTCGACCGCCTCGACGCCGTCGAGCTTGCGCACCAGCTCGCGGAACGCCGATCCGCGGATCTCGAAATTCGGGAACTGATCGAACGACGCGCAGGCCGGCGACAACAGCACGACCGGATCGGAACTTCGCGACGCCTCCGCGTCGCGCGCGGCGAGCGCGACCGCGCGATCGAGCGTGCCGGCTTCCTCGTGAGCGACGCGGCCGTCGAGCGTCGCGGCGAACGCCTCGGCGGCTTCGCCGATCAGATAGGCTTTGCGGATGCGCGGGAAATATTCGGCGAGCGCGGCGATGCCGCCGGATTTCGCTCTGCCGCCGGCGATCCAAAAGATGTCCGAGAAGCTGGCTAGCGCCCGGGCGGCGGCATCGGCATTGGTCGCCTTGGAATCGTTGACGAACAGCACGCGGCCCCTGCGGCCGACCTGCTCCATGCGGTGGGCGAGGCCCGGAAACGACCGCAGGCCGCGCTCGATCGTCTCCGGCGCGAGCCCGAGCGCGAGCGCCGCCGCGGTAGCGCAGGCGGCATTCTGGGCGTTGTGCCGGCCGCGCAGCGAGCCGATGCCGCCGATGCGCGCCAGCGTTCGCGGCTTGCGGCCGGGCTCGGCTTTCACGATGCGATCGGCCTCGGCGTAGAACCCGTTCTCGAGCCGCCGCAGCACCGAGATTCGCGTCACGCGCTTGCCGGCGCGTTCGAGCCGCTCGGCAATTTTCTCCGACCATTCGTCGTCGACGCCGACGATGGCGGCGCCGTTCGCCGGGACGCCTTCGACCAGCCGCGCCTTGATCGCCGCGTAACGCGCGATCGCGCCGTGCCGATCGAGATGGTCCGGCGAGACATTGAGCAGGATGCCGACCGAGGGATCGAGGCTCGGCGCGAGATCGATCTGATAGGACGAGCACTCGATCACGTGGGCGCGGCCCGGCGCCGGCGGGTCGAGCGAGAGGATCGCAACCCCGATGTTGCCGCCGCGCTGGGCTTTCATGCCGCCGGCGGCGAGCACGTGGGCGATGAGCGCCGTCGTCGTCGATTTGCCGTTGGTCCCGGTCACCGCGACGAACGGCGCCCCGGGGGTTTTGGCGCGCCGCTCGCGGCAATAGAGCTCGATGTCGCCGATGATCTCGACCGCGGCCGTGCGGGCGAGCGCGACGCTCCAATGCGGCGCCGGATGGGTGAGCGGAACGCCGGGCGAGAGCACGAAAGCGGCGATCCCGGTCCAGTCGATGTGTCTGAGATCGCAGGTCGCAATGCCGCGGCTCGCTGCCGCCGCGACCTTGGCGGGATCGTCGTCGAAGGCGATCACCTCGCCGCCGCCGGCTTTAAGCGCCGCGCAGCTCGCAAGCCCGGAGCTGCCGAGCCCGAACACGGCCACTTTCTTGCCCGCGAAGGCCGTGACCGGGATCACGTCGGATCCTCCACCGTCGTTCCGGCCGAGCCCAGCGAGCGCCGGAATCCATGAACACCGACCGTGATCATGGATTCCGGGTTCGCCGCTTCGCGGCGCCCCGGAACGACAGTCGTGTTCGGGCCCTCCATTGCCGTCACCGCAGCTTGAGGGTGGAAAGTCCGGCGAGCGCCAGCACCACCGACACGATCCAGAACCGGAT
>WNGN01003753.1_pt1 | contig 17141 bp, 17 predicted proteins | sample 5400561 | NCBI WGS metagenome assembly WNGN01 (sample SAMN13153379, study PRJNA577476) | soil metagenome | isolation source: 115 cm soil or saprolite under Garry oak tree replicate 2 | place: USA:California | collected 2016-06-15
CAGAGCATGGCCAAGCGCGTGTTCGAAGTGATCGGGCGCGCCGAGATGATCGAGGATGACCGGTTCCGCACCAACAGCGGTCGCGTGCGCAACCGCGTCCTGGTCGACGAGGCAATCGGCTCTTGGTTCGCGCGGCGCACGCGCGAGGAGGCGCTTGCCGAGATGCGCGCCGGCGGCGTCACCGTGGGTCCCGTCTACAACATCGACGACGCCGTCGAGGACCCGCATTTCCGCGAGCGAAACATCCTGGTCGAAGTGGAGGATGCCGACCTCGGCAGCATTCCGATGCACGACATCGTGCCGCGGCTCTCGGCGACGCCCGGGGTGTGGCGCCGTGCGGCGCCGAAACTCGGCGAGCACACCGATATAATTCTCGCCGAGGCCGGCTACGATGCCGAATCCATCGCTGCATTGCGCCGGGGAGGGGCCGCCGCATGATCCGGTCGCTGCTCTATGTGCCGGCGAGCTCCGAAAAATTTCTCGCGCGTGCGCACGAGCGCGGGGCCGACGCGCTGATTCTCGATCTCGAGGACGCCGTCGCCCCGCAGGAGAAGCTCGCCGCACGCGCCAGGCTGAAGGACGCCGTGCCGTCCGCCGGCCGCAACGGCGCGAAAGTGTTCGTGCGGATCAACGCCGGCGCGCCGGCGCTCGACGACACGGAAGCGGCGTGCCGCGCCGGCGCCTTCGGCTTGTTCGTGCCAAAAGTCCATGCGCCGGCCGATCTCAGCCGGATCGACGCGCATCTGAGCCGCATCGAGCGCGCAGGCGAGCGTGTGGTGCTGGTGCCGATGCTGGAAGATCCCGGCGCGGTGCTCGATGCGCGAAAAATCGCGGCGGCGAGCGCGCGGGGGTTCGCGCTGGTGGCCGGAAGCGAGGATATGGCGACCGCGATGGGCGCGGAGCCCACGCCCGAGGTGCTGCGGCTGCCGAAGCTCCTGGTGCATCTCGCCGCGAAGGCCTCGGGCCTGCGCTCGTTCGGTATGTTGCGCAGCGTCGCGGATTTCCGCGATATCGACGGCGTGAAACGCGCAGCGCGCGAGGCCCGCAGCTTCGGCTTCGAGGGCGCCACCTGTGTCCATCCGAGCCTCGTCCCGATCCTCAACGCGGCGTTCTCGCCGGCGCCGGAGGAGATCGAGCGCGCCCGCCGGCTGGTTGCCGCGTTCGCGGCCGCGCAAGCGGCCGGGCAGGGCGCGTTCGTGTTCGACGGCAAGATGGTCGACGAGCCGGTCGTCGCCCGCGCCCGGGCGCTGTTGGCACGCGCCGAGCCGGGCCCGCCGGGATAGACCGGCCGGGATCACTTCTGCGCACGAGCCTGTCCGCGCCTCGCGGTCCGATCTATGATGACCGCGTCCGCGTCCGAAATGCGCACAACATCAAACAACGGGAGGAACCATGATTACCCTGAAAGCACTCGCGGCCGCGTCCGCAATCGCCCTCTTGGCCGCGCTTCCGGCATTCGCGCAGCAACCCGGCGCACCGGCCGTGGCGGCCCCGCCTCCGCTGCCCTACGGCGCGCCGATCTCGTTCGAGGTCGCCAAGAAGGCGATGGCGGCCGCCGAAGCCGAGGCGATGAAGAACAACTTGTTGGAGGTGATCGCGATCCTCGATAGCGGCGGCAATCTCGTGATGCTGCACCGGATGGAGAATGCCCAATTCGGGTCGGTGCGAATCGCCGAGGGCAAAGCGCGCGCGGCCATCGAGTTTCGGCGGCCGAGCAAAGCCTGGGAAGACGCGATTGCCGGGGGCGGCGCCGGGGTGAGGGTGCTCAGCTTCGGGGTTACGGCATCGGAAGGCGGCCTTCCCATCGTGGTTGATGGCAAGATCATCGGCGCGATCGGCGTGTCCGGTGCCGCGCTCAGCTCGCAAGACGGACAGGTCGCAAAGGCCGGGGCCGACGCGGTCAAGTGATTTCATCGCCAGATCACATTCGACGCGAACAATGCATCGCCCGCCGCGTTGGCGGGCGATGACATTTTGGATCAAGGCCGGAGCCGCGCTCGCGTCCGGCAGGCCGCCGGCCCTGAAACCTCCCGGCGCACAAGACATTGACGTTCGAAGGCGCTGCGTGCCGGGCCGCGGCCCGCGGCAGGTTTTGTTGACGGACGTCAAGCATGGATCAATTCGCCGTCGAAGCGATCGACATCCGGATGATGCGGCGGTGTATCGAGCTTTCCAGGATCGCGACCACGCAAGGCGAGTTCCCGTTCGCGGCGCTGATCTGCTCGAAGGACGGCACCGTCCTGGCGGAGGCGACGAACCGGGTCGCGCGCGACCGGGATGTCACCCGACATGCCGAATTGCTGGCCGTGTCCGAAGCCCAGAAGGTGCTGGGCCAGGCCGGTCTCGCCGAGTGCACGATCTACTCGAACCTGGAACCCTGCGTGATGTGCTCGTTCCCGATCCGCGAGAGCCGGATCGGCCGGGTCGTGTTCGGCATAAGATCGCCGATGATGGGCGGGTTCTCGCGCTGGAACGTGCTCGGCGACCGGGTTATCTCCAAGCACATGCCGGAATATTTCAGCGCGGCTCCGGAAATCCTCGCCGGGCTGCTCGCGGAGGAGGCCGAGAAAGTGTGGACGGATTGGAGCCCGGCGATCTGGGAGATCATCACCACCCGAGGCTGCTTCGAAGGCGTTCGCTGCCGTTCGCACCGCGTTCCCTCGTCGGGTCGGCAAGCTGCCCGGTCCAGGTGATGGGTACTGAGGATCTCCCTCAGCCTGGCGCGGCCGGCGTCCCCGCCTCGATCTCGGCGAGGCAGCGCGCCAGATTCTCGCCTTCGGCATCGGCGAGCGCCGCCGTGCGCGCGCTGGCGACGGCGTCGATCGCCCGCGCCGCCGGAATGCGGCCGGCAAGCGCCGGGCGGATGATGCGGGTGTCGATCGCAAAATAATTGGCGCTGCCGCGCTTATGGGTGTCGCCGTAGCCCTTGATCAGCCGGGCGCATTCGGCGACTTCGATGGCGAGATCCGCGGAAATTTCCGCCGCGGCGGCGATGCGGGCGAGCCAAGCCTCGATCGCCTGCTGTTCCGCGCGGAAGCGATGCGTCCTCGGCCGCCAGCGCTTGAGAGCGCGCAGCAGCCGAAATTGCAGATAGCCGGTGATCGAACTGCTGCGCACCGCCATGCCCCAGTGCAGCCGGCCGAGCCGGGGAAAACGCCGGCTCAACCAAAGCATCGCGCCCGCCAGGCGCGGCGGCAGCACCGAGGCGAGCTCGTCGATTCCCGGCTTGAGGAATTCGACGATTGCGAACGGCTCTCCCGGACCGACGTGCATCGCCTTGGCGATGCGCGCGAAGCGCCCCGGGTCGAGCTTTGCCTGCGCGACCCGGATCACGTCCTCGAACGACATGCGCAGCGCGAGGTGCCGCGCCGTCTCGCGCAGCAGCTTGCCGCCGGCGCCGGTGCGCGCATCGGCTTCCCGGATGTTTGCGAGCCGGCGCAGATAGAGCTGCGCATAGCTCACATCCTGATATTTGATCAGCCGCCGGATGCCTTCGAGCACGATTTCACGCGCGGCATCCGGAAGCTCGGCGGCCGCCTTCGCCAGCACGGCATCCGTCGCACTGGCCGCGCGGTCTTGCTCGTCGGCAGCCGGCCGCGCCGGAACGCGCCGGCGCACCGCCGCGAGACCCGCGCCGAAGCCGCGCAAATTTGCCTCGACCGCCTTGCCGTCCTGGCGGATCGCGGCCTCGAACAGCTCCGGCGGTATCGGCAAGACCCCCGAGCCGGCGATCGCGCCGAGCATGACCGCATTGACCATCGAGCCGCTCTGCGCCGCCAATCTCTCCATGTCGAACAGCCGGCTCTGCTTGGCCTGGCGCTCGATCGCATGCACCAGATGCGTGCCGTCGAGGCGCCCGTCGCCCATCGCCATCTTCTCCTCCATCACGAAGAAACGATGGGTCGAGGCGATGACGTAGGTGCGATCCGGGGAAACAAAGCCGGCGCCGACGGCGCGGCCCGCCTCCAGGAGCTCGCTGGCGAGCAACAGGTCGACGTCGCCGATGCCGGGATGCAGCGCGAACACCGGCCGCCGGCCGCCGAGCTCGGCGGCCGGGACCGGCAGGATCTCGACGTAATAGGTGGTGGCGCCGGTGCGTTGCGCGACGCCGGGAATCGACGTGCTTTGCGCCGGCAGCCCGTGACGCGCCGCCGCGGCGATCACCCAGCCGGTGAGCACGCCGCCGCCCTCGCCGCCGAGCGCGGCAATGAGCAGATGGATCGGCCGCGGGCTCATCCGCCCGCCTCCGCAATGCGCCCGCCGAGCCAGCCGATGACGCGGTTGCGCCAGGCGAACAGCAGGCGATCGAAGAAATTCGGATTGCGGATGATCTCGACGCGATAGAACGACGGACACAGCACCGCCGCGTGCGCGACCTCGCCGCACAACCCGCAGCCGACGCAGCTTTCGATCACGGTCGCCACCGGATCGGTGCGCAGCGGATCGGGGTTCGGCTTGACGGTGAGCGAAGGACATCCCGAGAGCCGGATGCAGGAATGGTCGCCGGTGCAGATCTCGTCGTCGACGCCGTAGCGCGCCCGCACCAGCCTCGCGCCGCGCGCGAGCTTTCCCGCCTCCTCGGTCCGCAGCCGCCGCTGGCGCGCGAGCTGACATTCCCCGTCGGCGATGATGACTTTGAGCCCACGCTCGGCGGTGCGCATCGCCTCCTTGAGCGCGGCCAGCATGTCGGCGACGCCGTAGGTGCGGACCTTGCGCAGCCATTTCACCCCGAGCGAGCGCAGCGTCTTTTCGATGTTCATGCCGGGCGGCGACCCGGTCCGGCTCGAGGCGCTCGACGGCATGGCTTGCTGGCCGGTGGCCGACGTATAGCCGTTCTGCATGATGATGAGCACGCCGTCGCCGGCATTGAAGAGATGGCCGGCCACGCCGGTGATGACGCCGTTGTGCCAAAAACCGCCGTCGCCCATGATCGCGATCGGCCGGCGCTCGAGATTGGGCCCGACCGCGGCGGCGCTCGCGAGACTCATGCCGTAGCCGAGGATCGAATTGCCGAGGCTGAACGGCGCGAAGGTCGCAAACGAGTGGCAGCCGATGTCGGCGCTGATGTGGGTCTTGCCGATCTCGCGCTCCATCAGCTTGATGGCGCTGAACACCGGCCGCTCGGGACAGCCGGTGCAGAAGGTCGGCGGCCGCGCCGGCAATTCGCCGAGCGCCGCGGCGGCACTTTCCTTCTGGGCCTGCAAGGCGCCCGCTCGCTCGGCAATCGCATCGACGTCGAGGCCGGATGGACGCGCCGCGGAGAAAAACCCGGCAAGCCCGTCGAGCAGGACCGCCGACGTGTACTCGCCGGCCTTCGGCAGACATCCCTTGCCGTAGACGCTCGTCTGGATGGCGGCGCGCCGGAGCTCGACCTGGATCGCCTGCTCGATGTAATCCGGATAGCCCTCCTCGACCACGAGCACCGCGCGCTTGCCGAGACAGAATCCTCTCACCTCCTCGGGCACCAGCGGATAGGCGACATTGAGCACGTGGATGGGAACGCGGCTCGCGCCGAAAATGTCGGCCAGCCCGAGCCGCTCCAGCGCGCGGAGCACGTTGTGCGCAAGGCCGCCGAGCACGACGATGCCGATATCGCTCAGATCTCCGTCCAGGAATTCGTTGAGTCTGCGCTCGCGGATGAAGGTCTGCGCGGCCGGCAGGCGCTCCTCGACCTTGCAGCGTTCCTGCGCGAAGGTGACCGGCGGGTGCGCCAGCCGGCCGTATCGGAACGGCGGCGGACCGGCGATGCGGTTGAGGCCGGAATAGACCGCCCGGCGATTGTCCTTCGCTTCGAACTCGCCGGTGACGTGGCAGGCGCGGATTCGCAGCTCCAGCATGACCGGAGCATGGGTGGCCTCGGAGAGCTCGAAGCCCTGCTCGACGCACGCGACGATGGTCGGCAGGTCGGGGCGGGGGTCGAGCAGCCAGATTCCGGACTTCATGGCGAAGGCGTAGGAGCGTTCCTGGATGACGCTGGCGCCTTCGCCGTAATCCTCGCCGATGATGATCATCGCCCCGCCGATCACACCCGGCGAGGCGAGATTGGACAGCGCGTCCGCCGCCACATTGGTGCCGACGATGGATTTCCAGGTGACGGCGCCGCGCAGCGGATAATTGATGGAGGCGCCCAGCATCGCCGCCGCGGCGGCCTCGTTGGTGCAGGTTTCCAGATGCACGCCGAGGTCCTCGAGCACGTCTTCGGCCTGGACCAGCACGTCGAGCAGGTGCGAAACCGGCGCCCCCTGATAGCCGCCGACATAGCTCACGCCGGACTGCAGCAGCGCCTTGGTGACCGCGACGATGCCCTCGCCGCGGAAGATCTCGCCGGCGCCGAGCTTGAGAGAGTCGACCTCGCGGCTGAACGAGCGTTCCAAGATTACCTCCCGAAAGCGACGCGGCGGTGCCGCCGGCCCGCATCGCAGGCGCGCCGGGCGCGCGGCCCCTTTAGTTTGACTCCATACTATTTGGGATCGAACGATCTTGCAAAGGCCTAGAACTTGTCGCAACCTTGCCGCAGGGGAGGGCAGCGGGAATGGTCAGGCCATCGTCGAGTGTTGCCGGGCGGAATTCAGCCGAGGGTTCGCAGGAACCCGTGGCGCTGGGCCCGCTCGCCGACATGGTCGGGTTCCATCTGCGGCTGGCGCAGGAAGCCTCGTTCCGCGCCTTTGCGCAGCGGGTCGGTGCGCGCGATCTCAAGCCCCGGCGCTTTGCCATTTTGCTCTTGATCGACCAAAATCCCGGCCTGACGCAAACGGCGCTGAGCCGGGCGAGCGGGCGCGACAAGTCGACCTTGACGCCCGCGCTCGATGACCTCGAGCGGCGCGGTCTCGTCGAGCGCCGGCGCTCGCCGAAGGATCGACGGGTGCGCGCGCTTTACCTGACCGGCGGCGGGAGGTCGCTGCTGCGAGAGTTGACCCGGCACGCGGTCGAAGGCGCAGTTCATCGCCGCGCTGCGCCGGATCGCGATGAGCCTGGGCTGATGCAAGACTCGATAGGCAAGCGGGCACTTGGCGGCGAGACCGCCGGAATGGAAAATGGCGACCAGGGCTCATGCAAGAGCCGGCGCAAATGAGAGGGAGGAAGACATGAAGGCCTCGGCGAAATCGACGATCCTGACGGCCGTGCTCATCATCGCGGCGGCGGCATGCTCTTCCCGGCCCGCGAGCGCGGCCGAGCCGATCCGGATCGGCGGTTTCGTGTCCGCCAGCGGGCCCGGGTCGTTCCTGGGGGATCCCGAGGCGAAGACCCTCAAGCTCGAGATCGAGCGGGCAAACCGCGGCGGCGGCGTGCTCGGCCGTCAGCTCCAGCTCACGCTTTATGACACCGGGTCCGATCCCAAGCAGGCGGTCTCCTTCGCCCGCAAGCTGATCGACAACGACAAGGTCGACGTGCTGATCGGCGGCTCGCTCACCGGCGAGACCATGGCGGTGGTGCCGATCGTGCAGGATGCGGAGATTCCCTACGTGTCGCTGGGCGGCGCGGCGGTGATCATCGAGCCGGTGAAGAAATGGGTCTTCAAGACCCCGCATACCGACCGCATGGCGGTGGAGAAGGACTACATCGACATGCAGAAGCGCGGCTTCAGCAAGATCGGAATCATCGCCGGTTCGGTCGGCTTCGACGAATCCTGCCGCAAGGAGGCGAAGAATCTGGCGCCGAAATACGGCATCGGTATCGTCGACGACCAGACCTACGCGCAGACCGACACCGACATGACGCCGCAGCTCACCAATCTGCGCTCGCATGCCGACATCCAGGCCGTGCTCGACTGCGGCTCGCAGGCGCCGACCGCCATCACGACGCGCAACTACCAGCAGCTCGGCATGTCGAAGATCCCGCTCTATTTCAGTCATGCGGTCGCCTCGCAGGAGTACATCGACGGCGCCGGCGCCGCCGCCAACGGCGTGCGCATTCCGGCCGCCGCGGTGCTGATCGCCGAGCAGCTCGCCGACAGCGATCCGCAGAAGCAGGTCGGGCTCGACTACCGCAAGGAATACGAGGCGGCCTACCACCAGCCGATCTCGACGTTCGGCGGCCACGCCTACGACGCGGTGCTGCTCTACGTCACCGCCGTCAAGCAGATCGGCTCGACCGACAAGGCCAAGGTGCGCGACGCCATCGAGAACCTGAAGAAGGTGGTGGGCACCGACGGCATCTTCAATCTGTCGCCGACCGACCACATGGGCCTCGACACCTCGGCGTTCCACATGGTCGAGATCGAGAACGGCAAGTGGAAGCTGCTGTATTGATCATGATGTCTTGCATCTGCCCGCCCGCTCGCTCCGGTTACCTCCCCCCTTGTGGGGGAGGCATAGGCGGCCTTCGGCCGCCGTCCTCAAAAGAACGCGATGCGGAGCATCGCTATGTCACGCACTTTGTGTGTGAGCCGGGAGGGGGTATCAGCTTCGCGGAATCAAACAAGGACCCCCCTCCCCATCCCTCCCCCACGTCCAAGTCGGATGTTTCCGACTTGGACCGATCATTATCGGCCGAACTCGGGAACACCCGAGTTCGGTGGGGGGAGGGAGCAGACTGGGGCATGTCCTCAGCGTGAGCCGATAGCACTGCGGAGGGCGGCATGGCGGAGTTCCTGCAGATCCTCGCCTCCGGCCTGACCGTCGGCGCGATCTATGCGTTGATCGGCATCGGCTTCTCGATGATCTACAACACCTCCGACATCATCAATTTCGCGCAAGGCGAGTTCGTGATGATCGGCGGCATGTCGGCGGTGGCGCTCTCCGCCGGCGGCACGATGCCGCTGGTGCTGGCCGTGCCGGCGGCGATCGCCGTCACGGTGCTGGCGGGCCTGGCCGTCGAGCGGCTGGCGATCGAGCCGGTGCGCCACTCGAGCCTCGTCACGCTCATCATCATCACCATCGGGGTCTCGATCACGATCCGCGGCGCGGTCGAGATCCTGCTCGGCAAGAATTTCTACCGGCTCGCCTCGTTCTCGGGCGACGTGCCGGTCGACATCGGCGGCGCGCAGGTGAACCCGCAGGCGTTCTGGGTGGTCGGCAGCCTGCTCGTCGTGATGGCGGCGCTCGCCTTCTTCTTCAACCGCACGCGGCTCGGCAAGGCGATGCTGGCGACCGCGCAGAACCGGCTGGCGGCGGAGCTGATGGGCATCGACGTGAAAAAAATCCTGCGCCTGAGCTTTGCGCTGTCCGCCCTGTTAGGCGCGCTCGCCGGCGCGCTCACCGCGCCGATCACGCTGACCCGCTACGACGTCGGCATCATGCTGGGCCTCAAGGGTTTTTGCGCGGCGATCCTCGGCGGGCTCGGCACCGCGACCGGGGCGCTCGCCGGCGGCATCATCCTCGGGCTGACCGAGGCGATGGCGGCCGGCTATGTCTCCTCCGCCTACAAGGACGCGGTCGCGTTCCTGTTGATCCTCGCCGTGCTCGTCCTCAAGCCGAGCGGCCTGTTCGGCCGCCGCGCCGTGCACCGCGTATGAGGACCGCTTTTGACAACAGGCAGTTAGCCGCGCTCATCGACAGCGGCTACGCCGGGCTCGGCGCGCTGATCGTGATCGTGCTCCTCGCGCCGCTCGGCTTCGACAACAATTATCATTACGACGTCGCCATGAAGATGGGGCTCAACGCCATCGTGGCGGTCGGGCTCAACCTGCTGGTCGGCTACGCCGGGCAGATCAGCCTCGGCCATGCGGCGTTCTTCGCCATCGGCGGCTATTCCAGCGCGATCCTGGCGTCGCGCTATTCCGTGCACGGCCTGATCGCGCTTCCGGTCGGCGCGGCGCTCGCCGGGGCGCTCGCCTTCCTGGTGGCGCGGCCGATTCTGCGGCTGAGCGGCCATTACCTCGCCATGGCCACGCTGGGGCTGGGCATCATCGTCTCGATCGTGATCAACCGCGAGATCGAATTCACCGGCGGGCCGGACGGGATCTCGGTGCCGGTGCTGCAAATCTTCGCCTGGAAGCTGCGCGGGCCGCAGACCTGGTACTGGATCGTCGCCGCCGTGCTGGTGATCGTGATCTTCCTGTCGCTCAACCTGATGCGCTCCGCGTTCGGCCGCGGCTTGCGAGCGCTCGCCGATTCGGAGATCGCCGCGCAAACCGCGGGGCTCGACACCGCCGCGCTCAAGGCGCGCATCTTCGTGCTCTCGGCAGTGATCGCCGCGCTCAGCGGCTCCTTGTTCGCCAACGCCGAGCGCTTCATCACGCCGGACGAAGCCGGCTTTCTGCGCTCGGTCGAGCTGGTGACCATGGTGGTGGTCGGCGGCATGGCTTCGACCTTCGGCGCCGCCGTCGGCGCGGGGCTGCTCACGCTCCTGCCGCAGGCGCTGTCGGGCTTCGAGCTGTGGCACGATTTCCTGTTCGGGGTGATCCTGGTGACCGCGATGATCTTCCTGCCGAAAGGCATCGTGCCCTCGCTGCACCTGCGGCTGATCGAGCGCCGGCGGGCTGCCAAACCGGATCTTCCGGCGCTGCCGTGATCGGCGGATCGCCGCCTTCGGGATTTTGAGCCATGGCGCTCGTCGAGATCGAAAAGCTGACCAGCCATTACGGCCGCATCCCGGCGCTGCGCGGGGTCGACATGAAGATCGAGGCGCGCCAGCTCTCGGTCCTGGTCGGCGCCAACGGCGCCGGCAAGACCACGCTGATGCGCACCATTTCCGGGGTGCGGCCGGCAAGCGGCGGCGACATCCGCTTCGAGGGCGCGAGCATCCGAAGACTCTCGGCGGCCAAGCGCGTCCGGCTCGGCATCGCCCAGGTCCCGGAGGGCCGCCAGATGTTCCCGGCGCTGACCGTCGAGGACAACCTCGTGATGGGCGGCTACACGCGGACCAGCGCCGAGATCCGCGAGGGCATCGACCGCGCCTTCGCGCTGTTTCCCATCCTTAAGACCAAGCGCCGCGAGCTTGCCGGCACGCTGTCCGGCGGACAGCAGCAGATGCTGGCGATCGCCCGCGCGCTGATGTCGAAGCCGCGGCTCCTGCTGCTCGACGAGCCGAGCATGGGGCTCGCGCCGCTGCTCGTCGCCGAGATCTTCCGGTCCGTGCAGAAACTGCAGGCCGACGGCGTCACGATCTTCCTGGTCGAGCAGAACGCCCATGCGGCGCTCAAAATCGCCGATCGCGCCTATGTCATGGAAACCGGGCGCACCGTGCTCGAAGGCACCGGCCCGGAATTGCTCGCCAACGACCGCGTGCGGCAAGCGTATCTGGGGATTTGAAACAACATTCGCCTCATCAGTTCGCATGGGTGCGACATGCTCGCTGCAGGTAATCGCATTTGCTTGCCGGCTGGCTCGCAACACCTCCCCCTGAAAGGGGGAGGTCGACAGCGCAGCTGTCGGGAGGGGGTCGCGATCCCCACCCCCTCCCTCCCCTTTTCAAGGGGAGGGAGGAGATCGCGGCTCGCTCCGAGCCCAATCCGATCACCGTGTGCCGGCGTTGACAGGCGAAAGCGCGGACCCTATCAACCCGCCAAAGCTCTTAAGGAACCCGGCATGAAAGTCCGCAATTCGCTCAAATCGCTGCGCGCGAGGCACCGCAACAACCGGCTGGTGCGGCGCAAGGGCCGCCTCTACGTCATCAACAAGATCCAGCGCAGGTACAAGGCCCGCCAGGGCTGAAGCGGCCGGAACTGCGCTCCGCTCACGCGCGTTTGAGCATTTTGCCGGTTACGAGAGCGGTCCCGTGCCCTACAATCGGCCCATGACAGCAAGATTCGCGGCGCTTTGCTTCGCGGTTCTGCTCGCCGCCCTGCTGGCGGGGCCGGTCGAACGCGCGCAGGCGCAGGCGCCGGCGCCGGGCGCGGCGGAGCCGGACAAGGCGCCGCGCGAAGGAAAGGCCGACCGCGGGCGGAGCATCGATTTCCTGTTCGAGGCGCTGAAAGCCGCGCCCGATGCCGAGACCGCCAAGCTCGTCGAAGACCGAATTTGGGCGCTGTGGTTCGCCTCGGGAAGCGACACCGCCGACCTGTTGATGTCGCGCGTGAAGCAGGCGGCCGAGGAAAAGGACGTCGATCTCGCCGTCCGGCTGCTCGATGCGATCATCGACCTCAAGCCGGACTACGCCGAGGCCTGGAACCGGCGCGCGACGATGTATTTCACCAAGAAGGACTACGGGCACGCGCTCGCCGACATCGCCCAGGCGCTGGCGCGCGAGCCGCGCCATTTCGGGGCGCTGACCGGGCTCGGCATGATGCTGCAGGAGATGGGCGAGGACAAACGCGCGCTGCAGGCATTCCGCCGCGCGCTCGAGATCGATCCGCATCTGCAGAAGATCCCCGAGTTCGTCAAGGCTTTGACCGACAAGGTCGAGGGCCGGGATATCTGAGCTCGCGCCACCCGTGCATGGCCCGCAAAAAAGCGCACTTGCCTTATCATGGGTTGAATCACGAATCATGTAAATCTAAAGATGCAATTTGACGAATTGAACGGGCTTAAGCGATTGGTTTCCCTCAATAGTTTTCATGAACAGCGTGCAGTTTTGAGCCCTTTTTGGCCCAAAATTCGTCTTGCGCGGCCCTGGATCAAGTCCGGGACTGATCTGAACCGCGAGGCATCGAAGGGCGTGGATGGCCGGGACCAGCCAAGACAAGCCAAAGACAAGCCCGGCCATGAGAGCCTCGCGTCACACGCCCGTCTTCTGTCGTCGGTCGTCCGCGGCCTGGAACAGGGGCGTGCTCTCGGCCGCCTCGTCGCCCACGAACGCGATCCGCATCATGTTGGTCGCGCCGGGCGTGCGCAGCGGGATGCCCGCCACGATGATGATGCGCTGGCCGATTTTCGCAAAACCGTCCCGCACCGCCATGCGGCAGGCGCGATCGACCACGTCGTCGAGATCGCGGGCGTCCTGGGCGATGACGCAATGCACGCCCCAGACCACCGAGAGCTTGCGGCCGGTCGATAGATTGGGCGAGATGGCGATGATCGGCGACTTCGGCCGCTCGCGCGCGACCCGCAGCGCGGTCGAACCGGAGCTGGTCCAGCACACGATCGCCGAGAGCACCAGGGTTTCGGCAATGCCCCGCGCCGCGGCGGCGATCGCGTCGGAGCCGGTCGCTTCCGGCTCGGCGCGCTGCGCCTCCACGATCGAGCGATAGGTCGGATCGCTCTCCACCTCCTCGGCGATGCGGTTCATCATCGCCACCGATTCGACCGGATATTTGCCGGCCGCGGATTCCGCCGAGAGCATGATGGCGTCGGCGCCCTCGAACACCGCGGTCGCCACGTCGGAGACTTCGGCGCGGGTCGGCACCGGATTGCTGATCATCGATTCCAGCATCTGGGTCGCCACCACCACCGGCTTGCCGGCGCGCCGCGCCGTGCGGGTGATCTGCTTCTGCACGCCGGGCACCTTCTCGAGCGGCATTTCCACCCCGAGATCGCCGCGGGCGACCATCAGCGCGTCGACGAGATCGAGAATCTCGCCGAGCCGGGTGACCGCCTGCGGCTTCTCGATTTTCGCCATCACGGCGGCGCGGCCACGGGTGATCTTCTTGGCCTCGGCCACGTCCTCCGGCCGCTGCACGAACGAGAGCCCGACCCAGTCGATGCCGGCATCGAGCGCCGCCTCGAGATCGGAGCGGTCCTTGGCGGTCAGGGCCGAGAACGGCACCGTCGTGTCGGGGAGGCTGATGCCCTTGCGGTTCGAAAGCTTGCCGCCGACCTCGACCCGGGTCGCCGCGCGCCCGGGCGCGGTCTCGACAACGGTCAGCCGCACCTTGCCGTCGTCGAGCAGCAGCGTGTGACCGGGCTCGAGCGCCGCAAGGATCTCCGGATGCGGCAGCTGCACGCGCGAGGCGTCGCCGGGCGCCGGATCGGCGTCGAGCACGAAGGTCGCCCCGCGCTCGAGCATGACCGCGTCGCCCTCGAAGCTGCCGACGCGCAGCTTGGGCCCCTGCAGGTCGACCAGCACGCCGACCGGACGCTCGCTCTTCTTCTCCACGGAGCGGATCAGCCGCACCAGCTCGCGCATGCGGTCGTGCGTCGTGTGGCTCATGTTGATGCGGAACACGTCGGCGCCCGCCTCGAACAGGCGCAGGATCACGTCCGCTTCGGACGAGGAGGGTCCGAGCGTCGCCACGATCTTGGCCCGGCGCAAGCGTCTCATCGCGCGGGAGGCCTCGATGAGCCGGGAGCCGTGAACGGCGTCGCCGGCTGCCCGGCGGCCGGGGCACCCGGATTGATCGGGGCATATTGCGGCATCGCGCCTTGCCGCGGCGTCTGCTCGGTCGACTCGGTGAGCTGCACGGTCCAGGCGCGCTGCTCGCCGGTGTCGACCTCGAAGAAGCCGGCGCGATCGAACCCGCGGGCCAGGCAGTCCTCGATGCCGCGAATGGTGAATTCCTTGTCGCGCGTGCACATGAACGCCTTGCCGGACCATTCCCCGCCGCGGTCGTAGTCGAGGGCGTAGATATAGTAGAACCGGGCCACCAATGCGCCCTTGAGCAAGGTGTCGCAGCTTCGCGCCGCAAGATTCCACCAGCCCTCGGTGGTCCAGCCGTCGCCGTCCTTGTAGCCGATGGCGATGCCGACGCGGCTGCCGGTGTTGTTGCACAGCCGGAAATCGGCGGCGGCGGGGGCCGCATAGGCCCAGAGCGGCAATGCCAACACAATTCCGCGCAGCAGCAATGCGGTCATCTCGCTCTAATTTCTCCCCGCAAGCGGGGAGAGGGGGACGGCTCCGTCCGCGAATTCATGAACGCGCCTTTGATCGGGGATTTCGCGCCAGCCCTCAAGGCGTGTCAACGAGCACGGCGCGAAAGTCGTTGACGTTGGTCCAGGTCGGCCCGGGGACGACGAGATCGCCGAGCCGGGCGAAGAAGGCGGTGGAATCGTTGTTGGCGAGAAACGCGGCGGGATCGAGGCCGAGCGCCCTCGCCCTCGCCAAGGTGGTCCCATCGACGTACGCGCCGGCCGGATCGTCCGCACGGCCGGAACCGCCGTCGGTGCCGTCGGTGTCGCCCGCGAGCGCGGCAATGCCATTGGCGCCGGCGATCTCCAGCGCCAGTGCGAGCGCATATTCCTGGTTCGGCCCGCCCCGGCCGGTGCCCCGAATGGTGACGGTGAGCTCGCCGCCCGACAGGATCACCGCCCGCCGGCTCGCGGCCGCGATGCTGCGGGCGAGCCGGCCGTGATCGGCGGCGATCTTTCGGGCTTCCCCCTCCAGGCGATCGCCGAGAAACACGCACTCGTATCCGGCGGCGCGGACCGCGGCCTCCGCGGCCCGGAACGCATCGGCCGGCCGCGCGATCAGCCGGAACTCGGTGCCGGCAAAGACCGGGTCGCCCGGCTTCGGCGTCTCGTTCGCTCGATCGGCGAGGGCGCGCTCGACCGAAGCCGGCAGCTCGAGGCCATGGCGCGCAACGATGTCACGCGCGTCGGCAAGCGTCGAAGGATCCGGCACGGTCGGCCCGGAGCCGATCACCGCCGGATCGTCGCCCGGCACGTCGGAAATGGCGAGCGTGACGACGCGCGCCGGATACGCTCGGGCGGCGAGCCGGCCGCCCTTGATGCGGGAGAGATGCTTGCGCACCGTGTTGATCTCGCCGATGGAGGCGCCCGAGCGCAGCAGCGCCCGGGTGACCGCCTGCTTCTCCTCGAGCGTGACGCCCGGCGCGGGCGCGATCCAATTGGCCGAAGCGCCGCCCGAGAGCAGCACCAGGACGAGGTCGTCCCGCCCGGCCCGGTCGGCGAGATCGAGCGCCCGCTGGGTCCCGGCGAGGCCCGCCGCGTCGGGAACCGGATGGCCTGCCTCGATCACCGCAACGAGCCGGGTCGGGCGGCCGTAACCATGACGGGTGACGGCGATCCCAGAAATGCGGCGCTCGGGGACACCATGAGCATCGAGATAATGCCGTTCCGCCACTTCGGTCATGGAACCCGCCGCCTTGCCGGCGGCCAGGACGATCAGCCGGCCTTGGGTCGCCGGCGCGGGAAGATGCGGCGGCAGGCAGCGTGCCGGATGCGCGGCGGCGATCGCGGTCTTGAACAAGCCTTCGAGAAATTCCCGCCGCGAACGCACAGTCTTGCTCATCTGCGCCGCCTGCATGGGTGCTTGCCGGCCCCGGCCATTGCGGTTCCCATTGTTGACGCCGCGGCGCTATGGCGGGCGCGCCCCGGCGCCACTATCCTCTGTTCCATCCCAGGGCACAGCCCCGACTTGCCGAAGCGAGAAGGATTTTGATCATGAGGCCAGACGATGCCACCCGCACCAGCCTCGAAGCCGCCGTATTCCGGCGGCTGGTCGAGCACTTGCGAGCGCGTACCGAGGTGCAGAACCTCGATCTGATGAACCTTGCCGGGTTCTGCCGCAACTGCCTCTCCAATTGGATGAAGGAGGCGGCCGACGCCGAGGGCGTCCCGATGACCAAGGACGAGAGCCGCGAGCTCGTCTACGGCATGCCCTACGAGGAATGGAAGGCGAAATACCAGCGCGAGGCGAGCCCGCAGCAGCGCGCCGCATTCGAGGCGGGAAGCCACAAGCATTGAGCCTGTGGATGGCTTCTGCCGCGGCTTGACGGGCGACCGGTTCCTCCCGAAACGTTGCGGTGCGGCGAGTAGGCCGCGTCCGCTCGACGGAAAAGGAACATCGATGACCGATGCCGCGCCCGCCGCCGAAACCCGCGCCGCCGCCCCGGCCCGGATCGCCAAGGAGCATCTGCGCGCCTTCGTCGAGCGCATCGAGCGGCTCGAGGAGGAGAAGAAGACGATCGCGGACGACGTCCGCGACGTCTATGCCGAAGCCAAGGCCAACGGCTTCGACGTCACGGCGCTGCGCTCGATCGTCAAGCTGCGCAAGCAGGACGCAGACGAGCGCAAGGAGCACGAGGCGATTCTGGCGACCTACATGCTTGCGCTCGGCATGATCCAGGGGTAGGAGCGCTGTGTAGCCCGGATGGAGCGCACGCAAAGCGGGCGCGAAATCCGGGGAGGTGATCCCGGATTGCGCTTCGCTCCATGCGGGCTACAGCGTGGCGGCTAGCGTAACCCCGCGGTGCGCAACGCGAAGGTGATGGTCGGCAGGAACGCGACCGCGGCGCCGCCGAAGGCGTCGGCATTCATGCCGAAATGCGGATCGTCGGAAAAGATCATCGCCAGGGCGAACGAGGGTTTGGCGAACAGCGGCCGCAGCGTGCGGTAGTCGGTCGGACCGAGCACCGAGACGTGCAT
>WNGN01002782.1_pt1 | contig 17121 bp, 16 predicted proteins | sample 5400561 | NCBI WGS metagenome assembly WNGN01 (sample SAMN13153379, study PRJNA577476) | soil metagenome | isolation source: 115 cm soil or saprolite under Garry oak tree replicate 2 | place: USA:California | collected 2016-06-15
TCAGCAGGTGATCGCCGGGCGCGGGTACAGTAAGTGTCGTTTTCCCTTCCCGGGTCGTCTAGCCTGGCAGGACAAGGGTTTTTGGTACCCTCAACCGAGGTTCGAATCCTCGCCCGGGAGCTAGGTGGCGAGCGGGTCAGTGGGCAGGCACGTTCGATCGGGCCGCAAAGTCATCGTGCGCGTTGGGCGCCACGCGACGGTGGATCCGCCATCACGCTCGACGCCCATCCTTCAATCTGCCTGTAGATTTCGATGCTCCGGCGCACCTGGATGCGCAGGCAGCCGTGGTAATCCGCACCGGTGTTCGGCCCAGTATGTGGCCACTCCGGCAGCTTGTCGCTGGCGGGATGCCTCGTAGCTGAGCCGCTCAGGACGCGGCAGGTCGCGGACCCACAACGAGACTGAGCTCTTCGAGACGCCGACCTCTGCGGCGATGCGGTTATAGTCCCAGCCTCGCGACCGTAGTTGCCTGGCCTTAGCGTGGAGTTCGTCCTTGGCGTTCGGACGCAATGTCCATTGAGGCGGTGGCTCGCCGCGCAAGACCTCGTTGAGCGTCCAGTTGCTCGTAATCCGCAACATCTCCTTGATCTCGCGCCTGGACTTGCGACGCGTTACGCCTCGGCGAACTCGGCACGGACGCCGAGCAGGCGCACCGGGTCCCGCCGGGCGAACCAGTCCAGCGCCGCCAGCGCGGCCGCCTCGATCAGGGCCGGGTCGCGGGTGGGCTCGCTCAGCGCCTGCCCGTGCGTCTTGGTGAAGAACGGCGCGTACCGCACCTTGACGATGATGCGCCCGGCGGGCCGCCCGTCGGCCCGCACGTCGTCGGCGACGATCCCAGCGATCCTGGCGACCTCGGCGCGGACCTGCTCCCAGTCGGCCAGGTTCTGCTGGAACGTGACCTCGCGGCCGTGACCGCGCGGAACGTAAGGCTCCCCGGTCACCTGCGACAGGTCGATGCCGCGGGCCAGCTGGACCAGCCACGGCCCGATCGTCGGGCCGAAGTGCCCGGCGAGCTCGCGGTGGTCGGCGGCGGCCAGGTCGGCCACGGTCATGATCCCGAGCCCGGCGAGCTTGCGCGCGGTCTTCGCTCCGACCCCCCACAGCGCGTCCGTCGGGCGCGGGCCGAGCAGCTGCGGCCAGGTCTGGCTGGTGATCGAGAACACCCCGGCCGGCTTGCCGAAGCCAGTGGCGATCTTGGCCTGGAGCTTGTTCTGGCCGATGCCGACCGAGCAGTCAAGGCTGGTCGCCTCCCGGACCAGTGCCTGGATTTTTCTCGCCAACAACTCCGGATCGTCGGTCTCGGCGGCCAGGAACGCCTCGTCCCAGCCCATCACCTCGACCACGGCGTCCAGTTGCCGCAGCGTCGCCATCACCACGGCCGACGCGGCGTCGTAGGCGGCCTTGTCGACGGGCAGGAACACCGCGTCCGGGCAGCGGCGGGCGGCGGTCCGCAGCGGCTGCCCCGAGTGCACCCCGTATGCGCGCGCCTCGTAGGAGGCGGTGCTGACCACGCCGCGCTTGGCCGGGTCGCCGTCCCCGCCGACGACGACCGGCCTGCCGCGCAGGTCCGGCCTGCGCAGGACCTCGACAGCGGCGATGAACTGGTCGAGGTCGACGTGCAGCACCCACCGGGTCACACCTGCAAGTTTCGCCCCTGACCCGATCGTGCGGAGATGCAGCCCAGGTAACGGGAGGTATCCTGCTCCAGTCGGGGGGTTGAGGCGCGAGTTAGCGCCCGGCATCCGACAGCCCGCAGCTACATCGAGGAGCCGAGCCGAGTGAGCGCACCAGGTCCGGCCGCGGTGATCGTGCTCGCGGCCGGCGAGGGCACGCGGATGAAGTCGCCCGTGCCGAAGACGCTGCACCGGGTGTGCGGGCAGACGATGCTCGGGCACTGCCTCGCCGCGGCCGCCGAGCTGGCCCCCGACCGGCTGATCGTCGTGGTCGGCCACGACGCCGAGCGGGTGGCCGCGCACGCCAGGGAGCAGGTGCCGTCCGCGCTCATCGTGATGCAGGACCACCTCGGCGGCACCGGGCACGCGGTCAGGGTCGTGCTCGAGGCCGTCGGCACGATCAGCGGCACCGTGGTCGTGACGTACGCGGACACGCCGCTGCTGACCGGGCCATCGTCGAGCACGCGGACGCCACGCCGGACGAGCGCGCGATCGACGAGATCAACACGGGCATGTACGCCTTCGACGGCGACCTGCTCGCCGACGCGGTGAAGCGGGTCAGGACCGACAACGCGCAAGGCGAGGAGTATCTCACCGACGCCGTCTGCGTCCTTCGCGGCGACGGTTACCCCGTGGCGGTTGTTACGTGTGTAGATCTTGAAGAGGTCCAGGGGGTCAACGACCTCGCGCAGCTTGCCCGCGCCAGCAGGGTGATGAACTCCAGGCTGCTCGAGGCGAGGATGCGGGCCGGGGTCAGGATCGCCGATCCGGCCACCACCTGGCTGGACGCTGGCGTCGAGGTGGCGCCCGGCGCCTGCATCGGGCCTGGCACCCAGCTTGAGGGCAGCACGAACGTCGCCGCCGGGGCTCAGGTCGGGCCCGGCTGCCTGCTGCGCGATACCGTCGTCGGACCGGGTGCCACCGTGATCCAGTCGGTCTGCGAGTCCGCCGTGATCGCGGCGGGCGCGCGGGTCGGGCCGTTCGCACACCTAGTGGAAGAGCAGGTCACGTGACGGGCGCCAGCGGGCCGGCCGGCAAGAAGATGATGCTGTTCTGCGGCCGGGCGTACCCCGAGCTCGGCCTGGAGATCGCCGACTTCCTCGGCGTCGAGCCGACCCCCACCGCCTTGTTCGACTTCGCCAACGGCGAGATCTTCGTTCGCTTCCTCGAGTCGGTCAGGGGCTGCGACGCCTTCGTGCTGCAGAGCCACATCGCGCCGATCAACAAGTGGATCATGGAGCAGCTGATCATGGTCGACGCCCTCAAGCGGGCGTCGGCGAACCGGATCACCGTCGTGACGCCCCTGTTCGGCTACGCGCGGCAGGACAAGAAGCGACGCGGCCGCGAGCCGATCTCTGCCCGGCTGATGGCCGACCTGTTCCGGGCGGCGGGAGCGCACCGGCTCATGGCCGTCGACCTGCACACGGCCCAGATCCAGGGCTTCTTCGACGGTCCTGTCGACCACCTGTTCGCGCTCCCGATCCTGGCCTCCTACCTGGAGGGCAAGCTCGACCTCGCGCAGGTCACGGTGGTGGCGCCGGACGCCGGCCGGGTCAGCGTCTGCGAGCGGTGGACCGACAGGCTCGGCTGCCCGCTGGCGATCATCCACAAGCGGCGCGACCCGGACGTCGCGAACAAGGTCAAGGTGCTCGAGGTGGTCGGCCAGGTTGCCGGCCGCACCTGCATCCTGGTGGACGACATGATCGACACGGGAGCCACGATCGCCAATGCCGCCGAGAGCCTGTTCGAGCAGGGCGCGGATCAGGTCATCGCCACGGCCACGCACGGCGTGCTGTCGGGCCCGGCGGTCGACCTGCTGAAGAACTCGGCGATCAGCGAGGTCATCGTCACCAATACCGTGCCGATCCAGCCGGAGAAGCAGTTCGATAAGCTGACCGTGCTGTCGATCGCGCCGCTGATCGCCAGGGCCATCACCGAGGTCTCCTCCGAGGGCTCGGTGACGAGCTTGTTCGACGGCCAGAGCTGAGCTGGCCGCGGCCCGGGCGGCCCGCTCGTCGGCTACCCTGAACTCGCTTGTGAATTCTCCCGCCCTCCGACAGGGCTGTACCCGCATAGGAGTAGTACCGTGCCCGAGGTTCATATCGACGCAACGTCGCGGACCGAGTTCGGCAAGGGTGCCGCTCGGCGCGAGCGCCGGGCCGGGCGGGTCCCCGCGGTCCTGTACGGCCACGGCACGCCGACGCGGCACGTCAGCCTGCCAGGCCACGACGTCCTGCTCGCGCTGCGCACCCCCAACGTCCTGATCAGGCTCGACGGCCTGTCCAGCGGCAGCGAGCTCGCGCTGCCGAAGGCCGTGCAGCGGGACCCGATCAAGGGCACGGTCGAGCACGTCGACCTGATCCTGGTCCGCAGCGGCGAGAAGGTGACCGTCGACATCCCGGTCACCGTGGTCGGCGAGGTCGCCCCCGACGGCCTGCTCGACCAGCAGCTCGTTCAGATCTCGGTCGAGGCAGATGCGACCAGCATCCCGCCGGGCATCGAGGTCGACGTCGAGGGCATGCAGATCGGCGCGTCCGTGCACGCCGGCGACCTCGACATGCCGCGCGGCGTCACGCTGGCGGTCGAGCCCGAGGTTCTCGTCCTGCACGTGATCGCGGCTCCGACGGCTGCGCAGATCGAGGCCGACCTCGGCGTCACGCCCGAGGCCGAGGCCGCCGAGGTGCCCGAGGCGGTCGGCGCGGCCGCCGGCGAGGCCGAGGGCGGTGCGGCCGCCGAGCCGCAGGCCCCGGCCGAGTAGCGGACACGCGCTGGCTCGCAACTGGCTGGCTGGCACGCCCTGAACCTGCTTCGGGGCCGGCGGAAGGCTGCGCCGATGGCCGATGAGCGATGGCTGGTGGCCGGGCTCGGCAACCCGGGCCCCGGCTACGCCGGCCACAGGCACAACGCGGGCTACCTGGTCGCCGACGCGCTGGCCGGCCGGATCGGCTCCGGCTTCCGGCGGGACAGGTCCCGCACCCAGGCTGCCGCGGGACGGCTGGCAGGCGCGCCCGTGATCGTGGCCAAGCCGATGTCGTTCATGAACCTGTCCGGGCCCCCGCTCGCCGCGCTCCGCGGCTTCTACAAGATCCCTCCGGAACGGATCGTCGTCGTGCACGACGAACTCGACCTGCCGCTGCGCACCGTCAGGCTCAAGCTCGGCGGCGGCGACGGCGGGCACAACGGCCTGCGCTCGGTGACGCGCGCGCTCGGCACCGGGGATTACTACCGGGTGCGTGTCGGCATCGGCCGGCCCGCGGGGCGGCAGGACCCGGCGGACTATGTGCTGAGCAACTTCGGCCCGGCCGAGCGCAGCGAACTGCCGCTCGCGGTCGAGCTTGCCGCCGACGCGGTCGAGGCCCTGCTGAGCTCTGGCCTCGCGGCCGCCCAGAACCAGATCCACGCGCTCGGCTGATCCCGCCCGGGGCGCGTCTGCCCGCTGCCACCCTCCGGGGCGCGCCTCTGCCCGCCCGGATTCCCGGTATCGATAAGAATAAGTTAAATAGACGAATCGCACCCATCTGATCGACGCGATGCGCCACAATCGGCGGAGATGCGGGCCGGTTTGCCGCTGTGATCTTAATTGTGCAGACTGCGTCAACTGCACCGGAAGTCTGGGCGTCTAACTTCTGTAGTAATTGGTAAACGCCAGGTGAACTTCGGGCGCGCGACGCTGGTCCGCGCCATCCAAGCCGGCGTCGAGGGGAGGGCCTGGTGTTCAGCCAGACGGCAGTAAGCGCGGCTCGCCGCGGGCGAAGGTTCGGCGACGGCACCACTGACATCGGGGTGCGAACTGCCTCCTGGACCCTGACCTATCTTCGCCGGGCCGCCGCCGCCGACGGCATCTGCGCTCTGGCCGCCGGGCTGCTCGCCTACCAGGTCCGCTATGAGACGGTCGGCGACCGGCCGGCGCCGTACCTGGCGGCCAGCCTGATGCTGCCGTTCGCCTGGCTCGGCACCGTGCGGGTGGCGGGCGGCTACGACTCCAGGTTCATCGGCGTGGGCAGCGACGAGTTCCGCCGGGTACTGAACGCCGGGGTGTTCCTCACGGCGGCCGTCGCGATCGTGTCCTACGCCAGCAAGGCCTACCTGGCCAGGGGTTATGTCGTCGTCGCCCTGCCCAGCGTGACGCTGTTGGACCTGGCGGCCAGGTACGCGCTGCGCAAGCACCTGCACCGGGTCCGCGCGCACGGCGGCTGCATGCGCAAGGTCGTCGTCGTCGGGTACCCGCGCGTGGTCGCCGGCATCGCCAACATGCTGCGCAGGGAGACCTACCACGGCCTGTCGGTCGTCGCGGCCTGCGTGGTAGGTGCCAACGAGGTCAGCGTGATCGCGGGCATCCCGGTCGTCGGCGGCCTTGACGCGGTCGCCGAGGCGGTCGGAAGCTTCGATGCCGACACGGTCGCGGTGCTCGCCTGCCCCGAGATGGCCGGCTACCGGCTGCGCAGGCTGGCGTGGGATCTGGAGAAGACGGGGACCGACCTGTGCGTCGCCCCCGCCCTGCTGGATGTCGCGGGACCCCGGACCACCATCAGGCCGGTGGCCGGGTTGCCGCTGCTGCACATGGACCATCCCGAGTTCGGCGGCGGGCGGTGGATCATCAAGGCCACGTTCGACAAGCTGCTCGCGGTGGCCGGACTTGTCTTCGCCGCGCCGCTGCTCGCTCTGCTCGCCCTGGTCATCAGGCTGGATGACGGCGGTCCCGCGCTGTTCAGGCAGACCAGGGTCGGCAAGGACGGCCACCACTTCTCGGTCTTCAAGTTCCGCACGATGGTGGCCGACGCCGAGTCCCGCAAGCCGGAACTGGCCGACAGTAACCAGCAGCAGGGCCCGCTGTTCAAGATCAGGAAGGACCCGCGGATCACCAGGGCAGGAAGCTGGCTGCGGCGCTGGTCGCTGGACGAGCTGCCGCAGCTGCTCAACGTCCTCGCCGGGGACATGTCCCTGGTCGGCCCGCGGCCGGCGCTGCCAGATGAGGCGGCCATGTATGGTGACCATGTGCGGCGCAGGCTGGCGGTCAAGCCAGGCATGACCGGCCTGTGGCAGGTGAACGGCCGGGCCGACCTGTCCTGGGACGAGTCGGTCCGCCTCGACCTGCGGTACGTGGAGAACTGGTCGTTCATGCTCGACCTGCAGATCCTGTGGAAGACTTCCGCGGCGGTCGTCCGTGGCTCAGGCGCATACTGAGCTGCGCGGCTCGCCGCGGCCCCCGGCCTGGCGGCCTAGCGGCGCCGCCTGCCGGCTGCCGTTCAGCACTCAACTGGAGTACACGTGGTTTTCCCCGATGACGACTGCCTTGCCCGCGATCTCGCCGTGGCGGCCGGCGAACGCCTGCTCAAGCTCCGCGCGTCCGGATCGGCGGCCGACGATCTGAGGCGCGCCGGCGACCTGGGCTCGCAGGAGTTCCTCGCCGCCGAGCTGGCCAGGGCACGCCCGCACGACGCCGTGCTGTCCGAGGAGGCGCACGGCGACCCGGCCAGGCTGGCCGCGGACCGGGTATGGATCATCGACCCGCTGGACGGCACCAGGGAGTTCGGTGAGGAGGGCAGGGTCGACTGGGCGGTGCACGTCGCCCTGTGGGAGCGCGGCGAGCTCACCGCCGGCGCGGTCGCGCTGCCTGCCCACGATGCCGTCCTGTCGACCGCCGAGCCGCCCGCGCCGCCGGCGGCCGCGCCAGGGGCCGCGCTGCGGCTCGTGGTCAGCAGGTCACGGCCGCCCGAGTTCGTGCAGCGGCTGGCGGCGAAGCTCGGAGCCGAGCTTGTGCCGCTCGGCTCGGCCGGTGCCAAGGCAGCGTCCGTCATCACCGGCGAGGTGGACGCCTACGTGCACAGCGGAGGTCAGTACGAATGGGACTCCGCCGCCCCCGTGGCCGTCGCCAGGGCCGCGGGCCTGCACACCTCGAGGATCGACGGGTCAAATCTGCGCTACAACTCCGAGCAGCCGTGGATGCCGGATATCCTGATCTGTCCCGTCCCGCTAGCTGGCCGGCTGCTCGATGCGATCAGCGCGGTACAGCAGCACCAGCAGTAGGCCGAGCCCGGCCCCGCTCGGGCCGGGACCGAGTGCACCCGATCCGGAGTTCGCCAGATGACAGTGTCCCGCTCTGATTACCAGCTATCGCAGCTCGACGTGCTCGAGGCTGAGTCCGTCCACGTGATGAGGGAGGTCGCCGCAGAGTTCGAGCGGCCCGTGCTGCTGTTCTCCGGCGGCAAGGACTCGATCGTCATGCTGGCGCTCGCCGAGCGCGCGTTCCGGCCCGCCAGGATCCCGTTCCCCGTCATGCACGTGGACACCGGCCACAACTTCGACGAGGTGCTCGAGTTCAGGGACCGCAGGGCGGCCGAGCTCGGCGTCCGCCTGATCGTGGCCTCGGTGCAGGAGTCGATCGACACGGGCCGGGTGGTGGAGGAGACCGGCCGGTGGCCGAGCCGGAACCGGCTGCAGACGACGACGCTGCTCGACGCGATCGCCGACCAGCGCTTCGACGCGGTATTCGGCGGCGCCCGCAGGGACGAGGAGAAGGCCAGGGCGAAGGAGCGGGTGTTCTCCTTCCGCGACGAGTTCGGCCAGTGGGACCCGAAGAACCAGCGGCCCGAGCTGTGGAGCCTGTACAACACCCGGATTCACCGGGGCGAGCACATCAGGGTCTTTCCGCTGTCGAACTGGACCGAGCTCGATATCTGGCACTACATCACCAGGGAAGAGCTCGAGATCCCTTCCATCTACTTCGCGCACCGCCGGTCGGTATTCGAGCGCGACGGCATCCTGCTCGCCGACCACCCGCATGCCGGCCGGTCCGACGCCGAGCCGCCGTACGAGGCGCTGGTCAGGTACCGCACCGTCGGCGACATCAGCTGCACGGGCGCGGTCGAGTCCTCGGCGGCCACGCTCGCCGAGGTCATCACGGAGATAGCCGCGACGCGGATCACCGAGCGCGGGCAGACCCGCGCCGACGACCGCGCGAGTGAGGCCGCGATGGAGGACCGCAAGCGAGAGGGCTACTTCTGATGACATCCGACCCGGACGGCATGGAGCGGGCGCGACAGGACGGCGGGCGGCGCGGTGGCCCCGGACACGGTGCCGCTAAGCACGGGGGCACGGGAGTACCGGAAGGGGACAGGGCGATGGACATCCTTCGGCTGGCTACGGCCGGCTCGGTGGACGACGGGAAGTCGACCCTGATCGGGCGGCTGCTGTATGACTCGAAGGCGATCTTCGAAGACCAGCTTGCCTCGGTGGAGCGGACCAGCAGGGAACGCGGCGAGGACTTCACGAACCTCGCGTTGCTCACCGACGGCCTGCGCGCGGAGCGCGAGCAGGGAATCACGATCGACGTCGCCTACCGGTACTTCGCGACGCCGCGGCGCAAGTTCATCATCGCCGACACCCCGGGCCACATCCAGTACACCAGGAACATGGTCACCGGGGCGTCCACCGCCGACCTGGCGATCGTCCTGGTCGACGCGCGGAACGGGCTCACCGAGCAGAGCCGCAGGCACGCGTTCCTCACCACGTTGCTGCGGGTGCCGCACCTGGTGCTCGCGGTGAACAAGATGGACCTGGTCGGGTACGAGTCGGCGGCCTTCGACCAGGTCGTGGAGGAGTTCACCGCGTTCGGCAGCAAGCTCGAGATCGGCGACCTGACCTTCATCCCGATCTCGGCGCTGCACGGCGACAACGTGGTCGAGCGCTCGCTGAACATGCCCTGGTACAACGGCCCGTCCCTGCTGCATCACCTGGAGCACGTGCACATCGCGTCCGACCGCAACCTGATCGACGTCCGGTTCCCCGTGCAGTACGTGATCAGGCCGCACCAGGCCACCGACCCCGACCTGCATGACTACCGCGGTTACGCGGGCCAGGTCGCTGGCGGCATCCTGAAGCCGGGCGACGAGGTGATGCACCTGCCGTCAGGGCTGACGACCACGATCAGGCGGATCGACGCCGCCGCCGGCCCGGTCGACGAGGCGTACCCGCCGATGTCGGTGACCCTGCTGCTCGACGACGACCTCGACATCTCCCGCGGCGACATGATATGCCGGCCGCACAACCAGCCTCATGTCACCCAGGACGTGCAGGCGATGGTGTCCTGGATGGCGGACGCTCCGGTGCTGACCGAGCGCAGCCGGCTCATCGTCAAGCACACCACGCGGACGGTCAAGGCAATCGTGCGCGACATCGGCTACCGGCTTGACATCAACTCGCTGCACAGGGACGAGGCGGCCGACCGGCTCGGGCTGAACGAGATCGGCCGGGTCGCGCTGCGGCTGACCCAGCCGATCTTCTGCGACCCCTATGCGCGGAACCGGATGACCGGCGGCATGATCCTGATCGACGAGGCGACCAGCGCCACCGTCGGGGCGGCGATGATTACAGATCCGTCCTGACCGGCACGCCGGGCAACGCCTCGGAGTGACCGCGATTTAGCGGGCATTCTGCCCGCGAGCGGCCCCGGGGAAGCTACGATCAATGCGTGTATCGACGGATTTCCTACTGGCGCGTGGCCGGCCTGCTCGGCGTCGTCACTTCGCTGGCCCTGGCCCTGGCTCTGCCCGGTCCGGCCGGCCAGGCGGCGACGAGCCGGGCCGGATCATCGCCCGCCGCGCTGCCGCGGGTGCGGCCCGCGTCGGGCACCCCGCACTTCCCGCTCGGTACCCGCCGCGTCGAGCAGGTGCGCCAGCTCGTCCAGTGCGGCGGCACCATGTACGCGGTCGGCAGCTTCTCGACCGTCGAACAGGGTGGCCATACCTTCAGCAGGAACAACGCGTTCAGCTTCCGCGCGACCGCGCCGTTTAGGATGACGTCCTGGAATCCCAACGTCAACGGCGTGGTCAACTCGATCACGTTCAATTCTGGCCACTGCTCGGCCGCCTACCTCGGCGGCAACTTCACCAGGGTCCGCGGCCAGAAGGCGATCCGCATCGCGAAGGTCCGCACGGCCGCTCCCGGCGCGCTGGTCGGAACCTTCAGGCACTCGGCCAACAACCAGGTCGAGACGCTGGTCAGCTACCAGAACCACGTCCTGGCGGGCGGCTTCTTCACCGCGATCAACGGCAGTTCCGCCGGCCGGTACATGACCAGCGTGAACCCGAGGACCGGCCGGAACGACGGGTTCCTTCGGCTGCGGATCTCCGGCCACTACAGCTTCCCCGGGGCGGTCGCGAACGGGACGCGGATCTTCAACCAGCAGATCAGCCACGGCGGCCGCCGGGAGCTGGTCGAGGGCGACTTCACCTCGGTCGGCGGCAAGCGGCGGCACCAGATCTTCATGCTGAACCTGGCCAGCCGGCCCCGGGCAACGCTGACGCGGTGGACGTCGCCGCGATTCGACGGCAGCCGCGGCTACCCGCCGAACGGCTACTTCTACAACTGCGCTGACAAGGAGCCGTTCTACCTGAAGTCCGCGGCCTGGTCTCCCAATGACAAGACGGTGTACCTGGCCGCCACGGGATTCCGGCCATGGAACCACAAGACGGGCTTCCCGCTCAGGGGCTTGTGCGACGCCGCGTCGGCGTTCAGCGCGGGCCGCGCCGCGACGTTCAAGTGGATCGACTACACCGGGTGCGACTCGCTGTACTCGGCCGCGGCGAACGCGAGCGCCGCGTTCTTCGGCGGTCACCAGCGTTACGCGCAGAACCCGAACGGCTGCAACTTCCAAGGGCCAGGAGCGATCGCGGCCCCCGGTCTTGATGCCCTGAATCCGTCCACCGGCCATCTGGTGGTCAATGCCCAGGGGACCTCGCTGTACACCAGGGACCGGGGAATCGGCGCCGACGACCTGCTCGTGACGAAGTCCGGGCTGTGGGTCGGCAGCGACAACTTCGCCAAGAGCGACAGATGCGACGGGGTAGCCGGCCTGTCCGGCATCTGCTTCCTGCCCTACGGTCCCTGAGAGTCCGTACTTGAGGGGCCATGCCGGCTCTTGCCATGCTCTGCACCGTGTCACTCGCTTGTAGCCAGGATGTACTATCCTGTACCCACCGAAACTACCGAGTGGAGCGTTCGCCTCCTGCCCTATCGGCCGAGTTCGTCAACGGCGGGTCCTAGCTCCACGTCACGCAGACTGGGGCGGGAGTGCGCGAAGGTCTTCGAGTCGTCTATCTCGGCGGTCTGGGACGCAGCGGCAGCACGCTGCTCGAGCGGCTGCTCGGCGAGCTGCCTGGCGTCAGCGCTGTCGGCGAGGTCGTCCACTTGTGGCAGCGCGGCGTGGTCGAGAACGAGCGCTGCGGCTGCGGTGACGAGTTCGGCGCCTGCGACTTCTGGTCCCGGGTGGGTAAGGCCGCCTTCGGCGGCTGGGACAAGATCAGCGTCGAACGGGTTGCCAGGCTCAGGGAAGCGACCGACCGCACCCGCTTTATCCCGCTGCTGGCCGGCCCCGAGCTGCCGGGCAGGATGCGCCAGAGCCTGAGCGAGTACACGGACTACTACCTGCGCGTCTACCAGGCGATCGCGGAGGTCACGGGCAGCACGGCGCTGATCGACTCGAGCAAGCACGCGTCCTTGGCGTTCTGCCTGGCCAGGCGCCGCGGGGTCGACCTGCGGGTGATCCACCTGGTACGCGACAGCCGCGCCGTCGCGTACTCCTGGACGACGCGCGTGGCCAGGCCGGACGCCAGCGCGGAGAGCTACATGACGACGTACCCGCCCGTCCGCGCGGCCGGGCACTGGAACGCGGAGAACTGCGCCCTGCAGTTGCTCGCGCGGCGCGGCACGCCGGTGCTGCGCGTCCGCTACGAGGACCTGGTCCGGGATCCCGAGCAGACCGTGCTGCTCGTGGCCAGGTTCGCCGGACTGCGCGCGGACGAGAGCATGCTCGGCTTCCTCGGCACAGAGGGTGGCTCCCGTAGCGCTGTCCTGCACGAGGCGCACACGGCATCGGGAAACCCGATGCGCTTCGCCACCGGCAGGGTGAGCATTCGCGGCGACGAGCGGTGGCGTGCGGAGATGCCGGACTCGCACCGGCGCGCGGTCACCGCGATGACGCTGCCGTTGCTGACGCACTACGGCTACCTCGGGCGAGCCGCATGAGGCGAGCCGGGCAAGCACTGCGAGCGGGAGACACCGCATGAGCGACTGGCCGTCGGTCGGCGTCGTCGTCCCCACGCACGGCCGGCCGGTCCAGCTTCGCGAGGCGCTAGAGTCGGTACTCGCCCAGGACTACCCGGGCCGCCTCGAGCTCGTGGTGGTCTTCGACCAGGGCCCGCCCGACTCGACCCTGGCCAGGCCTGACCGGGTGCGGGTGCTGGTCAACGACCGCAAGCCGGGCCTGGCCGGCGCCCGCAACTGCGGCATCCTGGCGCTCGGTACCGACCTCGTCGCCTTCTGCGACGACGACGACCAGTGGCTGCCCGGCAAGCTGATTGCCCAGGTCAGCGCGTTGCGCGCGGAGCCGGGCGCCGAGTTCGCCAGCTGCGGCATCACCGTGCGGTTCGAGAACCGCTCGACCCCCAGGCTGGCCGGACGCAGTGAGGTCACCCACCGGGACCTTCTCAGGTCCCGGATGGTCATGGTGCACTCGTCCACCTACCTGGCGAGCCGGCCGGCCCTGGTCGACGGAATCGGCCTGCTCGACGAGGACATCCCAGGCAGCCAGAACGAAGACTGGGACCTGGCGCTGCGGGCGGCGCGACGGCGCCCGATCGTGAACGTCGACCGGCCGCTCGTGCGCGTGGCCTGGGGAGCGGGCTCGCACTACGCCAGGCAGTGGGAGACCAAGGCGCTGAGCCTGCAGTGGATGCTCGACCGGCATCGCGACATCGCCGCCGACCCGGCGGGTGCGGCCCGGGTGTACGCCCAGATCGCCTTCGCCTACGCCTGCCTTGGCCGGCGAGCCGAGTCGCTGCGGTGGGCCGGCCGGGCCGTGCGCCGTAACTGGCGCGAGCGGAGGATTCCGTTCGCCGTGGCCGTGGCCTCCGGCGCGGTCTCCGGCGAGCGCGTGCTTCGGACGCTGCACGCCCGCGGGCACGGGATCTGACAGTGAGCGGGAGACACCACGTGAGCGACCGGGTCCGGGTCGGCGGGCTGGACTTCGACGTCATGACCGGGCCGCAGCTGATCGCGCAAGTGACCGATGCGATCCGGCGCGGGCTCGCCAGCCGCGAGCTCGTGGCCGAAGCGTCGATTGTCGTGCCCGACGGGATGCCGCTGATCTGGGCCGCGCGGCTGGCGGGCCGGCCGCTGCCGGAGCGGATCACCGGCGCGGACCTCATCTTCTCGCTGTCGCAGGCCGCCGCGGCCAGTTCCTGGCCGGTCTACGTGATCGGCGGGCTGCCCGGAGCCGGCGGCCGGCCCGGCGCCGCCGAGCTCGCCGCCCGCGGCATCGCCGACCGCTACCGCGACATCCAGGTCGCCGGCGCGTACTCGCCGCCCGCCAGGTTCGACGCCGCGACCGCCGACATCACCGGGCTGCGCGACGCGCTCGCCGCCGCGCAGCCGAAAATCGTCTTCGTCGGCCTCGGGTTCCCCAAGCAGGAGCGGCTGATCGCCCGGCTGTCCGCGAGCCTGCCGGGAACATGGTTCGTAGGCTGCGGAGCCGCGATCCTGTTCGCCGGGGGTACGGTGCGGCGGGCGCCGGCCTGGGTACAGAGCACCGGCCTGGAATGGGTCTACCGGCTGATCAGCGAGCCACGCCGGCTGGCACGGCGGTACCTGGTCGACGACCTGCCGTTCGCCGTCCGGCTGCTGGCCGGCAGCGTATGGCCGGGGGCACGGCGCGCAGCCGGACGGCGGTGCGAGCACCGGCGAGGGCGAACGTTATGCCCCCTGATCACCTGCGCCAGCTTGGCGTCCGGCCCAGCCACCTCGTCAGCTTCTCGTCGAACGGGCCGAAGTAGTCATCCAGTTGCGCGCGCAATGGCTCAGGCATCGGTGACCTGGGCCTGGCGTTGTGCCGCTCGAATTCGGGGTAGTCATGCCGGCGCAGCCCGAGAAAGTCGAGCACGGCGTCATAGACCGGCTCGGGCTCGGTGAAGAAGTCTCCGCTGTCGACGACGTGAATGCGGTCCGTGCCAAAGATGCCCTCCAGCCGCTCGAGCTGCTCCGCGTACCGCCCGCGGGCCAGGTAGGCGTGGTGCTGGTGGCCGTGGCTGAGGTACGCGGGCTCCTGCGTCATGCGCTCGGCCTCGCCGCGCAGGCGCTCGGGCTCGAGTTCGAGTGCCCGCGGGAACGGCTCCCTCTCGAACCCCCTGGCGAGTTCGTGAGCGTACGCGGAGTACGCCCGCTCCACCGGGTCGCGGACGAGCACGAGCAGCCTGACCTCGGGCAGGTCGTGCGCGATCCGGTCGGCCGCGAGCGGGTGGAACAGGTAGTAAGGGCTCGACTCGAAGGTGAGCGCGGGGGATCCGGCCGCCCTCCCGGCCCGGCGGCCGGCCGCTCGCAGCGGAAAGTGCGCCCGGTACCAGCCGAGACCGCGGTCGTAGTTCATGTCGAAGTAGTGCACGCCCTTGTGCAGGACCGCCTTGACCACGCCGGGGTGCTGGCTCAGCGTGCGGTACATCGAGGTGGTGCCGCAGCGCTGTGCCCCGGCGATCAGGAAACCGGGCAGCATCCTGGCCGGGCTGGTCAAGCGGCCCGCGGTCACCGAGACGGCGTGCACGACCCGTTTCGCGGGCGGGGAGACGGATCTGGTGATGGCGAGCCTGCCTTTCTGTGCTTGCCGCTGGCGCGACGCTGGCCCGGCAGTGGTCCCAAGGGCACGCGGCCCCGATGCGGCCGCTACCGACCGCGCAGGCCGGCCTGCAGCGCGGGGACGAGCCACCGGCGCGGCGCGCCCAGGCGCGCACCCGCCTGCTCCTGCCGGTCTGACAGGTAACGTACCGCCAGGTCGGCCAGGTAGACCAGCACGGTCAGGCGGGCCTCGGACGGCGGTATCCCGAGCGGATCGAGCAGCTCGGGTGCCTGCCTGACGCAGTCGCTGGCCGCCTGCCGCGGATCTCGCCCGCGCGCCACGGCCCTGGACTGCAGCCAGCAGTGCAGCGCGTCGAAGCCGACCGGCGGGCCGACCGCGAACCGTTCCCAGTCCCAGACCAGCAGCCCGCCGCGCGTGTTCGCCATGTTCCACGGGGTCCAGTCGCCGTGGCAGGCACCGAAGCCGAGCTCCGTGGTTCCCGCGCCCGCCGCCAGCTCGCCGAGCGCGGCCCGCAGGTCGTCCTGCTCGCTGCCGGCGCCCGCGCCGTCCAGCCGCGCGGCCAGCGCCTGCCAGTACTCGCTGGCGGTGAGCCCCGACCGCCGGATGCCCGGCACGCTCGCCAGCTCGGCCATGGCCCGCCCGAGCTGGCCCGGCCGCAGCGGGACGCGCTTGCGCCAGACCGGAAGCGGGCTGAGCACCAGCACCTCCATGCCGTGCCAGCAGCCGCTGTCCAGTACCCGAGGAATCTGGATGCTGGTCAGGCCGGCCCGGCCGAGTCGCTCGAGTGCCGACCGCTCGGCCCGCACCAGCTCTGCGGTCAGCGCGTTGACGCCGATCTTCACGAACCCGATCGTGTCGCCGGCGCGCCCGAGCAGCTGCAGCACCGGCTTGCGGTTGGCGCGGGCCGCGCCGAGGTGGATGCCGACCATGACCCGCTGGCCGAGCACGGAACTCAGGTACGACTCGATGGTCTGCGCCCCCGCCGGGACGTGCACGAGCAGGCGGTCGCGCAGCACCATGCCGCCGACGCCGCTGGCCAGCGCCGCCGCGAGCGCCCTGGTGGCCAGCCGGCTGCGGACCGAGCCCGGCTTGCCGTACCCGCGAACCGCGACCGCGCTCGCGCGCCGGTCACGCGGCACGACCAGCCGGGGCCGGCCGAGCCCAGGCAGCACGATCATCTGGATGTCGGCTGGCCCGCCGCCCGGTCGCCCGGTCGCCGCCGGCCGGGCCACTGCGGGCCTGGCCGGGGTCGCCGTGGCGGGTGCCGGCCACAGCAGCCGGCATACCTCGCGCAGGTAGTCGGCCCGGTCCCGGCCGGCCGGCGTCGCCTGGGCCGTGGTCATCTGGCGCCCGGCAGGACCGGACGGAAGATCCCCCAGTGGAGCATCTGATGGAAGGTCCGCAGGGCAGGCTCGTTTGCGCCGAGCCAGTACTGGAACGGGCGCCCCTGGCTGTCCGCCCCGTTCGCGTCGAAGTACGCCATGCCCTTGATCTGCCGGTCCACCCTGGCCAGCTCGCCGGCGGCGAGCAGCCAGGTCGGCCACGCCGACGGCGTGCCGTTCACGGCGAACTCACCGATCAGAACCGGCTTGCGGGTGGTCTTCGCCCATTTCAGGAACGGCTGAGCCGACTCCTGAAGCGGCTGCCTGATCGTGATCGAGTAAACGTCGGCGCACACCCAGTCGACCTTGTTGTTGCCGGGGTAGAAGGGCTCGGCGCGGCCGTCCCCGAAGCCCCACCCGGTCGGGCACCAGACCCAGCCGACGTTCGTCGCGCCGACCTCGGTGAAGATCGCCCTGATGTGGTCCCACGCCGCGATGTAGT
>WNGN01006253.1_pt1 | contig 17106 bp, 18 predicted proteins | sample 5400561 | NCBI WGS metagenome assembly WNGN01 (sample SAMN13153379, study PRJNA577476) | soil metagenome | isolation source: 115 cm soil or saprolite under Garry oak tree replicate 2 | place: USA:California | collected 2016-06-15
GGGATCCCAGGGCGCGAGCACGGGCGTCAGGATGGCCAGCGCCGCCAGGAACAGCACGACCACGCCGCCGACGAGGGCCAGCCGGTTCCGCGACAGGGTCTTCCAGAAGTCCCGCATGGGTTACTGCCGCCGGCGTCCGCCGAGGCGGATGCGTGGATCGACCAGACCGTAGGCGACGTCGGCCAGGAGGTTGGCGACCAGTGTGAGCGTGGAGACGATCACGAGATTGCCCATGATGACCGGATAGTCGCGCTGGAAGACCGACTGCACCATCAGCTGTCCCATGCCCGGAATGGCGAAGATCGACTCGACGATGACGCTGCCGCCGATCAGCCCGGGCAGCGAGAGCCCGAGGATCGTCACGATGGGTAGCATGGCGTTGCGGAGGGCGTGCTTACCGATGACGACGCGCTCAGCCAGGCCCTTGGCCCGCGCCGACTGGATGTAGTCCTGACGGACGACCTCGAGCATGCTCTGGCGCATGTAGCGCGAAAACCCGGCGAGGCCACCGAACGTGGCCACGCCGATGGGCAGGATCAGATGGCTCAGGAAGTCCCAGTGGCGCTTCCAGAACGACAAGTACTCCCAGTTGATGTCACGCAGACCCGAGGCCGGCAACCAGCCGAGCTGGACGGCGAAAAGCAAGATCAACAGCAGCGCGAACCAGAAGTCGGGTGTCGCGAAGCCCATGAAGACGAAGACCGTCGTCGCCTTGTCGAAGCGGGAGTACTGGCGCGTGGCCGAGAACACGCCGATCGGGACCGCGAGCGCGAGGATGATCGCCATCTCGACCACGTTCAGCAGCAGCGTGATGGGCAGGCGCTCGGCGATCTTCTGGAGCACGGGCCGGCCGTCGGGCGCGAACGAGCGTCCGAAATCGAGCCGGACCAGCCGGATGAGCCAGTTCCAGTACTGGACCGGCAAGGGCTTGTCGAGCCCGTACTGTTTGCGCAGCATCTGCTTGGCCTGAGCGCTCGAGTCCGGGCTGAGATCGCCGGTGTGGAAGTCGACCGGATCGCCAGGCGCCAGGTGGATGACCAGGAAGGAGATGAACGTGATGCCGAGGAGGAGCGGAACGGCGATCAGCACCCGACGCAGGACGTACCAGAACATGGGCGCGCTATTATCGCTCCGTGGCTAGCCGGCGGTGTAGCGCTGCAAGCTCCTTGGAACGAACCACTCCGTGAAGTTGAAGCCGATCCCGTTCGGTGACTCGACGACCCCGTACACGCGGGTGGCGACCACCGGCAGTGCATCCGGGAAGTAGAGGAAGACGATCGGCTGGTCCTCGGCCAGGATCTCCTGCAGCCGATCGTAGTACTTCTTGCGCTCGTCCTCGAAGCACGAGGACCGCCCGCGCTCGAGCATCTCATCGACTTCGGGATTCGCGTACGAGATGTGGTTCAGATCATCCGGCCCGGTCTTCGACGAGTGCCAGATCTCGTACTGATCGGGGTCGAGCCCGATGCCCCACCCCAGCACGATGGCCTCGAATCGGCGCTTCTTGATGTACTCCTTGATGAACGACGCCCATTCGAGGATCCGGATGTCCACGCCGACGCCCAGCTCGCGCAGCGAGGCCTGGATGAGCTCGGCGATCTTTTTGCGTTCGTCGTTGCCCTGGTTCGTCATGAGCGTGAAGGTGAACGGCTTGCCGTCCTTCACGAGCAGGCCATCGCCGTTCTTCTCGCGCCAGCCCGCCTCGGCGAGGAGCTGACGGGCCCGCTCCAGGTCGTGCGGGTATCGCTTCACGTTCGGGTTGTAGACCCAGGTGCCCGGCTTGTAGGGACCGGTGGCTTCTCGGCCGAGACCGAGGCGCACGCCCTCGATCAGCTCCTGCTTGCTGATGGCGTACGCGAACGCCTGGCGCACGCGCTTGTCGGCGAAGCGTGGATCCTTCAGGTTGAAGCCGAAGTAGGTATAGGCGCTGCTCGCATAGCGGAACTTCTGGTAGGCGCGCCGGAACGCCGGATAGTCCGTTTGCCGCTTGTACTGGAGCGCCGTCAGGGTGCTGCTGCTGTCGATCCCCTTGGCCTTGAGCTCGAGAAAGATCGTGGCCTGGCTCGGGATGATCCGGTACACGAGCCGCGAGAGATACGGGCCGGTCTCGTAGTAGTCACGGTTCGCCGTGAGCACGACCTTCTCGCCGGTGCGCCACTCCTTGAAGCGATAGGGCCCGGTTCCCACGGGGCTCTCGCGATTTTGCGGAGCCTCACGAAGCCGGCCCTCGGCCACGTACGACTCCAGCAGGTGGCGTGGCAGCATATTCGTGCTCCAGCTCTGGAGCGCCTTGGCGTAGGGCCGGGCATACCGCACGCGGACGGTGTGGGCGTCGACGGCTTCGATCGACTCGACGGCCTTGAAGTCTTCCTTGTACGCCGTCGGCGTCTTGGGGTTGACCATCGCCTGGTACGTGAACACGACGTCGTCGGCCGTGAACGGCCGCCCGTCGTGCCACTTCACGTTCTTCTTGAGCTGGAACGTCATGTTGCGGCAGTCACGGCTGACCGTCCAGGACTCGGCGAGATCGCCGACGAGCCGGAGGCTCCCGTCGCGCTTGACCAGGCCGCTGTAGATCAGATCGCCGATCGTGTGTGACGCGGAGTCGCTCGTGATGTTCGGGATCAGGCCCTGGATGTCGCCGAGCAGGGCTTCGATCAGCGTGTCGCCGTAGACCGGCCGCGCCGTCTTCCGGGCGGCGCCGTCGTCGCCCGTGCCGCTGCCCACCTCGGACGTGCACGCGGCGGCGGCCAGCGCCAGCACGACCAGGACAGCGGCGCGGAGGACGATCACCTAGCGACTGGTGCCGGAGGGCGCCGCGGGTGCGGCCGGCGCAGCGGGCGCCGAGGGCGTTGCTGGCGTCGCGGGTGCCGGCGCGGGCGCGGTGGCGGCCGGGGCCAGCTCGCGGATCACCGAGCTGCTGCGCTCGCCGCCGAGCAGCGCCAGGCTGAACGACGTGATGGTGAAGACGATGGCGATCACCGTGGTGATCTTGCCGAGGACCGTCGGCGTGCCCATGGAGCCGAAGACGGCCTGGCTGCCGGCACCGCCGAAGGCCGAGCCGATGTCAGCGCCCTTGCCCGCCTGCAGCAGGACGACTCCGATGATGGCGAAGCAGGCGATGACGTGGATGATGACGAGGAGAGCGTGCATCATTCCCCTTTCCCGGTCGCGCCCGCGCGCGCCGTCTTCTTGGCAATGGCGATGAACCCGCCCGCGTTGAGGCTGGCGCCCCCAACGAGCGCCCCGTCGATCTCAGGCTCGGCCGCAAGCGCGTCCGCATTCTCCGCCTTAACGCTGCCGCCGTAAAGGATCCGGATGGCGCCAGCCACGTCTTTCGATGAAAGCTCGGACAGGAGACCACGAAGATACCCGTGGACCTCGGCGGCCTGGGCGTGGGTGGCGTTGATCCCGGTCCCGATCGCCCACACCGGCTCGTAGGCGAGGACGACCCGAGCGATCGCGTCGGACGCGAGGCTGGCCAGGCCTGCGCGGAGCTGGCCCTCGATCGTCGTGAACGTCAGGCCTTGCCGGCGCTCGTCGGCCGTCTCGCCGACGCAGAGGATCGGGGTGACGCCGTGCACGAGCGCGGCCTGGACCTTGCGATTGATCTGCTCATCCGTCTCGCCGATCTCACGCCGCCGCTCCGAGTGCCCGACCAACACGTAGCGGCAGCCCACTTCCACGAGCATGGGCAGGGAGATCTCTCCGGTGTGCGCGCCCGCCGCCTCCCAGTGACAATTCTGAGCGCCGAGTCGCAGCGGAGTACCGCTGAGGACCTCGTTGACTGCGGCCAAGGCCGTGAACGGTGGACAGATCACGACGTCGACCCCGCGGGGCCGCTTGAGGCCATCGCGAATCGAGGCCGCCAGCGCCCGGCCCTCGGCGATCGTCCCCTGCATCTTCCAGTTGCCAACGCAGAGCGGAATCCGCATCAGCGCGCCTCCGTCAGGGCTTCCACGCCCGGCAGCGTCCGGCCTTCGAGGAACTCGAGGAAGGCGCCGCCCGCCGTGGAAATGTAGCCGATCCGGTCGGCCACGCGGGCGAGATTCACGGCGGCCACGGTGTCCCCTCCCCCGATGACCGAGAAGGCCCGGCTCTCGGCGATCGCGCGGGCCAGCTCGATGGTCCCGGCGGCGAACGGCGGCTTCTCGAACACGCCCATCGGGCCGTTCCACACGATCGTCCGCGCTTCCTTCACCGCCGCCGAGAAACGCGCCACGCTGAGCGGCCCGATGTCGAGGCCCATCAGCGACGGCGGGATCTCGCGCACGCTGACGGCACGGCCGGCAGGACTCGCGGGACTCTCGGCCACGATCGCGTCCACCGGCAACACCACGGGGATGCCGCGCCGGCGGGCCGACTCCAAAACACGGCGCGCCGTCTCGATACGGTCGGGCTCTACGAGTGAGCGCCCGATGTCGTGGCCGAGCGCGCGCAGGAACGTGAAGGCCATGCCGCCACCGATGACGAGCGCATCGACTCGCGAGAGCAGGTTCTCGACCAGCGCCACCTTGTCCCCAACCTTCGCGCCGCCGAGCACGGCCATCAGGGGCCGGTCGGGGGCTTCGAGAATGCGCGTGAGCGCCGCGAGCTCACGCTGCATGAGCAGCCCGGCCGCCGCCGGCTGCAGGTGGCGCGTGATGGCTTCGATCGAGGCGTGGGCACGATGCGCGGCGGCAAAGGCGTCGTTGACGTAGCAATCGGCGAGGCCGGCCAGCGCCCGCGCGAACCCGTCGTCGTTGGCCTCCTCCTCCTTGTGGAAACGCAGGTTCTCGAGGAGCAGCACCTGTCCCGGCTTGAGCGCGCGCGCCTGTTCACTCACCTGGTCGCCGACACAATCCGGAGCGAGCGGCACCGTCAGCGCCAGCAACGCGGCGAGCCGCTCGGCCACCGGGCGCAGCGAGAACTCTGGGGTCGGCTTGCCCTGGGGCCGTCCGAGATGCGAGGCGAGCACCACCGATGCCCCGGCGCCGAGCGCGTGCTGAATGGTGGGGACTACCGCGCGCAGGCGGGTGTCGTCCGTCACCGCGCCGCCATCGGTCGGCGCGTTCAAGTCGGCCCGCAGGAAGATGCGCTTGCCGGGAAGGTCGAGCTGCTCGATCGTGAGCTTCGCCACCGCGTCCGGAACGCCGTCAGAGCGTCTTTGCGATGAAGCGGACGAGGTCGCGCACCCGCGACGAGTATCCCCACTCGTTGTCGTACCAGGCGAGCACCTTGATCAAGTTGCCGTCGACGAGGGCGGTCGACGGCAGATCGACGATCGACGAGTGCGCATTGCCGTTGAAGTCGATGGAGACCAGCTCCTCGTCGGTCGCGTCCAGGATGCCGCGCAGCTTGCCGGCCGCCGCGTCCCGGAACGCGTCGTTAATCTGCTGCACGCTGGCCGGCTTGGCGAGCTCGGCCGTGAGGTCGACCACCGAGACGTTCGGCGTGGGCACGCGAATGGCGATGCCGTCCAGCTTGCCCTTGAGGTGCGGAAGCACGAGACCGACCGCGGTCGCCGCGCCGGTGGTCGTCGGGATCATGCTCACGGCGCCGGCGCGCGCGCGCCGGAGATCCTTGTGCGGGAAATCGTGGATCGGCTGGTCGTTGGTGTACGAGTGCACCGTGGAGCAGAAGCCACGCTTGATCCCGAACGCGTCGTCGAGCACCTTCACGGTGGTGGCCAGGCAGTTGGTGGTGCAGGAGGCGTTGGAGATGATCCGATGCTTCTTGCCATCGTAGGCCTGCTCGTTGACGCCGAGCACGACGGTGACGTCGGGATCCTTGGCCGGCGCCGTGATGATGACCTTCTTGGCGCCCGCCTGGAGATGCTTGGAGGCGGTGGCCGTGTCGCGGAAGATGCCCGTCGACTCCACGACGACGTCGACCCCGAGTTCCTTCCAGGGCAGGCTGGCCGGGTCCTTCAGCGCGGTCACCCGCACCTCGCGGCCATTGACGAAGATGGCTCCGTCCTTGGCGTTGACCTCGGCCGGGAGGTTGCCGTGCACGGAATCGTGCTTGAGCAGGTGCGAGAGCGTCTTGGCGTCGGCCAGGTCGTTGACGCCGACGACCTCGATGTCTTTGTCGTTGAGAGCCGTCCGGAAGAACACGCGCCCGATTCGGCCAAAGCCGTTGACGCCGACTCGAATGCTCATGGAAGGGCTCCTTGTGGAAACACGCGGCGTTACTGGTCGGATTATATCAAACCACGCGCGCCACGCTGAGGACGCCGACGGCTCGCGCGCCGGCCCGGCGCAGCGCCCGGCAGCATTCGGCGGCCGTGGCGCCGGTCGTCAGGACGTCATCGACGACCACGACGTGGCGTCCCGCGACGCTCGCGCTCGCCACGAAGGCGTCGCGGACGTTGGCTCGGCGCTCGGCCGCGCCGAGATCGCTCTGGCTGGCGGTGGCCCGCACGCGCGCGAGCCAGCCGGGCTTCGTTCGACGACCGAGCGTCGCAGCCAGGCGCTCGGTGATCAGCTGAGCCTGATTGAACCCGCGCTCGCGCTCACGGGCGCGGCCGAGGGGAACCGGGACCAGCGCGTCGACGGCCGCGGCCAGTTCGGCGCCGCACTGCTCGAGCACGAGATCGGCCAGCGGACGAGCGAGCGCCCGCCGTTTCTCGAACTTGAACGCGTGGAGCGCGTCGCGAAGCGGCCCCTCGTACCGTGCGGCCGCCCGCGCGTAGTCCCAGACCGGCGGCTCGGTCCGGCACGGCCCACACAGGCCGGCTGACCCGTGGGCGCGCGGCGTGACGGTGGTGAAGGGCGCCAACGCCGTGAAGGGAACGCCGCACGCGTCACAGAACGGCGGATCGATGCGCGGAATGGCGTCCCAGCACGCCGCACAGAGTGGATCGCGCCGCCCCGCTCCGAGCGGCGTCGAGCAGACCGGACACAGAGCGGGATAGAGGAGGTCGAGCGCAGCGACAGCCCAGGACTTCACACGGCGTTCGCGGGTTCAGCGCCGGGGCGGCGCGGGGCGGACGGTGTTCCAGCGGCGGCAGCGCGGGCAACGATCCTGCCAGGCGGGAGACGGCGCTCCGCAGGCGGTGCAGGCGTGGGGCCAGTCGAACGCGTCCCCCAGGCGCAAGGCCCGCCGATACTCGGCGAAGGCCTCGCGCGTCTCACCGCGACGCTCGAAGACCGCACCGAGGAATGCGTGGACGACCGGCAGGTCGGGCGCGCGCACCTCGATCTTCTCGAATTGATCGGCGGCCTCGTCCAACATCTCGAGCTCGAAGTAGACGCGGCCGAGCGCGACGGCGAGGGCGAGATCGTCGGGCGCGCGATCCACGGCCGCTCGATACAGGGCGATCATGCGGCTCGGTCGGCCCTCCTGGCGATAGACGCGCTCGAGCCGCGCCAGCACGGCCAGCGTGGGATTCTGCTCGGCCGTTCGCTCCCACGTCTTGATCGCTTCCTTGGCGTCACCCCCCGCTTCGAGGGCGTCTCCGAGCGCGAGCGCCGCCGGCACGAATCCCGGCTCGGCCTTGAGCGCGTTCTTGAAGTGGCCGATGGCGGACGCGGGGCGGCCGCCTCTGACGTCGGCCCGGCCGAGCTCGTAGTGAATCGTGGCCAGCCAGGTGGTCTCGGCGCTTCGCTCGGCGCCGGCCACGATCCCGATCAAGCGCTCCTCGACGCCGAGCGCTTCGAGCCAGGTCTCCATCTCCACCGTGAGATCACGCAGGCCGCGCAGCGCGCGCACGTCGTTCTTCCGGCGCTCGACGGCCTGGCGAAAGAGGCGCCGCGCCTCCTCGCGCCGTCCCGCATGCCAGGCGTCTTCGGCAGCGCCGACCAGCGCGGAGGCTTCCGGATCGTCGTTGGGCGTCAGCGGCAAGGCGCCGAGGACTCGGCCGAGGACGCGACCGACGAAGGTGATGGTGCGGAGCGACGTGATCAGTGATGACATGACGGCAACGGGTGAGCAGGCGGGGTGGCGACACCGAGCAGATGGGGCGGGATCAACCCGCCGTCATGCGCTCCTCTTCCTCCACCAGCCGCTGGCAATCGATGCAATGACGCGCGAACGGAAGCGCGTCGAGTCGCTTGTCGGCGATCGGCTCGCTGCAGCGCTCGCAGGTCCCGAACGATCCGTCCTCGATCTTCTGCAGCGCCATCACCACTTCGCGCAGCAACCGGCGGCTTCGTTACGCTAGCATCATCGTGCAAAGCGCGCAACTGCCTTGACGCGTTTTTCACCCTTCCAGCACCAGTGCCGGCGCGTCACCCCATAGTCGTTCGAGCGCGTAGTACGCGCGCGTGTCTTCCATGAAAACGTGCATGAGGACGTCGCCGTAATCGAGCAGGATCCAGCCGCTCTCGGGCGCGCCCTCGGCGTGGAGCGGCCGGATCTCGTGCTCCTTGAGGGCCTGGCGGATCGCATCGACGATCGTCGTGAGATGCGGGCTCGACTTGCCACTGCAGACCAGAAAATAGTCACTGACACTGGAGACCGCGTGGACGTCGAGGACGACCAGGTCCACCGCCTTCTTGGCCAGCGCGGCCTGGGCCGCCAGCCGGACCTTGCGCTCGCCGTTCAGCCGTTCCGTCACGCCGCCTCGTAGAGCCGATGCGCTCGGATGTACTCGATCACGCTGTCGGGGAGACGGAAGGCGAGCGAGCGCCTCTCGCGGGCACGGGACCGGAGATCCGACGCCGAGAGCGGGAGCGACGTGACGTGCGCGATGAGGACCGCGCGGGCCGCCACCGTCGCGCCGCCGGCCGCGGCGAAGCCGTCGGCTCCGATCTCTCTGAGAACTTTCTGGGCAGCCGTGCTGTCGGGATCGAAGGCGCTGCCGGTCCGCGGCACCACGACGAGTTGCGCGAGCTCGGCGATGCGGCGCGGAGCGCGCCACGACAACAGGTCGAGGAACGTCTCCGAGCCGATGAGCAGGAGGAGCTGATCACCGGCCGCGGCCAGCGCTTCCAGCGTGTCGACGGTGTACGAGAGCCCGGGACGGCGCAGCTCGAGATCACTGACGGCGAACCGCGGATGACCGGCCGTCGCCAATCTCACCATGGCGTGACGGTGAGCGGCCGGCGCCACGGCGCCGGAAGGCTTGTGGGGCGGCTGTCCGGCCGGAACGAAGAGCACGCGATCGAGCGCCAGCAACTCGAGCATCTCGTCGGCCAGCAGCAGGTGACCGTAGTGAATGGGGTTGAACGAGCCGCCGAAGACCGCGACCCGGGCCACGCTATTCGCGCACCTGACCGTCGCCCTGGACGACGTACTTGGTGGTCGTCAGCTCCTGGACGCCGACGGGGCCTCGTGCGTGCACACGCGACGTCGAGATGCCCATCTCGGCGCCCATCCCGAACTGACCGCCATCGACGAAGCGCGTGGAGGCATTGACCATCACGGCGGCGGCGTCAACCTCGCGCGTGAAGCGCCGCGCGTGGGTGAGCGTGCTCGTCACGATCGCCTCGGCCAGGCCCGAGCCGTGGCGCCGGATGTGGGCGATCGCCTCGTCGAGGTCGTCGACCACGCGGATGGCGAGAATCAGGTCGAGGTACTCCTCGTCCCAGTCGCGCGTCGTGGCCGGTTTCGCCCTGGGCAGCAGCGCCACCGTGCGGGGGCAGCCGCGTAATTCCACACCGGCGTCGGCGAGCCGGGCGCCCACGAGCGGCAGGAAACGCGGCGCCGCCGTCGCGTGAACGAGCAGCGTCTCCATCGCGTTGCAGACGCTCGGCCGCTGGACCTTCGCGTTCATCACGATCGCGGCCGCCATCTCGAGATCGGCGTCGGCATCCACGAAGACGTGGACGAGCCCGCGGTCGTGCTTGAGGACGGGGACGCGCGAATGCTCGCCGACCCACCGCACGAACTCCTCGCCGCCCCGCGGGATGATCAGATCGACGAGATCGGAGAGCTCGAGCAGCCCGGCCACGGCCTCGCGGTCGGTCGTGTCGACGAACTGGATGGCGTCCGCGGGCCCGCCCGCCTTCTCCAGGGCCTTGGCCAGGATGGCCGCGATCATCGCATTCGACTCGAGCGCCTCGCTGCCGCCGCGCAACACTATCGCGTTGCCCGACTTCACGCAGAGACCGGCGGCGTCGGCGGTGACGTTGGGCCGGGCCTCGTAGACGAAGCCGATGACGCCGAGAGGCACCCGGACGCGGCTGATCTCGAGGCCGTTGGGACGGCGCCACGACTCGACCACGGTGCCGACCGGGTCGGGCAGGGCCGCGATCTGGCGCAAGCCGGCGGCCATCTCGTCGATTCTCGAATCCGTCAGCGTGAGGCGATCGAGAAACGCGCGCGTGACACCCTGGGCGCGGGCGCGGTCGAGGTCGGCTCGATTGGCCTCGAGCAGCGCCGCGGTCTTCTCCTCCAGCCCGCGCGCCATCTGCGTCAGCGCATCGTTCTTCGTCTTCGTCGGCGTCATGGCCAGCGCACCGGCGGCGACGCGGGCGGCCCGCGCTTTGGCTTCTACGAGGCGTCGGGGGTCCATACGCGTGGGCTCCATCCTACCGGATCACAGGATGACCAGGTTGTCGCGGTGAATGACCTCGTCGAAGCTCCGATAGCCCAGACGCTCCTCGATTTCGCGCGTCTTGGCTCCCCGGATCTTCCGGCATTCCGCGGCGTCGAAGTTGACCAGGCCCCGGGCGAACTCCTTGCCGTCGGCGGTCACGATGGCCACGATCTCACCGGCGGAAAACTCGCCGTCGACGTCCATCATCCCCGAGGGCAAGAGGCTCCTGTGCTGCTCGCCGAGCGCGCGGCAGGCGCCGGCATCGACGGTGAGCCGGCCCTGGGGAGGGACGGCGAAGGCGATCCAGCGCTTGCGGGCGGTGAGGCGCTCGGCCTTGGGCGCGAAATACGTGCCGATCGGATCGTCGGCGAGCAGCCGCGCGAGCGCGCCGGGCTGGCGGCCACTGGCGATCACCATCGGGATGCCGGAGGCCGCCGCCTTCTGACCGGCGGTGAGCTTGGTGGCCATGCCGCCGACCGAGATGCTGTCGGCCCGGTCCCAGACCAGGCGCATGACGTCATCGGTGATCGCATCGACCGTGTCGAGCTTCCGCGCTCCAGGATCCCGACGCGGGTCGCCGGTGTAGAGGCCATCGACGTCGGTGAGCAGGACGAGCAAGTCGGCGTCGATCAGCGAGGCGACCAGGGCGCTCAGCGTGTCGTTGTCGCCGACCTTGATCTCCTCCACGGCGACGGTGTCGTTCTCGTTCACCACTGGAAGCACGCCGAACCGCAGCAGGGCCTGAAGCGTGTTGCGCGCGTTGAGATAGCGCGCACGGTCGGCAATGTCCTCCGCCGTGAGCAGGACTTGACCGACGGCGATGCCGTGACGCTTGAACGCCGCCTCGTAGTGCCACATGAGGGCCGACTGGCCGACCGCGGCGGCCGCCTGCTTCTCGGGAATCGACTGCGGCCGCTCGCTCAGGGCCAGCCGGGCCATGCCCGTGACGATCGCGCCCGAGGAGACGAGGACGACCTCGCGCCCGTCCCGCGCGGCGGCAATCTCGTCGGCCAGCGCATCGATGCGGCCCTGATCGGCGCCCGCCGCCGGCGTCGTGATGAGGCCGCTGCCCACCTTCACCACCAGCCGGCGGCACGAGGCTAGCTGGCGGCGCGCACCCATCCGGTGCCCTCCAGCGCTCCTGCCACGGCGTTCATCAGCTCGGTCAAGCCCCTCCCCGTCGCGGCCGAGATCGGCATCACGGGGAGTCCTCGACTGGCGCAGAAGCGCTCGACGGCCTCGCGCCGTGGCGCCGCTTCCGGCAGGTCGATCTTGTTTGGGACGATGATCTGCGGCCGCGCAGCCAGGCTCTCAGAGTACCGAGCCAGTTCCTCGTCGATGACTCTTAAGTCGTCGAGCGGGTCGCGGCCACTCTGCGGATCGAGGTCGAGCACGTGCAAGAGGAGGCGCGTGCGCTCGGTGTGCCGGAGGAACTGATGCCCCAGGCCCTTGCCCTCGGCGGCGCCGGGAATGAGTCCCGGCAGGTCCGCGATGACGAAGGAGCTGTGCACGTCCACACGCACGATGCCGAGCTGGGGCGTCGTGGTCGTGAACGGGTAGTCGGCGATCTTCGGCGTCGCCGCGCTGACGCGCGAGACGAGCGTCGACTTGCCGGCGTTCGGAAAGCCGATGACACCGACGTCGGCGAGGAGCTTCAGCTCGAGTCGCAGCCAGCGGCCGTCTCCGGGACGTCCCAAATCCGCCTTGCGAGGCGCGCGGTTGGTGGCCGACGCGAAGCGCGCATTCCCCCGGCCCCCACGGGCGCCCGCCTGGACGAGGATCCGTTGGCCCGGGCCGGTGAGATCGCCCAGCGTCTCGTCGCTTTCGCGGTCGGACACGACCGTACCGACCGGCACGCGGAGGGTCAGGTCGTCGCCACCGGCGCCATGGCGGTTCGCGCCCTTGCCGTGCTGGCCGCGCTCCGCCTGGTAATGGCGCTTGTAGTGATAGTCGAGGAGGGTGGTCAGCGCGGGATCGGCTTCGAGCCAGACACTGCCGCCGTGACCACCGTCGCCGCCGTCGGGGCCACCATACGGGACGTATTTTTCACGGCGGAAGCTGACGCAGCCCGCGCCGCCGTCACCGCCTTTAACGAAGATTTCGATCTCGTCGACGAACACGAGGGCTGGTCGGGACGCGCGCGAAGGCGCGCCCCTGTCAGGCTGAGGGGGCGACGACGCTGATGTAGCGCGCGTCCCCGCGCCGCTCGAACTGGACGACGCCGGTGACCTTCGCGAACAACGTGTCGTCGGAGCCGCGGCCGACGTTGAGGCCAGGCTTGAACCGGGTGCCGCGCTGACGAACGAGGATGCTGCCGCCACTGACCAGTTGCCCGGCAAAGCGCTTGACGCCGAGCATTTGTGGATTGGAGTCACGGCCGTTGCGGGAGCTACCGACGCCTTTCTTGTGAGCCATGTGTTCCCTAGACCTCGATGTTGGTGATGCGGACGCGGGTGGCCGCTTGCCGATGCCCGACGTGACGCCGGTAGTTCTTCCGCCGCTTGAACTTCACGACGAGCACCTTGCGCGCCCGGCCCTGGCCGACGACCTCGCCCGACACTCGCGCCGACTTGAGGCGATCCGGTCCAACGATGACCTCGCCGTCGCGCGAGACCAGCAGCACGGATGTGAACTCCACGGCCGCGCCCTTATCCCCCGCCAGCTTCTCGACCGCGATGACCTGGCCCGGCGCCACGCGGTACTGCTTGCCCCCTGTTGCGATGACCGCTTCCATGACCGTCAACCCTCTCTCAACGTTAATGGCGGCAAGCGTTTATCTGACCACACGGCGGTTGAGCCCGTCAACTCTTGTCCTGGCGACTTCCGCCCGGCGGTCGAGCCCCTCCGCGGGGGAGACCCCGTCTACGTGCGGGCGGCGCCGTCGTTCATGTACTCGGACAGCCGCTTGCGCAGCAGCAGGCGCGACCGGTGCACGCGCGACTTCACCGCGGGCAGGCTGATCCCGAGGGTGTCGGCGATATCGGGATTCGACATCCCTTCGACGTCATGCAGGATGAGCGCCGTCCGGTAATCCGCCGGCAGCTCCGCAATGGCGGAATCCAGCACGGTCCGCAGTTCGCCCTGCAGGGCACGATCGTCGACGCGGAGCGACCAGTCGTCCATCGGATCGAAGTGCACTCCGCCGGAGTCGAGCGCCGGCAACACATCGTCGAGGGCGATCTCGCGTCCCTTGCCACGGCGAGCCCGAAGCTTCATGTAGGCCGCGTTCGCTGCGATGCGGTAGAGCCAGGACCCGAACGCCGACTCGCCCTTGAAGGTGTTGATCTTCCGACCGACGGTCCAGAGCGCGTCCTGGACCACTTCCTGAGCGTCCTCTCGCGAGCCGGTGATTCGCATGGCCAGGCGGTAGACCCGGTCCGCGTACCGCTCCACGAGCCGCTCCATCGCACCGGCCTCGTCACGACGGAGCGCTGCGACGAGGTCGGCATCGGCATCCACCCGGGCGCGGTTGACCATGTTCATGGCCGCGCCTGCTCGTAGATTGCCAGGTACCGCTTGAGCTCTCCCACGCACTTCTCCATGACCCCGATGTCTTTGCTCACCTTCGTCATCAGGATGGCGCCCTCGAGCGAGGCCACCAGGAACTGCGCCACGGTCTCGACACGGCAATCGTTCCCGACGTCGCCCCGGCGTTGGGCGTCCCGGAGGGCGAGCGTCAACCGCTCACGCCACACCGAGAACACGCTGGCGAGTCGCTCGCGAAAACCCTCGTGGACATCGGACATCTCGGAAGCCAGATTCCCCAGCGGGCAGCCGCCCACGCAGGCCCGTTCGCGCTGGGCCTCGACCACACGGTCGAGGAAACAGCGGATCTGAGCGATACGACGGCCATCAGGATCCGCAAAGCAGGGATCGAGGGTCCGCTCCACGAAGGAGGTCACGATGTCGTCGAGGATGGCGTAGCCCAGGTCTTCCTTGCTCTCGAAGTAGTGATAGAAGGACCCCTTGCCGACGCCACTAGCACCGAGGAGGTCGTCGAGAGAGGTCGCGTTGTAGCCCTTGATGAGTATCAGGCGCTTCGCCGCGGTCAAGATCGCATCCCGCGTCTGGCGCCCTTCCCGTACCCGGAACTGCCTATTAGTAGTAGTGGGTGTCATTGTGTACCGACCAGTCGGTACACACTCTAGCCGACGGTCCAACGCCGCGTCAAGCTCAAGGTGACGCCTCATCTACCGCAGAAGACACCGAGGACGGGCTCGCGTTTAGTGGAAGGCCGACCAGGACGACTAGAAGAGGGGTGCCGCGACCCGAAGGGCCGCCATCACCAGGGGTTTCGGGTACAGCCCCAGGATGACGACGCCGAGGGCGCAGAGCAGTACCGAGAGCGCGAGCATGGGCTCGAGGGGCACGCGCGTCATCGTCGGAGGCGGCTCGATGTACATCCGCTTGGCGACGATCAGATAGTAGAACAGCGCCACGACGGTGAGCACCGCGCCGAGCAGCACCAGCCAGTACAGCCCGGCGGTTGCCGCGGCCCAGAAGACGTAGAGCTTGGCCCAGAAGCCGGCGACGAACGGAATGCCCCCGAGCGAGAGCAGGAAGAGCAGCATGGCCAGCGCGAGGAGCGGTGACCGCTGGGCGAGGCCCCGAAACGCCGCCAGGTGCTCCGAGCCTTCGGCGCGATGCCCGAGTACGCCAGCAAACGCTTGGCATTCTGCTGCGGCAACGCCATGAGATTGCCGGCGACGATGGTCAGCGTCGCCAGGCCGGCGGCCACCGGCACCCAGAAGCTCACCGACGTGCCCACGCCCTCGAAATACACCCGGAAGAGGGCGATGAAGCCGGCCGCCTTCGGCGTGACGCTGAGCCACGCCACGAATGGCGTCGGCGCCGCCTCGTACGTGTCCGGCACCCACATGTGAAACGGAAAGGCGGCGATCTTGAAGCCGAACCCTCCGAACACCGCCAGCAAACCCAGGATGAGCAGGCCATCGGCGTCGGGCACGGCTTTGGCCGCGGCGGCCAGGCTCGTCGAGCGGGCGGCTCCGTAGACGAACGACAAGCCGTAGGCCATCACCGCGGACGACACGCTGCCCACGAGGAAGAACTTCAGCGCCGCTTCCGCCGCGCCCGCCTCCCGCTTGGCGAATCCAGCCAGGACGTAGAGCGGGATCGACATCAGCTCGAACGCGACGAAGAGCAGCACGAGATCGCGCGCCGACGCGAGGACGAGCATCCCGAGCAGCGACGCGAGCACGAGGACGTGGTACTCACCGGCGCGACGGAGGAACGGCCGGCCCGGCAGCGACAGCCCGCCGAGCAGCCCGATGAACGTTGCGGCCAGGAACAGCCGCTTGGCGAAGAGAGCCAGGCCGTCCTGGACGAACGCGCCGCCGAGCTGCGCGGGCGCCGGCGAGAGTGGCAGGGCGAGGAGCGTGAGCGCCAGCGTCCCGGCCGCGGCGAGCCAGCCGATCCAGCGGCGGTCGTCGCCTCGCGCGAGGAGCGTCGCGACGAACACGAGCAGCATGAGCGCTCCGACTCCGATCTCGAGCGCAAACGCGATCATGGCGCCACGATCCGGGCCAGCAGGGGGACGGTGGCGGTGTCGACCGGGCCGAGGGCCAGGCCCGGGACGAGACCGAACAGGACGATCACTCCGACGAGGATCACCAGCGCGACCCACTCCGGCCCCCGCGCGTCCTCCAGGTGAGCGAAATGCGGCGACGGGGGCCCCCAGAAGATCTGCTTGATGACGCGCAGCACGTAGATCGCGGTGAGAAACGTTCCGGCGACTGCTGGCAACAACCACCACGAGTGTGGCGAGCGCCAGGCGCCGAGGAACGTCAACAGCTCGGCGACGAAGCCGGCCGTGGCGGGCAGACCCAGCGACGAGAGGCCGGCCACGGTGAAGGCCGTGGCGATTCCGGGCATGACGCGCCCGAACCCGCCCATCTTTCCGATCTCACGCGAGTGGGCCTTCTCGTAGACGAGGCCCACGAGCGCGAAGCAGAGTCCGGTCATGACGCCGTGGGCGAACATCTGGAAGACGGAGCCATTCAGGCCCGCCTCGGTCAGCGTGGCCGCCCCCAGCATGACGATACCCATGTGGGAGACGGACGAGTACGCGATGACGTATTTCAGGTCGGTCTGCGCCATCGCCGACAGCGCGCCGTACACGATATTGATGCAGGCGATCATGCCGACCAGCCAGGCGAGATCAGCGGCGCCAGACGGCAGCAGTCCCATGCCCACCCGCACGACACCGTAGGCGCCGAGCTTCATGAGCACGCCGGCGTGAAGCATCGAGACCGCCGTCGGCGCCGAAGCGTGGCCATCGGGCGACCACGTGTGCAGCGGCCAGATACCGGCGAGGATCCCGAATCCGACGTAGAAGGCCAGGAACACCCAGCGCTGGAGGCTACGATCGAACGCCACGCCCTCGAGGTCGAGGAACGAGAACGAGCCGATGCCGGACGATGTGTACAGGGCGAAGATTCCGACCAGGATGAACGCCGAACCGAAGAGCAGATAGAGCGTCAGCTTCATCGCCGCGTACTCTTTCGTCCCGACGCCCGTCTCCCGGTAGGCCCACGCGAAGATCCCCCGGGGCCGCACGTCGCCCGTCGAGCCCCAGATCCCGATCAGCAGGTACATCGGGAGGACGGCCAGCTCGTAGAAGAGGA
>WNGN01002129.1_pt1 | contig 17096 bp, 17 predicted proteins | sample 5400561 | NCBI WGS metagenome assembly WNGN01 (sample SAMN13153379, study PRJNA577476) | soil metagenome | isolation source: 115 cm soil or saprolite under Garry oak tree replicate 2 | place: USA:California | collected 2016-06-15
TAAAAGTGGAGGGCACCAGCATGGCTCCGCTGCTCTCGGATCAAGAGCGGATTTTCATCAACAAATTTGTATATCATTTCGAGCCTATTGGACGTCGAGATGTAGTCGTCTTCTGGTATCCTCTGGACCGCACGAAATCATTTATCAAGCGCGTCGTGGGATTGCCCGGTGATGAGGTGGAGATTCGCAGGGGGCGCGTTTACATTAACGGAAAGAGTCTCGAAGAGCCGTACGTCCCGTCGCAATATGTGGACACGGCGGCCTACGGCCCGGTGGAGATACCGCGCGACGAATATTTTGTCATGGGCGATCATCGCATCAGCTCCAATGATTCGCGAATCTTTGGGCCGGTGCCGGCCGCGTTCATTTACGGCAAAGCCGTCTTCGCCTATTGGCCTTGGACTCAGTTCGGCTCAATCACATCGGTGAATGCGTCCGAGAGTAGCCGTTAAGCTAAAATCCTGGCTTCTGGCATGAACGTTCCTGGAGGAACCGCTGGCGGAAACACAGCCACGCCCTGCCGTTCTCGCGCTCGAGGACGGACGAATCTTTAACGGGCGCGCTGCCGGCGCCTGCACGCGGCGCGGCGGCGAAGTTGTTTTCAATACCAGCCTCACGGGTTATCAGGAAGTCTTCAGCGACCCGAGCTATTCCGGCCAGATTGTCTGCCTCACTTATCCTCACATCGGAAATGTCGGCACGAACCTGGACGATCAGGAATCGCAGCGGCCTTTTATCGAAGCGCTGATCGTGCGCGAATTTTCCCCGTTAGCTTCTAACTGGCGTTCCACCGAAACCGCGCAGCATTACCTGGACCGCCATCGCATTCCGGTGATTTGGGACCTGGACACGCGGGCCCTGGTGCGGCACATCCGGCGCGTCGGCGCGATCCGCGGGATCGTTTGCACGGACGGTACACCTGCCGCGCAGCTCGTGCAGGAAGCGCTCTGCGTTGCGCCGATGAGCGGCTTGGAACTGGCGAGCCGCGTGAGTTGCGAAAAGCCATACCGCTGGGATCGGGGTTCGATGCTCACGTCTTCGCCGTGGACGGAGGCAAACGAAACGGCTGCGGAAAAAGAGTCGCGTCCTTTTCGCGTGGTGGCCTACGATTTCGGCATCAAGCAGAACATCCTTCGTTTGTTGGTGGATTCGCATTGTGACGTGCAGATCGTTCCCGCGCGCACTTCTGCCGAAGATGTACTGGCGATGAAGCCGGATGGCGTGTTTCTCTCCAATGGCCCTGGCGATCCCGAACCCGTCACTTACGGGGTGGAAAATATACGTAAACTCCTGGGCCGCGTGCCCATATTTGGCATCTGCCTGGGACACCAGCTTTGCGGTCTCGCGCTGGGCGGGCGCACGTATAAGCTGAAATTCGGCCACCACGGCTCGAATCATCCGGTGAAAAACATGCGCACCGGTCACGTGGAGATCACCGCGCAGAATCACGGCTTCGCCGTCGATCCCGATTCGCTGCCGGCCAGCGAGGTGGAAATCACGCACGTCAATCTGAATGACTACACCAATGAGGGTATGCGGCATCGCTCACTCCCGCTCTTCAGCGTGCAATATCATCCCGAAGCCTCGCCGGGCCCGCACGACTCTCATTATCTGTTTCGCCGTTTTACAGACTTGATGAACGAAACCAGGCCCCCAAAACGCGCGGGCGGCGCGCCGTGACCGAATGAGCGCCACGTTCAGCTAAATGCCAAAACGCACGGACATCAGGAAAATTCTGATCATCGGCTCCGGTCCGATCGTCATCGGCCAGGCTTGCGAGTTCGATTATTCGGGCACCCAGGCTTGCAAGGCCTTACGCGCCGATGGCTATCAGGTCGTTTTGGTGAACTCCAATCCCGCGACCATCATGACTGACCCGGAAGTCGCCGATCGCACTTATATCGAGCCCCTCACACGTGAACTGCTGGAGCAGGTCATCGCTCGCGAAAGACCAGACGCACTGCTGCCTACTGTTGGAGGACAGACCGGGCTCAATCTTGCCGTTGAACTGGCGGAAGGCGGGGTTCTCGAGCGCTACGGTATTGAACTGATTGGCGCCTCGCTGCGAGCCATCAAAGTTGCCGAAGATCGCCTCTGGTTCAAAGATGCATGCCGCAAGATTGGGCTGGATATGCCCGCCTCGGCAGTGGTCAATAACGTTCATGACGCGCTGCGGCTTGCCGATCAGCTTGGCTACCCGGTGGTTATTCGCCCGTCGTTTACTCTAGGCGGCACGGGCGGCTCCATCGCTTACAACCACGAGGAATTTTCGGAGGCCATCGCTTTGGCACTCGATGCCAGCCCGGTCCACGAAGCCCTGGTCGAAGAATCTGTGCTGGGCTGGAAGGAATTCGAGCTGGAAGTCATGCGCGACGTCCGCGATAACTTCGTGGTCATTTGCTCGATCGAGAATTTCGATCCCATGGGCATTCACACCGGAGATTCCATCACCGTAGCTCCGGCGCAAACGCTCACCGACAAGGAATACCAGCGCATGCGCGACGCCGCTGCCACCATCATCCGCGAAGTCGGCGTGGAGACGGGCGGATCGAATATCCAGTTCGCGGTCGAGCCGTCAACCGGCCGCATGGTGGTGATCGAGATGAACCCGCGCGTCTCGCGCAGTTCGGCCCTGGCCTCCAAAGCCACGGGCTTTCCGATCGCCAAGATCGCCGCGCGTCTCGCCGTGGGCATGACGCTCGACGAAATCCCCAACGACATCACCAAAAAGACCCCCTCGTGCTTCGAGCCCACGATTGACTATGTGGTAGTAAAAATTCCCAAGTGGCAGTTCGAGAAATTTCCGGGCGCGGATACCGCTCTCGGCACGCAGATGAAATCGGTGGGCGAAGTCATGGCCATCGGCCGCACATTTCAAGAAGCGCTCTGCAAGGGTATTCGCGCGCTCGAACCGAGCACCGCGTGGCGTCCACCGGCCGAGGTGACGACGGCGTTGCTGCGCGAGCGGCTGCACGTTCCAGGGCCGGATCGAATTCACTGGCTGTTTGAGGCGCTTGATCGAGGCATGTCGCGTGAAGAAATTTGTTCGCTCACCAAGATCGATCCCTGGTTCATACAGCATCTCGAAGGGATGCTCGAGATCGACTCGCGCGTGAGAGCTAGCTCACTGCACAGGATTTCCGCGGAATTGATGCTCGAATCGAAGCGCTCCGGCGCGAGCGACGAGGAAATCGCGAAGCTATGGAACGTAAAGTCAGCATCTGTGCGGAAACGGCGGCATGAATTGGGCGTGCGGCCCGTTTTCAAGCGCGTCGATACCTGCGCCGCGGAGTTTGAATCCTTCACGCCCTATCTGTACTCGACCTATGAACAGGAAGACGAGGCTGACCCCGCGGAGCGGCCCAAAATCGCCATTCTTGGCAGCGGTCCCAATCGTATCGGGCAGGGAATCGAATTCGATTACTGCTGCTGCCACGCTTCGTTTGCCCTGCGCGAAGATGGTTACGAAACCATCATGGTCAATTGCAATCCCGAGACGGTCTCCACTGATTACGACACCTCCGACCGCCTCTACTTCGAGCCGCTCACGCTTGAAGACGTTCTCGCCGTAATGGATCGCGAGAGGCCGCAGGGCGTAATCGTGCAATTTGGCGGTCAAACGCCGCTGAATCTGGCGCTTGACCTGAAGGCGAACGGCGTCCCGATTATCGGAACGCCTCCCGAGTCGATCGACTTGGCCGAAGACCGGCGCCGTTTCGGGCGCCTGCTCGACGATCTTCGTATTCCCCAGCCGCGCAACGGCACGGCGCTCATCCCCGACGAGGCCGCTCGCGTCGCCAAGGAGATCGGATTGCCGGTTCTGGTGCGCCCCAGTTACGTGCTCGGCGGACGCGCCATGGTCATCGCTTACGACTTGCAAACCGTGCGTGATTACGTGGCTCAAGCCGCGCTGATGGGTCCGGCGCGGCCCGTCCTCATCGATCAGTTTCTCGAGGAAGCCACCGAAGTGGACGTCGACGCCTTGGCTGACGGCGAAAATGTGGTGATCGGCGGCATCATGGAACACATCGAGGAGGCCGGCGTGCATTCCGGCGATTCCTCGTGTGTCCTGCCGCCGGTATCCCTGACGCCTTCGGCTCTGGCGCGCATTCGCGATTACACCAATCGGCTCGCGCGATCGCTCGGCGTGATTGGTTTAATGAACGTGCAATACGCCATCCAGCGCGATACCGTATTCGTCCTGGAAGTCAATCCGCGCGCCTCGCGCACGGTTCCTTATGTCAGCAAGGCCACCGGCGTGCCGCTGGCGAAAGTGGCCGCTCGATTGATGACCGGACGAAAACTTTCTTCCATGAATCTGCCGGTGACCGAATCGGATGGCGTGGCCGAGGTTTGCCTCCGCGACTATTACGCCGTGAAGTCGCCGGTGTTTCCCTTCAGCAAATTCCGTGGCGTGGATACCATCCTCGGCCCGGAGATGCGCTCCACCGGCGAAGTCATGGGCGTGGCGCGCACCTTCGGCGAAGCCTTCGCCAAGGCGCAGCTGGCGGCGGGACAGAAGCTGCCCCGCAAGGGCACCATCTTCGTCAGCGTGAACGACCACGACAAACGCCATGTTCTCTCCTTGGCGCGCGACCTCTCGCAGCTTGGCTTCACTTTGCTCGCCACTCGGGGCACGGCCGCGGCGCTCTCCGCGGCAGGAATACCCGCAGAGGCCGTCTATAAGGCCAACGAAGGCCGGCCAAATATCATCGATCTGGTGAAAACCGGCCGCGTCGATCTCATCATCAATACGCCCCTCGGCCGCGAGTCCTTTTATGACGAAAAATCCATCCGCCGCGCCGCAGTGCGCTATAAGGTTCCCTGCATCACTACGCTTTCGGCCGCGCAAGCCGCGGCCCGCGGCATTCGCGCGCTGATCGATCATTCCTTCGGCGTCAATGCGCTTCAGGATTTGCACGCCACCAGCGCCGGCGCTCCTCACAGCCATCACACCTCCGCCGATTAATAATTTTCATGACGGGTGAACGCCGGAGCTTTGTCTGCCTTAGGCGATGGGTTAAACTTTCAACATGAGATTCGAGGGAATTTTTGCGGCGCTAACCACGCCGTTTGCGTCCGACGGCTCCTTGGCGCTCGACAAGTTTCGCGAAAACCTGGGGCGCTACAATCGCACCCGTCTGCGCGGCTACGTCGTCGTCGGCTCGACCGGCGAATCCGTGCTGCTCAGCTTCGACGAAATCGATCGCCTCTGGAACACGGCCCGCGAATTCGCTGCCCCCGGCAAGCTCCTGATCGCCGGCGCGGGTGTGGATAGCACGAGCGAAACGGTCGCTCACGCGCGCAGGGCCGCTGAGCTGGGTTATGACGCGGTGCTCATCAAAACACCGCACTATTTCAAGCCACTGCTCACTTCCGCGGCGCTCGAGCGGCACTACCTAGCTGTGGCCGATGCTTCGCCCTTGCCGCTGCTGATCTATTCCATCCCGCAATATACCGGCATCTCGATAACGGCCGATTGGGTGGCACGCTTGGCCGAGCATCCCAATATCGTTGGGATCAAGGAGAGCTCCGGCAACGTGCAACTCGTCTCCGAAATCATTCACCTGTGTCCCCCGGAGTTCAGTACGCTCGTCGGCTCGTCGGGCACACTCTTTCCTTCGCTGCTTCTGGGAGCTGCGGGAGGCATTCTGGCGTTGGCCTGTTTTCTTCCCGAACCGGCCATCGAGATTTATGAAGCCACAGGTGCGGGCGAAACGGCCCGGGCCAGCCGGCTTCAGTTCGCCCTGCTCTCCGCTTCACGCAAAATCGCCGGCGAGCTCGGCCCGACGGGCGTGAAATACGCCATGGACTGCGTCGGTTATTACGGAGGCAGTCCGCGGCCGCCGTTGCTGCCGCTCAGCGAAGCGCAGAAGAAGACCGTGGAAGCTGTCCTGGCCGAATCAATTGCCCGTCAGAAGCTGGATCATCTGGGGGTGGCTGGTTAGCAGGCAAGTTCTGCACGCGAAATCGCGCGACCAACTCGATTCCTGAACATCCTATAGCGAGTGCGTGAATAAATTGCCGGGCACTTTTCCGGCGTGTATCATGGCGGGCCGACCCTATGGAGTGTCACTGTATACGCGCTGTTGACGTACCCCACACCACCCGGCTTTATTCCTCATATCTTCAGGACTTCCGATCCGTAGCCGGTTTCTACGCCCATCCGCCGACCCTGGAGTCCATTAAGCGCGTCGCCGCGGACGTGCATCCCGATCTTGCGTTGCGCCGCGACGTCGCGGAAATCCTGCGCGCTCAGAACCGCCGATTCGGGAGCGACGCCTCCGTCGAAGCGGCTCTCGACCGCTTCGCCTCAGGAGCAGTTGCCATCGTTTCGGGGCAGCAGGTGGGGCTCTTTTCGGGTCCCAGCTTCACGATTTATAAGGCGCTCACGGCACTGCGTCTTGCGGAGGAGTTGAACTCCGCCGGAACTGCGGCGGCGGCCATTTTCTGGCTCGCCACGGAAGATCATGACATCGCCGAAATTAATCATTGCTTCTGGCCATCGCGCGAAGGCGCTGAAAAAATTAGCTTGCCCTCCTCCGATCACGAAGGCCGCAGAGCGGGCGAGGTGCCGCTCGGCGATGCTGTGCGCGCTGCCGTGGAGCGCGCCACGGCCAAGCTCGAAGGTCCCGCCGCCGACGAGATCCGCACCGCCCTTACCAATTCATATGTGCCCTCGGAAACATTCGGATCCGCATTCGGAAAATTGCTCGCGCGTCTTTTCGCCGGGAAAGGGCTGATTCTGCTCGACCCTCTCTCGCCGGAACTTCATCGCCTGGCTGCGCCGATCTATCGCGCCGCGCTCGAGCGGCATTCGGAACTGAACCAGGCTTTGCTCGCCCGGGCGAAAGATCTGGAGCGTGCTAGCTACCGTGTCCAGGTGAAGGTGGTCGAAGAGAGCACTCCGCTTTTCATTAGCCTCGATGGCAAACGTCTTCCAGTCCGCGCACGGAATGCTGATTTCACCGTCGGCCGGCGCTCGTTCTCTCTTTCGGATTTGACCGATCTCCTGGCCCGATCGCCGTCTGACTTCAGCGCCAATGTCTTATTGCGGCCCGTGATTCAGGACGCGCTGCTTTCAACCGTGGCTTACATTGCAGGTCCATCGGAAATCGCCTACCTCGCTCAGGCCTCGGTGAATTATGGCCTCCTTCAGGTTCGCATGCCGGTGATCCTGCCGCGCGCCAGCTTCACTCTCATTGACGCCCATACGGTTCGTCTCCTGCGCAAATACGAGCTGGAGTTTTCCGACGTGCTCCGCGGCGGCGCCGAACTGCGCGCCAAAATGGAAGGCAGGCTCTTGCCCAAAACACTTACGCGCCGATTTGATACCGGGGGAAAATCGCTGCGAAAGATGCTCGCCGAATTGCGTGCACAGATGACGACGCTCGATCCCACTCTCGGCGGCGCCATGGATACAGCCGAATCGAAAATGCTCTTTCAATTTTCCAAGCTAAAGGAGAAGGCCGGGCGTGCTTTAGCTCTTCGTTCCTCCGTTCTGGACGCCCACGAGCGGGAGTTGCTCGGCCAGCTTTATCCCCAGGGCGGGCTGCAGGAGCGGTCCCATTGCTTCTTGCCCATGCTCGCCATGCAAGGCATGGGACTTCTGGATGAGCTCGCGCACCGCATTAAGCTCGGCGGCGCCCAGCACCAGGTGCTATGCCTTTAAGCAGGGGAAAGACGGTTGGATGCTCATAAAATAGGAACGGCGCTCCGGACCGGTCTTGGGGCGGTATTTCTTCTGGCCGTGCCGGCCGCGTTCTTTTCGTCGCTCGGGATGACGGCTACTTCAACCGAGCCATTACCGTTCGTTGCGTTCGCTCGATGGCGGCACAATCCCCTTCAGGCGCAAATAGACGGCCGAGTATCCGTAGACTTCCTGGGAGTGCTCGAGCACCAAGCCTTCGAGCAGCGCGAACTCGGATCGTTGAACGCCGCGTCCCGCATTGACCATCTTCTGCAGGTCGGCATCCGTCAGAGAATTGAAGACGGAGTCGCATTCCTCGTTTACTTGTTTCATGGCCGCAGTAACTTCGGCCTTGGTGGGCGTGGCGCTGAAGTTGAGGTTCTGCTGTTCGCCCTTCACCTGTGAGCAGGCGCGCATGCTGAACGTGATCACATGCGCCATCCGCTGCCCGAAATCTTGCAGCTCGGGCGTCGGCTTAAATCGGTAATTTTCATCCGGCATCTTCTCCGCCATTTTCGCGAGCAGGTCTCGCGCGTTCATCCACGACCCTTTCAACTGTGTGCTGATCGGATTCCCATCCTGCGCGTTCGCCGCGCAGGCCCCCAGGAACATCATCGCTGCAAGCACCGTCAGAATTCGCTTCATCAGTCCTTCCTCGGAATCAATTTTCAAGCGCATGTATCGTACCAGATGTCAACCCCGCGCTGCCGCCGCGCCATGATCGGCCGAATCGCTGCGAACTCCGCGGCAGCCAATAAGATCGGCGCAGTATCCATCGGCACCCGACGGCAGCAGCCTTCGGTATATAAATGCATTTGCATTATATGTAGGCGTTTTTTTACACTCCACGTAGGGAAAAACAGCGGTCCGAAGGCAAACTAGAAAACCGGCAGTTTGCATGAGGCGCGGCCCCCAACATCTCTCAGGATGAATGGTGTTGGAGCGGGAAGATGGTTGTGAAAATGCTGAAGCTCACGGCGATTTCGGTCTCCATCCTGATGGCAGCCTCTTCTGCTGTCGCTCGCGCCGATCGGCCTCAGCAATCCAGAGTAACGAAGGACCACAAGGCCGCCTCGGCCCCTGCTCCCGCGCCTGCGCCGATTCACAAACGATGAGCGGCGGGCTGCCGGTCGCGGGAAACGGCTTTCAGTCCGATCCTAAGCCGGGAAAGGAAGCTCGCTATGCCCAAAGGTCTAGTGACCTCCGCGGTTGCGCTCGTTGCAGTATCGGTCTTCTCGGTTCTGGCGCGCGCCCAGGATGTCCCCCGGCAACCGGGAGCGGTCTATGACATAGACAGAAAGGGTGAGAACCCCGCTCCTGCTCCCAAACGTGATCTCACCGGCGTTTGGGAGCCTGCCCAAGGGCCAAGTGCTGGCGTTCAGGCGACGGGCGCTGGGACGATGCCATCCGACGGGAAACCGGAGCATGAGCTGCCCTTCACGCCTTTGGGCCGCGCGACGTTCATGGCCCATAAGCCAACTTTTGGAGTGACGCAAGTTCCCTCGGCATTGACGAATGATCCGATGCCCGGCTGTAATCCCCAGGGATTTCCCCGGGTTGTTCTTCACAATTTCAGAACCAGCCGGATCGTACAGACTCCGGAGAATGTGGTGATTCTCTATGAATTTAACAAGAAATGGCGGGTGATCTGGGCAGACGGGCGGCAGTTGCCCAAAGATCCCACCGAGCCGACTTGGGGGGATCCCGATCCTCCGGAATCAAGGTGGTGGGGCTATTCCGTCGGCAAATGGGTGGATGACTACACATTTGTTGCCGAGTCGACTGGATTTGACGATCGCACTTGGCTGGACAATGCCGGCCGTCCGCATAGCGATGCCTTGCACGTGATGGAACAATATCATCGTCCCGACCGAGATCACTTGGAGATGACGATTACGGTGGACGATCCGAAGATGTATACCAAGCCTTGGGTAGCCGCCAAATTACGATTGCGGCTGCAAGCACCGTCTTTTGATATTCGTGAGATGGAATGCGCACCGATAGAAACAGAGGAATACAACAAGGAATTTGCAGAACCGGCTGCCGGCATAGATGCAAAATAGGATCCGCATTCCGGTGCGTAAGCCGCGAAGCGCCTCAGCGGCTCAGGATCGCTCGAAGATTTCGTGTGGAGGGAATATGAAAGGTAGACTCGTGACACGCCTTGCTTGGGTTTTTGCGGTTCTGATCGTTGCCGTTCCCGTCCGGGCACATCATGGAAACGCCGCTTTTGATGCCGACAAAAGGGTCACCATGAAGGGAACTGTGACGGAATGGTTTTGGGCCAATCCCCACTGCTTCCTGCAATTCGACGTCAAAGACGATAGCGGCAACGTCGTGCATTGGGTTGCCGAGGCTAGCAATCCGCCGGACATGATTAATCATGGCTGGACCAAAGGCGCATTGAAAGTCGGGGACCAGGTTACGGTAACGCTCATACCCGTCAAGAATGGCAAACCGATCGGCCGGATCGCTGCTGTGGTGCTTGCCAATGGGCAAACGCTCGGCGGCGGGTTTGGCGCCCTGCCCGGGCAACCCGCACGCAGCGGGGCCGCAGCAGCTGGCTCCGGGGGCGAATCGAAATCTGACGAAGCTCCAAAGCAGTGAGGCAGTTGGGCGAATCTCCCTTACTCGGCCCGGAAGTTCCGAGTAGGATATTTAGACACCGCGCTTCGAGTGTCGAACGAGAAGGTACTTCGATGGAAAACCTGCGTACGAGAAATAGATTCATGGCGTTTTTGGTTGCGACGCTTGGCTTGCTGATCGTCTCCACGCCCGTGTCCGCTCACCACGGTTCTGCCGCGTTCGACGCCGGTAAGCAGGTGGTGATGAAGGGCACGGTCATACGATGGGTCTGGGCCAATCCTCACTGCTTCTTGAGTTATGACGTAAAAGATGAAACTGGCAATGCCACGCATTGGGTTGTGGAGACGAGCAATCCTCCCGATATGATTAACCGCGGTTGGAGCAAGGAAACGTTCAAGCCCGGCGATGAAGTGACCGTCACTGTGCAGCCCGTCAAGAGCGGCAAACCCGTTGGACGTCTTCTGCAAGTCGTGCTCCCCAATGGCAAGACGCTGCGTTACGCAGCGGCATTTACCGGGCCCGGAAACTGAATTTACTCCCTGAGGAGGCGGCCATGCACGAACTCGGAATTTATCTGCGCGGTTTGACGCTTTTTGTAGCAGGAGTCGTGGTGGGAACAGCAATGATTCCGTCGAGTGTTGCCCAGGAGACGAGCAATGGCGCTCTCAGACTCAACCACGTGGGAATCGCCGTCAAGGATTTTCAGGAGTCGTTGAACTTCTATACCAAGGTGATGGGTTTTCGCGTCGCATATGCCTTGCCCAGTCCCGATGGCAAACCCACCACCACATTTTTTCAGATCAGCCGCGACACTTTCCTGGAGATGGCGCCGGCCACTGCGAATCTCCCCGCCGGCCTCACGCACATTGGCGTCTTGACCGACGACGCAAGCGCTACCGTGACGCAGCTTCGTAACGCCGGCGCAACGATGGCGGACGTTCGTTCCGGTGGTGGGACCGGTTCGCGCCTGTCCAATGTTATGGATCCTAACGGAATCCGATTAGAGGTGGTGGAACAGCCTTCCGGGTCACTCATGCGAAAAGCTATGGAGTCCTGGAAGTAGCTCACCGTTTCTCGCACGCGCTGCTGTGCGACTGAGACTCGGCTGCGCCATTCGGAATCAGAAGCGCACGCTCTGTCGTCGCAAGACCCAGGCGCCCGCCGCCAACAAGCTCGCCGGAATCCAAACCCAGCCGAACTCGCTCAGGAAGACAGAAAGGCCGCGCATGCTGAAGAATCGGAAGAGGCCGATCGGCGCTACGTGTATCGGTGTCCACGGAAGAAAGTAACGCGCATTGCTAAACGGAGCGAAGAAGGCCACTCCCAGCCCGCCGTCCGTCATGGCATCCAGGAAGCCGTGACTCGCAGTCGCCAGAAACAGATACATCCAGAGTAGAAATACACTACGGGCATGCGCGTTGCCGTCCAAGAAAAAAAGCGTGGCGGCAGCGGCCAGTAGAGTCGCGAATACGAGAGAGTGGGTGAAGCCACGATGGCCAAGAAAGTCGCCATAGTGGATACCGAAACTGAATCCAATCACGTCCAGGTCAGGAATGGCTGAGCAAACCGCCCCCATAGCCAAAGCTTGTTTGGGAACATTGGGATAAAAACACGATCCGATGCTGAGCGCCACCGCCGCATGCGTGAAAATCGAAGGCATAAGCTCCGCAAATCAGCCTAACACGGCGTGATAGGATATCGATTGCAGACAGCGCGCCTGTAGCTCAGCTGGATAGAGCATCTGCCTTCGAAGCAGAGGGTCGGGGGTTCGAGCCCCTCCAGGCGCGCCAAAAACCCAATAAAAACGGGGCTTTTGGAAATCCGACAGAGTCGCAGGCGCTTGGTCTTACCGCAGTCTTACCATCGGAAGCGCCCGAAGCGCCTGCTGGAAGGCAGAGCGACGGGAAGAACAATCATTTGAGCTGCGGCTTCCCGGCTTCAGCGAGCTTTTTATTCAACGCATCTTTCTTTGCTTGCAGCTGCGCGGGTTGGACGAAGTAAAAGTCGAAGAGAGACTCCAGCACGTCGAGGTTCCACTCTGCTTCTCCTGGTTCCACGTCTATCACTTCGCCCGTGTGCTGGCTCTTGATCGGATGCGCCGCGAAGTTGCCGATGTTTCGGACGGCGTCGAGTGCGTCGGCGATGTGGGAGGGCAAGGTTCCTCTCCCGAGCAGCTCTTGAATCTCGTTATACAGGTCTGAGCGCTTGACCTTCGCTACATCTCGCAGCAAGTTTTGTAGACACCTGCGGCTGAGGGCAGCCGAGGCCTTAGCGCTGTCCGGGAGCACGAGAGAGGCTTCTTGATAGTCCGACGCAAACGCCTGCGGTACTTCCTTCGGAGGTGCTGGCCTCATGCTACCCTTCGGCCAGACCAACATGTTTCTACGGCCCCCTCCGGTGGGGTAACTGAGCGTGAAAATGAACTTCTTGCAGGAAGGGCACTGATCCTGCCCCAAAAGCCAGAGACCTAACACGTCAGTGCCCAAATTCGAGGTCTTAACGTTCTCAAAATATGAATCCCGGCAGTGAGGGCATTTCATGTTGCGCGAGTCTAAACCCAACGCGAGTGCGTGGGCAAGGCGCGGCGGCGCGGAGCACCTGCCGCAAGGCGTTAGGGCGAAGCGCGGCGGAGATCGCAAGGTTGTAAAGGGTCGCTAAGCGGACGGCAGGCCCCCGAGGCCTGCCTTCGAAGCAGAGGGTCGGGGGTTCGAGCCCCTCCAGGCGCGCCAAATTCATACTTTCGGTGGGTTCTGCGCAACCGCAACTCATCGGCTTCAGTGGGTCATCGCGTAGACCACGTAATTCACACCGATGCGCATTCCGAGGTCGGAGAATTTGAGGGGATAGCTGGGAGTATCTGACCATTCCCAGGAGTCGCCGATATCCGAATTCAGGGAAATGGCCACCATGACGCGGCCCTTATCGTCATAGATGGCCTCCCAACGCGCCGCGCCGGTGATGCGGTACCGATTGTCCAAATCGAAAAGCGTGTGGAAAATATCGTCGTTATTGGGGATATCCACGATGGGGCGGTCCGGGAAAACCATCTTCATGGTTTTCTCGAAATAAGCCTGTTCCTGGGATCCGTGGAAATCGTCGGCCATGAAGAAACCGCCGCGAAGCAGATAATCGCGAAGTTTTTTGGCCTGCTGCTCCGTCAGGCCCCATTCGCCCACCTGCACGGCGTAGAGCCAAGGCCAGTTGTAAACCTCGTCGCCGTCGTCCAGGTTCACCGGCTCCTCGACGGAGCGAGCATCCACGCGGGTCAAGCGCCGCACCGCCTGCGCGAATGCGCGGTCCGCGCGGGGATAGTCCTGAGTCCAGAGCGAGAGCCCCAGCCGCCAATCGCCATCGAATCTGCCGCGATAGCCGTCCAGCGGGCCAGGAGGAAACATCAGCCGAGCGAAGGTCCACTCCGCCTGCCTCTGCCAATCCGGGGGCAGCGGAATCGATTCACCATATTCCACCGAAGGGTACTCACGGAAGGGGCGCTGTGCGTACAGCGCGCCAAACAAGGCTCCCGCGAAAAGAAGCGCGCAGCCTGATTGCCAGAGCGTTCTCATGGAACCCATTTTCCGAGCCCGGCCCCAAGCATAACACGGACGGCCGACCGGCCCGCCTCCGCTGCGGATGCCACTCAACCTTAAATTTCAGAAAGAATTTGTTACGTTCTCAGGAAGGTTTACCGACCGCCACGATGAGCACCTCGGCGGGAAAACTCAGGCCACCGTCTCCCGAATAGGCACGAAAAGCTTCCATGGCCTCACGTTTTACCTCGGTCATCTGCTCCTTTGGAATCTTGGCGAGCTTGCTGCGAAGCCTTTCCGACATCTCGGATCGCAACGTCCAGAAGTCCTCTGCCGAAACCGGCGCGCGTATCGAGAACCGCAGCAGGTTCTCAGATGCCGAGGCGGCGCCTGCCTCTGAAAGCACGGCCCGCAACTTGCCCGGTTCTGCAAAACGGAATGCATCTGGCGAATCCGCTGCCGGCGGCGGCGAGTCGACGTAGCGTTCCACAATTCGCGACAAAGTGTAATGGAAGGGATTTTTCTCGGCGAAATGCCAAACCGCCAGAGCGATCCTGCCTCCGGGCTTGACGACCCTCAGCATCTCGCGGATCGAACCAACCGGAGATTGGAAAAACATGACGCCGAACCGGCTCACCACTGCGTCAAAGTTGTTGGCTGGAAAGGGCAGAAAGTCAGCGAGGGCCACGGCAAAAGTGGCGTTATGAAGCTCGCGGCGTAGCGCCTCACGACGCGCAGCTTCCACCATCTCCGGAACCGCATCTACGCCCAGAACCTTGCCCTCAGTCCCAACCAACTCGGCAATTGCCAAAGCTGGCTCTCCCGGGCCCGTGGCCACGTCGAGCACAGTGCTGCGCTTGCTGATCTGTGCGTGTTCGATGAGCGCCTGAGTGACCGGCGCAAACATCTCGCGGATAATCGCGCGGTGCTTTTCCCAATAGGGAGCCGTTTCGCTCCATCGGCTAATCACTTCTTGCATAAAAGGGGTAGCGGCCATGGTTGAGGCCATTCTTAGATTGGCGGCGTGGCCTCGGAAATGATCACGGCGGCCGGCTCGCTTTTTGCGAACCCGTCTGGGCGGAGCGGGCCCACGTGCGCCCGGAATTTATTTTTCGCTGCTCAGAGTCTTGCCGATTAGTTTCACAAATTCGTCATTCGTCGCCACCCGTCCGTGGATGGGAACATGTTTCGCGACATCCAACTTCAGCAGCTGCATATTCTGATACAGCGTCCGCATGCCGGGAGTGGCTGCAGTCGGGCCTGCGCCCTGCGCTGGCGGCGAATAGAGATCCGCATTCACGAGGATTTTTTCCTTGGGCAGGTAAGCCATCAGCATGTCGTTGCTGTGATTTCCCTGCCTGTAGGAAGGATCGCCGAGGTCGTAGGCCACGTCCAGTACATGAAAGACTTCCATCATGTGTTCGCCGTCGGTCACGACGTAGGGCGCGGTGATGCGTGTATCGCCGCCTACCGTCTCGATGGGCGCCGGCCTCCTGCTGATCATGTACATCGGGTGGTATTGAGCCAGCCGGTCTGGTTGCAGCGACCATCCGCCAGGATGGAATAGGATCTCCAGGTAGTATTCCTTGTTGGTCTCGTGGGTCACGATCGTCGTTCCCTGGGCGAGAAAAGTGCGCAGCCCGCCTGCATGATCGAAGTGATGATGGGTATTAACCAGGTATTTGATCGGTTTGTTCGGGACGAGGCGGTTCACTTCGTCGATCACGGCCAGCGAACGCGCCTCGTTGACAGGAGCCTCCACCAGCGCCACGAAATCGCGGAACTCCATGGCCAGACTGTTGTAATTCGCAGCTCCAATCATCCAAACGCCGTCCGCCAGCTTTTGCGTCTGCACTGTTAGCGGCGGCGCCTTCGCCGTGCGCACCGCTTCCGGGACCGCCTCGACTGCGACCTTGACGTTGGCCTGCACGCTCGTCACTTTGATCTCGTAATAATTATGCGCGGGATTCAGCACCGGATCGCCCTGATGAACGTGCACCAGCGTGGGAAACTTCACGCCATCGAAATCCTTATATTGCGTGTAGCGCATCTCGTAGTTCATATCTCCGTAGACCGGATTGGGGAACCACGTGTCTACTAATTCCACGAGGTTCTGGTCGTTGATGGTCCCATTGATCTTGTATTTCCCGCCCATCACCGTAAACGAAACAATTGTGACCTTCCGGCCGTTGTGCGAAAGGCCGAAATCCGAGGAGCCTACGATGGGCTGCGAGATGGCTGTGGCATCCGACGCCGCCAAGGCCGCCTTTAGAAATCCGTGCGGCGTAATCATGATTTCGAGCTGGCGAATGTCGGAAACCGGTACGCCGTCGAGATACGGCCGCGTTTGGGGCACGACTTTGTCGCCTTCGACATTCCAGGCGGAGGAGCCATTCAAGAAAGTGACGACGTGCTGCTCCGGCATGGGCACGCGGCCGAGCGTGGGATAGTTGCCCTGTCTGCGTGTGTAATCTTCGCGCGAGAACTTGGCCTCGTAGTCGATCGTGCGCGTATAGGGATTCACTTCGTAATGCGGCCAATCCTCATTCAAGCCGTAGGTCTGCCCAATCAACGAGAACCATCCGCTGCCGGAATATTGAATGGTCTTCAGGTTTGTGAGACCCATGGCTTTGGCGGAAGCTTGCAAGACGCTGCGAACGTCCTGAGCGGATGCCGTCGCCGCCATCAGACACACCAGTGCAATCAAAATGCTTGCGCGCCGCGTCATACGCTCCTCCTCGCTGGCCGTGCGTTGCTTGAATCTTGATCTCGTGCTCAGTGCGATCACTTGGCCTGCCATGCTAGTGCCGTGCTTGACTCGCTGTCAATGCAGCCGCCCTCCTCATATCAGTGCAAGCTCAGAAAATCGACGCCAATCTCAGCCTGTAAATGGCTTCCAGAGCCCTGACCTTGGCGACGATTTGCCAGTCTCCTGCATAACATGCGATGGCATGCACCTCCGCGAAAGAAATGGAGGTGCCACCAATCTGGACGAATCCAGCATGTTGCCATCCTGTCAACGCAAAGTAGAAATGTCCGCTTCCAAGGTTTCCTCCAAGGGTGATCGGGAGAGGGGATGCGTTTGGTTTTGATCTTGGTTTGGGGTTTGGGTTTTTGATCTGCGACTCCTGCAGGCCGTAGGCCGGAAGGAGTCGCAGATCGCGGCGCCGCCGGGCAAGGCTGTAGCGGCAGGTAGCGGCCGCGAAAACGCAGCCAGTGGGAACCGTCCAGCCGCCGTTCGATTTCGGCAGTCGCGCCGCGCATTCCGGCGCAGACGTGCTCGCGCCGCAAGC
>WNGN01001165.1_pt1 | contig 17089 bp, 22 predicted proteins | sample 5400561 | NCBI WGS metagenome assembly WNGN01 (sample SAMN13153379, study PRJNA577476) | soil metagenome | isolation source: 115 cm soil or saprolite under Garry oak tree replicate 2 | place: USA:California | collected 2016-06-15
ATACCGATGGCGAGCTACGGCATCTGGGATGTCGAGGAGGGGACTTTCGAGTTTAGGCGCGTCGGCTACGACATCGGAGGTGCACAGCAGGCGATACGGCAAGCGCAGCTGCCCGAGCGCTTTGCGGCTCGCCTAGAAACGGGTCGATGAAGCGCTGGGCGGCCCGGCGCTGGCGGCGCCTCGCATTCGCCGGAGCCGCAGGAGCCGGCATCGGTTGTTTCCTCGCATGGGCGGCCAACTGGTTTGTGTTCATCAGCGGCAACCTGCAGGGCCCCGACTTCTTCTCGTTCTACGCAGCAGCCGAGATCTTCGTCAGGCAGGGCCCGTCGAGCGTCTACGACATCCTCACCCAGAAGCAGTACGAGATCGCGATCACGCAACGTCCGGCCGATACGTTCATCGTGCTGCCGTACTTCCATCCGCCGTTCTACACGCTGCTCATCGCGCCGCTCGCATTCCTGAGCTATCGCGCCGCCTACTACGCGATGACCGCGTTCAACGTGGCGTTGCTCATCGCGCTGACCGTGATCCTGGTGCGAGGCAGCCTGCGAGTGCACCGGCGCGCCGTGATCGTCGCGGCGTCGCTCATCGCCGGTTTCTTGCCGCTGTTCGTGACGATCCTCCAGGGCCAGTCCGACCTCGTCGTGCTCGTTCCGCTTGCCGGCGCGTACGTGGCGTGGTCGCGCGGACGCACCGGCTGGGCCGGCGTGCTCAGCGCGCTCGCGTTCTCCAAGCCCCAGCTCCTGCTTCTGATCCCGGTGCTCTTCATCACGCGGCGTTCATGGCGCGCCATGGCCGGATTCGCGGGGACCGTGCTGGCGCTGGCACTCGTGTCTATCGCAGGCTTCGGTTTGAACCCGGTGCTCGAATACGTGAGCTCGGTCGGCTCGTGGGCGATCGGCGGGCAGCTGCCGACTCAGGGGCAGGCGGTGTACACGGACACCGCGGTCTACTCGCTGCGCCACATTCTCGAGATCCTGCCGGGAGGCGGAAAGGTCATCGCCTTTGCGATCCTGGTCGGGCTTCTCGCGCTGGTGGCGGTCTCCTTGAGCTGGCGGCCGGACAAGCCGCGCCTCGACTTTGCGCTGGCGGTGGCAGCCTCGCTCGTGCTGAGTCCGCATCAGAACGTGCACGACCTGGCGCTGCTTGTGATTCCAGGATTCGCGCTGGCCGACCTGGCGCTGGACGGCAGCCTGAGGTGGCCCGGCATGGCGGCGCTAGTGCTCGGGCTGGCGTACGCCGCCATCAACCTGAGCCTCGCCACCAGCCTCTGGTCTGCAGCCGGCGGCGCACTCGCCATCGCCGCCTTCTTGACCCTGGAACGGATGGCGGTTCGCCCGGAGCCGGTGGCGCTGACCGAGCATCGCTGGCAGGGGCCGCGACCGCACCGCGTCATCGTGCTGCCTGCCTACCGCGCGGCCAAGACGCTGGCCGAGGTGGTGGGCGACATCCCGAAGGGCCATGCCGACCGCATCCTTCTTGTCGACGACGCGAGCGCTGATGCGACGGTCAGCGTGGCGACCGCGCTGAACCTCGACGTGATCCGGCACGCGCGAAACCTTGGATACGGAGGCAATCAGAAGACCTGCTACAGGCGCGCGCTGCAGATGGGCGCGGACGTGGTCGTGATGCTGCACCCGGACGGCCAGTACGACCCTGCCATCATCCCGAACCTGTGTCGAGTCATCGAGGATGGCGAGGCCGACATCGTCCTCGGCTCGCGCTGGCTGGGCCTCGACCCTGCCAAGGCGGGCATGCCGTGGTGGAAGCGGCTCGGCAACAGGTTCCTGACCGCGACCGAGAACCGCATCCTGGGCCTGAAGCTTTCCGAGTACCACACCGGATACAGGGCTTACTCGCGGCGGTTCCTGGAGACGATTCCCTTTCTCGAGAACAGCGACGACTTCGTGTTCGACACGCAGGTCCTCATCCAGGCCGCGACGTTTGGCTTCAAGATCGGCGAGGTTCCCGCCATCGGCCGGTACCACGACGACGCGAGCTCGGTCAGCTTCAAGACGTCAACGGTGTACGGGCTCAAGACGCTGGCCGCGCTGCTGACCTATGTCGCGCACCGCTCCGGCTTTCCGAGCCGGTGGCTCACGCCGCGGTCATATGCCGACGAACAGCCGCTTGCGGTAAGCAAGGTAGCCCACCACAGCCAGGTTTAACAGCAGCGCGCCGACGCGGAACAGCGTCACCTTGTGCACGACCTCGTAGGCCTCGAACGGGATGAGCACGCCCGTTGCGATGACGGTCAGGTACTCGGCCCATCGCCGGCGCATCGCAAGGCCGATGCCTTCGGTGCCTTCGAGCAGCGAGTAGGCAAACGCGCCGATGGCCAGCAGGGTCGTGTGAGGAAAGTTGCCGATCATCACCAGCAGACGGAAGAACAGCTGCTCGATGATCGTCTCGTCGGTGTCGAGGTTCAGTTGCTGCTGAGCTGACGCGGCCCACTGGGTGAGCCACCCTTCTTGACCGGCGACCAGCAGGCCGATGCCGAGCGCGATGAGGACCACGGCCTTGCCGACGCGCTCGACGATGATCACCTTGATGAACGCGTCGTGCTCGCCGCCGATGCTGTTCAGCTCGGCAAGCAGACGGGCGAAGTAGTGCGGTCTGCGCTTGATGGCCTCGTCGGACATGGCGAGACGTTAACAAGCTGGGTTGTCGGGTGGTTTTGAAATTTCTAATCTGGGCGGCGGTGTGCAGGCTGGGGGCGGGAGCCGCACCGGGGGTGGGGGGCGGGCCCGACGGGCGGGATGCGACGAGGGGCGGCGAGCGCTCTTAGGCCTGGTGCTCCCGGTGCTCGCGGAACAGCAGCACCCGGCAGTTGGCGTTCTTCAAAACGTACGGCACCGTCTTGCCCAGGTTGAACTCGCCGAACCGCCGCTTGTACGGCAGCCCCATCACGATCAGCTCTGCGCCCCACTCCACCGCCTCGTCGACCAGCGCCGGGCCGGTGTCGCGCGCCTGCACCAGCTCCGTCTCCACGTTCAGCTGCGCCTCTGTCGCCAGCTGCTCGACCTCGTCCAGGATCTTCTCCCCGCGCTCGACCACCTCGTCCAGCACCGCTCCCAAAGGCAGCGAGCGGTTGACCTCTATGATGTGCACGCCGTAGAGCTTCCCGTGCGCGTCGGTCATGCTGCAAGCGAGCCGCACGACCTCGGCGTCGATGCCCTGGCCGCCGACGGCGACCATCACCTTCTTGGCAACCGGTCCGTGCGAGTGGTGGTCGGCCATGTCGGCGGCTAGTTGTCCGGGCCGCGCCGCAGCCGGCGCACCAGCACGTAAGCGCCGAACATGAACGCGCCGACAGCAGTACCAAACGCCAGCCCGGTGGACACCGGGTCCAGCCCCGGATGCACGGTCAAGTACACAGCCACCCACACTCCGATGGCGATCGCGATAAGGCCCAGCAGCGTGAACGGGAAGCGCACGGCGAACCATGCTAGCCGACGCGTGACGGGCCCGGATGGCGCCTCCACGGGCCTCCCTATAATCGATGCGCGTTGAAGATCGTGATCGTTGGCTGCGGTCGCGTCGGATCCCAGATCGCGGCCGAAATGGACCGCACCGGACACGATGTAACCATCATCGACCGCGACCCCAACCAGTTCTCGCGGGCGTCGCAGCGAGGCGTCCTGACCAACGACTTCAAGGGCAACCAGGTCGTCGGCAACGGCACCGACGCGGAGGTCCTGCGGAGGGCAGGCGTGGAAGACGCCGACGGCTTCGTGGCAGTGACCGAAGGCGACAACCGCAACATCATGGCCGCGCAGATCGCCAAGCACGTCTTCAAGGTTCCCCGCGTCGTCTGCCGCATCTACGACCCGGAGCGCGCGGAGGCCTACGAAAAGCTCGGACTGCACACGATCTGTCCCACCATCGACGGCGCCAAGCGCATCGAGAAGACGCTGCTGCAGCAGTGAGGTTGCACTCATGTACGTGATCGTCGTCGGTGGAGGCACAGTCGGCTACTACCTTTCGCGCGACCTGCTGGACCGCGGCCACGAGGTGACGCTCATCGAGAAAGAAAGCCGCCGGGCCGACTGGCTCGAGACCCAGCTCGGAAGCATCGTCATGCGCGGCGACGGATGCGAGGTGAAGTTCCTATCCCAGACAGGCATCGAGCGCGCGGATGCGATCGTCGCGGTCACCGCGGACGATGAGGACAACCTCATCGCCCTGCAGATGGCGAAGCGTCACTTCAACGTGAAGAAGACGATCGCACGCGTGAACAATCCCTCGAACGTTGAGATCTTCAAGATGCTCGGCGTCGATGACGCTGTATCAGCGACCGAGATTCTTCTCGGCGCCCTGGAACCCCCGATCACCACCTGACGAAACGATCGAAGAGGAAAAGGACCGCTGGCCCAAGCGGTCCCTCACTCCCCCTTTGCTTTACACAGTCGCCTTGCCGATCTTGTAGATCTTCGTGCCGCAATTCGGACACGTGCCTACCGTAGCCGGCTTTCCGTTCTTCATCGTGATGGGCTGAGGGTCCTTCATTTCGACCTTTCGCTTGTCTTTCAGGCAGTAGCCTTCCACTAGTTCACCATCCTTTTATCAGTATCCGTTTTCCGGGCGACTCGGCCCATTCTAGGGGCCCTCCAACTCGAATTCAACCCGAGTTCAGAAGACATCAGTTTTTTCGTGCCCCACAACGCCGTGGAAAGTGGTCAGAAATGGAGGCTCAAACGCACTGTGCGCGGCCTCGTCGTAGAGGACAAATCGCACCTCTGACGGCTGCCAACCGTCGTGAAACGCGCGGCTCAGACAGGTCGCCATGATGCGCGCGCATTCATCGAGCGGAAAACCGGCGATGCCGGTGCCGACCGCCGGCACCGCGACGGTCTCGAAGGCACTGCGGCGTGCAATTTCAAAAGTCGCGGTCATGGATGCTTGCAGCGACGTGGCGGTCGTGCGTCCGCCCAGCGCCATGCTCGCCGCGTGGATAACGTGGCGCGCCTTCAGCTGCCCGCCGCTCGTGATGGCGGCCTCGCCCACGCGGACCGGACCATGCGCGGTGCATTCGTCCTGGATCGATGGACCACCGCGCCGCCTGATCGCGCCCGCCACTCCGCCTCCCAGCACGAGGTCGTTATTGGCCGCGTTGACGATGGCGTCGACGTCCTGATCGGTCAGGTCGCCGACGGTGATGACGATTCGCCTGGTAGGCACTCCATCACCTCCTCGACGCGCGAGTCCAGCTGCGCTCGCGTCGTGCGCGCGATGCTGCGCAGCCCGATGTCTTCGATTGTGATGGATGCGCACGCAACACCCCACACCAGCGCTTCGCGGACGGCGCTGGGCTCACCGCCCGATACGAGCCAGTGCGCGAGCATCCCAGCCGCGGTCGCATCGCCGGCGCCGGTGGTGTCGACGATGGGATGTGTGCCCAGCGCCGGCACGTGCACCGATCCATAGTCTGTGTAAGCGGTCACGCCACGCGCGCCACTTTTCAAAACCAGGCCCTCGAGCGACCACTCACGCCGGAACTCCTGCGGCTCGACGCCGCCCAGCGCGGCGAACTCGTCCTGGTTGCAGAAATACCAGCGCGCACTGCGCAGCACGTCCCTGGCCTCTACAGGCTGAGCTCGAACGTACGACAGCATCGCGTCCGCCGCCAAAAGGCTCGAGCCGGCGAGCCCGGAGGCAATCTGCGCCTGCCGGTCCGGCCGCATCGAACCGACGAAAGAGCATCCCGAGTAGCCGGGCGGCAGCCCTGGCTGCCAATGGTCGTAGATCGAGTCCTGGCTGCCGAAATCGATGTTGCGGCCGGCCTCCTGCTGAGCGCGCCAGCGGTACGTCGGCGCGTCGATCACCTGCAGATGACTGAGATCGACCGGCCGTGACCCGACCACGTCCTCGACCAGTCGCGTCTGATCCTTGCCCACCGGCGCGACGACTCGTACCGGCGTGATCAGGCTTGCGGCCAGCGCGAAGTAGAGCGCAGAGCCTCCGAGCTCATTTTCGACGTGACCAAACGATCCGTCGAGCGTGTCGAGCGCGATCGATCCCGCGACGAGAAGTTCCGCGCTCACGCGCGACGCGTGGTGCCGCTCGCAGAGGTCACGACATGCCGCGCCCGCGCCAGCTTCTCTAGGAAGTCGGACGGCCCGTCGTATTCGTCGATCTCCATCCAGCTGCGCCCGATCTCCTCGATCCCATGCGAGTCCGAGCCCGTGGCCGCGACCTTGCCGAGCTCCGCGGCAAGCTCGGATGCGGCGCGATTCGCGCCCGGCTCGGCCCACGGGTTGTACGTCTCGATGATGTCGATGCGATCGGCGAGGTCGACGATGCGCGCGCTGCGAAAGTGCGATCGGTTGCGGTCGAGCGGATGCGGGATGTACGTGAGGCCGCCCATCTCGTGAATGAGGTCCATCGCCTCCTCAGGTCGCAGGTAAGGGGGCACGCGTCGCGTGATGAAAAGGCCGATTAGCTCACCCTCTCGTGTCTTCGCCTCTTCGCCGACGATAGTCAGCTCTGGAGCGAGCTTCGCCAGCTCGAGCGCGCCTTCGGCGGTGTTGTGATCGGTCAACGCGATGCGATCGAGGCCGCATTCGCGAGCGCGCTTGATCAGCGCGTCGAGCGAGGTGAAGCTGTCGTGCGAATAGCGCGAGTGGAGATGCAGGTCGACCCGCACGCGAACGAGTCTAAGAGACCTGGGCCGCCTCGCTGAGCAGGCGCCGGCGAGCACCGGCGAACAGTGGAATCACGTGAGCCGGGCCGCGGCTCAAGCAGGCCTGCTCCATGAGCGCCGCCTGCGCGTCGTAGATGATCTCCATCACCTGCGTCGGCCTGCGCTCGCGGCCGAGCCGAGCGGGCAATTCGGAGTGCGCGTGGCGCAGCACGACCATCAAACGAGCGACCAGCCATCCGGGCACGATGCGCATCTCCTGCACCATGCACTCTTCGACCCAGTAGAGCAATTCATCTGATTCGCGGAGCAAGCGTCGCGGAGTCATCGCCTGCTTGCGCCGTCGATGCCATCTGAAATGCTGGTCTTGCTCTTCGATCGTTTGCTGGAGCATTGAAGATCCACTATATCAGCGGCTCCCCGCGCTACTTTTCATTTGCGCGGGGTAATAGAGAGTGCGCCAGCCCCCTGCTGCGGGGATCAGGTGAACCTGGCGATCCAGCGTCCAATCCTTCCACTGCTCGCGCACGCGATATCGCAAGACCATCTGCGCCACGTTGCTGTACGTGCGCTCGTGGCGACGGTCGGTCCACGACTCGAGCACGTTCACGTTGAGCACCTGCACGTCGAGCACCTCGGTGTCGTCACCAAGGCGCGGCATGTCGCGGATGAACATCTCGCGTCCGCCCCAGGCGCGCTGCGCGTCCTCGGCAATCATCTCCCACATCTCGTCGAAACGGCCCTCGGCGTGCAGCTTCATGAAGCTCATCTCGAAGGTGGCCGGGGCGCCCAGGCCCACGGGCGCCCGGACCAAGCGGTCGAAATCGTCCACCCGCCAGGTCGTGAACCGCCCCATCAGGCGCAGCAGGAACGCCTCCACGGCCGGCCAACGCCGGAACGGACGCATAAGGGTATTGACCATTGGGGCTAGATGTAGTGTGATTTCCCCAGACTGTATACAGAATGTGGGTAACTGGCAACTACAAGCGCCACCCGACCTGTAGCCGTCATTCGAGCTCCAGGGCGAGCTCGCGCCTTCGCCGGTGCGGCCGCCCACGGCGCCTTCGCACCTGGAAGCTAACGGTCAGGCTGAGGCCGCGCTGAGCCCGTGGTGAGGATGGGCGTCGCGGGCTGGCGGGTGGGACCTCGCCCTCAGCCGACCGCCAGCCGGCGCACCATCCTCGCCACGCCCTCCAAAGGCACTCCCACCGGGCAGGCTGCGGACGCGGCCTCCCAATCCGGTTCGTCGCCATCGACGTCACCGGCCGCGTCACCGAGGCCCGAGTAAAGGCGCGCGTAGGAAGAAGCCAGGTCCGGTAGGCGCGTGCGCGCCAGCCGTCCCGCGGCGAAAGCGCACAGCCCGCAGTTGATGCATCCGATGAGCTGAGGGTGCCTTTCCTGTTCCTCAGGCGTGAGCGGCACCAGTCCATCCGCCGCGTACATCTCGAGCAGCGGCTTCAGCTGTGAGCGGACGGGCTTCAATCGCCTGCGCGTGAGGTGCATGCCGTACGCGAGCGCGAGCTTGGCGAGCGAATCGGTGCGGCCCATTACGCGAACAGTCCTCGCGTCGCGCCCTGGACGAGCTCTTCCTGCGCCCATCCGGCATGGGTCAGGACGGGCGCGCGTCCAAGCCACGACGATTGCACAAAATCGCGGACCGCGTCGAATCGCTGGGACGCGCTCCATCCGAGCTCGCGGCCGATGATCTCGGCGGCGCGCATGACGCACGTCGCGCCGGCGCAAGGTCCACCGGCGAGGCTCACGCGCCGGAACGCATCGGCTAGCGTGCGCACCTGCTCGCGACGCGCGGAGTAGGACAGCTCTGCCTCGGTGAGAGGCTCGCACCGGCAGACGAGCCGGCCCGCCGCCGCGCCATCGAGCACCTCGGCCGCGCGAGATCCGTGCCTGCTCTGCAGCTTGACCGCGGCAAGCGCAGAGATCCCGCAGCGTCTTGCGAGCTCTTCCGCGGGCTCCATGTCGGATTCACTTCCGGGCAGGGGGCGCGTAGCCGTGACGCAGGGTGACTGATGTCCGAGCTTGCGACAAACCGCGTCCGATGTCTCCTCGGCCATGAGCCGGTACATCGACAGCTTGCCGCCGGCGATGGTGACGAAACCGTCGACGCCATCGGCCGCGTGATCGAAGATGCGGTACCTGCGCGACAGCTCGTCTTCGTAGCGGCGCCACTTGAAGAGGGTCGGCCGCACACCGGTGGTCGTGCGCACCGGACGGAACTTGCGAATCGCGGGGAAGACGCGCTCGAAGCCCTGCAGCAGGTAGTCGACCTCGTCGCGCATGACCTCGACCGAATCGAGGTCGCCGTAGAAGTCGTCGTCGGTCGTGCCGAGGAGCGTGAAGCCCGCGTGCGAGACCATCAGCAGGTCGCGGCCGTCGATCGACTCCCCGCTGATCGCGAACCGGGAGATGCGGTGGGGGTAGACGATGTGGATTCCCTTTGCGGGACGCAGCTGCACGTCGACGCCGGCCATGTGCCCGACCTCGGGAACCCAGGGGCCGGCGGCGTTGACAACGACCTTCGCGCGCGCCTCGCTGTACACGCCGTCCGAAGTCCGGTAGCGCACGCCGATGACGGCGCCGCCGTCGCGCACCAGCTCCACCACCTTTGTGTGGTTCAAAGCTCGAGTGCCGTTCGAAACCGCGTCCTGCACGTTCGCGAACACGAGCCGGTGCGGGTCGACGCCCCATTCCTCCATGGTCACCGCGCCGACCATGTCGCGCGTGAGCCCGGGCTCGATCTGGAGCGCCTCCTCCGGCGTCAGCCGGGTGTGCGGGTGTGACTTCTTCAACGGCTGGAAGCGGTCGTAAACCTCCATCGCCGTCTCCATCCGCTCGATGTTGTTCTTGTCGTGCGGAAGGACCGGGATGAGGAAGAGGACGCGATAGACGATGTTGCGCGCGATCGTGACGATGTGGCCCGCGTCCGTGGTCGAGAGGCGCGTCGTGTCCCAGTCGAACTCGAGGTAGCGCGGCCCGCCGTGGATCATCCAGCTCGACGAGCCGCTGGTGCCCGCGCCCCAGTCGCCTTTCTCGAGGAGCAGCACCGACAGCCCGCGAAGCGAGAGGTCGCGCGCGATGCCCGCGCCGGTGACACCGCCGCCGATGATCACGACGTCGTGAGCAGAGGGCTGGCTCACGCCTGAGATGCTAGCGGGGACCCCTTTGTCAGGACGCGGCTTCGTGCTGCTTCTGGAACTCTTCGATGATGCCCTTGGCCAGGTGGGCGGGCATCTCGTCGTAGTGCGAGAACTTCTTGCTGAAGCTTCCTCGGCCCTGCGTGATCGAGCGCAGGTCGAGCGCGAAGCGCAGCATCTCCGACTCCGGGACCGTGGTTTTCACCTTCTGGTAGCCATCGTCGGGCTCGGTGCCCATGATCTTGCCGCGCCGACCGTTGATGTCCGACATGATGTCGCCGAGGTTCTTCTCGGGCACCCGGATCTCCGCTTCAACGACGGGTTCGAGCAGCACCGGCCCGGCATCCAGCGATGCCCTGCGGATGGCCAGAGATCCCGCGATCTGGAAGGCCATGTCGTTGGAGTCCACCTGGTGGTACTTGCCATCGACGAGCGTCACCTTGACGTCGACCATCGGGTAGCCCGCGACCACGCCCTTGGCCATGTTATCCACGATTCCCTTCTGCACCGACGCCCGGAAGTTCTGGGGAATGGCACCGCCGAAGATCTTGTCCTCCCACACGAAGCCTTCACCGCGCTTCGTCGGCGAAACCTCGATGACGCAAATTCCGTACTGGCCATGCCCTCCGGATTGCTTGACGTGCCTGCCCTCGGCACGACTGTGGCCGGAAACGGTCTCGCGGTAAGCCACCTTCGGTGTCGCCGTGGTCGCCTCGACGCCGTACTTGCGCTTCAGCTTTTCCAACGTCACGTCCAGGTGCACGTCGCCGAGCCCCGAGATGACCAGCTGGTGCGTCTCCTCGACCCGGTCCACGTGCAGCGTCGGGTCCTCTTCAGACAGGCGTGCGAGGCCGCTGGAGATCTTCTCCTCGTCGCCGCGCGCTTTGGGCGTGATTGCCACGCTGTACGCAAGGCCGGGCAGGTCGATGGGGGCCAGCGGGCCGCCGTCCTTGTTGCCCAGCGTGTCGTTGGTGAGGGTGTGCGTGAGCTTGGTCACAGCGCCGATGTCGCCGGCATGGATCTCGGTCGCGGCCACGTGCTCCTTGCCGCGCGGGAAGAAGATCTGCGCCAGGCGCTCGTCGGCGCTGCGGTTGATGTTCGTGAGGTGCTGGTCGGCCTTGACGGTTCCGGCCACGACCTTGAAGTAGCTGACGCGCCCGAACTGGTCGCCGCCGGTGCTGAAGACGAAGGCTCGCGTGGGTTGCGAGGGGTCGCCTTCGGCGGGCGGCAGCAGCTCGCAGAGTGTCGACATCAGCGTGCGCACGCCGAGCAGCTTCGTCGCCGAGCAGCAGAGCACCGGGGCCACCTTGCCGGCGAGGATTCCCTCGCGCAGGCCTCGCTGGATCTCCTCCTCGTTCAACGTGCCGGCGTCGAGGTACTTCTCGAGCAGCGAGTCGTCGCTCTCAGCGGCAGCCTCGATGAGCTGCCCTCGGTACTCGTCGACGAGCTTCTGCATGTCGTCGGGGATCGGGACCTCGCCGCCCTTGCCGTCCTCCGTGGTGACGAAAGCCTTGAGGTGCAGCAGGTCGACGATCCCGCGGAAGTCCTGCTCCGAGCCGATGGGCAGGTGGAGCGGAAAAGGCCGCGGCGAAAGGTTGTCACGCATCGCTTTGACCGCGCCGTAGAAATCCGCGTGCTCCTTGTCGAGCTTGTTGACGACCACGACGCGCGGCTTGCTGCGAGCGTTGCACTGCTCCCAGGCGACCTCGGTGCCGACGGCGAGGTGGTCGTTCGGTCCGACCACCACGACGGCGCCCTCGGCCGCTCGCAGCCCGCTCATGGCCTGACCGGCGAAGTCGAGGAAGCCGGGCGCGTCGAGGATGTTGATCTTGAATCCGTTGTGCTCGGCGAACCCGACACCGAGGTTGATCGAGATCTTGCGTCTCTGCTCCTCGGGCTCGGTGTCCATGGCGGAGGTGTTCTGGTCGGTGGAGCCCATCCGCTGGAGGCCGCCGGAGGCAAAGAGCATGGCCTCCGCGATCGTGGTCTTGCCGTCGTGGGAGTGGCCGAGGAGGACCACGTTTCGGATCTTGTCGGGAGAGTAATCAGCCGCCATTCACACCCCAGATGCAAGCCGGCCGGTGGATACGACGATTAAGTCTAAGGATCGATTGGGGCCGGCGACTTGGAGGCGCCTGCGCTTCGGTAGAATTCGGGGTCCATGGTCAAGAGGACGGCGTCGGTGGAAGAGGTGCTGGCCGCGATCGAGGCCGCCCGCGACAAGGTGATGGCCGACGAGGTCAAGTCACTCACGAAGCTGGGGATCCCGAAGGCGATGGCCTACCAGATGATCGCCAGCCGGTTCCACCAGAAGGTGGGCAACCAGGAGGAGGCCGAGACCGATCCATTCGAGGGCAACGCCACCACGTCCTGGGAAGAGATCGGCTGACCGGGCTCTAGCTCTTGAATCGGGCTGAGCGTCTGGCTCGGCTGCTCAGGGTGCTCGCGGCGATCATCGCCGAGCCCGGACTGAACCCGCTCGAGCTCGCCGACAAGGCAGGCGTCTCCGAGCGCACGCTCCGGCGCGATCTTTCCCAGCTGCGCGAGCTCGGCTACGAGGTTGCGTACACCAGCGGTTACGAGGTCCAGGAGAAGCTCAACCTCGAAGGCCGCGGGAAAAAGACGATGCGGCCTCGCGGTGATGACGCCCTGCTCCAGGCCGTGGCGCATGCGGTCGAGGCCGCCGGTCTGTGGCGCGACACCACCCCCGCGAGCGTGGCCACGCCGCGCAAACGGGCGCGCCGCGCGACCGGACCCCGCCCGCTCGTCCTCATCCCGAGCGGCCACGGCGACGCCGACTTCATCTACGCCACCGGCATGGACGTCGAGAGCGCGCTGTACATCAGGCCCACCTCGGGCGACGACATCCTTGTAGCCAGCCCGCTCGAGATCGACCGCGCGCGAACCGAGTCAAGGGCCGCGCGCATCCTCTCGTTTCGGGACGCGGGCTACGCGGAGTTGGGTACGTACAGGTCATATGCGGTGCTGGCCGCCAAACTGCTGCGCGAGCAAGGCCAGGCCGAGGCGCGGGTTTCGCCGCGATTGCAGGCCGGCTATCTAGAAGGGCTGCGCGACGCGGGCCTCGACGTCGAGGTCGATCAGTCGCTGTTCGAGGCCGAGCGGCGGCACAAGACCCGCGAGGAGGCGGACAAGATTCGCGACGCGCAGCGGGCGGCCGAGAAGGCGATGACCGAGATCGTGCGGCTTCTCGCTCAGGCCGAGATTCGCGAGGGACTGCTGTGGGCCGACGGCAAGCCCATGACGTCGGAGTGGCTCTACGCGCGCGCGTCTCTTCTACTGGCAGAGCTCGGGTTTTCGTGCCCCGACATGATCATCGCCGGGTCGCCCGACAACGCCATGCCTCACTACCGTGGCGAGGGCCAGATCCGCGCCGGCGCGCCGGTGATCATCGACATCTTTCCCGCCAGCCGCGGCAGCCACTACAACGGCGACCTGACGCGGACGGTGGTCGTCGGCGACATTCCAGAAGAGGTGCGTCGGATGCACGCGGCTACGCTGCAGGCGCTGGACGTGGGGGTCGAGTCGATCAAGGCGGGCGTGCCGGCCAACGAGGTCCATCACGCGGTGTGCCAGGTGCTCGTCGACCGAGGCTATGGCGCCACCACCGACGGCTACGAGGGGCACGACGGCGTCGCCAAGATGAACCACAGCACAGGCCATGGCGTCGGCCTCGAGGTGCACGAGCAGCCGGGCGTGCGGAGCGCCAATGGCGAGCCGCTGGTAGAGGGCGACGTGATCACGGTGGAGCCGGGCCTTTACCTGATGGGCTTCGGCGGCGTGCGAATCGAGGACACGGGCATGGTTACGGCGCGGGGCTTCGAGAACTTCACCTCGATTACTCGCAGCATCGACCCGAACGACTACCTTTAGGCGCGGCGTGGCCACGCTCAGGCTCGAGCACGACGACCAGCAGACCGAGGCGGAGTGCGCGGACTGCGGCTCCGCCATCCGCAGCGTGGTGGGCGTCATCTACGAGGACGACGACCCGATCGCCATCTACCGGGCCGACATCTTCGACCACTTCCACCGCGACCCGGAGCCGCGCGTGCTGCTGTCGATCGCGATGGGTGACTGGGACGATGGCACCGGCAGAGCCGACAGGTGCTCCGCGGCGATCGAGGCGTGGCCCGACGACGGCGGCGTGCGCATGGCGATCAGCGACCGCGCGGCCTCGCCATGGGACGAGCTGGAGGTCGTGAGCTGGCAGCTCACCGCGAAGGAGGCCGCGGTAAGCCCTCTGCGCGACGCCTTCTTCCGGATCGCGGACCACATCGCGTACCAGGACCGCAGGCTGCGGAGGGCGCTGACCGTTCAGGACGTCTCGTAAAGGCCGGCTTGACTGGGCGGCCGTATGATTGTTGCGTGCCACCAAACGAGGGCGAGTCGCTGGGCACCCGGATCCGGCGCTTGCGGCGCGAGCGGGGCGTCAGCCTGGCCAAGATCGGGGGCGGGGATTTCACGCGGGCGTTCCTGAGCCAGGTCGAGCTCGGACGGGCGCAGCCGTCGCTGCGCGTTCTGCGCGTCATCGCCGACAGGCTCGGCACTCACGTCGACTTTCTGCTCGAGGGGCGATCGCCGGAGGTCGACCGAGAGCTCGCGCTGGAGCGCGCGCGCGTCCTGCTGCTGCGCGGCGAGCCGAAGCGGGCGCTCATCAGCCTGCGCGGCCTGGACGAGGCAGCGTGGCCGATCGGCACCGACGCCCGGCTCACCGAGGCGGAGGCGCTGGCCCAGCTGGGCCGGCACGAGCGCGCCCGGAAGGTCCTCGACGCCGAGCGCATGGTGATCAGCAAGCACCGTGACAACCCGCGCATGGACCGCTGGCGCGCGCTGTCCCAGGGCAAGCGACTCAGCTACGGCGACGGCGACGCGAAAGCGGCGGCCGAAAACCATCTGCAGATCGCCGAACGGGCGACCAGGGCCGGCCGCCCCAAGGATGCCCTCGAGCACTACCGGTCGGCGAGGACCCTGCTGGAGGCCTAGGCGCCCCACCCATAACGTGGCAAAAAGACGGGCTAGAGCCCGTTGTTCGTGGACGACTTCCAGTCGAACGCCGGCGGAGGCGTGACGATCGGCGGCGTGACCTCGATCGTGATGGTCTCGTGGCTCTTGAGCACGATGGTGCTTGGATCGCCTTCGAACAGCTGCGCGCCCTTGCCGTCGTTGAGGTCGATGTAGACCTTCATCGACTGGCCTGAACCGACGGTCAGCGTCGAAACGTGCGTCGAGTTCAGCAGCTCGTGCGGGCCGTTGTTGTACGTCGACCACGCGTCCCACACCTTGAAGAAGTCACCGAGCGTGAACACGCGATCGGCGGTCGACTCGATGTGGATGACGTTCGGGTTGGCGCTGTGGACGTGCAGCCAGTAGAAGCACGTCGGCGCGGTCTCGCCGCCCTGGATGCCGATGCCGCCGGGGATTGGATGAACTGAGCCCTGTGCAACGATCTGGATGGCCGCGTGGTAGTGGACCTGCGTGTGCTCGAGCTGGTCGCAGGCGATGCTGCCGCCCGAGCCCTGGACGGTCGGGACCGGATTGGTGCGGCTGTTGATGGCGCCGTAGACGAGTAGCCCGATGAACACGAGCGCCAGGATCGCGCCGACGACGATCGCGAGGATCGGCGTGTCGGTGCTCGACTTCACGGGTGCGCGACGGCTGCCCTTGCCGCGCACCTGCGACTTGCCGCGGACGTTTTGCTTGCTTCGGCCCTGAGAACGCATAAAAGCGGACTGATAGAATACCCACCTACCCTTTCTGGCCTCGGCAGGTCGCGCCTGCGTTCCGTTGGACCGGGGCCTGAAAACCCATAGAAAGGAGGAATCGCCCCGTTGCGGGATTACGAAATTCTGTACATCGTGCGGCCGGACCTGGACGACGAGAAGGTCCAGGAAGCGGTCAAGCGGGTCAACACGCTGATCGAGCGATCCGGCGGCAGCGCTGATCACACCAACCTCTGGGGCAAGCGCAAGCTCGCCTACGAGGTGAAGCACCAGAAAGAGGGCATCTACGTCCTGCAGGACTTCCAGATCGCCCCTGACCGCGTGCCCGAGCTCGAGGCCGCGTTGAAGATCACCGAGGAGGTGCTCCGGCATCTCATCGTGCGCAAGCCCGAGAAGCCCAGCCCGACGACCGTTGCACCGCCGCCGGCGGAGGTCGTGCTGGAGCCCGTTGCGGTCGAGTCGAGAGGCGCGGCGGACGCATCAGCCGGGGATCGGGAGGAACGGTAAATGTCGAACCTCAACAAAGCACTGCTCATCGGCCGGCTCACGAAGGACCCCGAGATGCGCTACACGCCTAGCGGCACCGCGGTCACCAGCTTTTCCATCGCGACGAATCGCTGGTCCACCGGTCCCGACGGCGAGCGCAAGGAGTTCACCGACTACCACAACATCGTCGCGTACCCGATCGGCAAGCGAAATCTCGCCGAGACGGTCGCGCAGTACACGCGCAAAGGCGCGCTCGTTTTCGTCGAGGGCCGCATCCAGACGCGCTCATGGGAGGGTCAGGACGGCCAGAAGCGGCGCGTGACCGAGATCATCGCGAACGATGTGCAGTTCCTCGAGCCGCGTGGTGCCGGCGTCGGCGCAGGCGCTGGTGCAGGCGCGAGTGTGGGTGCGGGACGCGCGTCGGGCAGCACGACTACCGAAGAAACCACCGGTGACGACGTTCCGCGGGACGTCGACCCGGACGACATTCCTTTCTAACCAGGAGATTTGATGGCTTTCACTTCATCGGCACCACCAACACCGCGAGAGTCTCGCGGGCCGAAGCGGCAGCACCGCAAGGTCTGCAGCTTCTGCATGGAGAAGGTCTCGTACATCGACTACAAGGAGGTTTCGCGCCTGCGCAGGTTCGTCAGCGACCGCGGCAAGATCCTGCCGCGCCGCGTGACCGGCACGTGCGCCCGGCACCAGCGGCCGCTGACCACAGCCCTGGAGCGCGCTCGCGCGATCGCTCTCCTTCCGTACACGACCGAACAGCACTAGCCCGGGTATCCCTCTCCCGCGATGTGGGAGAGGGTCAGGGTGAGGGCCGGCAGTAGAACGTGCGGGCGGTAGAATGTGGGCGCTCGCCCAATCCCGTATAGGAGCACGCCCATGACCTTCTCGAGCCAGCTGCGCATACCCGGACCGACACCCCTACCCGAGCGCGTCGTGCGCGCGATGAGCAGGCCGATGGTTGATCACCGGGGTCCGGAGTTCGGCGCCATCCTGGCCGAGATCACCGCCGGCGCCAAGCGCGTCTTCAAGACGTCCTCCGACCTGCTGTTCCTGACCTC